>Ga0209598_10000009_pt1 | contig 149525 bp, 121 predicted proteins | sample M_140807_EF_Meta_FD_187317 | JGI IMG/M metagenome (GOLD analysis project Ga0209598, IMG submission 187317) | Freshwater microbial communities from Lake Montjoie, Canada to study carbon cycling - M_140807_EF_MetaG (SPAdes) (version 2) | ecosystem: Environmental > Aquatic > Freshwater > Lake... | reverse complement strand
CCCGACTTCACCTGCGGTGGTGCGAGCCCGGGCATCGAGGAGATCTTCTACGTCGGTCCGATCACCTTCATCGGTGCCACCGGACCCTCGGCGCCGCCGTTGTGAAGTAAAGGACACGACTGGACGCCGACTGCCAACAGAAAACAAAGTAAACCGAACGGGGTGAGAATGACGGCCCGGCGTGGATGATTCCACGCCGGGCTGTTTTTTCTTGCAGGCCAATCCCGGTCAATCGACAATATTATTGGAGCTTCGGCCTCAGGTCGATCGACTCGCGAGTCACTAAACCAAGAAGAGCAGGAATAGTCATGAGCCGCCGTCCATCGTCAATGATCGCCACTTCTCTGGTAGCCGTGCTGGCCATCAGCCTCGCCGCCTGTGGCAGTGGTGGTGGCGGCTCCAAACGCAAAGTGCCGGCAGCGCCGACCATCGGTACGGCAACGCCTGCGAGCGGCAGTGCCAGCGTTGCCTTCACGCCGCCGGCTCACACCGGCAGTGGACCCATCATCGACTACGTCGCCAGTTGCACCGGCGGCGGTGCCACCAAGACCGCCGTGGGTACCTCGAGCCCGATCACCGTCACCGAGCTGACCAACGGTGTTGCCTATTCCTGCAGTGTGGTAGCCACCAATTCGGTGGGCGCGAGTCCTGCCTCCGCTGCGGTGTCGGTCACGCCACGCGGCGTGCCGAGTCCGCCGGGACTGACCGGCGTCACGGCCGGAAACGCCAGCGCCATCGTCGCCTTCCTGACGCCCGCCACCAACGGCGGGGCAGCGATCACCGGCTACACCGCGACGTGTAGCGGCGGTGGCGTCACGCGCACCGCCACGGGTACGTCGAGCCCGATCACGGTGACCGGGCTGACCAATTTCACCAACTACGTCTGTTCGGTCACGGCGACCAACGTGGCAGGAACGGGTCCTGCCTCCGCGGGCGCCGTCGTCACACCGAGTCCGAGCGGTCAGACGTTCTCGACGGACGGCGTGCTGTGCAGCTATAGCACCAACGTCTTCAACAACGACGCATCCGTGAATGCCCAGAGCACCTCGTTCTGGGGTTGCAATGGAACACAGCGCTCGCTGGTAGCCAACGGCATCCCGGATCATGCGGTCGGCACGTTCCCTAATGCAGCCAATCCCTATTCGATCAGCGTGCAGAGTGTTGCGCTCTCTTACCCGCTAACCGCCGCAATCGTCACTCCCACCGGTGCGGCGACGCAGATTCCCGGTCATGCGCTCAATGGCATCCGTTTCGAGGCGGTGAGTGGTGGGACTTGCGACAGTGCCGGCACCAATTGTTCGTTGAACGGCGGCACCGGATCCTGGCTCATCGAAGTGCTGGGCCAGACGTCGTTCGATTTTGGTATCGACGGGAACAACGGGCACGTGGGTCCGACGGGTGCTTACCACTATCACGGGGTACCCGAGGGGCTGTTTGCCAGTCTGGGCGGTGGTCCGCAGATGCGCTTGGTGGGCTGGGCTGCCGACGGCTTTCCCATCTATGCACGCTACGGTTACACCGAGGCAGGAAACGCCGCATCCGTGCCGAAGGTGCTTACCGGCAGCTACCAGCTCAAAGCAACGCCCGACGGCGGCCGTCCCGCGACCTCGCTTTATCCGCTGGGGACGTTCACGCAGGACTACCAGTACGTCGCCAGCAGCGGTGATCTCGATGAGTGCAACGGGCGGGTCGGCGTGACTCCCGAGTTTCCGAATGGTATCTACTATTACATGATCACCGATACATACCCCTATGTGCCGCGCTGCCTGAAGGGCTGAGCGGTCGCCTGAGGAGCAGAGATGGCGAGTGGTTGGGCAGCTGATGGCGCCGTGCAGCAGCAGATCGACGACAGCATCAAAGATGCCGTCGAGCGTGCCCGTGCCCAGCTCGCGCGCGGGCCGAGCCTGAGTCATTGCGAAGAATGCGGGGCCGAGATCCCGGAGGCCAGACGGCTGGCGGTATCCGGAGTGCGGCTCTGCGTCAGCTGCCAATCCGAGCGCGATGAGGCGCAACAGGCGGTCAGTGGTTACAACCGGCGGGGCAGCAAGGACAGTCAGTTGCGCTGAGCGCCGTCCTTGACGGTAACTACCCCGGTCGGGTCTAATCCTCGGCCCGTTCGGGTTTCCATCCCGAAGCAGTTTGCATCAGCGTGGCCAGGTAGCTCAGTTGGTAGAGCAGCGGACTGAAAATCCGCGTGTCGATGGTTCGATTCCGTCCCTGGCCACCACTTTCAACGGGGTCTATTCCGATTACATGGTTCACACCTCATTTCGGACACAGGGTCGACACTGTGTCCGGCGCGAAGGAATGGCACCCTGTTTGGTCCCGTGGTCTATCCCTGAAGATAGTCGCTGGAAGGTATTCCACCGCTGTTGATCGGCCCTCTAGAGCGGCCTACTATATAGGTCAGATGACCTACCAAATAGGCCAGTAATGCTGGAAGCGATCTTTGGCAGCGTGACCGCGGAAAGGGTACTTCTCTACCTCCAAACCTATGAGCAGGCGTATGGACGGGAGATCGCTGCGACATTCGACATCTCGAACAGTCAGATTCAGAAACAATTGCTGAAGCTGGAGTCTGGCGGCCTGCTGGTCAGCAAGCTGATCGGCCGCACCAGGCTGTATCAGTGGAACCCCCGGAATCCACTCGTGCCGCCGTTTCGTGCCTTGCTCGACGCGGCGCTCGACAGCTTGCCCACCGACGAGCAGCAACGATTCTTCCGCAAGCGGGCTCGACCGCGTCGTAGCGGCAAGGCGCTCTGATGCAGCTGAGTCCATCGTCGTCCATCGATGAGGTTGCTGCTATTGTCTCCGACAGGCTAGCGTCAGCGGAAATCACCCCAGTGCTTTGCGGTGGGACGGCGGTGCAGATCGATACCAGTGGCCTGTACGAGTCGCGGGACCTCGATTTCGTTGAGTCCGGTGGTCAACAGGAACTGGAGCGTGTGTTGAATCTACTTGGATTCCTTCCCGGGACCCGCAGGGGCCTGATGAGGCGATCCTGGTTGCAGCACAGCAGGTCGTTGATGGCGACGAGATTGCACGACGGTCAGCGTGGGAGGCGAACGCCGATGATCATCGGGAGTTCGCGGACCGTGTGAAGAAAACTCGAGTCGGCGGTTGATCAAGTCACACTGGAAGTTCGCCACTCACAGGCCAGGGCAACATGTTCCATAAGCGCAGTGAAACCACCGGAGCCCGCGCGCGCGACCTGCACGGAATCAGCTTGCGTGCGCTGCAGGTGTTCGCAGCAGTCGAGGAAACGGGGTCGCTGACAGCCGCCGCCACGAGGCTTGGCGGCACTCGCTCCGCCGTATCTCAGCAGATCACGAACCTCGAAAAGGCTGTCGGCGCGCGGCTCGTCGACCGTATGTCGCGGCCGGTGACGTTGACACCTGCCGGCAAGGTCGTGTTACGGCACGCGCAGCGCATGTTGCAGGTCATCAGCGAGGCGCAGACCGAGCTGATGGAGATCTCGCTGGCATCGATGCTCGAAATGCGCCTCGGCGTCATTGACGACCTCGACGCTTCGATTACTCCCGACCTCGTGCTGCAACTGCAGGAGCGCTATCCACGCTGCCAGCTTGCGGTCACGTCAGGACGCTCCGACCACCTCAGCGAGGCGCTGGCGGAAAGAAGTCTCGACCTCGTGCTGACGGGCGTGCTGCCGGAGCCGGCGACGGCTTTCCAGAGTCACCCGATACTGCGCGAGCCGTTCATGCTGGTCGCGCCGCGTGGCCTATTCGACTCGCGCGGCGATCTCCGCGCGCAGATGCACGAGCGACCGTTCGTCCGCTACAACGCCGGCATGCCGATCGGGGCCATGGTCGCCCAGCACCTGCGCCGGCTGCGCATCGAATTGGCAGCGCCGTACTCTTTCGACGCATCTCGTTCGGTTTTCGCGATGATGCGGCGGTGCGGGGGATGGACACTGACCACGCCACTCTGTGTGCTGGATTGCGGCAACGAGGCGGATCAGATGGACTGCCTGCAACTGCCGTTTGCAGGTTTTCACCGCACGATTCGCCTAGTCACGCGGCCCGACGAACTCGGGTCGCTGCCGCTGCATCTCGCCAACCTGTCCCGCCGCCTCATACGGCAACTCATCGTGCCAGAGGTTCGACGACTTGCCGCGTGGCTCGACGACGAGTTCACGGTCCTGAAAGCCGATCCGCCGGAATTCAGCGAAGTGGAACCATCCGCTCGCGCGGCAGGTGAATCCTGAATCGCCGGCGAATGTCCGCGTCGACGCCGGGCGGGATGTAGTCGGGATAGTGCGTCTCAAGGATGGATACGGCGCGCGCTTTTGCCCGGGCCCAAAGTTCCGGGGCGCCCGCATCGGCCCAGGTGCGCGGCTCGTTACGGTCAGCGAGACGAGGGTAGAAATAATCGCGCTGCATGGCCGCCATCGTGTGCGCCCCGCCGAGGAAGTGGCCTTCACCGAGCACGGCCTGGGTAATCGCCTCGTAGCCGAGTGTCTCCTCATTGACCTCGACGCCGCGCAGGATGCGGTAGATATGCGAAAGCATCTCGTCGTCGGCGACGAAAGCCTCGAAGGAAGCTCCCAGCAGACTGGCCATCATCCCCGAGCTTTCATAGACCATGTTCGCGCCGGCAAGTCCTGCGGCAAGCGACGAGAACGCCTTCTCCGCGCCCATCTGTGCATCGACGGCCTTGGCATCTGTCATCGAACTCGCGACGCCGGAAGGCAGGCCGAGCCAGTTCGACAGCTGGGCGGCTGCCGCATTCAGCACCGAGATCTCGCCACCGCCGCCGCAAAACGAGCCCGTGCGCAGGTCGATGACCAGCGGCCAGTTCGAGAAAATCATCGGATAGCCAGGCTCGATCAGGTTGACCAGCACCAGGGCGGCCAGCGTCTCGGCAAGCGACTGAACGAGAAAACCCGCCAGCGTGGCGGGCGCGGTTGCGCCCGATTGCGCCGCGATGATCGCGTTGATAGGCATGCCTCGCCGGATGCAGGCCATCACCACCTCGACGGCGTCCTCGCCGTAGCGCAATGGAGAAATGACCGGCGAGATGTGCGCCTTGCAGAACGGGCGCTCACGAAAACGACCCGCTCCGCCCAGTACGGCATCGAACATGTCGACGATGGGATCGACGTGAGTCCCGAGAGTGAAGCTGGTGCCGACCGGCTTCGTCGTCCCGGCGATCAGTGCGTACGCGGTGTTGACGTCGAGTTCGAAGATGTCCTCGATGTCGGTAGCCACACAACAGCGCGTGAACCAGCTCACGTTGGGTAAAGTGTCGACCAGCCGCGTGAAATCGTAGAGGTCTTCGAGCGTCGCGGCGCGATAGCGCCCGCTCTGAAGGTCGAGGGTCTGCACGGCGGCACCGCCCGTTCCAAAATGGACCCTCTCGCCACCGATCTCGAAGTCATGGCGCGGGTCGCGACCGTGAAACACGAAGCCCTTGGCTGCGCCCGCAATCACGTCCTCGACCAGGGGCCTGGGGTAGGCGAGTCGTCCGAGCGGGGTCAACCGTGCCCCGCGGCTGAGAGCCAGATCCCGGAAAGCCGGCGGCGATTCGCCCAGCCCGAGATTCTCGAGCAGGCGCAGCGCCGTCGAATAGATGGCCAAAAGGTCGGCCTCACTCAGCGGCCTGTAAGTGCCGCCCTTCTGGCCCGGCGGGCAGGGATTGATCTCAGGCTGGTCGCCCTGCCGCGCAGTGAGCTTCGCGGCGCGGGCATTCGGCCGTCGTCCCGGGCGGTTTTCCTGTGATGTCATGTGTTCGAGTCCGCAATCCCCGGCATCTGCATGATGCATCCTCACGGCGACCCGCAGGTAACGGAAGTACGTAAGGTAATTCGAACGGGCCGGCCTGTCTGCCTGAACGCCGGAATTCCATCATGCCAATCAACCACTTGCCGCATCGGTGCCAACTCCTCGAGGAAACGCACCCGAGCAGCCGTGACTTGTCGACAGCGCGCCAGCATCGTAAACGTGGCGCATGAAACAACATGCGCGCGTCGTCGTCATCGGGGGGGGCATCGCTGGATGCTCGACGCTCTATCACCTGACTCGCGAGGGCTGGTCGGACGTAGTGCTGCTGGAACGCGACGAACTGACGTCCGGGACCACCTGGCACTCCGCTGCCCAGGTGACCAACTTCGGCGCGATGCAGACCATGGTCGGGCTCAAGTCGCATTCTATTCGTCTTTATAAGGAACTCGCGTCCGATCCGGAGTTTCCCTTCAATTATCACCACAGCGCTGGCGGCATCCGCCTCGCGTCCACCGCGGATCATCTCGACGGCTACCGGCATTTCGTCTCCATGGCGAAGGGCATGGGCGTCGAGTTCGAGGTGATTGACGCGGCGGAGTGTGCGCGACGCCACCCGCTCATCACCACCGACAGACTGCTTGGAGCCCTCTGGGACCCGCTCGACGGTGACATCGACCCGGTCCCGCTCTGCCAGTCGCTGGTGCGGCGCGCCCGCGCCGCCGGCGCCGAGGTGTATCGGCACACCGAGGTGACCGCAATCGAGCGAACGGCGACGGGCGAGTGGCGCGTCGTCACGCCGCAGGGCGACATTGTTTGCGAGCACATCGTCAACGCCGGCGGTTACCGGTGCAACGAGGTCGGCGCACTGATCGGCGTGATGCATCCCGTCGCGTCCATGGAACACCAGTACTTCCTGACCGAATCGATTCCGGAGATCGAGGCGCTGGAGCGCCGCCTGCCACTCATTCGGTGTCCGACGGACGACTTCTACAGCCGGCAGGATCGCACGGGCCTGCTGGTCGGCTTCTACGAACAGGACTGCAAGACCTGGGGTATGGACGGTATCGACCCTGATTTCACCAGCGCACTGTGCCCGAACGATCCGGACCGCGTCTTGCCGGTGCTCGAGAATGTCTTCAGGCGCTTGCCCTGCCTTGCGCGGACCGGTATCCGCACAATCATCAATGGACCCATAACCTACAGCCCGGACGGACTGCCGCTGGTAGGCCGCATTCCCGGCAGGACGAATGCCTGGTGCATCACCGGACTGCGTGCGGGGCTTGGCGAGGGCGGCGGGCATGGCTGGCTGCTGGCGCAGCAGATCGTCCATGGCGAAGCCTGCTACGACACTTGGTGTATCGATCCGCGCCGCTTCACGGGGCACGCAAACGTCGAGTTCACGGCGCGCAAGGCCATCGAAGACTATCAGAACGAATTCCGCTTCCACATGCCGCACGAGTTTCGCCCGGCTGGACGCCAGGCGAAGACCACGCCACTCTACCTCGCGCTGCAGGCCGCCGGAGCCGAGTTCGGCGTCGTCAACGGCTGGGAGCGCGCGCTGTATTTCAAGCCCGACAGCGGCTTTCATGAGCATCACTCGTTCCGCTTCAACGAAACCTTCGACGTCGTCGCGGCCGAGGTGCGCGCCGTACAGGAACGCGTGGGACTCATGGAGGTGTCAGGCTTCAACCGGTTCGAACTCACCGGGCCGGGTGTACACGACTGGCTCGATCGAATCAGCTGTTCGCGCGTGCCTCGCGCGCCGGGCAAAGTCGCGCTGTGCTACCTGTTGTCCGAGTACGGAAACGTCAAGAGCGAAGCGACTGTCGCCAACGTGGCGGACGGGCGCGTCTGGTACGGATCCGCGGCTGCGGCCGAGTACCACGACATGGACTGGCTGAGGGCACACCTGCCGGCCGACGGTTCGGTACGCATCGAGTCGCTGACCAGCACGCATACGATCCTCGTGGTCGCCGGTCCGCGCTCGCGCGACCTGCTGAGCCGGGTCGCGCCGCGAACGGACTGGTCGCAAGCGGCTTTCCCATGGTTGTCGACTCGTACCGTGCACATCGACCACTTTGCAGTGACTGCGCTCGCGGTCAGCTATTCGGGCGAACTCGCTTGGGAACTCCACGTGCCAAACGAGCGGCTCTATGGTTGCTATCGCGTGCTCGTCGAAGCCGGCAGGGAGTTCGGGCTCGCGCACTTCGGTAACCTCGCCGCAGAATCCATGCGGGTCGAGAAGGGTTTCCGCCACTGGAAGGCAGACCTGATCACGGAATTCAATCCGATGGAGTCGGGTCTCGGGCGTTTCGTCAAGCTCGATAAGGACTTCCTCGGCAAGGCTCCTCTAGAACGGATGCTGGAAAAAGGGCTGAGACGCTCTTTCGTAACGCTGCGCCTGGACAGCCGCAAGGCGCCGGCACATGGCGGGGACAGCGTCCTTCACAACGGGCGCGTGGTGGGCACTGTCTGCTCGGCGGCCTGGGGTCATCGGGTGGGCTGTAATCTCGCGATGGCGTTCGTCGAGCCAGGTCATTCCAGCTCCGGCACGCAACTCGCTGTGGAAATCCTCGGTGAGCAGATCGCTGCGACCGTCAGCGACGAATGCCAGTACGATCCAACCTTCGGCCGTCTCCGCGCCTGAGTATTACACCATGCACCTAGCCCGTTTCCCCCGTGTCCGCCTCGCCCACCTGCCGACGCCCCTCGAGCACCTGCCCAATCTGACTCGCCATCTTGGCGGTCCCGAGATCTGGATCAAGCGCGATGACTGCACCGGCTTGTCCACCGGCGGCAACAAGACGCGCAAGCTCGAGTTCCTGATGGCGGAGGCGATTGCACAACAGGCAGACATCGTACTTACCCAGGGAGCGACGCAGTCCAACCACGCGCGCCAGACGGCAGCCGCGGCGGCCAGGCTCGGCCTCGCCTGCCACATACTGCTCGAGGACCGCACCGGCAAGACCGACGCGGACTATCGCGCGAACGGCAACGTCTTCCTCGACCACCTGCACGGCGCGAGCGTCGAGCATCGCGGCGCGAATCCCGACATGAACGGCGAACTCGCGAAGGTCGGTGAACGCATGCGCAGCGAGGGCCGGCGACCGTACCTGATCCCGGGCGGTGGGTCGAATCCCGTTGGCGCGCTTGGCTATGTGAACGCCGCGATCGAACTCGTGACGCAGGCTGACGCCATGGGGCTGCGCATCGATTACGTCGTCCACGCTACCGGCAGCGCGGGTACACAGGCGGGCCTCGTCGCCGGTCTCTGCGGGATCCGCTCTGGTATACCGCTGCTGGGCATTGGCGTCAGAGCACCCAAGGACAAGCAGGAAGAGAACGTCTACAAGCTCGCCTGTGCGACGGTCGACCTGTGCGGTTGCCCGGGAGCGGTTGCGCGGGAACAGGTCGAGGCAGACTGCAACTATGTCGGCACCGGCTATGGTTTCTCGACGCCGGGCTCGATCGACGCGATCCAGACGCTGGCCCGGCTCGAGGGCATACTGCTGGATCCGGTGTATTCGGGAAAAGGCATGGCCGGCCTGATCGATCTGGTGCGCAAGGGGCGCTTCCGCAAGAACCAGAATGTCGTGTTCATCCACACGGGCGGCGGCGTCGGTCTGTTCGGTTACGTGCGGGATTTCCCTATTCAGGCCTGACGCGCGCATGACCACTGTCTTCAGCGGCAATTTCACGCAACAGGAGCCGATTCCGGAGGAGGCGATCGAGCGGGCGGTCGCGGTGATGCGCTCGGGGCGCCTGCACCGCTACAACACCTCGAGTGGCGAGACCGCCGAAGTAGCGCTGCTCGAGTGCGAATTCCGGGACTACATCGGTTCGCGTTATTGCCTCGCCGTCACCTCGGGCGGTTATGCGCTGACCACTGCGCTGCGCGCCTGCGGGATAGGCGCCGGCGCGCCGGTACTCACCAACGGCTTCACGCTTTCGCCGGTACCAGGCGCGATCGCGGCCGCGGGCGGCTGCACCGTGCTGGTGGAGATCAACGAAGACCTGCTAATCGATCTGGACGACCTGAAACGCAAGATCACCAGCTCCGCTGCGCGAGCACTGCTGCTCTCGCACATGCGCGGCCACATCGCCGACATGGACGCCGTGGCGGCAATCTGCCGTGAGCACGGGGTCGTACTCATCGAGGACTGTGCGCACACCATGGGAGCTGCGTGGAACTGCACAAAGTCGGGGCGCCATGGGCACGTGTCCTGCTATTCGACCCAGACCTTCAAGCACATGAACTCGGGCGAAGGCGGGTTTATCGTCTCCGACGATCCGGCTATCGTGGCTCGCGCGACCGTACTGTCGGGCTCATACATGCTCTACGGCCGGCATCCGGCCGGCCCGCCCGCCGCGATCTATGCGGACATCAGGCTGGAGACGCCAAACTGCTCGGGACGCATGGACAACCTTCGCGCAGCCGTGCTTCGCCCGCAGCTCACGATGCTGGACGCCCGTTGTGCGCGCTGGAATGAGCGCTACCACGCACTCGCGTCCGAGCTTGCCGGCGCTCCCGAGATCAGCCTGCCGCGACGGCCGCCTGCCGAGCAATTCGTCGCGAGTTCGATCCAGTTCCGCCTGCCTGAATTCGACGCCGTGCGAATACGCCGCTTTCTCGGTCTTTGTCTCGCTCGGGGAGTCGAGCTCAAATGGTTCGGCGCCGTCGAGCCTACGGCCTATACCAGCAACCATCACAGCTGGCGCTACGTCGCCGCTCAACCTCTGCCGCAAACAGACCGCGTGCTCGCAACCCTGTGCGACATGCGTCTCCCGCTGACGTTCTCGATCGACGACTGCCGGCTGATCGGGACGATCATTCGCGAATCGGCTGCGGCCGCGGCACACGACGGGGTCGTGCCGCCGCCGGCAGCGCTACGCGAAGTTTCCTGATGGGCAGCGGCCCGCGCATCGTTGGCGTCATCGGCGGCATGGGGCCCGAAGCGACCATCGAGCTCATGCGAAGGGTCATCGCAATGACGCCTGCGCGCGACGACCAGGATCACGTCCACCTGATCGTCGACAACAATCCGCAGGTGCCATCGCGCATTGCGCACCTCATCGAGGGTACCGGCCCCGATCCCACGCCGGTACTACAGCGCATGGCGCGCGGGCTTCGCGCGGCGGGCGCACAAGCACTGGCAATGCCCTGCAACACCGCCCACGGTTATGCCGACGCGATCCGCGCAGTCGTTGACGTACCCCTGCTCGACATGGTCGAGCTGACAGTGACGCGTATCGTTGAATGTATGCCCGGCGCCAGAGCCGGATTGCTCGCCTCGTCGGCCGTGATCCGAACGCAGCTGTATGCCCGCGCGCTGCGGGAGCGTCAGGTCACGTTGCAGACGCCGGCCCGCCAGAATGAAGTCATGGACCTGATCAAGGCGGTGAAGCGCGGGGAGACGGGAAGCCCTGTCCGCGGGCCGCTCGCAGACATCGCGCGCGAGCTGACCGCCAGCTGCGATGTCATTATCGTCGCCTGTTCCGAGTTGTCGCTGCTCGCGGACTCCATCGATGCAGCGGTGCCGGTCATCGACTCGCTCGACATACTGAGCGAGGCCATCGTGAGCTTCGCCACTCCCACCAGGAAACCCTGACCCGTGACACTGCACTACCTCAAGCGAGCGAGCCGTTCGGCGGCGAAGGATGCGGCGGATGTCCGTGCGCAAGTCGTCGAAATGCTGCGGCAGATCGAAGACGGCGGCGAGGACGTCGTTCGACGCTTCGCGCGCGAATATGACCACTGGACCGGCGAGATCGTGGTGAGTGATGCCGCGCGCGCAAGAGCCGAGGCGGCCGTCCCGCTGCAGTTGCGCGCCGACATCGAGGCGGCACATGCCAATGTGCAGCGCTTTGCGCTGGCGCAGCGCGAGGCGATCCGCGACACGGAAATTGAAATTCAGCCTGGGTTACGCGCCGGGCATCGCAACATTGCACTGGAGACGGCAGGCTGCTACGTGCCGGGCGGCCGTTACGCACACATTGCGTCGGCCATCATGAGCGTCACGACGGCCAAGTCGGCGGGCGTCCCGCGGGTCATCGCCTGTTCTCCGCCATTGAGCCGGGACGGGAGCGGCATACATGCGGCGACGCTTTACGCATTGAACGTCTGCGGGGCTGACACCGTCCTCAATCTGGGCGGGGTGCAGGGCGTGGCGGCACTGGCGTTCGGTATGTTCGGCCATCCGCCGGCCGATATCCTAGTCGGCCCCGGCAACCAGTACGTAGCGGAAGCCAAGCGAGCGCTGTTCGGCCGCGTGGCAATCGACATGTTCGCCGGTCCAACCGAGAGCGCGATCCTCGCCGACGCGAGCACAGACCCGGACATCGCGGCGGCCGACCTTGTCGGTCAGGCGGAGCATGGCCACAATTCGCCGGTATGGTTGATTGCGCTCGACGAGACGGTCGCCCGGCAGATTGCTGAGCGGGTGAGGGCGCGGATTGCCCAGCTGCCCGAGCCGAATCGCGGCAGCGCGGAAGCAGCATGGCGCGACTATGCTGAAATCGTCGTGGCCACAACCCGTGAAGACGCTGTCGCCGCCGCGGACGCCTATGCACCCGAGCACCTGCAGGTGCTCTGCGAGGACCTCGACTGGTGGCATGCGTCACTGCGAAACTACGGCTCGTTGTTCCTCGGCGTGGAGACCACGGTGGCGTTCGGCGACAAGGTATCTGGCCCGAACCACATCCTGCCGACCATGCAGGCTGCGCGGTATACGGGCGGGTTGTCCGTCGGCAAGTTCCTCAAGACCGTGACCTGGCAGCGCATGAACCGCGATGCAACCCGGTCAGTCGCGCCTGTTTGTGCCCGGATCTCGCGTGCCGAGGGCATGGAAGGTCACGCTCGATCGGCAGACGTCCGCCTGCAGAAGTGGTTCCCCGGCGAGACATTCGATCTCACGGGTGAAGGCGACGGAGTACGCTGAGGATGCGCGCGGCTCTCTCGCTGCTGGCGCCGTTGCTCTCAATTGCCTTGGGTGGTCGCGCGCTCGCCGCGGATGTCATAGTTGGCGTTCCGAACTGGCCATCGGTGAACGTCACGGCGAACATCATCAAAGTGATCCTCGAGCGCAACTACGGCGTGAACGTCGAGTTACAGACTGCCGCCAATCCGATCATCTTCGAAGCCATGGCCAGGGGCTCGATGGACATTCATCCCGAGGTCTGGCTGCCGAACCAGCAGGATCCCTACGATCGCTACGCCGCGGCCCTGGTTCGCAACCAGCATCCGGCACGCGGCGTGCAAGGAATCTGCGCGACCGGCGCTGCCCGCGCGGCGGGCATTCGCGACGTCGCGGACCTCACCGATCCGGCCAAGACACCGCTGCTGGATGTTGATTCAGACGGGCGCGGCGAAATCTTCATCGGCGCGCCCGGTTGGTCGTCAACCATGATCGAGCGCAAGCGGGCCCAGGCCTACGGCTACGATCAGACCTTGCACCTCGTGGCGATTGACGAGGGGCTCGCGGAAAGCCAGCTGGCCGTTGCCCAGAAACGTTCGCAGCCCTGGGTCGGCTTCTGCTACACGCCACACCACCGCTTCATCATTCACCCGGATCTCGCGTTTCTGACCGAGCCGCCGTACGATCCGGCTGCGTGGCAAGTGCCCCCCGCCGGCAGTCCCGGGACGATGGCGGAACTGGGCATGCATTGGCCTGATCAACTCATTCAGCCCGTCTATTCGGTACGACTGGCCGCGAAGCTGCCGGCCGCCGCCACGCTGCTCGGCAACATGGACCTGAGCAGCGACGAAATCAGTGACTTCGCCTACCAGATCGTGATCAACAAGAAGGAAGCGGCGCGGTACGCAAAAGAGTGGGTCGACGCACACCCTGCGCGCGTCACGGCCTGGCTCAACTCGGGCCAGGAGACAGCTCGCTGAGCATGCGCGACCCCGTCATTGAATTGGAGAGCGTCTGGAAGGTGTTCGGCAATCGCGCAGCCGAAGCGATTGCGGCCGCCCGCGACGGCGTCGACAAGCGTCGGATACTCGAGGAATTCGGCGCGGTCATTGGCGTGGCGGACGTTTCCCTGCGGGTCGAACGCGGCGAGATCTTTTGCGTGATGGGGCTGTCGGGCAGTGGAAAGTCCACGCTCGTGCGGCACGTCAATCGCTTGATCGAACCGAGCGCCGGTCAGATCCGCGTGCTTGGTACGGACGTTATGTCGCTCGGGGAGCGCGAGTTGCGTGAACTGCGCGCGAGGCGTATCGGCATGGTGTTCCAGAACGTCGCGCTGCTGCCGCATCGCTCGGTCCGCGACAACGTCGCCTACCCGCTTGAGATCCGCAACGAGCCCAAGGCGATGCGCTGGCGCGTGTCGTCCGAGAAGCTGGCGCTGGTTGGGCTATCCGGCTATGAGGATCGTTACCCTGCCGAGCTTTCCGGCGGCATGCAGCAACGTGTCGGGTTGGCTCGCGCGCTCGCCGCGGACGCCGAGATCCTGTTAATGGATGAGCCGTTTTCCGCGCTCGACCCGCTCATCCGTCGCGAATTACAGGACCTGTTCCTCGACCTCACGCGTCGACTGGGCAAGACTGCGCTATTCATCACCCATGATCTCGATGAGGCACTTCGACTCGGTTCGCGGATAGCGATCCTCAAAGATGGCCGGATCGCGCAGACTGGTACGGCACGGGACATCCTCGATCATCCTGCGGACGCGTTCGTACGCGCGTTCGTGAGCCTGCGGGCCGAGACACGGGCCGACGGCGCACCCGCACCTCCAGGAGCGACGTCAGCATGAGCGCGGCGAACCCGGCCGTGGACGACGAGGCACGTCTCGACAGCATCAGACGCTTCGTAATGCGGCGACCGGAGTACTACGTCCGCGAGTTTGATCGACTGCAGAGCACGCGTGGCCTGTCGTGGTCGTTCAACGTCGCGGCTGCTGCGTTCGGACCGCTGTGGGCCGGTGCCCGCGGTGTCTGGGGCTTCTTCGCGGTCGCAACCTTTGCGGAGGTCTGCGCACTCGTCCAGATCGGGCGTGGCTGGCTCGGTAGCGCGGGCGCGGCAGCCCATGAACGAGCGCAGCAGTTGCAGATGGTGGCATCGGCTCGCGCAGCTGAGGCGCAATCCGCCGCCGCGGCCGGCAAGACCCAGTCTGCGGAAACGTTCGCGCGTATTGCACGAAACCTGCAGGCGGCTGCGGACCAGACCCTTGTACAGGCGGACCAGGCCGCATCGGGCTCGCACACGATTCTGCTGGCCGGACTGGCGCTTCTCCTTTTCATCAAGGTGCTGGAAGGACTGCTGGCCAACTTCGTCTACGAGAGGCAGTATTGCGCTTGGCGCAGCAACCCGGCAGTTCCGTCCGGGTTCGGAACGGCTCGCTTGGCCTCGGCGCTGGCGCTGCTGCTGGTCGTCTACCCATTGACCGTGTACCGCTTTGCTGCGGTACATGTGCCGCCGGCGCTGCTACACATCCCTGTCGATAATTCGCGTTTCTCAGAGATTGCCGGCTCTCTCGACGGGCTGTTCGAGCGCCTCTACCGGCTGGGTAGCGGCAGTTTCGACACCGTGCGCGACTGGATCCGGGTCATGGTCAGCGCATTCGAGACACTGCTGGTGGGAACGCCGTGGCCGGTGGTCATGATCTTGTTGATCGTGCTCTCGTTGCGACTCGCCGGAGCACGCTTTGCCGTCTTTACGGCTGCAACCGTGGCCTACCTTGCACTGCTCGGCTTGTGGGAACCGGCGATGCAGACGGTAGCCTTGCTCGGCACGGCAGCGTTGATCTGCGTAATCGTCGGCATACCGCTCGGCATCTGGTTCTCGCGCTCCGCGCGAGCATACGCCGTGGCGCGTCCGGTCCTAGACCTGATGCAGACCATGCCCTCGATGGTATACCTCATTCCGGCAATCGCGTTCTTCGGCACCGGAACGCCGCCGGGGATCATCGCCACGCTTATCTTCGGCTTGCCACCGGTGGTAAGACTTACCGCGCTCGGCCTGCAACAGGTGCCGGCAGAGATCACGGAGTGCGCGCGAGCCTATGGTGCGTCGCGCTGGCAGTTATTGGCGGGTGTCGAACTGCCGCTGGCGATGCCCTCGATCATGGCCGGCGTGAACCAAACCATTCTCATGTGCCTGTCGATGGTCGTCGTCTCCGCCCTGATCGGCGCACAAGGTCTCGGCTCGGTGGTGTTGGAGGCGCTGCAGTTCGCCGCAACCGGGCAGGGCATCCTCGCCGGCCTCGCGATCCTGCTGTGCGCGATAGTGATCGACCGCCTGGTGCAGGGCGCCTTCAGCCAACGTCGGGGGCATGGAGGTGCCATTTAGTCTCCGTCGGGCGTTATCCAACTAACGTCCCATGGCGCAATGAGCGGCAAGGTGACTTCACCCCGCCTTTTCGTAGTCGTTTACAAATAGAGTTAGGTGCTTGCGGGGTCCTTGCTTGGCAAGGAGAGGAAGCGATGAAGCAGTCCAGGTTTACCGAGGAGCAGATCCTGTTTGCTCTTGTAAAAAGCGCTGCGGCAACCTCGGTCTGCTTGAGGTGCGCGAGCCGCGCCAACTGCGGGACGAGAGCGCCCCGCTGAAGCGCCAGGTGGCTGGTCTGGCACGGATCGGCACATGCTGCAGGAAGTCATTCGGAAGGAGATTTAGACACGCCCAGACGCAGGACATCGTGCGATGGGTACCGGCTCGCTTTCTGCTGAGCGTGCATGTATTTCTGAGAAGACCTCAGAAGTTCCCCACCGCATCCATTACCTGTGAGGGACTATCATCGGCATCGTCAGCTTGGACCATGTTCAAGACCCGGGTTTCCATGGGATAACATGCGAGCCGTGAAATCACAGCACGGCCCAGCCCTGAAGGCTGCGGCGCCGCAGCGGCCTCTCGTGTCTGTATCAGGAGATTTTCGGTGTTGAGATTGGGTTACAAAGCCTCTGCGGAGCAATTCGCACCTACGGCATTGCTGAATTTCGCGGTGCTCGCTGAGCAGACGGGTTTCGATTCGGTCTTCATCAGTGATCACTTCCAGCCGTGGCGCCACACGGGCGGCCATGCGCCATTCGCGTTCGCATGGATGGGTGCGGTCGGTGCGCGCACGTCCCGCATCGTGATAGGTACCAGCGTCCTCACGCCGACCTTCCGGTATCACCCGTCGGTCGTGGCCCAGGCGTTCGGTACGATGGGTGCGATGTTTCCGGGCCGTATCATCCTTGGCGCGGGCACCGGCGAGTCGCTGAATGAGGTGCCGGCCACTGGCATGCACTGGCCCGAACAGCGCGAACGGTTGATGCGTCTGCGCGAGGCGGTGAGGCTCATCCGCCTGTTGTGGACCGAGCAGCGCGTGACGTTCGCGGGCGAGTATTACCGCACGGAGAAAGCAACCATTTACGATCTGCCCGACGTGCCGGTGCCGATCTACATTGCCGGGGCAGGGCCGGTGATCTCCAAGTTCGCCGGCCAGTTTGCCGACGGATTCATTTGCACCAGCGGCAAGGCGCCCGAGCTATACCGGGAGACGCTGCTGCCGAATGTCGCAGCCGGCCTCGCCGCTGCCGGGCGGAGTCACGACGCAATCGACCGCATGATCGAAATGAAGGTCTCATTCGACACCGACGCGCAACGGGCGCTAGAGGACACGCGTTATTGGGCGGCGCTCGCTCTGTCACCGGAGGAGAAGATGTCGGTCGAGGATCCGGTCGAGATGGAGCGACTCGCCGATCAATTGCCAGTCGAGCGGGCAGCCAAACGCTGGATCGTCTCGGCCGACCCGGAAGAGCACGTTGCGCGAATCCGCCCGTATATCGAACTCGGCTTCAATCATCTGGTATTCCACGCGCCAGGCCCCGATCAGGAGCGCTTCATTCGCTTGTATTCGCAGCATGTATTGCCAAGGCTGCGGGCGGAATTTGCCTGACCGTATCATCCTGACGGAACATGCGGCGTCCGGCAGCGGTCACGGCGGTGCGGACGGCGTGCCTCCCTGCCACCGGGTCGGTGGTTGTCAGCATAAATCGGTCAAATCATGAGTACACATACAGCGGACATCGGCCTGATCGGCCTTGCGGTCATGGGCGAGAATCTTGCCCTCAACATGGAGAGCAAGGGCTTTGGCGTCTGTCTGTTCAATCGCACCTACGCCAAGGTCGAGGAATTCCTGCGGGGGCGCGGCAGCGGCAAATGTTTCATCGGCGCGCCGACCCTCGAGGCGTTCGTCGCGGGCATTTCGCGCCCGCGCAAGATCGTCATGCTGGTCAAAGCGGGCGCAGCCGTCGATGAATTGATCGGCAAGCTGACGCCTTTGCTCGAACCCGGCGATATCCTCATCGACGGCGGAAACAGTCTCTACACCGATACGGTACGGCGCACGCGTGAGGTCGAGGCCAAGGGCCTGCTGTATGTCGGCTCCGGGGTCTCTGGCGGCGAGGAGGGCGCGTTGCGCGGTCCCTCGTTGATGCCCGGTGGCAGTGCGGCCGCCTGGCCACACATTCGGCCCATCTTTCAGGCGATCTGTGCCCGCACACCGGAGGGTGATCCTTGCTGCGACTGGATGGGTGCCGACGGTGCAGGCCATTTCGTCAAGATGGTGCACAACGGTATCGAGTATGGCGACATGCAGCTGATCTGCGAGACCTACGACCTGATGAAGCGCGGTCTCGGATTGAATAACGCGCAGATGCACGCGGTCTTCACGCAGTGGAATGAGGGTGAACTCGACAGCTATCTGATCGAGATTACGCGCGACATTCTCGGCTACGGCAGTCTGACCGGTGAGCATGTCATCGACGTCATCCTCGATGCGGCAGGGCAGAAAGGCACGGGGAAGTGGACGGTCACCTCGGCACTCGACCAGGGCATGCCGCTGACGCTCATCGGCGAGGCCGTGTTTGCCCGCTGTCTCTCAGCGGTGAAGGAGGAGCGGGTGGTGGCCGCGGCCGCCATCGTGCCTGAGGTGAGCGCTTTTACGGGCGATGCGACTGCGTTCATTTCTGATCTGCGGCAGGCCTTGTACGCATCCAAGATCGTGAGCTACGCGCAGGGCTACCAACTGCTGCAGGCAGCCGCGCGCGCCAATGACTGGGATCTCAATTTTGGCGGCATCGCCCTGACGTGGCGCGGCGGCTGCATCATTCGCAGCGTATTTCTGGGCGAGATCAAGAAAGCATTCGACCGCAACCCGCAGCTGGTCAACCTGCTGCTCGATCCGTTCTTCAGGCAGGCAGTGGAGAGCCGGCAGGCAGCGTGGCGCCGGGTGGTGGCGACCGCCGTGCAGGTCGGAATTCCAGTGCCGTGTCTGAGTGCCGCGCTTGCCTACTTCGATGGCTACCGCTCAGCACAGCTCCCTGCCAACCTGTTGCAGGCGCAACGCGACTACTTTGGTGCGCACGGCTACGAACGCAGCGACCGCCCGCGCGGAGAGGTCTTCCACACCAATTGGACGGGACGCGGCGGCACCACGACCTCGCAGTCGTATTCGGTCTGAGCTGCCGCCCCTGACGGTGGACGTCGGGCGGCTCGCACTGCCGCCGCCGCAGAGCGTCACTTCAACTCAGCGCGCGGACGCCGCGTACATGGCCTCAGCACGGGCTTTGAGCGCGCGTGCGCTGTCATCGAAGGCGCGCTTGACCCACGGGCCTGCGAACAGGAACACGTGGCTGCCGTGCTGTCCGAGGAATGCGTCGCTGGAGTGATAGCGGCAACTGTTCGGGCCGGTTGCCGTAATGACCTGGTCGCGGCGTGCCGGATAGGGAAAAGCAGCGGAATAGGGCAGTTCCCAAGACAGCAATTGCTCTGCGACGTTCGCGCAGACGTACTCGACGTTCGGGAAGAGTGTGCCGGGCGCCAGATAATTCGCGAGCGTCATCTCTACCGGTGCACCCATCTGCAGCGTGGATACCGCGCGAATACAGAACGGGTTCCATTCGTTGTAGCGCGGCATATCCGTCAGGATGTCCCATACCACGCGGGCCGGCGCCGCGATGTCCCATACCTCCGATACCACCACCGCGTTCGGATCGAAGCCGCTGTGCGGATCCTCTGCGAGTGTCCGGGCGCCCTTCATCCAATCGAGCATTGCGTGTTTCATTGTGCTGTGAATCCCCCGTCTACGCTGAGTACAGAGCCTTGGCAAAGTGTCGAATCGTCGGAGGCGAAGAACAGGATGGCCGCAGCTACTTCATCGGCCTTGCCCATCCGGCCGATCGGCATCACGCCACGCAGCATGGCTTTGGCCTGTTCCTGATCCGGCATGAGTTTAGTCCAGCGCTCCATCATCGGTGTTTCTATGACGCCCGGACACACGCAGTTGAAGCGCACGCCCGACTGCGCGAGTTCGATCGCCATGTCGCGCGTGAATACCACGAGACCACCCTTGGCGCTGCCGTAGGCAGTCGACAGGGGAAAGCCCACGAGACCGTTGAGAGAGGAGACGTTGACCACGCTGCCGCTCTTGCGGGCCACCATGTGCGGCACCACGTGTTTGCATAGCAGCCACGGACCTTTGAGGTCGGTCTCGAGGACACGATCCCATTCGTCAGACGTGGTTTCGTTGTAGGTGCGGTTGAGTTCGCTGCCGGCATTGTTGACGAGCACATCCACTTTGCCCCACAAGTCGATCACGCGTTTGGCAACTGCAGCTGCGCTCGCTTCACTGCGGACGTTGCATTCGATGGCCGCGGCGTTGGCGCCCAGTTCGGCTGCCAGTTGCTCGGCCGCCGCGGTATTGAGGTCGGCGATCAGGACCTTGCTGCCTTCGGCGACGAATCGTCTCACTGTTGCCGCGCCTATGCCGCTGGCCCCGCCGGTCACGATGCTGACTTTGTCCTGCAGTCTCATGCGAATACCTCTCAGTGGGACTTAATTTTCCGTCCAGTCTGCCATGAGTCCGGCCGCTTTGTGCAAGGCCGGTCGCTTTAGCTCGAGGCCGGCGGCCTTACGCGCGCGTCTTGCCGTGCGACCCCGCCCCGGCCATGACCCATCTGGGGTAGAGGCGGCGCTGCAGGTTGCCCGTCGGCGGTACCCCTCGCTTGCGATGCGGCGCGCGGCTGCTTAGGCTGGCAAGGCACCGCTGGAGGATCATGAATGTCCGCTGCCCCTCACGCTCCCGAACACGCTGCGCCGTCCATGTCTGACCTCGAGCCCATGGCGACACGCCACACGCTGGTTAAGGTCAGCCATACCGACGAAGCAGTTTCACTGCACTGGAGTGATGGCCGCGAGGATCGCTGCTCGGTGCTGTGGTTGCGGGACAACTGCGCGTGCGCGCGCTGTCGCCATCCGCAGACCTACGAGCGGACTCACCTGTTCGTCGACCATGCTCCCCCGAAGATCGTCGCTGCTGGGTTGGATGGCGATGGCGGGCTGGAGATCGGCTTTGGCAGCGGTGAGCAATCCCATAGGTCGCGTTATACGGCGGCTTGGCTGCGCAGCCACGGTGCGTCCGGGACCGAGCCGATACAGACGCCGCCCGATCCGCAACTCTGGGGTGCGAACCTCACAGGGCAGCTGGCGACCATCGACCATCACGACTACATGACTTCAGGCACGGCGCTGCGCGACTGGATCCATGCGCTGCAACGACATGGCATCGTTCTGATGCGCGGTATCCCGCAGGAGCCCGGGCAATTGCGCGGAATCACGCGGCGCATCGGTCCCGTGCGCGGCAGCAACTTCGGCGAATACTACGACGTCATTTCGATGCCGAATCCAAACGCCTCGGCCTACACTTCGGCGGGCCTCGAGCTCCACACCGATCTTGCCAACTGGCAGTCCCCGCCAGACGTCCAACTGCTCTTCTGTGTAAAGAACGGTGCAGTGGGCGGCAACTCGCTTTTTGCGGACGGGTTCAAGGTGGCCGAGGACTTGCGCACGGTGGATCCGGACGCATTCGCGCTGCTGACCACGCATGCCATGGAATTCCGCTTCCATGACGCAAGCTGCGACATCCGCAGCTGGGCGCCGGTCATTGAACTGAATGCGTTTGGGAAGTTACGGCGGATCCGCTTCAACAATTGGTTGCGCACGGCGCGTGTGGCGCCGTCTGCACCGGTGGATGCGCTGTACGACGCGTTGGCAAGATTCTGGCGCAGGCTGCGCGATCCGGCTGCGCACCTGAACCTGCGGCTCGAACCCGGGATGATGATCGCCTATGACAATCGGCGTGTGCTGCACGGTCGGACCGCCTTTGATCCGTCGTCCGGTGAGCGGCACCTGCAGGGCTGTTACCTCTATCAGGATGATGTGGAGAGCACCTTGCGGGTGCTGCAGCGCGTGCGGCAATAAGTCATGTCGCGGGCCATGCCGGCCCTCCGCCTCTGTCGAAAAATCCGTGAACCTCGTCACGGTTGGCCGCGCTCTGGTCGAGTCCGCGCGTCGCCGCTTTTTACAAGCCGCTCGCGTGCGATCTGCGAAACCCTGGCTAACTCGCTGTGGCGCCGGGGGTTTCCTGCTTGGCACGGACTTTGCTCTGTTGTCAGGTGTTCCTTTCAACACGCAACAGGGAGTATGCAAGGATGCGCGCAGGAAAACTGGCTACCGCGGTCGGTCTGCTGTTGGGTGGCATGGCCGCTCACGCTGATATGATCGAAATCAACCCGGGTAACTGGGGTTCATGTCTCGGCAACACCTCATGTTCGGTCGGCGGCGCTGCGCTGGTCGGCAGTGCGGCCTTTGACCAGAAGTCCAACAATGGCGGAACCGGTCTCGGCATCTCGACGACGACCTCGGGTGAAATCGACATCGGTGAATTCGTTTCGGTCGATTTCGGTGGACCACACACGGTCAGCCTGATCGAACTCATGTTTCTCTACAACGGGCCGGAATACAACGACCTCGCAGAAATCGCCGTGATCGAGGCGGACGGGGTCTCTTACACCCTCTCCTTGGGCAATGACGCCGACGATGCGGGCGCCGTCTGGTCTGGGCCCGGAGTCGTGACCAAGTGCGGTGCAACGGTAAACGAGCCGGGTGGGTCCGGTTGTTTTCGGATCAGCAATCCGTTCGCCTCGCCGGTCAGCCTGCTGAGGTTCTCGGCGGTGACGGGTAACCCGGCTTTTGCAGGTCCGGGCACCAATGACAGCGAGTATGCCATTGGCCGGATTGCAGCCGTTCCCGAACCGGGGGCCATCGCGCTGTTGTCGCTGGGCCTGCTCGGGCTGGGATCGACACGCCGCTGGCGCAGGCAGACAAGCTGACCCAGTCGATGCTAAGGTCAAGGTGCGCGAAATGATCGCGCGCCTCGTCCGGGTTGCGAGTCGATGCGGGACATACATGAGCTGATACTCGGCGTTGAGAAAGGCATTCTGCTGCTGATCGCCCTCTTGACGGTCTTCGGCGTCTGGCAGGAGATGTACGCGATGCTGGTCAGGGGTGAGGTCAAACTCACCGACCTGCTGTTGTTGTTCATCTACGCTGAGGTGCTGGGCATGGTCGCTGCGTTCTACCGCAGCCGAGAGGTGCCAATCACCATCGCCATTTTCGTCGCAATCACGGCGCTCTGCCGGCTGATCATCCTGCAGGGCAAGGGCGTCAGTACGATCGACTTGATTTACGAGAGCGCAGCCGTGCTGCTGCTGGCGATCTCTGCGGTGGCAATACGCTGGAATCAGTCTGTCCGGCAGGACGCCGCGGCGCAAATTCCCCCGCATGCGTCTCCCTCTTCGAACGACTGAGGTCTGTTGACCGATGATATGCCGATGGCTTTCGTGCGCCGCGATGTTGTTGCTTGCCGGTTGCGCGACCGTTCCCCCGAACCCGCCCATCACCCGCGTCGACCCGCAAGCCGGTTACCGGTTCGAAACCCGGCATCCCCTATTGAGTGATCAGGAGACCTACGTCGTATTGGCGTTCTCGGGCGGCGGCACCCGAGCGGCAGCGTTTTCCTACGGCGTGTTGGAGTTTCTGCGTCGCACCGAGTACGTCAGCGCGTCGGGACGGCGCGGGCGGTTGCTCGATGAGGTGGCAGTGATCTCCGGGGTGTCCGGAGGCAGTTTCACTGCGCTCGCGTACGGTCTCTATGGTGACCGACTATTCGATGATTACGAGCAGCGCTTCCTCAAACGCAACGTGCAGGGCCAACTGGCCGGTCGCACGTTTCTTCCGAGTAATTGGGGCAAACTCGGGTCTGACCATTGGGGCCGCTCCGAGCTGGCCGCGAACCTCTACGACGAAGTGCTGTTCAATGGCGCAACGTTTGGCGACCTCGACCGTGGCAAGGGCCCATTGATTCTCGCGTCGGCGACCGACATCTCCACCGGTTCGCGATTCGTTTTTACTCAGAGTTTCTTCGATATCCTGTGTTCGGATCTCTCGGCAGTGCCATTGTCGCGTGCCGCGGCTGCGTCATCGGCCGTGCCGGTCGTGCTGACACCGGTGACGCTGCGCAATTACGGCGGGACTTGCGGTCGGCAGACGCCGGAGTGGGCCCGTATGTTTCTCGATTCTCCGAATCCGCCGCGGCCCTCGGCGCGCGCGATCCGCTCGCTCAAATCGCAGGAAGCCATGGGCGATGGCGCAGCGCGCCCCTATTTGCATCTGGTCGATGGCGGCGTTTCCGATAATGTCGGCATGCGCGGTGTGCTCGATGTCCTCGAGGTGATGGAGGTCAGCAACGCCGCGGGCGTTGCAACACCCTTCCGCAAAGCGCGGCGTATCGTCGTGATCGTCGTCAATTCCCTGTCGGTGCCGCCGACCGACTGGGACACCAAGGAAAAGGCGCCGAGTTCGGCCAATATTCTGCTCAAGTCGGCCGGGGTGCCGATCGACCACTATTCCTATGAGTCGATCGAGCATCTGAAGGACGTGGCAGAGCGTTGGCGGACCACTCGCAAGGTGCGTGAGGCCGTGCCGCCCGGCGTCATGGCCGATCCGACCGTCAAGGCAGCGCTCAGTGTGCCGGATGCGGAGATTTACGCCATCGACGTGTCGTTCGCTGAACTGAAGGACAAGGCGGAGTTCGACTACCTCAATGGTCTGCCCACCTCATTCGTGCTGCCCGCTGAGGCGGTGGACCGCTTGCGTGCCGCTGCCGGCAAGATACTGACCGAATCGCCCGAAATCCGACGTCTCCTGCAGGACGTGGGCGCGCAATTGGTGAAGGACGGGAGTCCGGGATCGCCGCCTTGAATCGACCGCGTCCCTGATCCCCGTCGCGCCGCCCGGTCAGACGGGGTCGTAAAGTCGTTCGCAATAGGCAATCAATTCGGTTGCGATAGAATGCTGCGGTCATTCCGGAGATCAAGCCGATGTCCCAGCCGTCCGCATCCAGCCAGCCCTACGATTGGACCGATCCGTTTCTGTTGCGCGAGCAGTTGAGCGAGGATGAGTTGCTCGTGCAGGAGGCAGCCCGCATGTACGCGCAGGACAAACTCTTGCCGCGTGTCTCCGAGGCCTATCTCCAAGAGCAGACCGACCCCGCGATCTTTCGCGAATATGGCGAGTTGGGGCTGCTCGGCATGACGGTCCCCACCGAATACGGCGGCGCAGGGGCATCCTATGTTGCGTACGGTCTGGTCGCGCGCGAGATCGAGCGGGTCGACTCGGGTTACCGATCCATGATGAGCGTGCAGTCCTCGCTCGTGATGTTCCCGATCTATGCCTTTGGCAGCGAGGAGCAGCGCCGCAGATATTTGCCCAAACTGGCGCTGGGCGAATGGATCGGTTGTTTCGGATTGACTGAACCGGGCGCGGGCTCAGATCCGGCCGGCATGCGTACTCGCGCCGAGAAGACCGCGGGTGGTTACCGACTCAACGGGTCGAAGATCTGGATCACCAACAGCCCGCTCGCCGACGTCTTCGTCGTGTGGGCCAAGTCGGCGGCGCACGACGGCGCCATCCGTGGTTTCGTGCTCGAGAAGGGGATGCCCGGTCTGTCGGCACCCAAGATCGGTGGCAAGCTCTCGCTGCGTGCGTCGATCACTGGTGAGATCGTCATGCAGGACGTCGAGGTGCCGGAGAGCAGCCTGCTGCCCGGTGTGTCGGGACTCAAAGGTCCGTTTGAATGTCTCAACCGGGCGCGCTATGGCATTTCCTGGGGCGTCATGGGCGCAGCGGAGGACTGCTGGCATCGGGCGCGCAACTACGGTCTCGAGCGCGTCCAGTTCGGTCGTCCGCTGGCGCAGACGCAACTCTTCCAGAAAAAACTGGCCGACATGCAGACCGAGATCGCATTGGGCCTGCAAGGGTCATTGCGCGTCGGTCGGCTGTTCGACGCGGGCAAGGTGCAGCCCGAGATGATTTCGCTCGTCAAACGCAATAACTGCGGTAAGGCGCTCGACATCGCACGCATGGCGCGCGACATGCACGGCGGCAATGGGATCCAGAGTGAGTACCACGTGATCCGTCACGCGCAGAATCTCGAGACCGTCAACACCTATGAGGGTACGCACGACGTGCACGCGCTGATTCTGGGCCGCGGCCAGACTGGGCTGCAGGCGTTCTTCTGAAAGGGCGTGCATGGCTGCGCCGCTGACCGGACTGCGGGTCGTCGAACTGGCGCGGATTCTGGCCGGCCCATGGATCGGTCAGACGCTCGCCGATCTGGGCGCCGACGTCATCAAGGTCGAATCGCCTGCCGGCGACGATACCCGAGCGTGGGGTCCGCCATTCATCACCGACGCGGATGGCGAGTCACTCGATGCGGCTTATTTCCACTCATGCAACCGCGGCAAGCGCTCGGTCGTTGCTGATTTCAATCGACCGGAAGACCTTGGACTGGTGCGGCAACTGGTCGATCGGGCGGACGTGGTCATCGAAAATTTCAAGACCGGGAGTCTCGTGCGTTACGGTCTCGATTACGCGTCCCTTGCGCAGCGCAACCCGCGTCTCATTTATTGCTCGGTGACCGGCTTTGGTCAGACGGGTCCGTATGCCGCGCGTGCTGGCTACGACGCAATGATTCAGGGCATGAGCGGGATCATGGATCTCACCGGCGAGCCGGACGGTGAGCCGCAGAAGATCGGCGTTGCCTTCATGGACATCATGACGGGCCTGTATGGTGTGATCGGTATTCAGGCGGCGCTCGCGCAGCGAGCGGCAACAGGTCGCGGGCAGCAGATAGACATGGCGCTGCTCGATGTCTCCGTCGCGGTGTTGGCCAATCAGGCGATGAACCATCTCATCTCCGGTGTCGATCCCGTGCGGATGGGCAATCGTCATCCGAACATCGTGCCCTACCAGTTGTTTACCGTGTCCGATGGGCGCGTGATGGTCGCGGTCGGCAATGACGCGCAGTTCCAGCGCTTTTGTGCCGTGCTCGGTCAACCCGACTTGGCGCTGGACCCGCGTTACATCACCAATGCGGGGCGTGTGCTGCACCGCGACGAACTGGTGGATTGCTTGCAGTCTCTGCTGGCCGCTTGGCGGCGGACTGATCTGTTGCAGCGCCTCGAGGCAGTTGGCGTGCCTGCCGGTCCGATCAACTCGGTGGGCCAGGCACTGGCAGATCCGCAAGTCATGGACCGCCGCATGGTGCTGCCTTTGCCCGTGGCGGGAGTGCGTGGAGGGACGCTGCCGACGGTACGCACGCCCATCGTGTTTTCCGACGCGGAACTGGCGCTCGGACGCCCGGCCCCCCGGCTCGGTGAGCACACTGCGCAAGTGCGCAGCGAACTGGCGGAGCCGCCGACGCGCTAGCACGCGCGGGTCAGGTACATTTCAGGGGACGGTGGGCGAGTCGCGCATCTCGTCGACTGTATCCGTGGGCATCAAGCCTGCGGCGCGAATCACTGCCATGACTTCGTCGGCCGTGTTGGCGCGGCGGATGAATTCGACCTCCTGAGCCGAGACCGTGCCCTCCTTGATCATCGCGTCGCGCATGAAATCCGCAAACTGGTTCCAGAAGTCGTCGCCCACTGCGATCAGCGGAAATTGCTCGAGTTTTCGCGTCTGCATCAGTGTCGCGATCTCGAAGGCCTCGTCCAGTGTGCCGAAGCCTCCCGGCATCACGATAAATGCACAGGAGTACTTGACCAGCATGACCTTGCGGGCGAAGAAGTGCTCGAACTCGATGAACTTGTGCAGGTAGGGATTCGGTTTTTGTTCCTTGGGCAGTTGGATGTTGCAGCCCAAACTCAGGCCACCTGCCTCCCACGCACCGCGGTTGGCCGCCTCCATGATGCCGCCGCCGCCCCCGGTCATGACTGCAAAGCCAGCGGTGGCCAATCGTCGCCCGATCTGCCGCGCCAGATCGTAGTAGCGGTGATCTTCAGCGAAGCGCGCTGAACCAAACACGGTCACGCAGGGTTGCTCGAAATCGAAACTCTCGAAGCCGCGCAGGAATTCGAGAAAGAAACGCACCGCGCTCTCGAGGTCCTGTTCACGGTGGCGTCTGCCTGCCAGAAAGGATTTCTCTGCCCCCTCGACGTAGGGGAGCAGGGCGCTATGGCTGTTCGGCGGTTTCATTCGGTCGTGCATTGGCCTGCCTATACCGCAGGATGTTACATGGGGTCGGAACTTTCAGGTTGAATGACTATCTTAGGAAAGTCGCGGCGACCGGCGAGAGATCGCATAAGCCCGCAACCTGTCATCTAACTAATTGATTAAAAAAAAGAAAAAATCTCCGCGGTACAATCGGGCAAGTATTTTTTCAAAACGACTGCATTAAAAATTCAGTTTGCATTGTTTTCGCCCTGTGCGATTTGTAACCTTCCGGTCGCATTACGTCCAATGCGCTGCGCCGGTCACCCCTGAGTACCCTCATGCTGAAGCCGCCGGCACCTCTGAATGAAACCGAACGCATCCAATCGCTGCAGCATTTGCAGCTGCTGGATACTCCTGCGGAACACCCGTTCGATGAATTGGTGCGCCTGGCAGCGGCGCTCTTTAAAGTGCCCATCGCCTTGGTTTCGCTGGTCGACTCCGAGCGTCAGTGGTTCAAGGCGAAAGTCGGACTCGAGGCCTGCGAGACGCCGCGCGATGTGTCGTTTTGCGGTCACGCGATTCTCGGCGAGGGGGTCTTCGAGATTCCTGATGCGCACGAGGACCCGCGATTCTTTGACAACCCCTTGGTCATCGGGCCGCCCCACGTACGGTTCTACGCCGGCGTACCGATCCGAACCCGCGAGGGGCATAACCTAGGCTCCTTCTGCATCATCGACCACGAGCCGCGCCGGTTGACGCCGGAGCAACGTGAGATTCTCACCAGCCTGGCGGCCCAGGCGGGCGAATTGTTGGAACTGCGTCGTGAACGGATCGAACAGGAGCACCAGGCCGACTTCAGGGCCGCGGTCCTCGACAGTGCCGGCGTGGGAATCGTCGCCACCGACTCGGCGGGAATCGTCACTGGGATGAATCGTATTGCCGAGGCGATGCTCGGCTACTCAGCGGAAGACATGATCGGCCAGCGTACGCCGGCCGTGTTCTTGGTCAGCGATCCCACTGCGGAAATGGTCGGTTCATCCGCAGCTCCGGCATCTGCATTCGACGGGTTCGTTGGCGGACCGCATCGTGATTCGGCCAAGGCCGAGACGCAGGAACGCACGTTCGTCTGCAAGGATGGGACCCGCAAACAGGTCTTGCTGACCGTCTCCGAGATCCGTGACAGTCGGGGAACGCTGCGTGGTTACATGGGCATCGCCCGCGAACTTTCCGAGCATCACGATCGGGAGGCGCCGCCCGTCTTGCAGACCGGCGTCTTCGAGCAGGCACGCAGAGCGAAGCGTTGGGAATTGCCGTTGGCCGTCGCATCTGCAGTCCTGGTGGCCGTGCTGATTCTGACTTGGGCGCTCGCGGATAGGTTGCTGGACCGTACCCAGCGTCATTACCAATTGGTCACTGAGACCCAAATGGCGGTGTTGGACGCACACCGCAGCCTCGAGGAATACCTGTGGGGAGACGAACGGGCCGATGTCGCACGCGATGTTCTAGCCAACTTGGACAACGCAGCTGCCACCATCAACACTTTGCTCGGAGCGCCGCGGAATGAACTGCTGAGCCGCGTGACGGGATCCGATCCTCTGGGTAAGACGCGCCCTTGGTTGGATGGTATGCAGCAGCAAGTGGTCCAGCTGCGGACGGCCGGCATGGAACGTATCCGAGAGAAGGAAACGAGCGCTGCGGGCAGTGCCAGCTATCTGCATTTCGATATGCACAATGCGCGCTTTCAGGAATTCGCGGCGCTGGCCCAGGAGTATCACCGTGAGCAGATGCGGCGGCTGCAGACCGTGATCACGGCCGCGACGATCGCGTTCGTCACCCTGCTGCTTTTGTCCATGCTCTCCCTGTATCTGCTGCGCCGATGGCGTGACCAAGTCGTGGCCTTGCAACGGACGGTGTTCGAGCGGGTCCTCGGCGAGCGCACCGAGAAACTCACGACGGAAGTGATGGCACGCCGCAGCGTCGAGATCGATCTGCGCGACAGCGAGCAGCGGTTTCGATCGATGCTCGATTCGTCACCGAACCTCATCCTGCGTCTGGCGGCCGATGGTCGCATCACTTACGTGAACGGCGTCTGGTTCAGCCTGCTCGGCTATCGCATGCAGGAGGCCGAGGAAAAACGGCTGCTCGATGTGGTGGCCCCGGCTGACCGCGCGCTCGTAGACTCACACCTGCGGCGGGTGCTGGCAGGGGAGTCCGCTACTCGCTTCGAGGCTATGTTGAGTGCCCGAGATGGTCGGCAACTGGCCTTCGAGATTGAGTTGGGCGGCATGGAGGTCAGCGGTCGGCGCCGTGAATTGCGTGCCGTCATGCGCGATCTGACCGGTCAGCGCGCCGCCGGGACAGCCGAGCGAATCAGCGGTGAGATGATGCGCGCCGTCACGCAGCACGCCAACGTCGCGATCGTGACGAGCTCGGCTGATGGCCGGATCGTCGGTTGGAATCCGGCGGCCGAACGCATGTTTCGTTGCCCGGCAGCGCTGGCCGTTGGGGAACTCGCTGGCCGGATCATCCCGGAGCGGTTGCAGGCTGAGGTTGCCAATGCCGTGCGCAGCGCCGCCAGCGAGACGGCAGACGAAGCGGCACCGTCGATGGAGTTCACGGCCCGGCGCTTCGATGGCGGCGAGTTTCCGGTCGAGGTGGCGATTTCACGATGGACCCGCGATGGCCAGGACTATTTTACCGGTGTGATCCTTGATATCTCTGAGCGGCGCAAGACCGAAGAGTTGATACTCGCGCGCAATCGCCAATTGGAGCAGCGCATCGCAACGCTGCTGGCAAAAGCGGACGCAGCTCCGCCGCCCGCTGCGGTATCGTCCCGCCCCGCGACGGCCGTGCCAGCCAACATCCCATCCGGTGTCGGCCAGACTGCCGCAGCGGCAGCGCTGGGTTCGTCCACCAAGCCGCCGGTTTGGCCGGCTGTCGGTGCCGAGCCGCTCGCCCGCCGGCCACGGGTACTGGTGGTCGACGACAACCCGCCCAATCGGCACGTGCTGCGCTGGCAACTGAACAAACTCGGTTGCGACGTAGAGGAAGCCTTCGACGGCATCAGTGGCTTCGATGTGTGGCAGTCTGGCACTTTCGAGTGTCTGTTTGTCGACTGCCAGATGCCGAATCGGGATGGCTACGAGATGACGCGCCATGTGCGGGCGGCCGAGGCCGAGTCGGCCATTGCCAAACCCGTCCCCGTCATTGCCTACACTGCGAACGTGCTCGAGGAATCCCGCGTCGAGTGCTTCAACGCGGGTATGAACGACGTCCTCATCAAGCCCGCTACCATCGATGCAATGCGAACTCTGTTGGCGCGTTGGATTCCTGCCAATCCAGGCGGCAACGCCCAGGTCGCGGACGGCGAACGCGGTGAAGCGATGGTCGTCGGGCCTGATCACCCCCATGCCGCGATCGATTCGAACTTGCTCTCGGAAATCTCTGGTGGAGACCGTGAATTCGAACGCGAGATGCTGGTCGATTTCATCGATGCAAAGGCGGAAGAGGCCGAACGGCTGGTAGCGCTGTTTGCGGAGGGGGACTTTGAGCAGATCGGTCACCTTGCACATCGCCTCAAGGGCGCCGCGCGCACCATCGCGGCGGTGTCATTGGCGGAGCTCTGCAACTCGGTCGAGTTGGCAGCCAAGGGGTCGGATCGAGAGGGTCTTCGCAGGCTTGCGGAGCCCCTCAGTCACGAATTCGAGTTGGTCACACAGTACATCGGTCGCTTGAATGCCCAGCCTGCCTGATAATTCCGCTTCTGGTGCAGCGCTCGGCTCGCTGGTCGTACTGGCAGTCGATGACGACCCGTATCAGTTGAAGGTCTCGCGGCGCCTGCTGTCGAACCTCGGCGTCAACAATTTTTACGAGGCCAACTCCGGAAAACTCGCGCTGAGTATGGCGAGCAGCCTGCGCGGGCAACTCGATGTCGTCATCTGCGATTTGAAGATGCCGGATACGGACGGGATGGAATTCCTGCGCCTCCTGTCCGCGCTCGGGCTCAACGCGTCAGTGCTCATCCTGAGCAGCGCCGGCACGGGCATCCTGCGCAGCGTCGAAATGATGGCCCGCGAGTACGGACTGCACGTGCTGGGTGCGATTTCCAAGCCACTCAAAGCGCTGGAACTGGAGGCATTGCTGGCACTGCGACTGCAGCATCGTGCCGGCCGTCAGCGCGTGGATGTACCCGCGGAATCGATCGAGGAAATCCGCGAGGGATTGCGGCTCGAGCAGTTTGATGCCTTCTTCCAGCCGAAGGTGGAGTTCGAGACCTACCGGGTCTGTGGCGCTGAAGCGCTGGCACGCTGGCGCCATCCCATACGCGGCATACTGTCCGCGGCGCGGTTCATGGAATTGGTGGAAGAGCATGGGATGATCGAGGATCTGACCGGACAGATTCTCAATACCTGTGCCCGGCAGGTGCGAATCTGGAACGACGCGGGATTGCGGATACCGGTAAGCATCAATCTATCGCCATTGACGGTCACCGACACGGACCTGCCGCGCCGTTTCCGGGAGGTGGTCGCCAGACACGGCGTGACTCCGGAGCAGTTCATCTTCGAGGTGACCGAGACCTTTGCAATCACCGATATCGGCCATTCCCTCGAGACCTTGTCCCGGCTGCGACTGATGGGCGCCGGACTCTCTGTCGATGACTTCGGGGCAGGGCACTCGTCACTGCAGAAACTCTCGAGCGGTCCGTGGACGGAACTGAAGATCGACATGGCTTTCGTGACCGGCGCGCACAGTCAGCCCCACCTCTACGCGATTGCCGAGTCCAGCGTGTCCATGTCACATCGGCTGGGTCTGAAGAGCGTTGCCGAGGGCATCGAGACCAAGGCTGACTGGGATTGTCTCAAGGCGCTCGGTTGTGACATCGCTCAGGGTTATCTGATCTCGCGACCCATGGACGGCGGTCAATTTCTCGACTGGAAGCAGGACTGGGACGCCAACGCGAGCAAGGATCTGGCCCCGGCCCATTGACCGGCGCTGCTGCATCGGGCGCCGCTGGCTAAATGCCCGCGACGTCCTGCGCGCCTGTACCTCGTTAGTAACAGCGTTTTGCGTCGGCCATGCACTCGCACTTGCGCGTGCCGGTGTCGATGACACTAGAATCCCACTGCCGCAATTTCCGGTCTGAAACTCCATGGATGTCAGTCGTATGCGTTTCGCAGCCTTGCGCTCTGTCTCGGTGCTGTCGCTCTCGTTGGCGGCTCCCGCGGTGTTCGCCGCCGGATCCGCAGCGCCCACGGGCGCCGCTCTCGCCTATCCAGCCACCCAGCGTGGCGAGGTAGTCGATGATTACTTCGGCCGCAAGGTCGCCGATCCCTACCGCTGGCTCGAGGAGTTGGAGTCGCCGGCCACGGCGCAATGGGTTACGGACCAGAACGCCGTCACCCAACGTTATTTGGCGCAGTTACCCGAGCGTGAGGCGATCCGAAAGCGGCTGACGGCGCTGTGGGATTACCAGCGCACCGGAGTTCCCACCAGCGAGGCGGGCATGCTGTGGTTCGACCAGAATTCCGGCCTGCAGCGACAGGCGCCCGTTTACCGTCAAGACGGCCTGCACGGCAAACCCTCGCTGGTCATCGATCCGAACCAACTCTCGCCGGATGGTTCGGTCGCAATGGCGGCTTGGTCGCCATCGCCCGACGGGCGCTGGCTTGCCTACACGCAGGCGGCCGGAGGCTCCGATGTGCAGGATATCTACGTCCGTGACCTCACCACCGGCAAGGATCTGTCCGCCGTCGTTCGGCACGTCAAATTCTCTGGAATCAGCTGGACTAAAGACAGCCGTGGGTTTTTCTACCAGCGCTTCAGGGGCACGGAATCTGCAGCGGATTTCGCTGCTGCCAACGAGTTCCATCAAACCTGGTACCACCCGCTCGAGACCGGTGCTGATCGGCTGATTTTCGAGCGGCCGCAGAACGGCAAGGAATCGAGCGGTGCGTCGCTGTCCGATAACGGGCGCTGGCTGTTTCTCTCGAGCAGCAGTGGTACCACCAATAACCGGCTCTGGTACATGGATCTGGTCGATCCCTTGGCACCCAATCTTTCGGCGACCCCGGTGGTGATCGCGGCCGAGGAAGATGCGGTCCACATGCCCATCGGGGTCTCTGGCGACACGCTGTATCTCTACACGACGGCGCAGGCGCCGAAGGGTCGTGTCGTCGCGATCCGCCTCGGCGCCGGCTCGGCGACGCCCTGGCGCACCGTGGTGCCGGAGGGTAAGGATTCGATTGCCGAGGACGGCGTGGTGTTGTTGCGTGATCGCCTGGTGGTCAGCTACCTCGTCGATGTGCAGAGCCGCGTGCGTCTGTTTGATCTGACCGGTAAATCACGCGGCGAGATTGCGCTGCCCGAGCCGGGTTCGGTGACGGGCATGCGCGGTCGCGACCATGGCGACGAGGTCTATCTGGCATTTACGTCCTTTCTGCGTCCGTTGACGGTCTACCGCTACGATCTCAAGCGCGCTGCGCTGGAGCCCTTCTACGCGCCGAAGACCCCTTTCGATGCGTCGCGATACGAGACACGCGCGCTGTTCTACCGTTCCAAGGATGGCACTCGCGTGCCCTTGTTCGTGACGCTCCCCAAGGGTGCGCGTCTCGATGGCAGTCATCGCACGCTTTTGTACGGCTACGGTGGCTTCAACATTTCCAATGTGCCGCGCTTTTCTAGCGCCGTGGCGGGTTGGCTGGAACTCGGCGGGATCTACGCGGTGGCCAACTTGCGTGGCGGTGGCGAATACGGTGAGCAATGGCACCGGGCGGGTACTCGTGAACGCAAGCAGAACGTTTTCGATGACTTCATTGCCGCGGGCGAATATCTCGTGCAACAGCGCTACACGGTACCTGCCAGACTCGCGATCCACGGGCGTTCCAATGGGGGCCTGCTGGTCGGGGCCACCATGCTGCAGCGTCCTGATTTGTTCGGCGCAGCGCTTCCGGCCGTCGGCGTGCTCGACATGATGCGTTTTCAAAGATTCTCGGCGGGACCGTACTGGGTGGACGACTACGGGTCATCGGATGACCCGCAGGGTGCGAAGTACCTGCTGGCCTATTCACCACTGCACAATCTCAAGGCAGGCACCTGCTATCCGGCGACGCTGGTCACCACCGCCGACCGTGACGACCGGGTCGTGCCCAGCCACTCGTTCAAGTTCGCTGCAGCCCTGCAAGCAGCCCAAGCCTGCAGCAACCCCGCGCTCATCCGCATCGAAGTGGCGGGCAGTCATGGTTATCGACCGACGGATCGCGTGATTGCCGAAGTTGCTGATCAGTGGGCCTTCCTGCTGCACTCGCTGCACTGACTCCCTGCACTGAATAGGATGCCGGGAAGATCGTCTCGCGATGTTTCAGCGCGCCATATTGCGAATGCCGTGTCAGGCGCTGCGTCACGGCATCACGACCGCCAACAGCGGTCCGCCCGATTACGAGCTGGCGTTGCAACAGCATCGTGAGTATGCGGACGCGCTGGCGGCTTGCGGCCTCGACCTCACCATCCTCCCTGCCGCGGAGGGCTTTCCTGACTCCGTCTTTGTCGAGGATGCAGCGCTCTGTACGTCGCGCTGTGTCGTCATCACACGACCGGGAGCCTTGTCGCGGCGGGGCGAGGCCGCGCTGATCGAGCCGGTGCTGCGCGATTACGCGCCGTCCCTCGAGCGTATCGTCCAGCCGGGCACGCTGGATGCCGGTGACGTCATGATGGTTGGCAGCCATTTTTTCATTGGGCATTCAGCCCGCACGAATCAGGAGGGCGCCGCCCAGCTGACCGAAATCCTCACCCGCCACGGCATGACCGCCACCATCTTGCCCACCGGCGACCAGCTGCATCTCAAATCGGGAATGTCGTACCTGGAGCGGGGAAATCTGTTGGTCACACGGGAATTCGCAGCCTGGCCGCGATTTCGCGAATTCAACGTCATTACGGTTCCGGATGCAGAGCGCTATGCGGCCAACAGCATCTGGGTGAACGGCACCGTCATCATGCCGGCCGGATATCCGCTCACGCGCTCCCGTGTGGCCGGTTGCGGTTACGAGATCATCGAGGTGGATACCTCTGAATTCCGCAAGCTCGATGGCGGGGTCAGCTGTCTGTCGCTGCGTCTGCCGAAGCCTGCTTGAGTAGCCCCCCGGATGCTTGGAACACGCCCACGGACGCCGGACCGCCCGAAGGCGACGCCGGTCACCCCGCAGGCTACCGGCTGCGTGGACCTACAGCCTGCGCTGCACCTGGATGTCGAAGACCATGCGCTGCAGTTCGCGCTCGACCGCATCAGGCATGGCGTCATAGCTGCAGGCGATGCGGGTGTGGCGATGGGCTGACCGATCGCCCGGCGTCACCGTGCGTACGATGAGGTCGCAGGGGATGAGGCGGTCCCGCAACACTTCCAGGTGACAGCGGGGCCAGCTCTCTCCGATCTCCGGCAGCGCTTCGTTCCAGTCGAGCAGCAGGGAGACGCCGACCACGGAGACATCCATGATCCGGTACTGCTGGGTACCGACGCGGGTGTAGCGGTGGCACAAGCCCGGATGCCCGGCCGGGGGTTTGACGCGAAAGCCCTCCCGGCGCTGACTCGCGGAGGTGTCTGTCTCGGCACTGTCTGCCTCAGAGCGGGTCTCGTTCACCATTGCAGATCCTCATTCTCGCATCCCTCAGTCATGACGGTCAGACGCGCGTGCCGCCAGCGTGCGGCGCATGGGGTGTATCGGCTGGGCGAGGGAGGACTTGAATGGCGCATGGGTCGGCGACCACCGGCTCAGAGCACGCTGAACTGCAGGCCGGCATGGGTCTGGAGGCGTTCTATCAAGCGGTCGCCAAAGAGCGTGGCTGGCGTCCAGAAGCCGCCCGCGGCCCGCGACTTCGGTACGTCCAACGCCAGACATGCGGCGGCTTCACCCAGCATCTTCGCCGTCGAGCCATAGCCCGGGTCGCGGTCGCCGGTGACTTTCGACCGCAGTTCGTGACCCGACGACGTGCGACCCCAGAAGCGCAGGTCGAAATGCCCCTCCGCCTGTTGCTGCGGGGTCGGTCCTTCGCCGGGCGCCGGCAGAACGTAGCGCTGCATGAGATTGCGCACCGGTCGGATCACCGTCGCCGTCATGAAACCGGCCAGACCCAAGGTCAGTCCAGTGGCCCGCATCCATCCCGCCATTCCGGTGCCCATCAGCATGGCCTCATCGTAAGTGAAGTCCTGGCCATAGGGTTGGCCTGCCAGCGCATGCGAGCGATGCACGATGCGGGTGTTGATGCCAGCCATGATGAACGGGGCGGTCCACGCGCCGAAGTCGGCATCAAATGATGTCCCGCGCACCTCGGGTTGCCGCATGCGTCGTGACGGCGTATCGGCGCAAAGCGCATAGGGATCGGCGAGTACACGGCGCAGCGTCGAATCGGCCATGACTTCCCGCATCACGTTGAGCATGCTGGCGAGCGTGCCGCCGGACATGCCACCCCGCACGCGCTTGACGCGCATCTTCACCTGAGTGCACACCTCGCCATGGCGTTGCACTGCCGTGTTCTGCAGGAAACGTACGCCGAGGTCAGAGGGGATCGAGTCAAAGCCGCAGCAGTGGACGATGCGCGCGCCGCTCTGCTGCGCCTGCGTCTCGAAGGCCCTGATCATGCGCCGGATCCATTGCACCTCGCCGGTCAGGTCACAGTAATCGGTGCCGCTTTCCACGCAGGCGCGCAGCAGCGGTTCGCCGTACAACGCGTAGGGTCCGACCGTCGACACCACCACGCGGGTGCCCTTGCAGAGGCGTGCAAGGGCGGCCGGGTCATTGGCGTCGGCGACCCATAATGGCAGTGCGCCCGCCCCATCGCCCAGCGCCCGGCGCGTCGCCTCCAGTTTCTCGAGCGAGCGGCCGGCCATGCCCCAGCGCAGTTGCAAGCCGCTCTGTGAGCGCTCATGCAGGTAGCGGCAAAGAATCTGCCCCACGAAACTGGTTGCACCAAACACCACGACGTCCAACGCCTGATCTTTCATTCACGTAATCCCCAATGACCCTTGCTCGCCCACCGTGTCGGGCACTGCGCTAGACTTCAGTTCAGCGCCGCAGTGGGGATTGTGATGCACAGACAGCCGGATATCGACTGGGATGCAGTGATGGCCGACCCGCGTTTCATCCGGCTGCACCGGCGCAAGCAGGCGTTTCTCACGCTGCTGATGCTCTTTTCGCTGGCCTACTATTTGGCCCTGCCGGTAGCTGCGGCCTGGTTCAGGCCCGTGTTTGCCCGGCAGGTCTGGGGTCCTGTCAATCTGGGGCTGTTGTTCGCGCTCAGCGAATTTCTGGTTGCCGGTGTGGTCGCCTGGGTCTACGCGCGTCGGGCTGGGAGCGAATTCGATGGGCTGGCCCGCGAGATCACCGCTCGTTACCAATCCGGGGAGTCGGTCGGTCCGGTCGGCGAGACCATGCCATGAACGGCGGCGTGGGCGAGGGTTATCACTGGCTGACCTTCGCGGTTTTCGCTGCGATTATCGTGGTGACCATGTGGCTGACGTGGGCGGCAGCACGCCGGGTGCGTTCCGCTGCGGATTTCTATGCGGCGGGCGGCAGCGTTTCCGGTCTGCAGAACGGTTGGGCGATCGCCGGGGACTATCTTTCGGCTGCGTCGTTTTTAGGTATTGCGGGACTGATTTCCCAGTACGGCTTCGATGGTTTCATGTATTCGGTGGGCTGGCTGTTTGCCTACATTACCGTGCTGCTGCTGATCGCCGAACCCTGCCGCAACATCGGTCGCTACACGCTCCCGGACATCCTTGCCTTTCGCAATGATCCGCGTCTCACTCGCATCGCGGGTGCGATCTCGGTGATCACGGTCTCGACCTTCTATCTCACTGCGCAGATGGTGGGTGCCGGTGTGCTGGTCAAAATGCTGGTGGGCATCGACTACGAGATCTCCGTCGTCGCCGTGGGCGTGCTGATGCTCGCCTATGTCCTGTTCGGCGGCATGCTCGCCACGACCTGGGTGCAGATCGTCAAGGCCGTACTGTTGGTGTCCGCCTCGCTGCTGCTAGTGATTCTGGTCTGGCTGCCGTATGGGTTTTCCCTGCCGGCATTTTTGCAGGAGGTCGTGGCCGACCCGAAAGTGCAGGCGCGGGTGGCGCAGCTGCTGGGTGATCCTGCCCGTGGGATGTCCGGTGCCGAATTGGGCCAGCGTTTTCTCGAGCCCGGACTCTATTTCAAGAATCCGGTCGACCAGCTGTCGCTGGGTCTGGCGCTGGTGTTCGGTACCGCCGGACTGCCGCACATTCTGATGCGCTTTTTTACGGTCCCCACCGCACAGCAGGCTCGTCGTTCCGTCCTGTGGGCGATGGCGATCATCGGCGGCTTTTATCTGCTCACCTTGTTCCTCGGCTTTGGTGCAGCGCGCCACGTCGGCCCCGCAGCGATTGCCGCGGTTGATGCCGGGGGCAACATGGCTGCGCCGCTGTTGGCACAGCACCTCGGCGGCGGACCGGATGCGTTCTTGGGTAATCTGGCCCTGGCCTTCGTTTCCGCGGTGGCTTTCGCGACCATCGTCGCAGTCGTGGCAGGTCTGGTGCTCGCTGCTGCCTCTGCCATCGCGCACGATCTCTATGTCGGTGTCGTGCGCCACGGCCGTAGCGTCAATCCGAAACAGGAAATGCGCGCAGCGCGTCTGGCAACGGTTGTGGTCGGCACCGCTGCGATCGTGATCGGTATCGCGGCCAAGGGTCAGAACGTTGCGTCTTTGGTGGCACTGGCGTTCGCCGTGGCTGCATCCGCCAATTTCCCTTGCATGTTGCTGACTCTGCACTGGCGCCGCTGCAACACTGGTGGAATCGTCGCCGGTCTGCTGGTAGGTACGCTGGTCGCTGTCGGCTTGACGCTGGTGTCACCCAATATGACTTATCCAAAGGTGGTCAAAGCCGCGGCGCAACAGGTGCTGGAGGATTCGGTCGCGAAAAGGCAAACCATCGAGGCAGCGTTGCTGGATGTCGACCCGCGCATCGTGGCACAAGCCCGTACCGATGCCGTGCTGCTCGAGAAAGCGGTAGCCAAGGCGCGCGACGACCTCGCGCGACTGGCGGGGCAGGAGCGCTCGATCGTCGGTCTGGAAAAACCCCTGTTCGAGTTGCGGAACCCCGGCATCGTCTCGATACCGCTCGGTTTCCTCGCGGTCCTGCTCGGTTCGCTGCTGACCCGCGACCCGCGCGCTCTGGCGAAGTGGCAGGAACTGTACGTACGGCAGAACGTCGGCCTGCGGGTCTCGGGCGGGGTCGCTCACTGAGCATTGCTGGACGAGCGAGCGACTCGTGCGGTTCGGCGGGCTGACCGGATGGCCGGCCGAAAACCTGACCGAGTCCACATGCAGTACAATCAGGCTACTTTCGACTCCCGCCCCGCTCCCCGTCCCGAGTTCAGCGGACGGCATCACTGATACCGGAGAGCTCTGTACCGTGGTTGCCCAACAGATTTACCGCGACTTGCAGCGTCGACTCGGCGATGTCCTGCCAGATGCCGAATTGCTGCTCAAGGCCGAGGTGGCCGCCGAGGTCATGCAGCTCAAGACCGAGCGGGATGCGGTGATACTCGGTCACAACTACATGGAGCCGGCGCTGTTCCATACGGTGCCGGATTTCCACGGTGACTCCTTGGAGCTGAGCCGCCGGGCCGCCGAGACCGACAAGTCCGTGATCGTGTTCTGCGGCGTACGCTTCATGGCCGAGACGGCCAAGATACTCAACCCGTCCAAGACCGTGCTGCTGCCGACCGCCAAGGGCGGGTGCTCACTTGCCGAGAGCATCACGGCAGCTGACGTGCGGGCGCTGCGTGCGGCCTATCCGGGTGTGCCGATCGTTACCTACATCAATACGTATGCAGACGTAAAAGCCGAATGCGACATCTGCTGCACGTCCAGCAATGCAGTGGCCGTGGTCGAGTCGCTGAAGTCGGACACGGTGATCTTTCTGCCCGATGAATATCTGGCACGCAACGTTGCGCGGGAGACCGGTCTGCACGTGATCGTGCCGACGGTGTTGCCGAAGTCGGAAACTGCCAGCACCGAGGTGGAGCACCGCATGATCGCCTGGAAAGGCCGCTGCGAAGTGCACGAACTGTTCACGCCGCAGGACGTCGACGATGTGCGCCGGCAGTTTCCGGACGTCATGATCCTGGCGCACCCGGAGTGCAGCCCCGAGGTGGTCGCCAAGGCCGACTTCGCCGGCAGCACGACTGCCATGATCAAGGCGGTCGAGAAGTCCAAGGCCAAGCGTTACCTTCTGCTGACCGAATGCTCGATGGGCGACAATATCGTGGCGGCGAACCCCGAGAAGGAGATGCTGCGGCTGTGCAGCCATCGCTGCCCGCACATGGGCGAGATCACGCTGGAGCACACGCGCGATTCGCTCCGCGACATGCGCTGGCAGATCGACGTGCCCGAAGACATCCGGGTCCGTGCATTGCGTTCGGTCGAGCGCATGCTGGCGGTAGGCCCCAAACTGGACTGACATCGGGACGAACGCTCGGGACACGCCCTGCGCCGAGGCGCCGTGTCTGGCGATCGCCCCGATCATGGAGCATTCGTGAGCCATCCCATCGAGAGTGATGTACTGCTGATTGGCTGCGGCATCGCGGGCGGCACTGCGGCATTGCAACTCGCAAAAGCCGGGCTGGACGTCACCATCGTCACGCGCGCCGCGGTCGCTGAGGAGTCCAATACCTATTGGGCGCAGGGCGGGATCATCTGCCGCGGCGAGGAGGATTCTCCTGAACTGCTGGCCAAGGATATCCATCACGCGGGTGCGGGGCTGTGCCACGACGGGGCCGTCCGTCTGCTCGCTGAGGAGGGGCCGCCGCTGGTGCAGTCGTTTCTCATCGACCGTCTCGGCGTGCCGTTCGATCGATTGCCTGATGGGCGGCTCGCACTCGGGCGCGAGGGCGGCCATTCGGTGGCTCGTATCGCGCACGCGCACGACGCCACGGGCCGTGCCATCGAGAATGCGCTGGTCAGTGCGCTGCGCAGCCATCCGCGCATCCGCTTCCTGACGGGTCATACCGCAGTGGATTTGCTGACCCCGGCCCACCACGGTCAGGATCGCCGCGCCATCTATGATCCCTTGTCGTGTGTGGGAGCCTACGTTCTCGATCAGGCGAGTGGGCGTGTCGAGCGGTGCTTTGCGCGGGCGACCATTCTGGCCACGGGTGGACTGGGGCAGATCTACCTGCGCAGTACCAACCCGCCCGGCTCTCGCGGCGATGGGCTCGCCATGGCTTACCGGGCCGGCGCTCGCGTGATCAACACTGAGTACGTGCAGTTTCATCCCACGGCCTTCTATCACCGAAACGCACCCTGCTTTCTCATCACCGAGGCCGTGCGAGGCGCCGGAGCGCGACTGGTGGATGAACACCGTGTGCCGTTCATGGATCGCTACGATGCTGACTGGAAGGATCTGGCGCCGCGCGATGTGGTCGCTCGCAGCATACTGGCTGAGATGCAGCGTCGAGACGTCCCAAACGTCTATCTCGATCTGGCCTCCTACATACCGGCCGAGCGGATCCGCGAGGAATTCCCCGAAATGGTGCGCGGCTGTCTGGAGTTCGGTATCGACATCACCCGCGATCTGCTGCCGGTGGTCCCGGCCGCCCATTATTCCTGCGGTGGCATTTGGGTCGACGACAATGGTTGTAGCACCGTGCAGAATCTTTACGCCATTGGCGAGGTTTCATGCACGGGACTGCACGGCGCGAACCGCTTGGCCAGCACGTCGTTGCTCGAGGGATTGGTGTGGGGTCACCGCGCGGCGCGACACATCGCGGCCGGGTTGCCCCCGATGGACGACGGCCGTTGCGGACAGATTCCGGACTGGAAGTCGACGGGTGGATTCGTTCCCGATCCCGCACTCATTGCGCAGGACATGATCTCCATCAAGCACATCATGTGGAATTACGTGGGTCTCGTGCGCAGCACGCACCGTCTGGCCCGGGCCATTCGGGATCTGCGCAATCTGGAGGTCGAGGTCGAGCGCTTTTATCGGGCGACGGCCCTGAGCGACGACCTCATCGGCCTGCGCAATGCCGCCCGCACGGCGCTGATCGTCACGTTGGCTGCGTGGGAGAACCCCGACAGCCGCGGCTGCCATTACCGGGAGTAGCGCTCGTGGGAACCCGACGACTCGAAGTCAGTCAGCCGGCTTGGCTGAGAGGTTGACCACCAGCTGGCGCAGCAATTCAGGACTGAACGGCTTGCTGAAATAATGGTCGGCTCCGCATTCGAGTCCATGCTGCCGGTTGCTGGCCTGATCCGCCGCGGTCAATAGCACCACTATGGTGCCGTTGAGTGACGCATCCGCTTTGATCTGCCGGCACACTTCGTAACCGTTCATACCCGGCATCATGACGTCCAGCAGGACCAGGTGCGGCCGCCAGTCCCGGCTGACTGCAAGCGCCTCGGCCCCATTGGCAGCCTCGCGCAGCTCGAGACCTTCCCCGGCGAGAGTCAGGGAGATCAGCAGCCGCAGTTCGGGCTGATCGTCAACCACCAGGACGCGGGGCATGGACACGCGGATGTCGCCTCTTTGGGAGCAGCACGCTGTAACGACAGGGGGCCGGACACAGGCGAGGGAGTGTACCATTGACCGGGCGTGGTGGGCGCCAGCGGGGAGATTTAGACGATGTACGGACTCGTAAATCGGGCAGTCGAGGAGCTGATCTGCAGGGATTACGGCGTGGCGACCTGGGAGCAGGTCCGGGCCGAGGCGGGACTGACCGTCGACGGTTTCATCAGCAATGCCGCCTATCCGGACGAGGTCACCTACGACCTGGTCGGAGCAGCCTGCAAGGTCCTCGATCAGTCTGCCCACCGGTTCTTGATGGGATTTGGGGAGTATTGGGTAACCCATACGGCGCTCGAGTCCTATGGGCCCCTGATGCGTGGCGTGGGGCACAATGTCCCGGAGTTTCTGACCAAGCTGCCGCACTTGCACAGCCGCATTCAGCTGATATTCCCCAATCTCTCGCCGCCCCAATTCAGTTGCAGCGACATCGGCGCCAATTCCATGCATCTCCACTATGGAACAGCGCGGCCGGCTGGGTTGGAGCCGTTCGTCGAGGGATTGGTGCACGGGATCGGGAAAATGTTCAACACTCCGATGGAGGTTGAATTGGTTGCCGATCGTCGCGAGGGTGCCGACCACAGCATCTTTCTGGTGCGCTGGGGCACGCCTGCGTGATTCGACGAGGTCTAACCGCCCGTGCAGTGGATCGGGCCTTCCCGTTCCACTTCGCCTTTGATGCCAACCGCATCATCGTTCAAGTCGGTCCGTCGCTGCACCGGGTTGCGCCCGGTGCCCGCCCGGGGGTTCGCGTCGAGGATGTCTTCTCGCTGACCCGGGCCAGCCTGTCTTTCAGCGAGCAGAGTCTCGAGTCAGCCGAGGGTGATCTCGCCGTACTCGCGTTGAAGAGTTCGCGTTCATTGTTCCGCGGGCAGTTCGAGCGCCTCGACCAAGCCGGGAGCTGGATTTTCCTCGGCACGCCGTGGTTCAACACCGCTGAAGCCGTCGAGGCGGCGGGACTGGCGCTGAGCGATTTCGCACCGCATGACTCGATCAGTGAATTGTTGGTGGTCGGTCAGACCCAGCAAATCGCCCTGAAGGATCTTGAGAAGCTCGCCGGGCGTCTCGCCGTGCAGCGCGAGCAGTTCCGTCGTACCGAAACGCTCTATCGGGCGGCGATTGCAGCTGCCAACGCCGTGCCCTATCAGGAGGACTTCGCCTCCGACCAATTTGTCTATCTGAATGAGGGTATCGAAAAGCTCACCGGCTTCAAACCCGCGGAACTGCGCCCATCGACCCTGCGTGCGCTGGCCCAGCCGGATAGTAAGGATGTCGGCGATGATACGACGCTGCGCGGCAAGACCTCGTTGCGCAACCGGCGTGACTTTCGCATCCGGACGATGAACGGCGACGAGCGCTGGATCACGGATGCCTCCGCCATCGTCGAGGACGACCGCGGCAACCCGATTGGTGCCATCGGTATCCTCGAGGACATCACTGGCCGCAAGCGCAATGAGAAGCGTCTGCGGGAGAGTGAGGAGGAAGCTCGCCGCCTTGCCCTGGTCGTTGCGCGTACCAACAACGCAGTGGTTTTGACTGACAGCCGACGACGGGTTGAATGGGTCAACGAGGCATTCACCCGTATTTCCGGGTATGAACTGGCGGACGTCGTCGGCAAGTCACCAGGCAGTCTCCTGCAGGGTCCGGGTACCGACCAGGCGACCGTCACGCGCGTGCGCAAGGCGCTCGAAGCCGAGGAGCCGGTCAGCTTCGAAATCCTCAATTACCACCGGTCCGGACGCGCCTATTGGCTGGAAGTGGAAGTGCAGCCGATGCGCGACAGCGCGGGTGAGCTGACCGGTTTCATGGCGGTGCAGGCCGACATCACTGCGCGCAAGCGTTACGAGGAGAGACTGGCTCGGCTGTCCAGCGAACTCGACACCATCCTCAAGCTGGTGCCTGACGGCGTGGTGGCCTTCGATGCATCCGGCAGTGTTTCCTATTGCAACGCCGCGTTCGAACGTCTCACCGGATTGACGAGCGCCAAGGTGCGCGGTCTGCGCAACCAGCAACTGGACGACATTCTCGCCCAACTGTGTGCTGCAGATCAGCGGCCGCTCGCTACCGCCGACCTGCGGGAGGGCGATGCCGACGTCATCCGGCTGGAGCGGCCGCGGCGTACGATCGTGGCGCGTACGGTGCGGGAGGTTCGCGGTGCGTACGGCAGTCCGGACCAGCGCGTGATTTACCTGCGCGACGTCACGCGCGAGACCGAAATCGACCGCATGAAGAGTGAGTTTCTATCGCTCGCTGCCCACGAGTTGCGTACGCCCATGTCTAGCGTGCATGGTTTTGCCGAACTGCTGATATCCCGTGATTTCGATGCGGCGACGCAACGCAGCATCGCCCAGACCATTCACCGGCAGTCCTTGCTGCTGGTGCAGATGGTCAATGAGTTGCTCGATCTCGCGCGCATCGAGTCCGGACGTGTCGACGACTTCAATCTGCAGGTGCAGCCGGTCGGGCCGATCATCACCGAAACACTCACCGCGCTGCTGATTCCGGGCGATGATCGTAAAGTGGATGTCAGCAGTATCGCGTCCACCACGCCCAGTGTGAACGTCGATGCCGCGAAATTGCGTCAGGCCATCACCAACGTGGTCTCGAACGCGTACAAATACTCGCGCGGTAAAGGCGCGATCCGGATGTCCCTGCCGATTGAGACCCGCAACAACCGCACCATGGTCGGCATCCGCGTGCAGGATGAAGGGGCCGGCATGAGCGAGGAGCAACTGTCGCGGATCTTCGAGCGGTTTTACCGCGCAGACCCCTCCAGCGGCATACCAGGGACGGGACTCGGGATGACGCTGGTTCGCGAGATCATCGAGATCATGGGCGGCAGCGTGGACGTCGCCAGCCAACCGGGTCAGGGTACGGTCGTGACTTTGTGGCTGCCGACCATCGAAGCGGACTGATCCAGCGCCGCTGCCCGGGATTTGAGGGTAGGATACGCCGGTGCGCAGCTCGTGCTTGCAAGCGCACAAACCGCCGCGGCGGCGGTTCCGCACTGTCGAGTGCGGCACACGACGCACTGCGGCCATGTATAAAAACCCACCGTCTCAGGAGTAAACCAATGGTGTCTAAGTGGAACCCTGCCTTGATCGCGCTGGCTGCCAGCTTTGCGTTGCTTGCCGCATCCCCTGCAGCCCGCGCCGGCGAATGGGAGTCAATTGCGAAGGCTGACCGTGTCGAACTGTTCGTCAATCCCACCACCGTTACCAGTGTGGGCGACAAGGTCGGTGTGCGCGTCAAGGAAAACTGGGTGGATGCTCAGCCGTCGACCGCCAAGGGTAAGACCTACCAGTCTGCCCGCTCGGAATACCGGGTCGACTGCGCGCAGCGCAAGGTGGGCAAGCAATCGGTTCAGCTTTATTCGGGGGCTGACCTCACCGGCACGGTGATCAAGAAACTCAAGTACGCCGAAAAGAACGTGTCCTATGTGAACGCGACCGACGGCACGGTCTACGGTGAACTGGTGAATTACGCCTGCAAGGCGCGCTGATCCGGTCCGCTTGGGTGGCGCGCCCGGATCCTGACGGATGCCGGGGGCGACCACCCCGCCGGTAACGAGCAAACCCGGCAGGCTGCCAAAGCTGCGACGCAGTTCCGCGGCCGACTGAGGTCCGCATGGCATCCTTAGGCCATGTTCAAGAAACTGTTCGAGTCCATGGGTCGTACCTCCGGCCGTAACCGGCAATCGGGTTTCGCCGACCTCGGTTGGCTGCCGAAACCCCTGCCCGTCCGCTCGAACAAGACGCCGGCCGCGCCGCCAGTCGATTACCGGGCCGTCTCGGTCGTGCCGCGTATGCCGTCCTGCCCAGCCGCGATGCAGAGCGCCGGCGTGCGCCAGTTCCTGCGCACCAAACCGCGACTGCCATTGGATTCGTGCAACATGCCGCACAAGTGCACCTGCAAGTTCCAATTGCATAGCGACCGTCGCCATCAGGAGCGTCGCGCAGCCGGTGTGGTGTGGCAGCGCATGGTCAAGCTCGGCATCGATCGCCGCCGCGCGACCGACCGTCGCAGCGTCGCCCGATAACTGGCCAGCCTCCGGCAGAGCACCGGGCGGGGCCTCCTCGTGTGGACGGCGGGGGCTGCGGCCAGTGCCAGTCCCCACCGCGGCGCGCGCTTGCGTCGGCGGGCGTCAGGCAGCCGGCGTCACTGCTATCCTAGCGATCGATCGACTCGGTATGAGCGCCGTGCAGCCAACCTCACTGACCCGCTTTGCGTGGCTCGCCATCGCTGCGGCCGTCGCGACCATGGGCCTCAAGACCGCCGCCTGGTACTTGACCGGGTCGGTGGGGCTCTTGTCCGACGCCATGGAGTCGCTGGTCAATCTGGCAGGTGCACTCATGGCGCTGGCCATGCTCTCGGTGGCCGCGCGGCCCGCGGATGAGGACCACCCCTATGGGCATGGCAAGGCCGAGTTCTTCTCTGCGGGTTTTGAAGGCGCGTTGATCGTCATCGCAGCGGCCAGCATTGCCTATGCGGCGGTGGATCGCCTTCTGCACCCGCGACCGATCGAGCAGATCGGGCTGGGTCTGATGGTCTCGGTGCTAGCCTCCGTGGTCAATCTGGCGGTGGCGCTGATCCTGATGCGGGCGGCCAAGACACATCGGTCGACCACGCTGCGGGCGAGCGGGCATCACCTGCTGACCGACGTGTGGACCTCAGCCGGCGTCCTCGTCGGCGTCGGCGCCGTGGCGTTGACGGGATGGCAACGCCTGGATCCGCTGGTGGCTATTGCCGTAGCGGCGAACATCGTCTGGACCGGCAGCCGCATCATGCTCGATTCGATTGCGGGTCTCATGGACTCGGCCCTCCCGGCTGCGGAACAGCAACTGATTCGTGGGGTACTCGACCGCTATGCAGGGCAGGGGGTGACCTTTCATGCGCTGCGTACCCGCCTCTCCGGCGCGCGACGTTTCGTGTCCATGCACGTCTTGGTGCCGGGTGACTGGACCGTCCAGCGCGGGCATGATCTTCTGGAGCGTCTTGAGAATGACTTGCGCGGTGTGCTCGCTCCCGTCACCGTCTTCACGCATCTGGAGCCGCTCGATGATCCGGCCGCGATGACGGATCTCGATCTGCATCGGGATCATCACTGAGGCTTTTTCTCGCCGCCGATCGCGTCTGACGAAGCGCGCCCCAGGGTCACGCAGAGGGGATGAATTCCGGGTCGCCCTGCTGCTCACGCTCGAAGGCGAGGAACTGGTAGTAACCGCAGTGGGGTGCGTCCGGATAAACGCGGCAGACGCTGGGGCGTGCCTCGTACACTGTGCATCGGCGTTTTTCCTGATCGAAAAAGCGGCAGGTCGATGTGAAGATATGATCTTTGCGATGACGCAACACTTGCTCCTCGACGCCTTCAGCGGTGTACCGGTAGGTGAACCGCTTGCGCGCGATTTCTTTGCCGATGCCGAAGTGCCGGGCGAGGCGTTCTATGTCGAACTCGCTGACCGCGATGCGCGGATAGCTGCAGCAGTAGCCGGGGCACTTGCTGCAGTCGTATTTCGGTTTGCTGCGTTTCATGCGGTCCATTGGCGCCGGGAACGAGCTCGGAGTGTAGCCCTGAATGGAAATCCCTGTCATGGACACCGCTGAGGGCAGCGTCGCCGAGCCCGTGCCATGGCAGACGCTGACCGCGGCACAGGCCTGTGCCGCGCTTGGTTCGAACTTGCAGGGGCTGACGCAGGCCGAGGCAGACAGTCGCTTGCGGCTGCACGGCCCCAACGCGCTGCCGGGTCCGCAGGTCACCTCGCGGATGGTGATTTTGCTTCGGCAATTGCGCAGCCCGCTCATCTATGTGCTGCTGGCCGCCGCCGCGGCATCTCTGGCGCTCGGGCATGGCAGTGATGCCGCATTCATCGGGGTGGTGTTGCTGGTGAACTCGCTGCTTGGTGGCTGGCAGGAATGGCGTGCTGAGCAGCAGAGTCTCAGTCTGCAGCAACTCATGCGCCTGCGTGCGAGCGTACTGCGCGACGGCACCTGTATCGAACTCGATGCACAGCAACTGGTGTGCGGCGATGTGGTATTGCTCGAGAGCGGCCAGCGTATCCCGGCTGACCTGCGCTTGGTGACGGGGCACGGTCTAGAGGTGGATGAGTCCCTCCTGACCGGCGAATCGGTCGCAGTGCTGAAGGATGCCGATTGGCTCGGGACCGCCGGAACTCTGCTGGCTGACCGCCGCAATATGGCGTACGCCGGAGCGACGGTCGCTCGCGGACGTGCTAAGGGTCTCGTCGTTGCTACCGGCCGCGCCACGCAGGTCGGGTATCTCGCCACCACACTGGACTCACTGCAGGCGGGTAAGCCTCCCTTGACCGAACGCATGGAGCGGTTCAGTCGCGTCGTTGCGGTCGTCGTGCTCGCTGCCGCTGTGCTGATCGGTCTGGTGGCTGTGGTGGTCCATCAGCAGTCGTGGCTTACGATGTTCACCTTTGCCGTCGCGCTCGCGGTCTCGGCAATTCCCGAGGGCCTGCCCGTTGCCGTGACGATCGCGCTCGCGATTGCTGCCCGGCGCATGGCGCTGCGCGGTGCGATCGTGCGGAATCTGCCGGCGGTCGAGGGACTCGGCAGTTGCACGCTGATCGCGAGCGACAAGACCGGCACCTTGACCTGCAATCGTCTCGCGGTCTGCGAGCTGCGGCTGGCTGATGGCACATCTGAGCGGATCGCGATGGACTCGGTGTATGACCCAATGGCGCCGTCCGGATACGCGCAGTCGGTACAGCCGAATGTGGTCACACCGGGGCCTGCTGAACTGCGCCGCATGGTCGAGATCGCCGTGGCATGCAATGAAGCGCAGTTGGCCCCCGCTGGCGCTGCTAGCGCGGGTCGCGGCGACCCGACCGATCTGGCGCTGTTGGAGCTGGGCGCCCGTTACGGACTAGGGCGTGCGCAACTACTGGCCCAATGGCCCCAGACCGCGCAGATTGCTTTTGAACCCGAGCGGCAGTACGCGGCGAGCCTGCACCGACGGGACGGGGGAGGGTGGCTCGCGGTCAAGGGCGCGCCCGAGCGCGTTTTCGACCTGTGTGCTCTCACGCCCTCCGAGCGCCTCGCACTGCATGAACTTGCGGCCCGCATGGCCAGCGAGGGGCAACGGGTCCTCGCCGTGGCCGAAGGCCTGCTGCCGGGAGATGCGGATCTGGCTGCGCCAGCGACGGATCCGGCGGGTTTGCGATTCGCAGGATTCATTGGCATGGTCGATCCACCGCGACCGGGGGCACATGAGGCGGTGCAGCGCTGCGCCAGCGCGGGTATCCGCGTGCTGATGGTCACCGGGGATCATCCCGTCACGGCACAGGCCATTGCGATCGATCTCGGCATTGCCACGGCTGCTGACCCCGTGATCACGGGCACCGACCTGCTGGGGGCAACCGCGGCACAGATCGAGGAATGCGTCGGTCGCGCCCGTGTTTTTGCTCGCGTCACACCGACGCAGAAACTCTCTCTCGTCGAAGCGGCGCGCCGCGCAGGGCATTACGTGGCGGTCACCGGTGATGGAGTCAACGATGCGCCGGCACTGCGCAGTGCAAATATCGGCGTCGCGATGGGGCGCGGTGGCACTGACGTGGCGCGCGATGCGGCAGACCTGGTCCTGAGTGACGACAACTTCGCCACCATCGTCGCGGGCGTCGAAGAGGGGCGTATCGCCTATCGCAATATCCGCCATGTCGTTTACCTGTTGACTGCTGCCGGAATCGCCGAAGTGCTCACGGTAGGCGTGGGCGTGATCGCCGGCTTGCCGCTGCCGCTGCTGCCCGTGCAGTTGTTGTGGCTGAACCTGGTGACCAACGGAATCCAGGACGTGGGGCTCGCTTTCGAACGCGGCCACGGCAACGAATTGCAAGTTGCGCCACGACCGCCCTCGCAACCGGTATTCGATCGGCTCATGATTCGACGCGGATTGCTGGCGGGCCTGTGGATGTCCGTGGTCGGACTCGCCGCCTTCGTCACTCTGCTGCGTGCCGGAGTGGCCGTGGAGCAGGCGCGCAACAGCCTGCTGTTGCTGATGGTACTGATGCAGAACGTGGACGCTCTCAACGCCCGCTCCGAAACACTGTCGTTGCTGCGTCTGCCGATGCGTGCCAACCCGGTGCTGGTCGGCGGGGTCGCGCTGGCCCTGAGTGTGCACATGTTCGCGATGTATGTGCCGTGGTTGCAGTCGACGCTGCAGTTGCAGCCACCTTCGCCACACGATTGGCTAGTGCTGCCTGCGCTGGCGCTCACTCTGCTCGCGGTGATGGAGACCCAGAAGTGGCTCTGGCGGCGTCGGCTTGCACGTGCCTGATTCCGCTCTGCAGCAGCGCCCCGCCGGCCACCAGCGCCGCACAGGCAACCAAACTGCCTGCGAAGAGCCACGCGTGAGCGAGTGAATCCACCGTCCACAGCAGGAACAGGGTCGCTGCGATGGCGATGCCGAGCAGCACGGCGGCGACCACCGTCGTGCCCATGCTCACCGGTGGGTCGTAACGGCGCACCTTGCGGATGTCGAAGGGCGGGGGCGCTGCCTCGCCCGGCGCGACGGGAGCGTGGCAGCCGGGCGCCCTGAACCAGACCCGCCATTTGTCGCTCCAGCGTGGTGTGCGCCAGGATTTGCGTGCGAGATCGACATAGACCTCGAGATTGGCCCAGAGTGGATTCCACGAATCGAGCGGCTTGCGCGTGCCGTAGACACACGGCTCGCTTTCCTCGACAAACGTGCCGAACAGACGATCCCATACCATCAGGATGCCGCCGTAATTGCGGTCCACGTAGCGATCATTGACCGCATGATGCACGCGGTGATTGGAGGGCGATGCGAACCAGCGATCGAACCACCCCAGTCGTTGCACCAGTTCGGTGTGAATCCAGAATTGATACAACAGATCGACAACTGCGGCGATCGCGAACATGCCCACTGGCACGCCCGCGATGGCCATCGGCAGGTAGAAGACCCAGCCGAGCAGCGACGAACTGGCGCTCTGCCGCAGCGCCGTCGAGAGGTTGTAGTACTGACTCTGATGATGCACCACGTGGGCGGCCCAGAATAAGGCGCACTCGTGTCCGACCCGGTGGTTCCAGTAATAGCAAAAGTCGTAAAACACGATCGCCAACAGCCAGGCCCAGACTGCAGTCGTGGGCCACTGTGTCATGGCCAGATGCGAGGCGACGAGTGCATACAGGCCAATGCTCAAGCTGCGGTTGAACAACGTCGTTAGTTGGCTCAGTACACCGAGGCTGAGGCTGTTGATGGCGTCATTGCTCCGATAAACGGAGCGACCCAGACGTCGCGCCCATGCGATCTCGATCACGATCAGCAGGAAGAAGACCGGCGTTGCCAGTACGATTGCGCGACTCATGGTGGGTCAGGCTTCCTCGTACCAGTTGCGCGAGCGCTCCACTGCCTGCAGCCAGCGCTGGATGCGTGCCGTCGCTTCGTCGCGACTCATGCGCGGCTCGAAGCGGCGATCGACTTGCCAGTTCGCTGCAATCTCCTCCGTGGAGCCCCAGAATCCGATCCCGAGCCCCGCCAGATTGGCGGCGCCGAGTGCTGTGGTTTCCGTGACGCGTGGGCGGATGACCGGCACACCGAGCAGATCGGCCTGAAACTGCATCAGCAGATTATTGGCCGTCGCGCCACCGTCCACCCGCAGTTCGACCAGCGGTTGCAGTGAGTCGCGCTGCATCGCCTGCAGCACTTCGGCGCTTTGAAAGGCAATGGCCTCGAGCGCAGCCCGCGCGATGTGCGCCCGCGTCGTGCCGCGTGACAGCCCGACCATGATGCCGCGGGCATGCGCGTCCCAGTGCGGGCTGCCGAGCCCAGTGAAGGCGGGCACCAGATAGACGCCGTCCGTGTCCGCAACACTCGCAGCGAGTGCTTCGACCTGGCCCGAATTCTCGATGATGCCGAGCCCATCGCGGAGCCATTGGACCACCGCGCCACCGACGAAAACCGCGCCCTCGAGCGCATAGTGCCGCGCATCGGTCTGCCATGCGATCGTGGTGAGCAGACGGTTGCTCGACGCGAGTGGGTCGAGTCCGGTGTTCATCAGCAGGAAACAGCCGGTTCCATAGGTATTTTTGGCCATGCCAGGCTGAAAGCATGCCTGCCCGAAGAGCGCGGCCTGCTGATCACCGGCTATCCCGCTGAGTGGGCGTTCCAAACCATCGATGAGTGCGATCGCTGCACCTGCCGGACGGGACGACGCGACCACCTCAGGCAGCACGGCCCGTGGAATGTTTAGCATCTCCAGCATCACGTCGTCCCACTCGCCGCTGGCCAGATTGAGCAGCAAGGTGCGACTCGCGTTGGTCGCATCCGTGATGTGCTGCGTGCCACCCGACAGGTTCCACGCCAACCAGGAATCGATGGTTCCGAAGGCCAGTTCGCCGCGTTCGGCACGACTGCGCAGGCCGGCACTGGAGTCGAGCAGCCAAGCGAGTTTGGTGCCGGAGAAATAGGGGTCCAGCAGCAGACCGGTACGCCGTGCGACCTCGGCTTCGCGTCCTTCTGCCTTGAGTCGCGTGCAGGTATCGGCTGTGCGCCGGTCCTGCCAGACGATGGCGGGGGCGACGGGCCGGCCGCTGGAGCGCTCCCACAAGACCGTGGTCTCGCGCTGGTTGGTGATGCCAACGGCTGCGATATCCCGTTTGGTGGCGCGCGCCTTGGACAGCACTTCCATGATGGTCGCGCGCTGGGTGTCCCAGATTTCCATCGCATCGTGTTCCACCCAGCCGGAGCGCGGGAAGTGCTGCGTGAACTCACGCTGTGCCATGGCGATCACGGCGCCCGCATGATCGAACAGGATGGAGCGCGAACTGGTCGTGCCTTGGTCGAGCGCCAAAATCAGGTGCGGCATTGCTGCGCCTCCTCGCGTTTCAGATCAGTCCGAGCCGGCGACCGTCGTCGCAACCGGGTGGGCTGCCAGCCAATCATCCAATGGGCCTGTCGCGCCTGCCCCGAGATGCACGCCGAGCTTGCTGCGGCGGTACAGGATGTCCTCGGCCGAGACCGCCCATTCCTGTCGACGCAGGTACTCGATCTCACGCGCATGAAGTCCGGGAAGGACCTCCGTTCCCAGATCGCCGAGCGCTCGGGTCCCCTGCAGCAGTCGATCGATCCGCGTGCCGTAGGCCCGGCAATAGCGTCGGTGCAGGCTGGCGGGCAGCCACGGATAGCGTGCTGCCGCCTGCGCCGCGAATGCAGCGTAATCCGCGTTGGCCATGTCACCACCCGGCAGGGTGGCGTTTGCGGTCCATGCCCGTCCGGCGCAATCCAACAGCGGTGCGAGCAGATCCACGACCTCTTCCGCGAGTTTTCGGTAGGTGGTCAGCTTGCCACCGAACACCGACAGCAGTGCTGCACCTTGGCGGTCGAGTTCGAGCACGTAATCGCGGCTGACGCTCGTGGCGCTGTCGTCCGCGCCGGCCAGCAGGGGCCGCAGTCCTGCATAGGTCCACACGACATCGCTGCGGCCCAGACCGCGGTTGAAGTGGGCGTTCGCGGTCTGCAACAGGTAGTCGAGCTCCGCTTCACTGATGGACGGACTGGCCAGGTCGCCCTCGAATGTCACTTCGGTCGTGCCGATCAGCGTGAAGTCGTTCTCATACGGAATCGCAAACACGATGCGTCCGTCGGGTGACTGAAAAATGTAGCAGTACTCGTGCTCGAACAGCCTCGGCACGACGATATGGCTGCCCTTGACCATACGCGGGCGATACGGTGAGCGCACCGGCGTGAGTTCGAGAAAGCGCTCGACCCACGGACCGGCTGCATTTACCACGGCACGTGCGTTGATTTGCGCTTGCGCGCCGCAGGCGTGCTGCAAGGTCGCGACCCAGCCTGTGCCAACGCGAGCCAGTGCTGTGCAGCGGGTGCGTGTTGCCACCTGCGCACCGCGCTCATGGGCGTCCATGGCGTTGAGAACTACGAGTCGCGCGTCGTCGGCCCAACCATCGGAGTAGACAAATCCGCGCCGATAGCGCGACTCCAGCGCGGCGCCGGCAGGATGTTTGCGCAGATCGATGCTGCTCGATCCGGGCAGGTGGCGTCGTCGTGCAAGGTGGTCATACAGAAACAACCCCGCCCGAATCATCCAGGCGGGGCGCAGGTGCGGCTCATGCGGGAGGACGAACTGCAACGGCCACACGATGTGTGGCGCCGAGTTGATGATCACCTCGCGCTCACGCAGGGCCTTGCGCACCAGAGCGAAGTCGTAGAACTCAAGGTAACGCACGCCACCGTGAATCAGCTTGGTACTTGCCGATGAGGTGTGCGAGGCGAGGTCATGTTGTTCGCACAGCAGCGTCTGCAGTCCGCGACCCGCAGCGTCGCGTGCGATACCCGTGCCGTTGATGCCGCCGCCGACCACGAGCAGATCGAAGGAGCGGCCAGCGATGCCCGCCAACGTTGCGGTCGACGACTGCGCCGAATCGTGGACGTCGTTCATGCCGCTTCGTCTCGCCTGTTCGACCGTGCTGCGCAGGTCATACAGACCTCAGCGGTAAAGCAGCAGCTCGTCGCGCTGCGCTCGCCATGTGGCTTCATCTGCGAGCGCAATGGCATCGAGATCCGCCGCCTCCGCCTGCGGGTCGTCCACCCAGCGGCGTAGCAGGTCGGAGCCGTTGATCAGATCGATGGCGAGCCGTCCGTACTCGTATTCGTAGGGGAAGTCGCGCCACAACTCGTAGTGCGGGTGGACCCGCCTCAACGCCTTGAATGCCAACGCCTGCAGCCGCCAGGGCTGGAAAGTGTGGTGATCGTAGCTGCCGTCCTCGACGTGGGTTTGCAGCCCGGCGCAAAGCTGTCCGGCATGTTTGTGGAACGTCGGCTCGAACCAGCAGGGGCGCAATCGGCAGCCGCGCAGCCACTGCGGGGCGAGCGAAGTCATGGTCTGCGCAATGGCAGCGATGTCGAGATCAGGTGCGCCGAACAATTCGAGCGGCCGAGTGGTGCCCCGGCCCTCCGACAAAGTCGTGCCTTCCAGCATGACGCTACCCGGATAACAGCGCGCCATCCACAGATTCGGCGCATTGGGACTGGGGTTGATCCACGTGCGTTCGCCGAGCGGCCAGCCATGTCCCGGCGACGCCCCCGGCTGCCATCCCTGCATTTCGACCACGTGATAATCCACGTCGAGTCCCAGTTCGCGGATGAACCAGCGACCCATCTCGCCGAGCGTAAGTCCATGCCGCATCGGCATCGCGCCCGCGCCGACAAAGCTCTCCCAGCCGTTCCGTAAGGTCAGTCCCTCGGCCGGACGACCGATGGGGTTGGGCCGGTCCAGCACCCATACCGACTTGCCGTTGGCCGCGGCGGCCTCGAGCACGTAACGCAGTGTCGTGATGAACGTGTAGATGCGGCAGCCGAGATCCTGCAGGTCGACCAGCATCACATCGAACGTGTCCAGCATGGCCGGTGTCGGACGACGAACCGTGCCGTACAAACTGAAGACCGGGATGCCGAGACGCGCATCCACCTCGTCCGGTGTCTCCACCATGTTGTCCTGCTTGTCGCCGCGCAGGCCATGCTGCGGGCCGAAGGCGGCGGTCAAGCGCAGATCGCCCGCAGCCGCGAGAGCGTCCAACGAATGAGTCAGGCTGGCTGTGACCGAGGCGGGGTGCGCGAGCAACGCCACGCGCCGCTCGTGCAAGGGACGGCGCAACCCCGCATCCTCGACCAGCCGATCGATACCGAACTTCACGTTGCGGGATTCCGCAGCGCACCCGCCAGTACATCGGCGGTTCCTTCCTCGGGTGCGCCCACTGACAAAGCGAAGCTCAACCGGTGATGGAAATCCGGCAGCGCTGCCGGATGGGTGAGGGCCCAGTAGGTCAGACGGCCATCACTCTCCGCGATCACGGCAGCGAGTCCGACCCGCAGTGCGGCGCCGGGCGGTGGCAGCGGCAAGTCGTTGAGGTGCGTAACGGCCTCGAGCACGAGTCCATGCGGCAACGGCCGCACGGCAATGCGCGGTGCACGGCGCACGGGAATCGGCGTCATGCCGCGGCGATAGCCAACGAAGCCGTACATGGCCCACTCGGTGGACGGCGAGAAGTTGAGTTCACAATACGCTTCGCTGTCCGGCAGCCCCACGAAGAGCTCGAAACAGGTGCGCTGCCAGAGTTCGTCGCGACGCTCGGGCGCGGCGCGCAGGGGCAACACGACGCGGCCCATGTCGGCTTCCAGTGCGAAGCGGACCGCCAGTTTGCCGGCGCCGGCGATCCGCGCACTGGCCGCCAGGCGCGTGACCGCGGTGCTGGGTGTGGAGGGGTGGCAGGTCAGCGCGACCGTAAGGGGAACCTGTCTTTTCATGGGACGGATTCTAACCGTTCCCAGCCCGCCTTCCCTCAGCCGCTGTGTCAGATGCTCTGCAGCAACCCCGGGTCGGGCCGCTCCAGCCAGCGCAGCGTCGCTTCGGCGAATTGCTCGCACTGGCCGATGGCGCGCTCCCACGCGCGAATGCGGGCGCCATGGTCCGTCCCGTAGCGATAGAAATCCTGCCGGTCCGGCAATTTGCCGTTCGGCAGAGAGGCCAGAAACTGCGGACTGGGTGCGATGAGCAGCATGTCATCGAGCCACGGGTGCTGACGCGGTGCACGGCGCCACGGCAGCTGCTTGTCGAGCCAACCCGGCGTCACGAATTCGTTGAAATGCGGGTACAGAACGAGGCGTTGCCGGGCGCCGGCCCGGGTCAGGCTGGGGTAGGGCAGCATCAGGTGATAGTCGACCAGCGCACCGTCCCAGTAGATGCCCGGGGGTGCGCCCGGGATGTCTCGCACCGGAGAGCACAGCAGGGGGATCGTTCCCGAGGCGAGCAGGGCCTCCTCGGCATTCGGGGCGCCCAGCGGCACCTGCACTGTGTCGAATCCGTCGTGGCTGCGCTCGAGGAACGAAGGTTCACCTGCACTGAACAGCACGCGTTGCAGATAGGCAGCCAAGCGGTGCCGCCCGAGGGCGTTGGCCGCCACTGCGCGGACGAATACCAGCCGCGAGCCGCTGCGCGCGAGGGGGCCGCGGGCGCGGGCAGTGATGATGCTGAGCGCGACGCCCGGTCGAACCTGGGGTGGGCCATCACCCAAGGCTGCGCGGGCGATTCGCCGACAGGCCTCGCTCACCTCGTCCGGAGTTGGCTCGTGACGGTAATTCTGTTCCCGCACATAGGCGTGCTGCACACGATCCAGCGCGGCCAGCGGGTCTGGCTGAGCCAGCGCCATCATCCGCCAGGCGCCGACCGAAGCGCCCACCAATTCCACGGTCGGTGCGTGTTGCAGCACCTCACGCCACAGCAGTCGGTCCAGCGGCAGCAGGGCGAGGCCTTTGGGGCCACCGGCCGCGGCGGGAATGCAGGCAATGTCGGCGGGCTGGATTCCGTCCTGCCGAATCTGGGCAGCTGCGCGCGGCCCCGCTCTCACACGGATGATCGAACCGATGTCCATCCGGGCATGGTCGCGGTTGGCTGCGTGGCTTGGCAAGGGAGACCGACTGAGTCCGTCGGCAGGTCCCCGCCGGCAGTGCTCTGCCGGGCGGGGAAACTCTGATCTAAAGCGTCAACCCACGTGGGTTTTGTGGGTCGCTACCCGATTGGCATGCAGTACTTGCAGTCGCTGGCTGTCGACCTGCGCAACCGCCGTATTCATCGCCTGCGCGTGACAGGTTCGGAACTGCTCCTTGGCAGCGAGGTCACGCGGGTCTGAATTGCCGCCGCACACGCGGCCGGCCGCCCGGGAAAGGCGTGCGTAGAGGCTCTGGACCCCCGCGGGGGTGTCCAGATTGAGGTCACTGAAATTGACGACCAGACTGGCTTCGCCCGCCCCGTTGAGGGTGAGGGGCTGATCGGCTTGAACAGTGAGGGTGACGAGTGTTGCGGCGGCGCCGATCAGCAGCGCCTTGAAACCGCGGATTTTGGCTTCCTTGTTGAAGTGGTACATGACTGAACTCCTGTAAACGGACTGTCGAACGTGCGATGTCTCCACCGCAGGAGCAGTGTGCGCTCTTTTTCTTTCAAAATGGATATTTTTTTGCCGCCGCGTCGGGTCTGCTGCGGACTGTATTAATCCCGAGTAAAAAAACTGATCGTCAGCGGCTCGGATTCCGTGCTCGGCTCAGCCAGCGCCGCTGTTCCTGCGGCAGGCGCTCGCATAGCTGCAGGCACTCCCGGTGTAAGCGACGTTCGTAGCGACGCAGCGCCCGACTCAGGGTTTTGGCGTTGTGCGGCCCCAACTCCGCGCGGTGTTGTCGTACCCACTGTCGGGTCAGTTCCGTATCGCGGTGGATTCCGATGGCGTCCTGGGTTTTGCGCAGTCTGCGCAGCAGCACTGCAGCCAACGCGCGCTCGGGATCGGGGAGGATCTCGAGCGCATATCGGCAATGTTTCAGCGCGAGTCGCAGTTCATGCAATTGCGTGGGATCGGCCAGGTTGCCATCCAGGAGTTGCAACGCGCGACGCCATGGCCGCTGCGTCATCCGCAGCAAGTGCTGACGGGTGACTGCCTCATCGCGCAGCAGCCAGCCGGGCGCGGTGGTACGGATCAGCGTCCTGGCAAGCAACTGCCAGTCAGGCTGCGCGCGCACAGCGCGCAGCTCGGTCCGCACGTCGCGTCGCCAGCCAGCGAGGGTAGTGCGCAATCGTTGGCGCGACTCCTCGTCGAGCGGCGCATCCATGCTGACGTCGCGGAGAACGGAGGCGGTCACATCGGCTTCGCGTGTGCCAGCCAGGGAGCGCGCGAGCTGTCGCAGTTGTTTACGACATACTCTGGCGCGTTTGTGATGCAGCACCGGATCGAATGTCTTCAGTATCGAGCGCAGCCGACGGGCTGCCACTCGCGCACGGTGCACGTCCCGCACGGACATGCGTGCGGGGTCGCGGATGATCTGCGCGAGCACGCGGTGCTCGGCGGCGATGCCTGCTGCGACGATGCGCTCAGCTGCGGTGGGGGCCGCCATCCATGTGCGTTTCGCTGCCATGCGGCAAGATTAGCCATACCGTCAGACGTCGCGCCATACGTTATCCCCGCGCATGGGCAGCGGCGCTCGCGCCGGCGACCCGACCGAATACGACGGCATTGGCAATCGACGCGCCACCCGCGGCGTAGCACTCGCCGAACATGCCGCCCGTGGTTTCACCGGCTGCGTAGAGCCCGGCGATCGGCCGATCTGCCTCATTCAGTACGCAGGCATCGCGATTTATACGCAGGCCCGTGCCCGTCCAGCAGATCACCGCTGGACGAATCCGTGCCGCGTAAAAAGGTGGCGTACTGATCGGCTGCAAGGCATCCGCTCGCTTGAAGAACAGGCTATCGCTGCCCGACCCGCAGTCGCGGTTGTAGGTCTCGAGGGTGGTCCGCAGCGTCTGCGGTCGCGCGCCGATCAGGGCCGCAAGGCCCGGCAGGTCGGCTGCGGACTGCAGACGACCGATCGCCGCAAAATGCGCGAGGCGATCCGCAGACCAGTTCGGCGCGGGTCGCGCACTGGCCATCGACCGCGAGCGTTCGTCGAAGATGCCGAAACATTCGGCGTTCGTCTGTTCCTTGAGCACTTCGGCCAGCACCGAATATTCGGTGGTCTCGTTCACGAAGCGGCGACCTTCGCGATTGACGTAGACTAGCCACGGCGGCAGGTAGGGTTCGACATCGCGGGCAAAGCCCGGCGTGAGAAGCAGCAGCCCCCGATTGAAGCCAGCCAACTCCGCACCTGCCGCGCGCCCCATCTGCAGCCCGTCGCCCTGCGAATGACTGGAGCCGATGTACCAGGCCATGTCTCCTGCGACGGTCGCATCGGGATAGAGTTCGCCGAGCAGTGTCGGGTTGGCACCGAACCCGCCGCTCGCGAGCACGACGCTGCGGGCGGTCACCCGCTGGCCGTCCACTTCGATTCCCGCGATCTGCCCCGTGGCGGGATCATGCAGCAGTTGCCGTACCCGCGTGCCCAGCGCCAATTCGACGGACTTGCCCGTGAGTGCGCCCTCCAGCGCGCCAGTGATCATCGCACCGGCCCCCGCGCAGCGATGACCGCGCCGCAGACCGTCGACGCCAGCAACGTAGAGATCCGCAGCCTTGAATTCGGCGCCGAGGCGGATCAGCCAGTCGAGTGCGTCCGCCGAGTCGTAGCAGAGACGATGCACCAGCGCGGCCTCGAGCTTGTGCTGATTGAGGTTCATGTAATAGCGGAACTGGTCGGCAGGGTTGTCATCGATGCCGCACTCACGCTGAATTGACGTGCCAGCGGCGTAGAACACGCCACCCGACAACGCGGTGGAGCCGCCTGCACGTGCGGCGGCATCGACCAGCAAGACCCGCGCTCCCAGATCGGCGGCAGCATTGGCGGCGGACAGTCCTGCCCCGCCCGCGCCGACGACGACCACATCAAAATCAGGCGCACTCATCGCGTTCGACCTCCAAGTACCCGCCGGCTCCACCGGGTTCGCGGATGGGCTGTCTGTGGTATGGATGCGACGTATGGTCATTGCACCGCCACAAAAGCGCAATGTAAACGTTTGCAACGCCTTGAAGGTTGCTTCGCCGCCTCCCTAGACTGCGCCACCGGTCAATTTATACCTATTTCCCCTAAAACGTCTTTGCCAAACAGAGGGCTACCAGTGGTCAACCATCCTGCTTCTGGTGCGTATCGCGCCGTTTTCGGTACTGCAGTTTCGATGTCCACGAGCCGCCGCAGTGCGCTGTCACTGGCGGTCGCCGCAGCGCTTGCATTGCCGGCGGTTACCCACGCCGCAGATGGACTCGAGGAGGTCGTGGTCACCGGTATCCGCGCCGGTATCGAAGGTGCGATCCAGATCAAATCGACTTCCGACAGTATCGTCGAAGCAGTCTCGGCGGAAGACATCGGCAAACTTCCCGACACGAGCATTGCGGAGTCGATCTCGCGACTGCCTGGCCTGACCTCGCAGCGCGCAGAAGGCCGTGCGTCCGCGATCAGCTTGCGTGGTACTGACCCTGGTTTCACCACCGCTCTCATGAACGGTCGCGAGCAGGTCAGCACCGGCGACAACCGCAGCGTCGAGTTTGACCAATACCCCTCCGAGCTGCTGAGCTCGGTAGTGGTCTACAAGACGCCAGACGCACAGTTGGTAGGTCAGGGACTCGCCGGTACCATCGACCTGCGCACCGTTCGCCCACTTGATTTCGGCAAGCGCGCAGTCGCACTCAACCTGCGCGGTGAGCAGAACTCGAACGGCAATCTCGGCGCCGATTCCGACGACAACGGCTATCGCGCCAGTGCGCGTCGTTGGGCGATTCCTCGAACAGCAGCAGGGCGCGCGACACCGTCGCCTGGGTCACCTGCGCCAGACGGGCAATCTCGAAGGAGGTAGGCCGATTGGTTTTTGTCGACATAAGGCTTTCGCTCGGCCCAAGACTACCATACGGCGTCGCGTCCGCTCTGCCGGGCGTAGGGTTATTGCCCCGGCAGGCGCAATAACGGCTGCCCCATCCGGACACGATCCCCGCAGCGCAGTCCCGGTAGCAAACTGAAACCGCTGGGGGTGAAAATGATAATGGTAGAACCATGCTCAAACCATCCCATCTCATCACCCCTCGCAAGTCGCGCGCTGCAGTCGATCACGTTCGGCCCCCGATAGCGAAGATGAAGTCGGACGTCAGCGAAGTGCAGTCGCATGCTCGCAACGAGGACGGCGGCAACCGGAACCATCGTGACCACATGGGTCGTCCCGAGCAATTGCGTCTCGATCACCGCGCGCTCGTTCCGGCAGAAGAGCCGCTCTATGCGTTGCAGCGCGATCGGATTGACGTTCCAGGTATCCCCTGAAACATAGGTTACCCGTCGGACGTCGCAGTCGAACGGCGCGTGGAACCGGTGGTACATGCCCGCCGTGAGGCGTAGCGTGAGGTATTGGCCCCCTTCGTGCATGCTAGCCAATTGCGGATCGATCAACAGATCCCGAAGCTGATATGGAAAACCCTTTGCCTGCAGTACGACGCCGGCATGTATGGTCCCCATGGCACCGACGATGCCGTCGCATGGGCTGGTCAGCAGTGTGGGGTCTTGCGCGATGCGCCGAGCACCGGGACGCAGCGCTCTGGTGAAGCAATCATGCAGACTGCGATAGCCACCCGGACGCGCGTCGGTCAGATCAACCTCACAGAACAATTTCCACAGGGCAATCGAGGTATCGCGAATCACGGGTTGCTCGAGCTTACTGAACCACCCCATGAATAACGTCAGAGCCCGTCGCGGAATGCGGTTGGTAATCAGGAAGTTCAGGTTTTCCTGAGCAAACAGTCCTCGCAGGGTCGCACGCAACGTCATCAGGGCGCAATCTCCATGTAATATCTTTAGGTCCAAGAGGACCCAGTGAAAAGCATCAGCATTGCTATTATCTTAGCTGGCGGAGCGTTAACGCTGCACCGCTTGGCGCTTCGTTTGCAGTTGTCGAGGGCGAAGCATCCCTCCCTCGCTGGACATGCCAAGTTGTCTCGTCGCATGGCGCGGCTGATCCGGCTCTACGAATACCCCGAGCCAGAATGCTTCGGCATTGACGGCGCCCCGGCGGACATTGTGTCCATTCGGCGGACTGCCGTGCTGCGACTGAGCGAAAAGTTTTCGCAGCGGTTCACGCGCTCAGCCTCAGCTACAGCCGAGCTCGAGTCGGCAATACCTGATCTGGCTTTTACTTCTAGATATCGCGTGCCGTTCCAGTTCCGAAGTCTGGCCCGACGCTATCTGCGCAGTGGCGGTATGTTGACGTCGTCCTCCGGCGTAATGGTCCGGGATCTAGACGGGAATGAGTTCTACGACCTGACGGGTTCCTATGGGGTCAACGTGCTCGGCCATGACTTCTATAAGCGCTGTATCGCGCATGCCGATACCGTGGTCGGCGAACTGGGTCCAGTGCTTGGTCCTTATCACCCTGTGATTGCCGACAACGTGCGCAGATTGCAAAGAATCTCGGGCATGGACGCCGTGTCTTTCCACATGTCGGGAACCGAAGCTGTCATGCAGGCCGTGAGACTCGCCCGCTATCACACGGGTCGCCCGAAGCTTGTGCGTTTTTGTGGCGCTTACCACGGCTGGTGGGGCGACGTACAGCCGGGCGTCGGCAACCCGCAGGACGCCCCTGACACTTGGACGCTGCGCGACATGAGTGATGCAGCGCTGCATGTGCTCGACACTCGTCGCGATATAGCCTGCGTATTGGTTAACCCGTTGCAAGCCTTGCATCCCAACGCAAGCGCACCTGCTGACTCGGCGTTGGTTGATAGCTCCCGATGCGCTGGCGTTGACAGAGAGGCTTACGCCCAATGGTTGGGGCGCCTGCGCGAGGTCTGCACACGACGTGGAATAGTCCTGCTCTTCGATGAGGTTTTCGTCGGGTTTCGGCTTGCCATGGGCGGAGCGCAGGAATACTTTGGTGTTCGGGCCGATCTCGTCACTTACGGCAAGACACTGGGAGGAGGTCTGCCGGTCGGCGTGGTTTGCGGCAACGCCGCCCTCATGAAGCGTTATCGTGACGATCGTCCGGTCGATATCTGCTTCGCGCGTGGGACCTTCAATTCGCACCCCTATGTCATGGCTGCGATGAATGAATTTCTGAGATTTCTCGATACAGATGCGGCCAACAACCTATATCGCGGAGTGGATGCCCTCTGGAATGCGCGTGCTGCCAGCTTGAATGCGAGGCTGCAGGCAGCCGGTCTGCCGGTGCGGGTGGCCAACCTGTCCAGCATTTGGACCGTGCTGTACAGCCAGCCTTCGCGGTACAACTGGATGTTTCAGTATTACCTGCGGGATACGGGGCTCGCGCTCAGCTGGGTCGGCAGCGGCCGCCTCATATTCAGCCTGAACTACACTGCTGAGGACTTCGCAGCGGTTGCCGACCGCTTTGTCGCCGCGGCTGCCGCCATGCAGAACGACGGATGGTGGTGGAACGGGCACCTGACCAACAAGGGTATCAGGCGCCGTATCTTGCGGGAGGTCGCTCAAGAATGGTGGCGTGCGTGCATCGGATCGATCAGCTCCCCTCGAAACAGGTGAAGTGGAGCTCGATGGTATAGCTTAACGTCGTGAAAAGGGTCAGTGACAATCTTGGTCATCCAGACGAGTCCGGTCTGGACATCCTGAAGATAAAAAAGCTGTAGTGTTCGAAACACGAGCCCGCCCACCCCGATCGCCAGCCAAACATGGCCCATCTGGCGCATGAACTGGCTCGTGTCGGCGGCCGGAGTAAAGATGCCGAACAGCGTGGGATCCACAAGCAAAACGACCGGCGACAACCCCCAAATCGACATCAGAACTACCTTGCGTCGCAGGTTGTAACCGACTTTGATCTGCTCTTTGTGGTCATGGGTGGCCTCGTTGACCTCGTCATAACCCTTGGGCTCAAAAAAGAAGTGTCCAGCCTGCCGACTGGTCATAGAAACCAGCCAAGCTACCAATGCGGCCATCGCAGGATCTGTGAAGAGCAAGGCGTATCCAATCAAAAAGCTGACGGCGCTGATCAAATGCAGTGATTGATTGATGCGACTGTGATGGTAGTAACGATGGTCATCCCAGCGCTGAGTGCGCAGCGCCTCCATGAAGTCACGCATCGAGCATCCTCTCTTGGTTGTGTAGGCTTCGAAATAGCGCAACAGTATTGCAAAACCGTGAATTAGTGCCGCTTTTCATTGCGTATCGCAATCGAGATGTAACACTTGGCTACTAATCTTCTGCCTGTAATGAGCAAAAACTATACCAATTAATGCGCATCCTGATGCTGTCTGACGTGTCCCTGCCACGCGTCAACGGCGTTTCCACTTCCATACAGACCTGCCGGGACGACCTGCGTTCCATGGGCCACCGCTGTCTTCTGGTGGCGCCGCACTATCCGAACTCGATGCCGCCCGGAAGTGACGATGGAAGTGACGATGACGTGGTGCGCATACCGTCCCGACCGGTACCGCGCGATCCGGAGGACCGGCTGCCTTCATGGCGCCTGCTGAATCGTTGGGCGCAAACAATCGGTCCGGATGAATTTGACCTGATTCATGTTCAGACGCCGTTTCTCGCCCATTACCTCGGCGTAAGGCTGTCGCGACGACTGGCCATTCCGATCGTGGAGACCTATCACACTTATTTCGAACACTACTTGCATCACTACGTGCCATTGATTCCGGCGGTGGCGACCCGCGCATTTGCCAGAATGATCACTGTCTCACAGTGCCATCAGGTCGCCACGATCATCTCGCCGTCGCCCCAGATGGCGGACGCGTTGCGCGCCTATGGGGTCAGGACGCCGATCGAGACGCTCCCGACGGGATTGCCTCCGACCGACTTCATCCCCGGCGATGGTGCGGCATTCAGACGGCGTCTGGGTATCGATGTCGAGCGGCCGGTAGCCCTGTGTCTGAGTCGGGTGGCTCACGAGAAAAACATCGATTTTTTGGTTCGTATGTTGGTTCATCTCCGGCAGCAGATCCCGAATATCCTGCTGTTGATCAGTGGCGAGGGGCCTGCAGAGCGACATCTGCGTGCATTGGTCGCACGGCTTGGGCTGCAGCGGTCCGTGCTTTTTCTCGGCTATCAGGATCGTACGTCCGACTTGCGCGACTGCTATCGGGCAGCCGACGTATTTGTATTTGCGTCGCGCACTGAGACGCAGGGGCTGGTCCTGCTCGAGGCAATGGCGCAGGGCACGCCCGTCGTCTCCACGGCGGTCATGGGGACGGTGGATGTGCTGGCCAATGCCGGCGGTGCCCTGATCGTTCCGGAGGACGAGCAGCGCTTTGCTGCGGGCGTGGCTGCGCTGCTGGGTGATCGAGACCAGCGGGAAATCCTGTCGCGCCGCGGTATTGAGTATGCGGGTCGTTGGGCCTCGCGCCCGATAGCGCAACAGCTGGTGCGCATCTATGAACAGACATTGAGGGCAAACTCGCGGCCTGCTGAGGCGGTCATCCAATCATCCGCCCGAGCGATGCCGCCAGGAGCCGGGTTGCCATGAGGAGCAGGCCATGAGACTCGAGGCACTGTTTCTGCGCGCCGACCTGGCAGAGCAGCGGCTCTGTATGCTGGCCAACTCGGCGGCGCGTCGTCGCGCAGTGCGAGCCTTGTTTCAGACGGTCAGCCGACTGGGCGATGGCATGCTCTGGTACGTGCTCATGGGACTCATGCCGCTGTGGCACGGGATGGCGGGTGTCGCGATCGCGCTCGAGATGCTGTCGGCAGGAGCGGTCGGTTTGCTGCTTTACAAATTATTGAAGCATCGGCTGGTCCGCGAACGTCCATTCATCGGGTTGATCGGCGTCGAATGCGCCATGCCGCCTCTGGACCGCTATAGTTTCCCGTCTGGCCACACGTTGCACGCCGTGACATTTACGCTCATCGCAATCCGTTATGTCCCGGAACTCGCCATCGTGCTGGTGCCTTTCACCGTGCTGGTGGCCGCCTCGCGTGTCGTGCTTGGCCTGCACTATCCCTCTGATGTCATCGCCGGTGCTGTGCTCGGCTGGTGCATCGCCGGCATGAGCGGCGCCGTGTTCAACTGACTATCGCCAGCATTGCCCAATCCAAGAGTCGGAACGGCGACGAGAGTTTAGTTGTGGGCGGCGAAGACGATTGGGTCGGCCAAGGCGCGGCGGGCCGTCCGCGGTTTGATGAGTTCCCCTTCGGTCACGAACCGCCGATGTCCGGCATTGGCAAGCAGTGCCTGCCACAGACGCTGCGTCGCCTCGCAGGCGTGGAACCACGGGTACAGCGATGCCCGAATGATCGGCATCCGACGATGGCGCGCGAGCGTCAGCCGATGCCAGACCGGCGAGACTGGGTGGTGCCATCGGCTCCGGCTGTCGATCACCAAGCTTGGTGTGTCGATACGGGTGTCGTTGAACAGGGACACTATCGAATCGCGAGTGGAGAAATAGTTGAGCGGTAACCCGACGAGCGCTTCACGGGTACCCTCACTGATCTTCCAGTCGGATGCAACGAAGCCGCGTGGCTCCAACCCTGCGCTACGCAATACGCTGAGCCCGCGCAAGAGCTTCGCCCTGGCCTGAGGAGCCTCCAGCGCCGCAAACTCAGGTCTCTCGCGACGCAGCTCGCCGCGAAGGAGTCGCGACCACGACTCAGTTGTCCGACCAACTGCATGAGAATCGCGCAGTCCCTGCATCACGACCTCGTCGCCTCGCAGGATGCGGGAGGCGATGAAATCTGCAAAGCGCGCATCGCGATCAGCCCGTCCCAACCCTTGATAGTCGGGTACTACCAGCAAGGCGACCGGGGTGGCGCCGCACTTCTCGAGTAGCTCCAGAGTTGCCGCGCAGTGGTCGAGCGTTGCAGGTGCGACGTCATGCAGAGAAACGCAGAGTTTCCCGACGTGCGCCGAGTGCTGCACAAACGGTTTTTGCGAGAAAGCCAGTTTCAAGGTAGGACGACGCTGAGCGGACTGGCGGTCCCCGCGACGCTGCTGGGTGACCAGCGTGCTCTGGAACTGTCGCGTGGCGGCACTCCACGTATAACCGAGCGCATGGCGTCGGCAGGCGTCCCGGTTGAGATTTAGCGCGGCCAATGCAGCGGAGCGCAGGTCCTCGCTCAGAACACCTGTGACACCGTTGACCACCACATCGATGGGCCCCGTCACCGGATAGGCAGCCACTGGCACGCCGCAGGACATCGCCTCCAGCAGTACCAGGCCGAAGGTATCCGTTCGGCTTGGGAAGACGAACACGTCGGCATCTGCCACGTGGCGAGCAAGTTCCTCGCCAAACTTGTAGCCGACGAAGACAGCTGCAGCGTAGTCGCGTCGCAGCTGTGCCGATGCTGGTCCATCACCGACGACGACCTTGGTCCCAGGCAGGTCGAGCTGCAAGAAGTCCTCGATACCCTTCTCCACGGCCACTCTGCCAAAATACAACCACACCGGTCGCGGCAGGCTGGCGAGTGGTCCGGCGCTACTGGGTCTGAACAACTCAGTGTCCACTCCGCGGCTCCAGATCGCGAGGTTATTAAAGCCACGCGATTGCAGCGCCTTGAGCATCGAAGGCGTCGTAACCAATGTTTGTGCGGCCTTGCCATGGAACCAGCGCATGAACGCATAACCCAGACTGAGCGGGATGGGCAGGCGAGCGCGAAGGTATTCCGGAAACTGGGTGTGATACGAGGTCGTGAACGCCCGCTTGCGACGCATGCACCATGCACGCGCCCCCAAGCCCAGAGGTCCTTCGGTGGCTATATGCACTGCGTCTGGTTGCATGGCATCGAGGCGTTTTCTGACGTGGCGCCCCGCGAACAGCGACAGTCGGATTTCCGGATAGGTCGGGCAGGGCAGCGTACGCAGGCCTAGCGGCGTGATCAGTTCGACCTCATGCCCTGCCTTGCGTAGTTCGTCCGTCGTGATCGACAGCGTGCGTACGACTCCGTTGGTCTGGGGTAACCAGGCATCGGTAACCAGCGCAATCCTCATGCCGCCTCGCTCCGTGCCGATCCCGTGCCCAGCACGGGCAGCGCGTAAGACCCGACCAGCACCTCGGCGGTCTCGGTCCAGCGCAGCAGGCTCAGCCGTCCCTGGAAATCCTCGACCAGCGCCGTGCAACTCTCGACCCAGTCGCCGTCGTTGCAGTAGGTCACGCCATCGATCTCACTGATTTCGGCGCGGTGTATGTGTCCGCAGATCACACCGTCGAGACCCTTCTGTCGTGCCTCGGTTGCCAGCGCTCGCTCGAAATTCGCAATGTATTTGACGGCGTTCTTGACCTTGTGTTTGAGGAACGCTGCCACGGACCAGTACGGATAGCCGAACTGCTTGCGCACGCCGTTGACGTACCGGTTGAGTCGCAGCGCGGCCGAGTAGGCGCGATTGCCGAGCGATTCGAGCAGCGGGCTGGCACGTACGATGCTGTCGAACTCGTCGCCGTGCAGGACCAGCAGGCGGCGGCCGTCTGCCGTCTCGTGGATCGCCTGCAACCGCACTTCGATATTGCCGAGCACCAGACCCTCGTTGTCGCGGAAGGTACGGTCGTGATTGCCCGGAACATAGATGACCCGGGTACCGTGCTTGGCCTTGCCCAGCAGGCAGCGGATCACGTCGTTGTGGGCCTGCGGCCAGAAAAACTGCCGCTGCAGGCTCCAGAGATCGATGATGTCACCGACCAGATAGATCTGCTGGCATTCCACGCTGCGCAGGAAGTCGAGCAGGAACTCTGCCCGGCAGCCTTTGAAGCCCAAGTGCACGTCGGAGATGAAGACGCTGCGCAGTCGCAATGCAGTTGGCGCAGACATCGGACTCATCGGTTGCCGCCACTCCGGACACCTTCCATGGGTCGCGAGGGTAGTGGCGCCGCGTTTAAGCTTTATGAATCATTCAAGACGATTGTGTTACGGCCGCCTCGACGCGCCATGCGGCGTTTAGCGGGTTCGTGCATGTTGTTGGATGATTGCAATGAGCGCTTCGCGGTCGATGGGTTTGCCGACATGAGCCACCATGCCGATGTCGCGGCAGCGCTCGATCGTCTCGGTGAGCACGTGCGCCGTCTGCGCGATCACGGGCAGGTTCGGCGCGATTGCATGGATCCGTTCTGCGGCGTCGAACCCGTCCATGACCGGCATCTGCAGGTCCATCAGCACGATATCGAAATATTCGGCCTGCTCCGTCACGCGGGCCACGGCCTGCTCGCCATTGTCGACGCAGACCACCTCAGGTCCCTCGGGGGCAAGCATGGCCTTGAGGACGATCTGATTGACGTTGTTGTCCTCTGCCACGAGGATTCTGACGCCCGACAGCCGCCGCATGCGTTCCGTATCCGGCGTCATGGGCGAGTTTGCTCTGTGCGATTTGTCACCGCTGCAGGATACCGACGGCGGGGCATTTAGACCATAGCGACGGCGGTCGCCCAGAGCATGGCGACGGCTGTCGCCCAGCGCATAGCGACGCCTGTCGCAGCCGAGTGCTCGATACCAGAAAGAGTGATCATCGGGCGGGGGAGAGCGCGGCATCGACCGCTGGAGCGCGGATCTGCGTGAGCCAGCGGGTGACGTCTTGCGGTTTGCGTTCATCCAGCCAGCCGAAGACGACCGAATGCCAGGCCACTTTTTGCACGTAGGCGCGCGTCTCGTTGTAAGGAATGTTCTCCACCCAACGATCGGCCTCCATGGGCGAGGCGGGTAGCCAGCGCCGCGCCGCGCCGGGTCCTGCGTTGTAGCCGGCGATGGCCAGCGGAATCTGACCCGCCGCCCGGCTGATCAGACTCTGCAGCGTCGCGGCACCGAGCGGAATGTTGACACTCGGAATCAACAGTGAACTGCGCGTCGGTTCGGGCAGATCCCACCGGTTGGCGGTCTGGCGAGCCGTCTCCGGTAACAGTTGCATCAGTCCCAGCGCCCCGGCACTGGAGCGCACATCGGCCCGGTAGAGGCTCTCCTGCCTCAGGATGGCGTAGATGAGTTCCTGCGCCAGCCCGGTACGCTGCGCAGCGAGCCGAACTTCCCCATCAAACGGCCTCGGGTAGAGCAGATCGTAGTCGTTGAAGATCCGCAGCTTCGCCGCCGACGCGATGGTCTGGAAGTGCCAGCCCCAGCGTGCAGCAAGCACCAGCGCGGCAGGTTGCTGGCCGGCGGGCAATCCCTCAAACGCCGCACGCCATTCGTTGGCGGCCTGTGGTTGCAGATTGCAGCGCAGTAGTTCGCTGGTTCGCACGAATCCGGGGTTTGGCGCCAGCCGATCCACATCCCGGTCACTGACGGACAGCGATTGCAGGTTGGGTGTGAATGCCCGGCCCAGCCGGGCCGCAGCGAGCGCCGCGTACCAATTGTCGGTCGGTATCACCGCCGCGTAACCCTGCTGGGCGGCACTGCGATCCCCGAGTTGCTCCGCGGCCCGTGCGCTCCAGTAACGCCAGCGAGGCTGGTTGCGCAGCTCTGCCGGCATCGAATCGACGGCCTTGCCGACTCGAGCCCAGTCGCCGGCCCAAACCGCCGCGCGCACGTGCCACTCATGCGCCCGCTCGTCGAGTGCCTGCGGCGCTGCGCGCCCGAAATGGTCGAGGGCACGCGGATCCCGACTCAGGGCACGCTGCAGTCCCAAAGATGCTTCGAGTGGGCTTGCGCTGCGCGCGTCGAGTCTGCGGGCCGCGATCAATGCTGGCAAGCGCGCGGCTGCCGCGTCGGTGTCGGCGCGCGCAAAGCGTGACCAGCCATCGTTCAGCGCCTGTGGTTCAACCGGCCGGTCCGGGTTGGCGATCAACGCCTCGAGCGCGGTACGCGGCTGTTCGATGAGCGACGCCCATTGCAGCAGGGGGGCAGCAGTCGGTGCCGGCAGCGATCCTGCCAGCCGGCGTGCAAGACCGGCTTCACCCGCAGCGAGCGCGGCTCGTGCCCGTCGCTCGATCAGGTTCGGCGTCAATTGGTTGCGTGCTCGCAGCCACTCAAAAGCCGTATCGCATTGCGCGGGCAGACTCTTGGGTGTCAACCAGGTTTCGCTGATCTGCGCCTCTAGCTCGTTGGTACGGCCGAGGGCGATGGCGGCCGTATAGGCGTTGCAGCGCAGTTCGGGGCCGGCGTCGCGTTCGCGATTGAAATTGGTCAGATATCGCTGCCACAACGAGCGTGAGGCGAGGCTGGTAAGCCACGCCGTGCGCAAGTCCTGCATCGCGGGCTGGTCACCCGACCGCTGCAGCAGGCTCTGAATGCGCAGGTCCAGTTCGGTTTCGGACTCGGCCATGCCCGCCGTTGAGGTGGGGACGCGCTGCAGGCTCAACTCGCGTTGCAGTCGGGCTGCCTGCAGATAGGGGTAGAGCGGGTAGGCTTGCAATTGCGTGCTATCGGCGACGGACGTACCCCCCGTCGTGCGCCCCACCTCCGACCACGCCGCCAAGAACTGCTCGCGGGCTGCACCGTAGCTATCCGACTGGGCTACGACAGACGGACTGGTGGTCAGCACGAGAGTCGCAAAAAATGCGACAGTGCTGCGGACTAAAAGTGACGATCGGGGGCTTGGGCATCTATGCATGTCAGGGAGTCTAACCGCTTGCGGACGGGGCTTCTCGTCTGCCGCGCCCGGTCCCTTGGGCATGGTCCCTGCGCGCGGGCAGGCACCCTGCCGTTATCGATGGTTGGTAGAATGGTCCCATTCAAAAACAGGTACCCGCTGTGAGACGCACGATCTTCGAGGCCGAGCACGACACGTTTCGTGACAGTGCACGACGGTTTTTCCAGACTGAGATTGCGCCCCATGTGGACCGCTGGCGCGAGGCGGGTGTGGTCGACCGCGACGCCTTCCGCAAGGCGGCGGAGCAAGGCTACCTGCTGATGTGGGCCGACGAGCAATATGGTGGCGCGGGCGTCGCGGATTTTCGCTACGAGCAGGTGTTGATCGAAGAGAACATACGCCATGGCGATCCATGCTTTTTCATGAACCTGCACTCGCGGCTGGTCGGACCTTACCTTGGGCATCTGGGCACCGAAGAGCAAAAAGCCCGCCTGCTGCCAGCCTGCGTTCGCGGGGAGCGCATTCTCGCGGTCGCTATGACCGAGCCGGACGCTGGCAGCGACCTTGCCGGCATGAAGACCCATGCCAGAGAGGCAGGCGATCATTGGTTGCTGAATGGCTCCAAGACCTACATCTCGAACGGACAATTGGCGGATATCGTGGTCGTGGCGGCGCGTACCGATCCAGAACAGCGCCACGGCATTGGGTTGTTTCTGGTTGAACGCGAGATGCCGGGCTTCGAGCGGGGCCGCAACCTGAAAAAAATCGGGCTCCACGGGCAGGACACGTCGGAACTCTTTTTCCGCGATGTCAAAGTGCCGAAGCACAACGTACTGGGTGACCCGTCCAGAGGTTTTCATGCTCTTACCCATTTCCTCGCGGAGGAGCGGCTGATGGGTGCGGTGCATTACATCGCAAGCGCACAGGTGGCGTGGGATCTCACTCTGGATTGGGTCAAGGAGCGCCGCATGTTCGGCAAACCGCTGGGCGCCTTCCAGAACACCCGCTTCAAGCTCGCTGAGTTGCGCGCGCAACTCGATGCCGTTCAGACGTTCGTCGACACCTGTGTGATGGAGCATGTCCACGGCCGGCTCGACGCCAACCTCGCCGCCGAAGCGAAGCTGCTCGCCAGCGAACTTGAATTCCGTACCGCAGACGAGTGTCTGCAACTGTTTGGTGGAGCGGGCTACATGGACGAGTACCGCATTTCCCGGCTGTTCACCGACGCCCGAGTGTCGCGCATCTATGCCGGCACCTCCGAGATCATGAAGGAGATCATTTCCCGCGGTTTCGGGCTGGACGACCGCAAGATGAAATAGTGATTCTCCGTACTCTCCCCATTAACAATCGACGCCCGGTGCGGCACACTGTCGCGCCTGCGCCGGCTGGCGGCGCCGGCTCCGCATTCTGTCGAGGGAGGATTCCATGCTGTACTCGGGACCAGCCTTCAGTGCCACCGCGCTGGGCGAGGGGATGGTTGAACTGAAATTCGACCTCGCCGGTGAGTCGGTCAACAAGTTGAATAACGTGGCGCTGCAGGACTTCGATGCTGCCGTGAGGGCCATCGCGGCCGATACCAGCGTCAAGGGTGTCCTGCTGACTTCCGGCAAAGCGGTCTTTATCGTTGGTGCGGATATCACCGAGTTCGGTCCGCTGTTTGCCAAGGGCGAGGCTGCGGTGGCTGAGAACGTCAAAACGGTCAACGCCATGCTGTCCCGCTTCGAAGACCTGCCCATACCCACCGTCGTGGCGATCAACGGGATCTGTCTCGGCGGCGGTCTGGAAGTTGCGTTGTGTGCCGATTATCGCGTCATGTCGGCCACGGCCTCCATCGGTTTCCCCGAGGTGAAGCTCGGCCTGTTCCCGGGCTTCGGTGGATCCGTGCGCATGCCGAGAATCATCGGCGTTGACAACGCCATTGAATGGATCTGCACCGGCAGCGATCGCAAGGCGGATGCAGCGCTCAAGGATGGAGCGGTCGATGCGGTGGTCGCACCCGACCAGCTGCGCGACGCGGCGCTCTCGATGCTCAAGCAATGCATTGCCGGCCGGTTGGACTGGCGCGGTCGTCGCGCCGACAAAGTCGCTCCCATCAAACTCGACAAGACTGAGCAGCTGATGGCGTTCAGCTCTGCAAGCGCATTCGTGGCGCAGCAGGCTGGACCGAATTATCCCGCCCCGTTGACGGCGATCCGCAGCATCCAGGAGTCGGCCAACCTCAAGCGTGAGGATGCGCTGGCTGTGGAAGGCAAGTACTTCGGTAAGTTGGCTGTTTCGCCGCAGGCCGGTGCGCTCATTGGCGTCTTCATGGCGGATCAGGTAGTCAAGAAGGCCGCAGGCGCATGGGACAAAAAGGGTTCGCGTCAGATCCGGCAGGCTGCAGTACTGGGTGCTGGCATCATGGGCGGCGGTATCGCCTTCCAGACCGCGCTCAAGGGCACGCCGATCATAATGAAGGACATCCGCGAGGAGGCGCTCGCGCTTGGCATGGCGGAGGCGGGTAAGCTGCTTGCCAAGCAGGTCGAGCGTGGCAAGGCGACGCCCGCGATCATGAGCGAGACCCTCTCGCGCATACGGCCCACGCTCAACTACGGCGATTTCGGCAACGTCGATATCGTCATCGAAGCCGTGGTCGAGAATCCCAAGGTCAAAAAGGCGGTCTTTGCCGAGATCGAGGGTCTGCTGAGAGAGGACGCCATCATCGCGTCCAATACCTCTACGATCTCGATCAGTCACCTGGCTGAAGGTCTGCAGCGGCCGCGGAATTTTGTCGGCATGCACTTCTTCAATCCGGTCCACATGATGCCGCTGGTGGAAGTGATCCGCGGCAGTCAGTCATCAGACGAAGCCATTGCCACCACCGTCAAGCTGGCGCAGCGCATGGGCAAGACACCGATCGTGGTCAATGACTGCCCTGGCTTCTTCGTGAACCGGGTGCTGTTCCCCTATTTCGACGGCTTTCATCTGCTATTGCGCGACGGCGCGGACTTCCAGGTGGTCGACAAGGTCATGGAGAAGTTCGGCTGGCCGATGGGCCCTGCCTACCTCATGGACGTGGTCGGCATGGATACCGCAGTGCATGCCGGCGCAGTCATGGCAGCCGGGTTTCCTGACCGCATGAAGCCTGACTTCAAGAGCGCGACGCAGGTGATGGTCGAGCAGCAGCGGCTTGGCCAGAAAAATGGCAAGGGCTACTACGTTTACGTCACCGACAAAAAGGGCAAGCCGCAAAAAAGCGTCGATCCATCGGTGTACGAGTTGCTCGCGCCGGTCGTTGCAACCCGCGTGGACTTCCCGCCCGAGGAAATCGTTGCGCGTTGCATGGTACCGATGGTCAACGAAGTCGCCCGCTGTCTCGAGGAGAAGATCATCGCCTCGCCCTACGAAGCCGACGTCGCGCTGCTGTACGGAATCGGCTTCCCGCCGTTCCGCGGCGGTGCCTGTCGTTACGTCGACCAGGTCGGAGTCAAGCAGTTCGTTGCCTTGTGTGACCGGTATGCGAGCCTTGGTAAAGCCTACGAGGCTCCGGCACTGTTGCGCGAGATGGCGGCCAGTGGCCGGAAGTTTTTCGGCTGACGCCGTACTGACTCGAATCACGGAGAAGTCCACATGAGTCTTAAACCACGCGACGTCGTCATCGTCGACGGTATCCGCAGTGCCATGGGTCGGTCCAAGGGGGGCATGTTCCGCAACGTCCGTGCGGAAACGCTGTCCGCCGAATTGATCAAAGCACTCTTCAGTCGTAATCCTGCGGTCGGAATGGACGAGGTCGACGACGTGATCTGGGGCTGCGTCAACCAGACGCTGGAGCAGGGCATGAACATCGCGCGCAATGCCCTGCTGTTGGCTGGGCTGCCGCATTCTGTTCCCGGTCAAACCGTCAACCGTCTCTGCGGCTCATCGATGCAGGCCTTGCACACGGCTGCCGCCCAGATCATGAGCGGCCAGGGCGATGTTTTCGTGATCGGCGGAGTCGAGCACATGGGACACGTCGGCATGATGCACGGCATCGACCTCAACCCGGCTGCGTCCAAACAGTACGCCAAGGCGTCCAATATGATGGGTCTGACGGCCGAGCTCCTCGGTCGGACCCATGGCATCACGCGTGATATGCAGGACCGTTTCGCCGTGCGCTCGCACACGCTGGCGTGGGAGGCGACGCGCAGCGGCCGCTTCGCGAAGGAAATCATCGGGATCGAAGGTCACGACGCGAACGGAGTTCGGGTCCGCTGCGACCTCGATGAAGTGATTCGGCCGGAAACCAGTTTGCAGGCACTGGCGGCGCTGACGCCCGCCTTCGATCCGCGTAACGGCACCGTGACGGCGGCAACGTCCTCGGCCATCTCGGACGGCGCCTCCGCGATGCTCATCATGAGCGGCAAACGCGCCAAGGCGCTCGGTCTCACGCCCCGTGCCAAGATTCGTAGCATGGCGACCGCTGGCTGTGATCCTGCGATCATGGGCTATGGCCCCGTCCCGGCCACGCGCAAGGCGCTCAAGCGCGCCAAGCTCAAGGTGGCTGACCTGCGCGTCATCGAGCTCAACGAGGCATTCGCGGCCCAGGCCTTGCCGGTCATCAAGGACCTCGGTCTGCTGGACACCATGGAGGAGCGGGTCAACCTCAATGGCGGCGCCATCGCGCTCGGGCACCCGCTCGGGTGCTCCGGTGCTCGGATCACCACCACGCTGCTGAATGCGATGGAGTGGAAAAATGCCGACGTGGGTCTGGCGACCATGTGCATCGGGTTGGGTCAGGGTATCGCCACCGTCATCGAGCGCGTCTGACTCGCTGCGAATTGCCTGGGGCCAGAAATTTCCGCCCGCGGGGCCGGAGGATCGATATGGTGTCACGGTTCATGGTGCTGCTCGCGGCTCTGCTCGCGTGGAGTGGGTTGCAGGCACGGCCATTCGATGTTGATGATCTGGTGCGGCTCGACCGAGTGTCTGACCCGCAGTTGCGTCCTGACGGCAAGGCGGTGGTCTACACGCTGCGCGAGACTGATTGGGACAGCAACAAGGCGCGGCGCTCGCTGTGGTTGTTGCCGCTGGAGCGTGCCAATGCGCAGCCGCGCCGATTGACGGCGCCCGGTTCCAATGCCGAAGGCGCGCAGTTCTCGGCTGATGGTCGGCGCTTGTATTTCCTCTCCTCGCGCGGCGGCTCGAGTCAGGTCTGGTTGCTGGAGGGTGAGGGTGAAGCGCGCGCAGTCACGCAGTTGCCGGTCGACGTGAGTGGGTTTCGTCTCGCGCCCGACGGACGCCAACTCGTCGTGGCAGCGGATGTGTTTATCGAATGTGGTGCCGATCTCGACTGCACGCGCCAGCGCATCGATGCCACGGCGGCGCGCAAAGAGTCTGGCAAGTTGCATGACAAACTTTTTGTTCGTCATTGGGATACCTGGGCGGATGGGCGCCGCTCGCAGCTTTTTCGTTACGCGCTCGATCCCGATGGCATCGTCGCGGGGCCTGCGGGCTGGCTGACCAAGGGCATCGATGGCGACGTGCCGACCAAGCCGTTCGGTGATCTGTCCGAAGTGGCCTTTTCAGCTGATGGCCGTAGTCTGGTGTTCACGGCGAGGATCGCCGGCCTTGGTGAGGCTTGGTCGACCAATACGGATTTGTACCGGGTTGCACTCCCGGCCAGTGGTGCACCCGTCAACCTGACCGACGGCATGGCGGGCTACGACGCGAACCCGGTGTTCTCGGCGGATGGCCGCTTCCTGTATTGGACGTCCATGGCGCGCGGTGGTTATGAGTCTGATCGGCGGCGCATCATGGAGCGCAACCTTGCGACCGGCGCGACGCGCGAAGTTGCGCCAGGCTGGGATCGCTCGCCCGACATGCTGGCGCTCGCCAGTGATGGGCGTACGCTCTACACATTTGCTGATGATCTGGGCCAGCGTAAGGCGTTTGCGATCGATACCCGCAGTGGCGCTGTGCGGCCGCTGACGACTGCCGGCGCCGTGGGTGGTTTCGCGCTTGGCAAGGACCGTTTGGTCGCGGTGATGGATGACCTCGATTCGCCGGCCGACCTGTGGTCCGTGCCGCTGCGGGGCGGCGAACCGGTCCGCCTGACACGACACAACGCGGCCCGCCTGGCTGACGTCGAGTTCGGTGCGTATGAACAGTTCAACTTCGCCGGAGCGGGTGGTGACACCGTCTACGGTTGGGTGGTAAAGCCGACCGGATTCCAGGCGGGCAAGCGCTATCCGGTGGTGCTCATCGTTCATGGCGGACCGCAGGGCAGCATGGGCAATCTGTTCCATTACCGTTGGAATCCGCAGACCTATGCCGGCAAAGGGTATGCCGCGGTATTCATCGATTTTCACGGGTCCACGGGTTACGGTCAGGCATTCACCGATGCGATCCGCGGCGATTGGGGCGGCAAGCCATTGGAGGATCTGCAGAAGGGTTGGGCGGCGGCTGCGGCGCGCTATCCCTTCCTCGACACCAGCCGCGCCTGCGCGCTCGGTGCGAGTTATGGCGGTTACATGATGAACTGGATTGCCGGCAGCTGGAACGACGGATTCCGCTGCATCGTCAATCATGCCGGCATCTTCGACAGCCGCTTCATGTCCTACTCCACCGAGGAATTGTTTTTCGACGAATGGGAGCATGAAGGTACTGCTTACGACCGTCCCGAAAATTACGAGAAACAGAACCCGGTCAATCTGGTCGCGAAATGGCGTACGCCCACGCTGGTATCTCACGGCATGCAGGATTTTCGTGTCCCATTCGAGCAGGGTCTTGCGGCATTCACTGCGTTGCAGCGGCGCGGCATTCCCAGTGAATTCCTCTGGTTCCCCGATGAGAACCACTGGATCCTGAAACCCCGCAATTCAGTGCAATGGCACCGGGCAGTGGAATCCTGGCTGGCCCGCTGGACAGGGCCAGAGGCACCGGCCAAATGACCGGTGCCGCTGAACGGCACTGATCGCGCATACAGCGCACTGTGAAGACGAGGAGTACCTGACATGATTGGATATGTGATGGTTGGCAGCAACGACTTGGAGAAGGCAGCGAAATTCTTCGATGAACTGCTCGCCGTGATCGGCGCCAAGCGCACCATCGAAGCCGAGCGCATGATTGGTTGGGGCACGGCGCCTGACCAACCGATGCTGGCGGTGTGCAAGCCCTACGATAGCCGTCCCGCCACCGTGGGCAATGGCACCATGATCGCATTGAAAGTGGGCAGTAATGAGCTGGTGGATGCCGTGCACCGCAAGGCCATCGAACTGGGCGGTAAGGATGAAGGTGCGCCCGGCCCGCGCAATATGCCCGGGCTTTACATCGGCTATTTCCGCGATCTCGATGGCAACAAATTCGACGCTTACTGCTGGAGCACCTGAGCCCGTGTCGCAGCGCATGGGGCTGCAATCTGCACTTCGGCGGGACGATGAGTGAAATAGCCCAGCGCCGCAGGGCCTGGGCGACACTGCTGCTGTGCCTGCTGCTCGGTTGCCCGGCGGGGCTGCCGGCTGCAAGCCTCGACGTCTACGCGGCTGGCGACATTGCTGACTGCACCACCAATGCAGCCGCGAAGTCCGGCGCCTTCAAGACCGCTGCATTGATTCCACCCGGATCCCTCGTACTGGTAACCGGCGATGCGGTTTATGGCCCGCCGACCCTCGAGAACTACCGATCGTGCTACCAGCCGACCTGGGGTTTGCACTTGCCGCAAACGCTCGCGGTTCCCGGCAATCACGATTACCGCAACGGCGGCATCGACGACTTCGCACTTTATTTCGGAGCGGCTACCTCGCCCTCGGGCTACCTTGCGAAGCGTCTCGGTGGCTGGTTGCTCGTGGGTCTCGACAGTAACCTCGAGGGCGACGCCGACCAGCGGCAACTCCTCTGGTTGCGCCAGACGCTTGAAACACATCGCGATGCCCGATGCGTGCTGGCTTTTTGGCATCATCCGCTCTACTCATCCGGCCCCCACCGCGGTTCAGGCGCACATATGCAGGCGGTCTGGGCCCTGCTAGACGAGCATCGGGTCGACCTCGTCCTGAACGGTCATGAACACAACTATGAACGATTCCCGCCGCTAGATGCGGCTGGCCAGCGGCTCCCCCAGGGCATGCGTGAGTTTGTGGTTGGGACCGGTGGAGCCATGCTGTATGGCTTCTGGCGGCCACCCTACGCCAGCGAGACGCGCATCAAGCGCCATGGTGTGCTGCACCTGAAACTCGCCGAGGATCGCTATTCCTGGGAATTCATCCGCGACGACGGGCGCATACGCGATCCGGGCAGCGCACTGTGCCGGCGCTGAGGTTCGCACTGCTTCAGGTCACAGATTGGCGGTCCGCGGGTGAGCATGACGCCCGTCTCTGGTAATCTTTCCGGCGTGCTGCTGCTTCGCAACGCCAATGTTTTCGCACCAACCCCACTCGGGTTGCAGTCGCTGTTCATCGGCGGTGGTCGGATTCTCTGGATGGGCGAGGCCGCTGACCTATCATTGCCCGCCGCACTGGCTGCGGCAGCCACGACGATCGATCTTGCGGGTCAGACTCTGATTCCCGGGCTGATCGATTGCCACGTGCATCTGACCGGTGGCGGTGGTGAGGCTGGTTTTCGCACCCGCGTGCCGCCCGTGCCCCTCAGTCGGTTCACCGGCGCGGGCGTGACCACCGTGGTGGGTCTCCTTGGTACCGACGATGTGGCGCGCGGTCCGCGCGGCTTGCTTGCCTCCGTGTACGCATTGCGCGAGGAAGGTCTGAACGCCTACGCCTACGCAGGCGGCTATCACGTCGATCCCATGACCATCACCGGCAGTGTGCGCGGCGATCTGGTGCTGATCGAACCCCTGATCGGCGTCGGTGAGTTTGCCATCAGTGATCATCGTTCCAGCCAACCGACCCTCGATGAGATGCTGCGTTTCGCAGCCGATGCCCATGTGGCCGGATTGATGACCGGCAAGGCCGGCGTGCTGCACCTCCACCTTGGCGATGGCGAGCGCGGCTTGCAACTCGTGCGTGAGGCGCTGGCTCGGAGCGAGTTACCGTCGCGGGTGTTCAATCCAACGCACGTGAATCGTCGCAAAGGGTTGTTCGAGGAAGCACTCCAGATCGCGCGCGCTGGTTGTGTGGTCGATCTGACTGCCTTCCCGGTCGAGGACGGCGAGGATGCCTACTCTGCTGGCGAGGCGCTGGAGCGCTATCTCGTCTCTGGCGCACCACCGGCCAATGTGACCGTCAGCTCCGATGCGGGCGGGTGTCTGCCGTGTTTCGATGCCGACGGTCGCGTCACCCACATGGATGTCGGCGCTGCTGGTTCGTTGACGACGACTCTGCGCGAACTGGGCGAACGGGGCGTGCCGCTCGGCGCAGCGCTGCCGGCGTTTACGACCAATCCCGCCCGCCTGTTACGCCTGTCGCGCAAAGGCGCGATTGCGACGGGGATGGATGCCGACCTCGTCGCGCTCGACGAGCATGGACGGCCTCTGACCGTGATCGTGGGCGGAGAACTGCATCTCTCGGACGGTGTCATCGTCCGACGGGGCACGTTCGAAACGAGTTGAATGCCAAGACGGTTGAGGAGTAGCCAGAGTGCCGAGCAGGGTTCCAGAGGGTCAGCAGCGCGGTTGGATCATTCCCATCGGCGGAGCTGAGAACAAGGAGAACGACCGCCATATCCTTGAGCGGTTTGTCCGTGTCTCGGGCGGCGCAGACGCCGATATCGTGGTGATCCCGACCGCAAGCCGCATGCATGAGACGGGGCCCCGCTATCACCGGCTGTTCACCGCGCTGGGTGCTGCGCGCGTCGAGGTGATGGACTTCGATACGCGCCGTGATTGCCAGGAATCGGGGCGGCTCGATCGGCTCTCCCAGGCCACCGGCATCTTTTTCACTGGCGGCAACCAGTTGCGTCTGTCGACGCTGCTCGGCGGCACGCCGGTCGCCAAATTGATTCGCCAGCGCAATGCCAGCGGAGTCACCGTGGGCGGCACCAGCGCCGGTGCCAGTATCCTCAGTGAGCACATGATCGCCTTCGGCGATGAGGGCTCCGCGGTGATTTCGGGCAGCGTGCGTCTTGCGCCCGGTCTGGGTCTCACCAACCGCTTCATCATCGATCAGCACTTCAGTCAGCGTGATCGGCTCGGTCGTCTGCTGACGGCGCTGGCCTATAACCCTTTTGCTGTGGGCATCGGCCTCGATGAGGACACGGCGGCCTTTATCGGCCCGGACGAGACCATCGAGGTCGAGGGCAGCGGTGGGGTGACGGTGGTTGACGCCTCCGAGGTGTCCTTTTCCTCCATGGACAGCGTTGCCGAAGGTCAACCGGTTTGCATGCTGGGATTGCGATTACACGTCCTCGTTCGTGGCGCCACCTTCAACATGCATACGCGCGAGGCCCGACCGGGCAATTTGGTCGTAGATAAGGAGTGACGCGACGGTGTGGACGCGTACCCGTGTGATCGCCAGCGCATGGCTCGTTCGTCTGACCTGCTTTGCGTGCTGCGTGTTGTGCGCGTCCACGGTATCGGCGGACCATGCAGTCGACGGTCTGCGCGCGCGGCTGGACGCGGACTATGATCGAACGATCGCCGAGCTGATCCGTATCACGGAAGTGCCGGCCCCGCCGTTCAAAGAACAGGCTCGTGCCGTCCTGCTCGAGCAGCTGTTTCGCGCGCATGGACTCGCCGATGTCCGTATCGACGGTATCGGCAACGTCACGGGGCTGCGGCGTGGCAGCGGCGGCGGCAGTTTGCTCGTGGTTGCCGCGCATCTCGATACCGTTTTCCCGGAAGGTACCCTCGTGAAGGTTCGGCGCGAAGGTACCCGACTGCACGCCCCGGGGATCGGCGATGACAGCCTCGGGCTCGCCGCGTTGCTGACCTGGATACGGACCATGGATGCGGCGCGGGTTCGCACGCGCGATGACATCCTGTTTGTCGCCAACGTCGGCGAGGAAGGGGCTGGCAATCTGCGGGGCACGCGATTCCTCTTCGAACGCGGTGAATATGCCGGTCGAATCAAAGGCTTCATTTCCGTTGATGGGGCCGATGCGAGCCGGGTCGTCAATGGCGGCACCGGATCGCGACGCTATCGCGTCACGTTCAAGGGGCCGGGTGGCCACAGCTATGGCGCCTTCGGCATCGTCAACCCGCTGGTTGCGGCGGCGAACACGGTGCAGCGCCTGTACGGTATGACGGTCCCCCTCCAGCCGAAAACGACGTACTCAGCCAGTGTGATTGGCGGCGGCACCTCTGTGAATTCCATTCCAGAGAGCATTTTCGTCGAGTTCGACCTGCGCTCCGTCGATCGTGATGAGCTGCGTCGCATCGATCAGGGGTTGCTTGCAGGTATTGCGGAGGCGGTAGCCGCGGAGAATAACGCCCGGTCTACGCGGCTCGGTTCAGTGACGGCGGACATTCAATTGATCGGCGAGCGCCCCGTGGGTCGAACGCCAGACGATGCGCCGCTCGTGGTCGCGGCGCTGCGAACGCTCACCCGCCATGGCTATGCTCCGGCACTGGAGTATTCATCGACGGATGCCAACGTGCCGATGAGTCTCGGTGTTCCTGCCATCACGATCGGCACGGGTGCGACCGGGGGTCGTGCTCACTCACCCGATGAATTCCTGGACGTCGAACGGGGGGCCTTCGTGCGGGGCCTCGCGGCCGGCCTCGATATCGTACTCGGGGTGGCCGGAACTCGCTGAATGCGACCGGCCTGTGCCATGATCCTGATGGCGGATCCAACGGCAGAGCAGGAGTCTCGGCGACATGCGCATCCTCGATCGTTCCGTCTACGTCGGCCCGTCCCTCTACGCGCATTTTCCAGTCATTCGGCTCGAACTCGATCTCGGCGAGCTCGAGCAGTGGCCAACGGTACGGCTCGGTGAGTCCTTTATCGCACGGCTGGCAGAGGCCTTGCCGGGTTTGGCTGAACACGGTTGTTCCTATCGGGAGCCGGGTGGTTTTTACCGGCGCATGCGGGAGGAGGAGGGGACGTGGCTGGGTCACGTCCTCGAGCACGTCGCCATCGAATTGCAGAACATGGCCGGTGAGGCCGTCACCTTCGGCAAGACCCGCAGCATCGATGGTCGGCCGGGCGTTTACAGCGTCGTGTACGAATACGCGCAGCGGGACGAGGGCATCGAGGCGGGCGAATTGGCCCTCAAGTTGATCTGCTCACTACTGCCCGAGCCTCTTCGGCCGGCCGATACAGTGCCTGGCGACTGGACGTGGTCGCAGGCTCGCGATGAATTCATCCGCTATGCCCAGCGTCGCGCTCTAGGGCCCTCCACCGCCTCGCTGGTGCGCGCCGCGCAGGCGCGCGGCATTCCGTGGTTGCGCCTCAACGAGCAGTCATTGGTGCAACTGGGACACGGTAAATATCAACAAAGGATTCAAGCGACGGTCACTGGTCGGACTTCGCATATTGCGGTGGAACTGGCGAGCGACAAGGAAGAGACCAACAAGATTCTCGCAACGCTCGGCCTGCCCGTGCCACGTCAGGAACTGGTCCAGAGCGAGGGCCAAGCGGCGCGCGCAGCGCGTCGTATCGGTTATCCCGTCGTGACCAAGCCCTACAACGGCAATCATGGTCGGGGGATCTCCATCCGTTTGGCGACCGAGGAAGAAGTCGTGCAGGGATTCAGGGCGGCTCGCGAACATTCGCGCTCAGTCATCGTCGAATCCTTTCTCGAGGGCGATGACCATCGTCTGCTGGTCGTCAATGGCGAATTGGTTGCCGCGACGCGCCGCACGCCGGGCCATGTCGTCGGGGATGGTGCCCGCAACATTCTGCAACTGATCGAGGCGGTGAATCAGGATCCGCGCCGGGGCGTAGGTCACGAGAAGGTGCTCACACGCCTTGAACTCGACGCGCAGGCGCAGACCATGCTCGAGCGCGGCAATCTCACGCCCGAGTCGGTGCCGGCTGCGGGTCAGGTCGTCTACCTGCGGTCGACCGCCAACCTGTCGACCGGTGGTACCGCAACTGATGTCACAGACATCATTCACCCGGACAACCGTGAGATGGCCGTGCGGGCGGTACGCGCCGTCGGGCTGGATGTCGGTGGTGTCGACTTCCTCTCCAAGGACATCAGCGAAAGTTACCGGAGCATCGGCGGCGGCATCTGCGAGGTGAATGCGGCGCCGGGTTTCCGCATGCACGTGGCGCCCAGTGAGGGTACGCCGCGGGACGTGGCTGGTCCGGTGATCGATATGCTGTTTCCGTCCGGCGCCAGTTCGCGCGTCCCGATCGCGGCCGTCACCGGAACCAACGGCAAGACCACGACCGCGCGCATGCTGGCCCACATCAGCAAGATGGCTGGCTACACGCCGGGTCTGACTACCACCGACGGCGTCTACATCGATGGTCAGCGCACCGTGCAGGGTGATATGACCGGGCCGGTTTCGGCGCGGATGGTGTTGGCTGATCCGCAGATCGACCTCGCAGTGCTCGAGACGGCGCGGGGCGGCCTCGTCCGCGCCGGCATGGGTGTCCCGGAGGTGAATGTCGGCGCGGTGCTGAACGTGCAGTCAGATCATCTCGGTCTCAAGGGCATCGACACGCTCGAGCAGTTGGCCGAGGTCAAGCGTGTGGTGGTCGAGGTCGCGACGGACTGTGCGGTACTCAACGCAGACGATCCTCTCGTGCTGCGCATGTCTGGCTATACCGAGGCCAAGAACATCTGCTACGTCACGGTCAACCCGCAGCACGCGCTGGTGCGCGAGCATATTCGGGCCGGAGGCCGGGCCTGTGCGCTCGAGGCCGGTGTCAACGGACAGATGATCACGCTGTACGATCGCGGTAGTCATCTGCCGCTGGTGTGGACTCACCTCATTCCGGCCACGCTCGAAGGCCGCGCCATGCACAACGTCCAGAACGCGATGTTTGCGGCGGCGATGGCTTTTTCGCTCGGTATCAAACTCGACGCCATCCGGCAGGGCCTGCGCACCTTCGATTCGACATTCTTTCAGGCGCCCGGCCGGATGAACGTATTCAATGAACTGCCCTTCAAGGTGTTGTTCGATTACGGCCATAACGCCCATGCGGTGCGGGCGATGGCCGATCTCGCGCTGCGCCTCGAAGTCAGGGGGCGTCGCATCGTGGTGCTTGCTGGCCCGGGAGATCGGCGCAATGAGGATCTGCTGGCCATTGCCGATGCCGTGGCCGGTCGTTTCGATCATTACCTGTGTCGACGCGACGACAATCTGCGCGGTCGTGCATTCGACGAAGTGCCGATGCTGCTTGCTGCCCGTCTGCAGGAGTTGGGTGTGTCACCTGGTGCAATCTCGGTGATTCCGGAGGAACAGGAGGCGATCGATGCAGCGCTGCGCATGGGGCAGCCAGGTGACTTGCTGCTCATTTTCGCCGACGCCTTGACACGGTCCTGGAAGCAGGTGATTCGCTTCAAGCCGGACCTCGCGCGTACCCCTCTCCCCGCGACCGCGTCGGGGCCTGCTGCAGATACCGGCGCAGGTGACGACGAGGCGTTGGCCGGGCGGGTGTCCGTGGCCAGTGGTGAGCCGAATACGGAGGATGCCGAGGTCGAAGCGGGTGCGGCGGCAGAGGTCACCCTGATCCGTGACGAGCGCGGTGTGCGGCTGGCCCCGGAGGCGGACGACTGAGCCGTGTCCGTGCTGCCCTTTGTTGATTCGCGTCGACTCACCGGCGGCAATCTGTTTTTCCGCGGTGCCGGTGTCGTTCTCGAGACCATTGGTTTGCGTGTGGATGCCGGATTGGTGGAGGGGTGGCGCGCGCGAGTCGCGCGGGCGGCAAGCCAGCTTGGCTGGCCGATGGATCTGTCTGTGGACCAGGCAGGGGGCACGGCGATCCGCGCCCATGCGTCGGGGACGGCGCTGGCCTTCATCGCCCCCGTGGATCAGTTGTTCACCGCCACGGAAGTGAACGAATGGGCACTGTGTGCGACTGTGCAGGCGCAAGACCCGACCGCTTGGGCGGACCTCGAGCAGCTGCTGCGCGTCGCCGCACAAGAACAGCCCGATAATCCCACCCAGAGCTCTGTACCTGTGCTCGAGGAGACTGCAGCAATGCGTCGCTTCGCACAGCTGGCGCAATTGGAGCGGCGTCCCGCCTTGCGCCAATTGATGGCTGAGGCGGCTGTGCGTGGGTTGCCGCACATACTCGATGATGAATTGTTCACCATCGGATTCGGCGCACGTGGCTGTAGTTGGTCGCTCGAGGCGCTACCCGACCCCGGCGATGTGCCGTGGTCTGACCTTGGGAAGGTGCCCGTCGCCGTCGTGACCGGCTCGAACGGCAAGACGACCACCGTGCGAGTCATCGCCGCCTGTCTGCGAGCGCATGGCTGGCAGGATGGCTACAGCTGCACAGACGGTGTCTTCATCCGACAGCAAAGCGTCGTGGACGGCGACTATTCCGGACCGGTCGGCACGCGTACGGTGCTGCGCGACCGGCGCGTGGAGGCGGCCGCCATCGAGACTGCGCGCGGCGGCATCCTGCGCCGCGGTCTTGCTCTCCCATCCGCTGATGTTGCCGTGGTGACCAACGTGAGTGCGGATCATTTCGGTGAATATGGCATCCACGATCTGTCTGATCTCGCCGACGTCAAACTGACCGTTGCCCAGTTGGTTGCCGATCAGGGATGGCTGGTGGTCAATGCCGATGATCCGGTGCTGCGAGAGCCGGTGGGTCGCCTGCCCATGGCCGCGGGAGGCAAAGCAGCGATTGCATGGTTTGCTTTGGATGCAGCAGACTCGCTGCTGTGCGAGGCAAGAGCAGTCGGTGGTGCCACCTGTGGTGTCACAGAAGAGCATCTCGTTTTGACGCGCGCTGGCAACTCGTATGACCTCGGGCCGATAGCGGCCATGCCGTTGACTCTGCGTGGTCATGCACGCCATAACGTCGCAAATCTTGCAGCGGCTGCGCTGGCGGCGGTTGGTCTCGGTGTCGCACCCGCTACCGTCGCCCAGGTGTTCTCGGTGTTCGGGCGTGATCCCGCCGACAATGCGGGACGCCTGATGTGCTTTGATTTCGATGGCATCACCGTGATCGTCGACTATGCGCACAATCCCGCGGGGCTGCATTGCCTGCTCGAGGCGGTCCAGCCTTTGCGCGGGTCGGCGGGCCGATTGGCGGTGGTGCTCGGGCACGCAGGCAATCGACGCAACGAGGATTACGACGCAGTCGCGGCCGTGGTTGCCGGATTTGCGCCTGATCTCGTCGTGGTGAAGGAGACCGAGACTTACTTGCGTGGGCGGGCAGCGGGCGAGGTGCCGGCATTGCTGCGGGACGCGCTGCTGCGGGCGGGGCAGTCCGCTGACCGGCTCATCGAGGCGGACACAGAAATGGGTGCGGCTCAGCGTGCCCTGTCGTGGGCGGTGGCGGGTGACGTCGTCGTCCTGCCATTGCACGCGCAGGGTGCCCGCGATGCGGTGCTGACTCTGCTGGCACAACGGCGGGCAGGTCCAGCGCCGCCGTGATCTGCTGAATCGTCGATCGCGTGCATGGCGCCGGAATCAGCGCGGCTCGAGTCCGCGCCACACGCCTTCGCGCCGCGGGTCGGCGCCACCTTCGACACGACCATCAGAGGTGACCGTGAGGCCATGGAGCCCGGATTCCTCTCCTCGGCCCGACTTCAATGCAATGCCACGCATCGCGAGTGCACTGACGATGTCCGGTTTGAACTTGGCGACTTCGGCGTAGAAATCACCGCCGCGTGCATAGACATTCGGCAGGTTGATCGCCTGTTGCATGGACAGACCCCAATCCAGCAGCCCGACGAGCGTCTTGGCGTTGTATGACAGGATGGCAGATCCGCCGGGTGAGCCCAACGCGGCGACCAGACGTCCGCTGCGGTCGAGCACGACAACGGGAGACATGGAAGAACGCGGTCGTTTGCCCGGTGCGACTGCGTTGGCGACCGGGCGTCCGTCCTCGACCGCTACAAACGAGAAATCGGTCAATTGATTGTTGAGGAAGAATCCGTCGACTGCGCGACCGGTACCGAACAGCGATTCAACGGTGGTCGTCATCGAGACCACGTTGCCGGCGCGATCGATGACTACGAAATGGCTGGTACCGGCCGCCTCCTGCGTCGCATCAGTGCCGCGTCGCAAGCGAGCCATCGGTTCACCGGGTTCGGGCGGGGCGGGTGAGGCAACTCGGCCGATCAACGCGGCGCGTGAGGCGATGTAGTTCGGGTCGAGCAGCGCATCGACCGGAACTTTGACGAAGGCCGGATCGGCGACATAGCGGTCGCGATCGGCGTACATCAGGCGCAGCGCTTCCGCAAAAATGAACCAAGCCTGCGGATCGTCCGGCCCACGTGCTGCGATGTCGGTGCGTTCTAGCATGCCCAGCATCTGCAACAGTGCAACGCCGCTCGAGGGTGGTCGCGGTACGCAGACGACATACACGCGATAGGGGCGACAGAGCGGCGAGGTTTCGTGCGGTAGATAACCTGCAAAATCCGCGACGGTCAGTGTCCCAGGCAACGGTTCGGATCGGGTGCGTTCCGCAATCTTCATTGCCAGCACTCCGTCGAGGAGCGCGCGCGGTCCGCGTCGGGCAATCTCACGCAGCGTCGTCGCATAGGCCGGGTTGCGCAGTGGCTCGCCTGCCCGAACGGGTGTGCCATCGGCGCCGACGAACAGTGCTTGCACATCGGGCGACTGAGCCTGTGGAAAAGGACCCGCCACATATCGTGCGAGGCGTTGAGGTGTCGGGAATCCCTGTTCGGCGAGTTGGGCGGTCCCTTCAAACAAGCTGTTCCACGGGAGTCGACCATGACGTGCATGCGCGAGGCCGAGCATCGCCACGGCGCCCGGCACACCGGTCGCACGACCGCTGACGACCGCCGCGGAAAACGACAGTGGTTTGCCGTCGGAGCCGATGAACATGTCGGGCGTCGCGCCCGCCGGCGCGCTTTCGCGACCTTCATAGGCGGTCACCTGCCCGGTTAAGGCGTCATAATGCATCAGGAAGGCGCCGCCGCCGAGTCCTGAACTCTGAGGTTCCACGAGACCGAGCGTCGCCTGCACTGCCACGGCCGCGTCCATTGCGTTGCCGCCCGTGCGCAGTACGGCGAGTCCCGATTCCACAGAGAGAGGGTTGGCCGCTGCGATTCCGGCCTGACTCACCGCGGCCGATGGTGTCTCAGGCCGTCGGTTGGCTGCCTCGTGCGGGATGGGCGCACGACATCCGGACAGACTCGCGAGACAGAAAAGCAAGGACAGGATCAGCAAAGAGTTCTGGCGCTTCATTCCCAGAGTCTAACCAAAACAGTGCCACGACATCCTCACTGGTTGAGTCGCGTGCGCTGACTGCGCTGCCGACAGCCGGTCAACGCATCGCCAAAAAAAAGCCCCGGCGAACCGGGGCAAAAAATTCATCAGTGCAGTACGGAGTCGATCGGCTCAGTAGGTGATCGTCACCGAGTTCGAACAGGCGGTGGTCGAGCCGGCGTTACAGACCTTGTAGGTGTAGGTCCCCGGATTCAGACGCCCGTCATCCTGCGTTCCGTCGTTAGCTGTGCGGAACCGGGAGGTGCCGCGGTAATAGTCGACCTGCGTACCCGTCGCGTTGGCCCACACCAGTCGTGCGTACCGGTTGCTATTGATCAGCACCTTGGTCACTGAAAGGGTGATCGACGCCGGCGGGGGCGGTGGGGGCGGCGGCGGGGTTGGGTTGGCCAGGTAGTCGTTGGCTGCCTTGGCTTGGATCAGGCCGTAGCCGTATGAGGTGTCACGACCCACCGTGCCTTTGTCGAGCGCGGAATTCTGCAGCGCAGTACGGACCTCGGCATTGGTCTTGGTGAGATTCAGGCTCCAGATCAACGCAGCGGCACCGGAGACATGTGGCGTGGCCATCGAGGTGCCGCTCCAGGAATCGTAGTAGCCGTTACCCACCACAACTGCGTTGGTAAGACTGGCCAGCTGACCGACCGTGACGAGGGCTGCCTGGCCGTCGATCTGCGAGATGGCGATGGCCGGAATGGTGCTGGTCCCGCCCAGACTGGCAGACAGCGTGCCGGCGACATTGTTATAGACCACCGCACCCGCAGCGCCACCCGCCTGCACATTGGCCACTTTTTGCGCGAAGGTGTTCGTGCCGCGCTGACACAGCACGACCTTTCCGGTCCACGCCCCGATGGTGTCACAGAGTCCGCCATCGACCAGAGCGCCGCTGACATCAGTCCGTGCAGCGCCGTCTATGTTGCTGCCGGTCCACAAGTTAGTGCCTACGCCGAGCCCAGCTGGACGAAAGGGTTCCGTTGACAGCACATCAACCCCAGGTGCCGCCAGTTCGACGTCTGAGTTGCGCTGGGAAAACGATGCCAGCGTCCCGGTGCTGTCGACCGCCGCCACCGAGATCACGGAGGGGTAACCAGCCGGGTAGGAAATGGACGTCGTGCCCGAGTTGCCAGCTGCCGCAACGGAGAGCACGCCAGCGTCGTAGGCAACCTGGAACGCATCCTGCTCAGTGAAAGTGGCCGTTGGGCCGCCCAAGCTCATGCTCACGACCAGCTTTTGTCCCGTACCGGCCACCGCATTGCGGCACCGGTTCAGCGCGGCGATGAGATCGGAAGAATAAGCCCAACCGCATGCCGAGCCGTTGAACACCTTCTCGATGTGCAGACGGATCAAGCCGTTCTTGTTGACGCCGACGACACCGGTGGTGTTATTGAGCGCCGCGATAGTGCCGGCAACGTGCGAGCCATGTCCGCAGGAGTCCTCGTACCAGTTGCCGGTGCCGGGGTCGTTCGTGCCCGTGACGTTCGCATCCTGCAGATCCTCGTGAGCGATCTGGTAGCCCGAGTCGATGATGCAGACGGTCACGCCGCTCGAGGCGTTGCTCGCATTGAATACGGCATTGTCGGCCTGGATCATGGCAATGCCGTAGGGCTGACTCTGGGCGAGCGGGTAGCGGCGGCCGTCGACCTCGATCGAGAGGACGTTGCCGCGCTTGCGCAGCTTCTCTACGTGCTTGAGCGTGAGTCGCATGGCCTTGGCCGACTGCTCGGTCAATTCCTCCTCGATTTTCTCGTCGACCATCGCCAGATCATCGCTGGCTTTCTTCGGGTCGCGGAACTTGACGATGTAGCGGTCGTCCTGCGGCTGCTGCTGTGCCTGAACAGCCTGACTGCCGACGGCCATCAGGAGGGCGCTGAGGACGAAGAGTGTACGTGCTTGCATGGGAACCCCTTTTGAAGGTCTCGGAACCGGTCACTTTCGTGATGAAACGGTTTCGTTTTTTGTTATTCGAACCAGCCGAGGCTAAAATCAGAAGGCGGACATTAATTCTAGTTATTACCGGGCTTCTTGCGCTGACTCGATCCCGTTCTTTTCCGCGACGCAGATCGCGTTTTTTCTAGGGCTTCAAGTTCAACGTGAGTGAAGCTTCTACCCATTTGGGTAGGAATGCAAATTTTGGTGACATAACGTGGCAAAGGCCCGTAGGCTGCGAGTCGCCCGCGTGACGACCGAAGCCTGCCCGAGTTTGAATGGGCGTGACGTCTGAGCGGAATGCCGGAGATCTGCTGATGGCTGAGAAGCTGATGATTTCCACTGCTGCATTCCGTTACCTCCCGCTGGTTGCAGTGGGCATCGGTTTCGCGGTTTCTGCGGCTGCGTTCTCGCTCACAGGGCACGGTCTGATTTCAGCACTGGTGTTGGGCGCGCTTGCATTGCTCGGCATCATCGATCTTCTGCAGCAGCGCAGCACTCTGCGCCGAATTTATCCGCTGCTCGCTCATCTGCGGTATTTCCTCGAGTCCATCGGTCCAGAATTCCGCCAATACTTCATCGAGTCTGATACCGATGCCGTGCCGTTCTCGCGCGAGCAGCGTTCAGTCGTTTATCAGCGCGCCAAGAACGAACTCGACAAACGTCCCTTCGGCACACTGCGCAATCTCTATGCTGACGACTACGAATGGATCAATCCATCCATGGCCCCCGCCGAGATCGCGAGCCACGATTTCCGTGTCACGATCGGTAAGGGCTTGCCACAGTCCTACTCCGCCAGTGTGTTCAATATTTCAGCGATGAGTTTCGGTGCAATTTCGCCGAACGCGATCCGTGCGCTGAACGACGGTGCCAGACGGGGCAATTTTTATCACGACACTGGTGAGGGTTCCGTGTCCCCATACCATCGCGAATGCGGTGGTGACCTGGTGTGGAATATCGGCTCCGGATATTTCGGCTGCCGCGATCTCGACGGACGCTTCAGCGACGAGCATTTCGTGGCCAGCGCCTCGTTGCCGCAAATTCGCATGATCGAACTCAAGCTGTCGCAGGGCGCCAAGCCCGGGCACGGCGGCGTGCTTCCTGGTGCGAAGGTCACCGCTGAAATCGCAGCAACACGGGGTGTGCACGCTGGCGTCGACTGCATCTCCCCTGCGCGGCACAGCGCGTTTTCCACCCCCCTCGAGATGATCCGATTCATTGAACATCTGCGCACGCTATCGGGGGGCAAGCCCACGGGGTTCAAACTGGCCATCGGGCATCCGTGGGAGTTTTTCGGCGTCGTCAAGGCCATGCTCGAAACCGGCATCACGCCTGATTTCATCGTGGTGGATGGCGGAGAGGGCGGCACAGGGGCAGCCCCTCTGGAATTTGTGAATCACGTGGGTGCGCCGCTGCGCGAGGCATTGCTGCTGGTGCACAACACGTTGGTGGGTGTCGGCCTGCGTGACCGGATTCGTATCGGGGCCGCCGGTAAAGTCACCACCGCCTTTGACATTGCACGCACCATCGCGCTCGGCGCCGACTGGTGCAATGCAGCTCGCGGCTACATGTTTGCACTTGGTTGCATCCAGTCTTTGTCCTGCCACACGGACCGCTGTCCGACCGGCATCGCGACGCAGAATTCGCGCCGCTGGCGCCAGCTTGACGTGCCGGACAAATCGCAGCGGGTCTACAACTACCACGACAACACACTCAAGGCGTTGCGTGAGTTGCTCGCGGCAGCCAGTCTCACCCACCCATCTCAACTCGGGCCCGAGCACATTCTGCGCCGGACATCGGCCACCGAAGTCCGCTCTTTCGCGAACCTCTACCCGTTCCTCGACACAGGGCAGTTGCTGGCGGGGCGCCTCGATGTCGACCGCCACGCGGTGTTTGTGAATTTCTGGAATGCGGCGCGGCCGGATACCTTCGAGCCGCCCTCCAGTATCGCCGCCTTGCGCGGCAGCAAGATGCACTGATCGCACGCGGCCGTGCCTGCAAAGCCAGTAATGCTTGGTCTGAATGGCCTCGGGTGGGCAATCGTTAGTGCCGTGGCTGCTCGATGCCGCCGGTATGCCACCGTGGCGCTCGCCCTGCTGATTGCGACGCTGACCGCCTGTGGTACTACGCAGCCGCGCGCGTTCCCTGCACCGACGACAAGTTCTGGGACGGCAGCCGTCGTCGAGTCGCAAGGTGGTGCGCTCGCCATGCCGGACGAGTTCAGCGCCGATGCGGCTCGACTGATATTGAACGCCGGCGGCAATGCGGTCGATGCCGCCATCGCTGCCGCCTTCGTGCTCGCTGTCACCTATCCGGAAGCCGGCAATATCGGCGGTGGTGGCTTCATGCTGGTCCGTGTGCACGGGGAGGCGGGCTTCATCGACTACCGTGAAGTGGCGCCTGCGGCAGCGAGCCGCGATATGTATCTCGACGCGCGCGGTGAAGTCGTGGGGGACCAGAGTCTGACGGGTCATCGCGCTGTTGGGGTACCGGGGACGGTAGCGGGCCTGTGGCTGGCGCACCAGCGCTTTGGGACACGGCCCTGGGGCGAACTGCTGCGGCCGGCCATCCAACTCGCGACAGACGGATTCATCGTGCCGGCTCAGCTCGAAGAGCGCATGCAAGAGGATCTGCAACGATTGCAGCGCGTCAGCGGCTTCACGCGCTATTTCGGTGGATTGCGCGCGGGAGAGAGGTTCCGCCAGCCGGATCTTGCGCGTACCCTCGAACGGATCGCCACGCGAGGGGCGGAGGGCTTCTATCGGGGCCGGACTGCCCGGCTGATCGCCCAGGAAATGAAGCGCGGTCACGGCCTCATCGATATGGCCGATCTGCGTGGATACCGCGCGCTCTGGCGTCATCCGCTGCGCGCGCAATGGCGGGAATACGAAGTGTTGTCCGCGCCACCGCCGAGTTCGGGCGGCTTCGCTGTCATTCAATTGCTGAAGATGTCTGATGCATTGCAGGGCAGCTTGGTCGGTGTGACACACAATTCGTCCCAGTACATTCACGTCGTGGCAGAGATGGAAAAGCGGGTCTTCGCCGACCGCGCGCAGTATCTGGGCGATCCGGATTTCACGCGGGTGCCTGTCGAGCGGCTGATCGATGATCGCTACGTGGCAGCGCGTGCGGCCCAGGTCGATTTGCGCCAGATCTCGCCGCTATCGTCGGTCGGTCCGGGGCTGGGTCCCGAGCCGCATCAGACGACCCACTTCTCCATCGTGGATGGCGCTGGCAATGCGGTTGCCAACACCTACACGCTCAATACCGAGTTCGGCAGCGGCGTCGTGGTGTCGGGAGCAGGTTTTCTGCTCAATAACCAGATGGACGACTTCAGTCTCAAGCCGGGTGTGCCGAACTATTACGGAGTCGTGGGCTCAGTTGCCAATGAAATCCAGCCGGGCAAGCGCATGCTCTCCTCCATGTCGCCGACGCTGCTGGTGCGGGATGGACGGGTGCGCTTGGTCGTGGGATCGCCCGGCGGCTCGACCATCATCAGTTCCGTGTTCCAGACCATCATGAACGTGGTGCAATTCGGTATGACCGCCCAACAGGCGGTCGCCGCGCCGCGAGTGCATCATCAATTGCTGCCGCCCACTGAGATCACCTTCAGTCCCGGCGTTCCGCTGCCGGAGGAAACCCAGTCCGCCCTGCGCGCCCGCGGTTATGAGGTCCACCCGCATCCTTGGGAAATGGGTGACGTCCAACTGATCTGGGACGATGGTCGAGGCTGGCGGGCGGCTGCTGACCCGCGTGGCCGGGGTGCCGTGCGATGAAGATCACATCGGAGGTATCGATGGTCGCTTCCCTGCTCGACAACTCGATCCGTCAGGCGGCGGACAGGCGCAGGGGTGCCCGGTCATGATCCGCTGGGACGCGCATGCCTGTCTGCCTCTGGACCCGCGTGCATCATTTGCGCCTTTGGCAAGGTACCGCGCTGCCGGAGTGCATTACGTTTCGATCAACGTCGGCATGGATATGAATCCGGTCTCGCAGGTGATGTCCGTGATCGCCGGGTTTCGCACGCGTCTCGCTTTAGAACCGAACCTCTACGTGCTGGCTGACAGCGTCGGTGACGTCGAGCGCGCGGCGCGCGAGGGGCGATTGGCCGTCGGCTTCGACCTCGAGGGTGCGTTGCCGTTGCAGGAACAGCCGGAGATGGTCGATCTCTACCGGCAACTGGGCGTACGCCAGATCCATTTTGCCTACAACCGCAACAACAGCGTGGCGGATGGTTGTCACGATCGGGAGCGCGGTCTCTCCGAACTCGGACTGCGCATGGTCGACGCGGTCAACCAGGCCGGATTGCTCATGGACTGCTCCCATACGGGACGCCGCTGCTCGCTCGACATCATGTCGGCATCAAAGTCGCCGGTGATTTTCAGTCACTCCAATCCTTTCGCGCTCGTCGAGCACGGCCGCAATGTCACGGATGAGCAGATCCGGGTCTGTGCCGCGACGGGTGGCGTGATTTGCGTCTCGAGTGTCTCGGCATTCGTTGGAGAAGTTGCGCCTACGGCTCAGCATGTCGCCCGTCACGCGGCGTATGTCGCCGATCTGGTCGGCGTGGAACATGCCGGCATCGGACTCGACATCAGTTTTCGTGAGGAGGGCATGTCGGATTGGCCGCCTGGCAGCGTCGATACCGGCTACTGGTGGCCTTACTCCGCCGGCTATCGCCACGGCATCGTGCGCATGGCTTTCGCACCGATCGAGGCGTGGCAGGATTTGCCGCTCGAGTTGCAGCGAATCGGCATGACCGCTGCCGAAGCGGACCTGGTGCTGGGTGGCAATATGGCGCGCGTCGCGCGTGCCACGTGGGATCGAAGTTGCTGACCGCGGGACCGCTCGCTGCGCCGTGACACTGCGGCGCGATTCCGTATTCAGCGTCGGTAAATCGGATAGAGGTTGTAACGCTCGTCCCAGGATGGATGGCGTCGGTAGAAGAACTGCAGACGAGCAGCCGGATCAGCAGCGAATTTCGGATCGCTTCGCAACCGTTGTTCGAATTCGCTGCGGACAGCAGGGTCGCGTTGCAGCAATTCCCGCGCCCATGCTTCCAGTACGTAGTCTTCCATGTATTCCTTGCGCTCGAACGCGCTGTTGAAGAAGCCCCAGGTGGCCAGTGAGTCCGGCGCCTGTGGTTCCAGCAATGACATCACCAACCGTGCCTTGGGTTGCGCCACCGGGACGAACAGCGATCCGGCCGGGATATCACGCTGCTCGGTTTGCCATGCTCCACTGAGTCGCACGCTGACCTTGCCCTCGTCCGACCGCGGACTGAATTCGACCTGCTCCGCACGAAAAGCCTGAAGTGCAGCGCGCGCCTGCGGTGCCGTCAGCGTCTCGAAGCGGATACCGTGCGCGCCCAGTTTGTCCGCCACCATGGCGGCATAGGCGGCGGGTACGACATAGCCCTGCAGCGGCGCGTTGACGACCAGATCCGGAACTACTTCGTATTTCAGGGGAACCTGCCAGACCTGCGGTCGTGACTCGTCGTAGCGGGTCCAGCGCTGGCCTGAGACATCGGAGGGTTCTCGACTATAGGCATAGCCGCGGAAGTCGATCATCCGTGCCGCGTCGGTGGTGCGGAACGACAACGCGACCGGTTGCCCTCCGATGCCGACCATGCGTGCATCCGCATCGCGCCCCTCGGCGAGCCACCGCGCGCCATCGCGCGCGGCCAATTCAATCATTGCCACGATGGTTGCCTGAGTAGAAGCGACACGCTGCGGGTAGGGTTTCCACGAATGGGTCTCGACGAGCGAGGCATATCGGTTCCGGGTGGCGCCGTAACTCGTGGAAAAGCGCGGTTTGGATACGGAGACCGCAAAGCCCGAAGTCGGATCGTCTTCGCGCTCGAAGGACGGGTAGAAGTTGAGCGCACGGAAACCCTGTTTGCGGAGCATGTCGACCACGGTGTCGCGCAACTCGCGTCCCGTACGCGCCAGAATTGGGTCCCAGCCTTCCGCCGGCTCGACCTGCACGGAAATTTCCTCCTCGAACTGCGCGCCGTCGGTCACATGCAGATCGACGTACAGGATGGGATCCCAGTCGTTGAGCAAACCCAGCATGGCACGAGTCTCGGGCGCCTCCGCTTTGACGTAGTCGCGGTTCAGATTCAGGTTCTGCGCAGTCGTGCGCCAGCCCATTTCCTCCGGGCCGCGCTGGTTGGGACGATTCCACGCCGCGAAGCGCTCGTGGCCGTCCACGTTGTAGACCGGCACGAATACCACGGTGATTTTGCCGAGCGCGCCGCGTGCAACGCGACCCTCGAGTAAGTCACGCAACGCCTTGAAGCCCGCGTCCTTGCCGTCGATCTCTCCGGCATGGATACCACCCTGGAAGAGCAGCACGGGGCGGCGACGTTGTCGCGCCTCGGCAGGGCTCAGCGCCCCACCGTCCGAGGCGACCAGTGCAAGCATGGGCCGACCCTCTGGTGAGCGGCCGAATTCGATGCAGCGCACCTGCTTCGGCCAATGCCGAGCGTATGCATGACATAGTCGTTCGACTTCCGGCATGCGACCCGTCTGTGCATAGCCGGTGATCTCTGCCAGGGTGCGCAGGTCCGCAGATGATGTTTCGGGGCGTGGGGCGGCCGCGTGCGCGGCGATGCAGCCATTGGCCACCAGCAGGGAGAGGAGCAGCGCGGCGGGTGAGGGCGTGTTCATGGCGGCAGTTTACACTCTGATAGAATCTCGGCCGTGAGCGAGCAACCAGTCAACGAGGAGCGAGCCAGCGGGCTGCAACGTGTGCTGATGGATCGCGCGCTGGCGCAAGCCGAGCGCGCGGCAGAGAAGCCCCCGCGTCGTCCCCTGCAGACACTGTTCGCGCTGCTCGCGGGCATCCTCGTGGCGCTCGCCATCTTCGGGGGGTTCGCCAAATTTTTCGCAGGAATGCAACGTCTCGCGGGCATGATGGAGCAGCTCGATCGGGCCGAGGAATTGCGCAAGGCCAAGGAACCGATCCCGGCATTTGCCGTTACGCCCGATGACACCGCAGCGGCGGGTGCGGCTGTGCCATCGACGCCCGCCACTGATGCCTCACCTCCTGCGGCGACTAAAGGTACGCGGCCCTGACGGCCCTCATCGTCCGGACTGCCGTTGCCGGCGCAGCACGTACATCAGCAGTGACAGCAGCAGCACACCGCCCAGCGCGATGAATTCGCGCTCGGTGATCGTCTGCGTGACGATCCAAGCGATCACCACGCAGGCGAGTATCGGAACGAGTGCGCCCCCTGGCATCAGGAAGGGCAGCTTGTCGGTGCGCACGTCGCGCCGGCGCAATTGCCATACCGCGATCGCACCGAGGAAGTAGACCCCGAGTGCCGCCAGATTGGACAGTACGGCCAACTGCTCGAAGGTCCCCGTGAGCGAGGTCAGCATTGCGATCACCCCGTAGGCGGCGATCGCGACCCAGGGTGTATGGAATTCGCGGTGAACTGCGGCCAATTGACGTGGCAAAAAACCGTCTCGCGCCAGCGCGAACAGCGCGCGCGGTCCGGCCAATATCGAGCCGGTCAACCAGCCAAACATCGAGATCGACGCGCCGGCCAGCATGATGGCGCTGCCGGTGCGGCCCGCAAACTGGCCGGCCGCGGTGGCGAGCGGTGCCACTTTGTCGTCGGCCAGCGCCGGACCCAATATCCCGAGCGCTACGCCCTGCACGGCGAGGTACATCACGGTGGCCGCCGCCAATGCGAGCATCGCCGCGCGTGGCACGGTGCGAGTCGGATCTCGCACCTCACCGCTGGGCATCAGCGCAGTCTCGATACCGCTGAAGGCGAAGATCAAGGTGCCTGAGGTCACGGCCACCTGCGCCGCGGTGGGCAGGGTGTCCCAGCGCAAATTGGGCGACTCGATGAAGAACACGCCAGCGAGCACGAAAAACAACAACGGCAGCAGCTTCGCTGCGGTGAACACCTCGACGACGCGTGCTCCCCAGCGCAAACCTCGGATATTGACGATGCACAGTGTGGTGACCAATGCCAGGACGATCACGCTCGGCCACACCGCGCCCTGCAGCCCAGCGAGACGAGCGAGTGAGGTCGCGAGCAGCATGGATATGGCGCCGGCCGCCGAAATCTGCGAGGCCGCGAGCAGCACACCCGTGGTGAAACCGAAGAACGGTCCCAGACCCGTTTCCACGTAAGCATAAGGTCCGCCGGTGGCTGTGACGCGACTGCCGGCCTCGGCGAAGATCAGGACCACCAACACCATCACCAGCGCGCAGGCGAGATACGCGAGGGGTGCTGCGCCGCCGAGTTGTGCGACCGCGAATGCCGGCAACACGAAAATGCCGCTACCGACGGTGTGATTGAAAATCGTGGCGGTCAGCTGACGGATGCCGAGTCCACGGACCAGCAGCTTGTCGGGATTGGTTTCCGCTCGGTTGTCGTTGTCTGCGGCCGTGCTCACGCAAGTCTCCTGAAGTCTGGTGCGCGTGCCGGCGGGTATACCGCAGTGTGAGCATTGGCGCCAGTGGTTGGCCCCGGTGGCCCGTGCCAATGCGGTGCATCGCCGCACGTCTGCACGTGGTCGCCGCGTCGACCTGTGGTACAAAGCGCATTCCAATCCGAATGGAATACCTGAATTGAATTTGCCGTTGAGTCCGCCATCCGTCACTTTTTGCCAGCGATTCTGTCTGCGTTTGTTGGGCCTCTTCGGCTGGCGCACCAGACTCGCGTGGCCGCCGGAATCCAAAGGCATCATCATCGTCTATCCGCATACCTCGAACTGGGACTTCATCATCGGCCTGTTGTTCAAATTCGGACACGGCTTGCCCGTGCACTGGTGGGGTAAGGACACGTTGTTCCGCGGTCCGATGGGACCCGTGATGCGACGCTTGGGCGGCATCCCGATCAATCGCCGCGAGCGCACGGGCTTCATCGCGCACATGAAAGATGAATTCGCGAGTCGCGACTGGCTGTGGGTGGCAGTGGCTCCGGAAGGTACCCGCTCACGCACCGATCATCTCAAGACCGGTTTCTATCAATTGGCGCTCGCCACCGGCCTTTCGGTGGGCCTGGCCTTCATCGATTACGGCACCCGTGTGGTTGGAATCAGCGAATACATCCGCTTTACGGGCGATGCCGACCGGGATATCGCCACGCTGCGGGCTTTTTATGCCGACAAACAAGGGCGCATTCAGGCCCAGCAGGGCGACATCCGCTTCCGCTGAGGCTATGCAAAACTACGCATAGGCCGCGACGCTGTATCCTGTGAGACTGCTGTGCCGAAGGATCGGCACTGCGAGGCTGCCATGCCTGTCCCTGACCCAGTCGATCGCGGTAATCTCACCGAACCAGCGTTCAATCGCTACGCCTTCATTCTGCACCCGTTGTCAGTCGACTTCGTGGCGCGCCATCCCCGATACCAGTGGACGCACCTGTTGCCCCACAGTTGGGTGGAGTCTGCCGCGGCCCATCTCCCCGCGCAGTTCGTCGGACGTGCCCGCGGTGGGCGCTCCGCAGCAACCGGCCAGCAGATCGACGGGTTGATCTATGCGCTCGGTTCAACCCCGCAGCAGATGCTGAGCCACGCTCCGGAATTCACCTATAAGCGCATCGAACGGGCAATCCGCGATGCAGCAGACCGCGGTGCACGCATCGCGGGGCTGGGTGCCTTCACCAAAGTGGTGGGCGATGCCGGTGTGACCATTGCGCAGCGTGCACCGATACCGGTCACCACCGGTAACAGTCTGACCATTGCCGCGACTTTGGAGACGGCAAAAATTGCCGTGCGTCGCATGGGTTGGTCGGATTTGTCGCAGGGCCGGGTGATGGTCGTCGGCGCGACTGGCGCCATTGGTTCGGTGTGCGCGCGCCTGCTCGCGGCTGCGGTGCGCGACATCGTGCTGGTATCGAGACAGTGGGAAAAACTAGTGGCTCTGCGCTCGCGCATCCTGAGCGAGACGCCGGGCGCACGCGTCGAGATCTGCACCGACAGTGCCTCGTTCATCGCCGAATGCGACCTAATCATCACGGCCACTTCGGCGTTTGGCCAGCGAGTGCTCGATGTCAGCCAGTGCAAGCCGGGTGCGGTCATCCTGGATGTGGCGTTGCCATCAGACATCGCACGAGAGGAAGCGGCGGTGCGGCCTGATGTACTGGTGATCGAGAGTGGCGAGGTCGTGATTCCCGGTCCGATCGAATTTACTTTTGACATTGGTCTGCCGCCGGGTGTTGCCTATGCCTGCCTTGCCGAAGCCGCCTTGTTGGCGATGGCGGGGCGTTTCGAGAGTTTCACGCTTGGCCGCAATGTGCAGCCCGAGCAGGTGAAGGAAATGTACCGGCTGTTCCGCCTGCATGGCTGTGCCATTGCCCCGCTACGCAGTTTTGGCCGGTTGCTGACCGATGAACTGATTGCGGAGAAGAACGACCGGGCAGCGGAACTGCGCCGTAATCCGGAATTGTTCGCGCGGGTCAAAGCCGCCGCGGCGCGCAGCATGGCCCGCATCCCGCCGCGGGCGAAGGGCGTCTCGGGCGGCGCAACGGCGTGGCAACCAGCGGCGAGCCTCTGACTGGCCCTCGACATTCGATTTGACGGCTCCCCACGGAAGCGCCGCCTCACCCATCCGTATCCGTCGCCCTCGGGTGTGCGATCATAGTCCGATCGATTCATCTGGAGAGTCGGCGCCTTGGTGCGCCTGCCGCCGTCATGCTGAATGCGTCGTCGTTGCGATCGCTCGCTGCCATCCTGCTGCTTTCCTTCCTGGCCGCCTGTACCGGTACGCCGTCCGGTGTCCAGCCCATCGGCGATTTCGACGTCGACCGATACATGGGTCGCTGGTATGAGGTTGCCCGCTTCGACCACAGCTTCGAGAGGGGCATGGAACAGGTCACGGCCACCTACACGCTGCGCGATGGAGGTCGAGTGGACGTCGTCAACCGCGGTTACCTGCCAACGAAGGGCGAATGGAAGGAAGCGCGAGGCAAGGCCAAATTTGTTGGCGACCCGCGAGTCGGCGCGTTAAAGGTGTCCTTTTTCGGGCCGTTCTATGGCGCCTACAACATCGTCGATCTTGATGCCGATTATCGTCACGCGCTCGTGGTGGGGCCCAACCGGTCTTATCTGTGGATACTGTGCCGGGACGCGCATCCCGCAGCTGCCGAGGTCGAGCGTCTGAAGCGCAGGGCGGCGGCGCTGGGATTCGATACCGCCAACATCATTGACGTCAGGCAGTGAACTGCCGGATACGGATGCAGGCGAGGACGGGGAGAGAGGAGCAATGGCGGCACTGCTGATCTTGGTCGTTACCATCGGGGCGAGCCTCTTCGGTATCTACGGTCGCCGGGGGCTGCTCGAGCGATTCCTGTTTCGGCCCTACTGGTTCCTCAGGCGTCGCCAGTACCACACCATCGTCACCAGCGGATTCATGCATGCGGACTTGCCGCACCTGATTTTCAACATGATGACGTTTTTTTTCTTTGCCTTTCCGCTGGAGCGCCGTATCGGCACGTTGCGTTTCGCTGCGCTGTACCTGATTGCGCTGGTACTGAGCGATGTCAGCACGTATTTCAAGCACCGCAATGACCCACATTACGCGTCCGTGGGTGCCTCGGGCGCGATTGCTGCCGTTTTGTTCGCCTCGATCGTCTATTTTCCCGACCAGAAGCTGTTCATCATTCCGTTTCCGTTCCCGATCCCCGCGCCGGTGTTCGCGGTCGGCTATCTGGTCTACTCGTGGTACTCGTCGCGCCAAAACAAAGGCCGCATCAATCACGACGCGCATCTCGATGGCGCCTTGACCGGACTGGCCTTCGTGTTGCTCACCGACCCCTCTGCCTATCGCGCCGTCGGTGCGCTATTAGCCGGCTGACTCGCCCCGCTCACCGACAGCGCGGTTAGAAGAGCGAGGGCAGCCAGGTCGACAGGGCCGGAACGTAAGTGATGAGCAGTACTGCAAGCAGCAACACGAGCATCAGCGGCAGCGTCGCGCGCGCCACTTCCAGCAAGGGCTTGTTGAAACGGTAAGCGGCAAGAAAGAGATTCAGACCGACGGGCGGCGTGAGATAGCCGACCTCGAGATTGGCCAGAAAGATCACGCCCAAGTGGATTGGATCGATGCCAAACGCCGTGCCGAGCGGCACGATGAGCGGGGCGACCACGATGATGGCCGAGAAGATATCCATCACGCACCCAACCAGGATGAGGAACAGGTTGAGCAGCAGCAGGAATATCCATGGCTGCTCGATACGCGCGGACAAGGCGGCGGCTAGATTGTCCGGAACATGTTCGGTGATCAGCCAGTTGGTAAAGCCCATGGCAGTGCCGAGGATCAGCAGCACCCCGCCTACCAGCACGCCACACTCCACGGTCAGCGGCAACAGTCGACCGTTGCGACGCAAATCGTCATGGACGAAAGTCTCCACCACGAACGCGTAGAGCGCGGTGATCGCGGCAGCTTGTACCGGCAGGGCAAATCCACCAAAAATCAGCACCAGTGGAATGATCGGCAGCAACAGTTCCCACTTGGCATCCCAGGTTGCGCGCCACGCCTCGCGCGCGTCGAAGGACGCCACGGCCGTTTGCCTGGGCGCCGTCCATAACCCGTACCCGATCGCAAAGCCCATCAGCACCAGACTCGGCAGCACGCCCCCGAGGAACATTTTCTCGAGCGGAACCTGGCCGATGATCGAATAGAGGATCAGCGGCAGGCAGGGCGGTAACAGCACGCCCAACGAGCCGGCGCCGGTCATCAAGCCGAGTGCCGGTCGCGGCCCATAGCCCGCTGCCAGCAGCACCGGCATCAGCAGGCCGCCGAGCGCGAGAATGGTGACGCCCGAACCGCCGGTGAACGCGGTGAAAAAAGCGCACACGAGCACGGTGGCGACTACTGCGCCGCCGCGCCAGTGGCCGGTCCATGCCGTAAAAAGCCGCACCAGTCGCTGTGATGCGCCGCTCTCCGCCAGCAGATAACCCGTCAGCGTGAAGAGCGGCAGCGTCGCCAGCAACGGGTTCGTCACCTGATCGTAGTGGTCGAGGGGAATCGAGGCGATCGGGTCGCCCTGCGCGAAAAACAGGATGAGTGCTGCGCCGCCCAGCAGCACGAAGATCGGCGCGCCGAGCAGTGCGGCGCCGATTAGGGCGAACAATGCCGGCCAGCGCACGCTCGCGGTCGGTATCGGAGCATAGGCCGCGAGAGCTCCGAGACCCACGATCAGCGCGAATACCGCTGCCGTGCCCAGAGGTGTCTTGCCCGTGCGATGGGCGAGCCGTGCCGCGATGATCGCAAATCCGATCGGCAGCGCATATTCAAACCAGACGGTCGGAATGCCATAGGCGAGGGTCGCCCCTGAGCCGCGCTCCGCCTGCACGAACAGCGCGGCTGCCAAGGCGAGCATCAAGGCGACGAACGCCGAGATGCCGTTACTGATGCGCTCGAGTCGCTGCGCCAGTGCCTTGGGCAGCAACGGGGCGATGCTGGCGACGGACAGCAGCCGTCCTTCGCGAGCTGCCACGGCTCCGCCGATCATTCCGATGAACAGCGTCAGGTGACGCAGCAAACCATCGGCGCCCTTGATCGGTGAGGCAACGCCCAATGTGCGCCATATTTCGAGATCGGCTACGCCGAGCAGCACCATCAGCGCCAGCGCCACGGCCAGCACCATGTCCTCGAGCCGCCACAGCGCGGATTGCAGGCGCGATCGCGACTGCTCAGGTTCCTGCTGCGGCAGCGCAGGCCCGAGCAGCGGCGCTGACTCGCTCATTTGCGGCCGGCCCGATACTCCTGGACGGAGCGGCTGACCTTGTCGAAAGTGTCAGCCGGTACGATCTTGCCGCGGATGTTGGGGTATTCCTTGGCGACCGCAGCGCGCCACTCGGCCTCGGCGTCGGGTGTGAGGGTCGTAATTTTGAGACCCTGTTTGGCCTGCATGGCTTTGACTGCCGCGTCGTCCTCGGCGCGGCTCGACTCGCGGATACCTGCCGCGGCTTTGTCGCAGGATGTGCGGATCCAGTCACGCGTGGCCGGTTCCAGAGCGTCCCACGCCCGTTTCGATACGATCAGCGCGCCAGTCACCGGCGCCCAGCGCATATCGAGCATGTAGGGTGCCTGCGTTGCCACTTGGGTGGCGTTGGCGAATTGCGCCGGCACTGGTACGGCATCGATCATGCCGTTGCGCAACCCGAGCAGAATCTTGTCGGGCTCGAGTGACACCGGCGTGTAGTACGGCTTCAGCATCTCCAGCGCTTCGGGATTGGACATCGAAGTGAAGACCCGCATGGCCTTGAGATCCTTGATGTTGCGGATCGGCGTCCGCGAGAAATAGCGCACCCAGCCCGCGTCGCCCCAGATCAGCACCACATAACCGGCTTTGGCGAGTCGGGCCTCGAGATCGCTGCGCACCGCTTCGCGCGCATGATCGACCTCATCCCAACTGCGGAACATCATCGGCATGAATTGCAGGGCGGTGACGCCGGGTTCGATTTGTCCCAGCCCGTCCGAGGTGAGCATGGCGCCTTGGATCTGTCCGACGCGCAGGCGTCGCACGATCTGGCCCTCTCCGCCCTGTGTTCCGGCATAGAGATCCATGCGAGCACCGCCTGGACCCTTTTGCCATTGCGCGCTGAGGGATTGCAGGCGCTGCTGAAAGCCCGATCCGGCGGGGGCAATGGTGGCGAAGCGCAGCACGGGACCAGCTGTGTCCGCTGCCCACGCTGCAGTCGTAAAGACGAGTTGGGCCGTGGCCATGGCCACCGCAGCGAGCACTGAACGACGTGAAATCAATGTCATTTCCTCATGGATTGGCGGTGATTGGCGGTCTCGGGCGGCAGCGGAGGCAGGAACAGGTGGTCTGCCTGGGTAGCCAGCCATGCCGCACGGCGTTGCATCAATGTGTTCTCGAGCCGATGTTCAGGGGCCGCTTCCGGATCGACGGCTCCAGCGGCCTGCAGCGCCCGATCGAAACAGGCGCGATCCTCCTGCGGAACGCACACCGATTCGGCCCAGGTCAGATGCGGCCCGGCAGTCTTGCCCTTCGAGAGTTGCACGGCACGCTCATAGTGCTGACGCGCCACTTCGATGCGCGGCTCCGCAATGTCAGGGCGCACCATGCTGTAAGTGATCATGAACGAATGGATCGCGCCATCGCCATACGCTTCGTCGAGCTGCAGCGCGCGGTCCATCATGGCCTGCGGTTTGGGCAGGTCACCGACCATGGCCGGATCATCCTTGGCCTGCGCGATTGCGGCCGCCCACGCCGCGCCAGTCCAATACAGCAGGGCGACGTCATCCTTGCCACATTTCTGAACTGCCTTCACGGGATCGTTGCGCAACTGCTCCGACAGGCCCCGGTGCGCGACTTCGATGCCGCGCAATCCATAGTCACGGGCACGGAGATAAAGATTGCGGGCCCGCGCCCGTTGCTCCCGTGACCGTTCGAGGTCGGTCGCCTCGATCCGCTCGGCTTCGGTCTGTACGAACCCATAGGCGTATTGCGTGTAGCCGGCAGCGGCCGCCGTGAGCAGGCCTCGATGTTCCGGTGACTTGGCCAGCAAGCTGTCCATTAGTTTGAGGCTGAACGGTGCAGCCGCTGCGATCAGTTCGGGATCGTTGTCGGTCGCGAATGCCGAACTGTCGCCCGACAAGGCATCGCCGAGTCGGTCGACCGCGAAGCGGGAGGGCGAGCACGCGGTCACAGCGCATGCGGCCAGCAACCCCAGCGCGCATTGCAGCGGGCCGCGTATGGATTTTAGTTGACCCTGCATGCGTGGCTGCCCGCAGAATGCCGCCGGAAGCCCGGCTGGGAGCCGGCAAAGATACCGGATCTCGCCCGCCGATGGGACAGCCGTCAGCTAAAAAACCATCCGTCCGGCACACTTTGACGCTGGACGAGTGGACGCAGTCCGCACAGGGTTTAAACTTCCGATATGAACCTGCGCGAGCGAGTCGAGGAAATCCTGCCTGAATGGAACAGCTGGTACCCCAGCCTGTTCGATGCCGCGGTCGATCTCGGCGTGATACGTGCGCGCGTCTGCGATCCGTCCTCACTGTTGTTGTCGAACCGGCACGCCAGCGTGCGGGCCGCCGCCGAGGCTGAGCATCGACGCCGCTGGAGCGCAGAGGAAAACCCGCCCGAAGAATGAGCGGCCCGGTGATCCACCGGTATCCGTCGGGCTGCAAGAGGACTTAACAGGCATGGCCGGACTCTATTTCGAGGAATTTCACGTCGGGCAGGTGTTCCAGCATGCCATCCGGCGCACGCTCACCGAGGCCGATAATGTTTTCTTCTCTGCCTTGACCCATAACCCGGCAGCCTTGCATCTCGACGAGGAATATTGCCGTCGCGAGACAGAGTATGGCCAACGTATCGTCAACAGCTCCTTCACGCTGGGCTTGATGGTCGGGATCTCGGTCGGTGACACGACGCTAGGCACGACGGTGGCCAATCTGGGCTGGGACGAGGTGCGATTTCCGAAGCCGTTGTTCCATGGCGACACGGTGCGCGTTGAGAGTGAGGTGATGGAAGTGCGGGCGAGCAATTCGCGGCCCGCCAATGGCATCGTCATTTTCATGCATCGCGCCTACAACCAGCGCAATGAGCTCGTCGCGCATTGCAAGCGCTCTGCGCTGATGCTGCGCAAGCCTGCGGCCTGACCTGCGCCGTCCTGCGGTGCCGTCAGGAACGGGTCGGCATCTCTGAGAATTGCGGCAGTTTCCCGCTGATGTGGTCCCACGGCGCCTTGGAGTCGACGTAGATGTGACACATGGGATCCAGGGTGGGCTCGCTGTCCAGCGATCCGGCCGGCACCGCGACCACGCCCCGTGCGGCCATGACCCGCGGCATGTCACCGCCACAGCGGCTGCAGAACGTTGCCCCGAAGAACTGTGCGCCGGGCAGGGGATAGTCGGTGAGCAGATCCTCGCCCCGTACCCAGCGCAGCGCCTCCTGACGGAAGAAGATGATGGCGGCATGCATTGCACTGCGAGCGAGGCGGCACCGTTCGCAATGACACAAGAAGAAACGCACTGGTGCGCCAGTGAGTTCATAGGCGGTGGCGCCGCACAGGCAACTGCCGGCAGTCACGCCGGCTGGAACATCCGGCGTCTGTCGCGGCGTGGCAGGGCGCTGGATGAAGGGCGGGTATTCGTCGTACTGCGGGAGGTCATCCTCGATCCGGTACCACTTTGCCTTGGAGCCTACGAACATGTGGGACTGTGGCGTGATGCCAAGCTCGCCTTGCAAATTGCCGGCGGGCGCGACCACGACGCCCATTTCCTCGCTTGCTTCGGGCGTGACACTGCCGCAGCGCGTGCAGAAAGATCGATGTATCCCGGGCGATGATTCATACCGCCCGATCAGTTCGTTACCCGCCGTGATGCGCAGTCCCGAAAGCGGTGCAGCCACCCAGGTGGCAAATGCGGTGCCGTGGTGCTTACGGCACATCGAACAGTGGCAATGCAGCATGGCGGTGAACGGCCCGTCGATCTCAAAGCGTATGCCTCCACACAGGCAACGTCCCTGGTACATGCGAATCTCCCGCAGCAATGAATTCAGCAGCCTTGTAATCTACACCCGTCAACCCCACTTTGGTTGATCCGCCAGTCGAGGGGTTTCCATGCCGAGCCGCAAGTTGCAGTCTGTCGTCGAGTCGGTTGCCGCATCGGACGGTGCCGGAGTCAAATTGCGCCGCAGCCTCGGTAGTCGGCGCAATCTGCGTTTCGATCCCTTTCTGATGCTCGATGAATTCTTCTCCGATGATCCCAACGACTACATCGCGGGTTTTCCGCCCCACCCTCATCGTGGCTTCGAGACCGTCACGTACATGCTCGATGGCCGGATGCGTCATGAGGACAGCTTTGGCAACCGGGGCGATCTGGGACCCGGGGACGTGCAATGGATGACAGCAGCTCGCGGCATCATCCATTCCGAGATGCCACAGCAGACCGCAGGCCGCATGCGGGGTTTCCAGTTGTGGATCAATCTGCCGGCCAGCGAAAAAATGAAGCCGGCCGCTTACCGCGATATTCCTGCCGCACAAATTCCGACGGTCCAGTTGGCATCGGGCGGTTCGATCCGCGTGATTGCGGGCCAGTTCTCCGCACAGGGTGTCGTGACCTCAGGGCCGATCGGCGGATTGTCCACGGCCCCCCAATATTTTGATCTGCGACTGCCACCGACCGCTCAGGCGCACATTCCGACGCCCGTCAGCCACAACGCGTTTCTTTACGTGTACGAGGGCGAGGCGGTGGTCGGTGACGACGCCCGGGAGTTGCCGTTTCGCGCCGCTGGACTGCTCACGCCGGGCGACGAAGTGGTCGTGCGGGCCGGCGAGCGTGGTGCTGGTCTGCTGCTGCTATCCGGTCGCCCCATCGGCGAACCTGTGGTGCAGCACGGACCGTTCGTGATGAACACCGTCGAAGAAATCGAGCAGGCCATTGCCGATTATCAGAGCGGCCGTCTGGCTCGGCCCGCCTGAGCAAAAGTCGCATGCGGCCGCGCTTGGCAAGCGTCATTGCGGTCGGCGGCGGTAGAAACTCGCCTTGAGGACTTCGGTGGCTGCGGCATACGCCAGAGCAATGGCGCCCAGCGTCAGCATCAGCGCTGGCGGGAGCGGTACAAATTCGAGCAGGTGAGCTCCCGGCAGATACGGGATCGAGCACGTCAGCAGTGCGACGGCGATCGTACTCCACAGGAGCAGCCGACCGGGTCGGCTGCGCCAGAACGGGCGGCGCGTGCGCACCACCAGCGCGATCAAGAGCTCTGTGAGCAGCGATTCGACGAACCAGCCGGTACGAAAGAGTGTCGCTCCCGCTGTGAACACACTGAGCAGCAGCGCGAATGTCAGCATGTCGAACAGCGAACTGAGCAAACCAAACTCCACCATGAAGCGGCCGAGAAAGCGCATGTCCCAGCGGCGTGGCCGTTCGACCATCTCCGGATCGACACTGTCATCGGCCAGGCCGAGCGCCGGCACGTCAGAGAGAAAGTTGTTGAGCAGGATCTGCCCGGCAAGCAACGGCAGAAACGGCAGGAACAGCGAGGCAACGGCCATGCTGATCATGTTGCCGAGGTTGGCGCTGGTGGTGGTCATCACATACTTGAGGGTATTGGCAAAGGTCCGCCGTCCCTCCTCGATGCCACGGCGTATGACGTCGAGATCACGTTCCAGCAAGACGAAGTCTGCCGCCTCGCGAGCCACGTCCACCGCACCCTCGACACTGAGGCTGGTATCGGCTGCGTGCATCGCTGGCGCATCATTGATTCCGTCACCCAGAAATCCGACCACGTGCCCCATCCGACGCAGCGCGCCGATGATCCGTTCCTTCTGGTTGGGATCCACTTCCACGAACAGGTCGGTATTTTCGGCGGCATGCCAGAGCGCATCGTCGTGCAGTTCGTCGAGTTGCGCGCCGGTCAGCATCCGCTCAGCCCGCAGACCGACGCGGTTCGCCACGAATTGCGCGACCTGACCCGCGTCACCGGTGATGACCTTGACGGTGACTCCCATTTCGCTCAGGGCAGCCAGCACGCGCTCGACGCCGGCTTTCGGCCTGTCGAGGAAAGTCAGGAAGCCCTCGAAGATCAGGTTAGCTTCCACCTCACGTCCGTAGGTGTCCTGTCGCGGGAGCGGCGCGCTCGCTACGCCCAGCACGCGGATCCCCTGCTGCGTCCACTGATTGTGGCGCTCGCGCAGTCGGGTCGCCACGGTCGAATCGAGCGGCGAGCCGTCCGGTAACCGTGTACAGACCGAGAGCATGGATTCGAATGCGCCTTTGCTGAGCAGCCGTGCAGCGCCTGCCTCCTGCACCACGACGCTGAGTCGTTTGCGAACGAAGTCGTAGGGAATCTCGGCCAGCTTGAGGGTCGACTGCGGTGCAATCGCATGTGACGCAGTGATCGCCTCATCGAGCGGGTTGGCGAGTCCGGACTGCAGTGACGCATTGGTGGCGGCGATCTGCAGTACCCGCTCTGATGCCTGACCCTCGCAGTCCCAGGCGCCGTCCATATGCACGACACCCTCGGTCAACGTGCCCGTTTTGTCCGTGCACAGCACGTCCATGCTGCCGAGATTTTCGATGGCGTTGAGGTGCCGCACCAGCACTCCGTGCGCAGCCATGTTGTGCGCGCCTCGAGCGAGATTGACGCTCAGAATCGCCGGCAGGAGTTCAGGACTGAGGCCAACCGCAAGTGCGATCGAAAAGAGCAGTGTTTCGATCAGCGGTCGGTGCAGCAGCAGATTGGCCACCAAGACCACCAAAATCATGATCAGCATCGCGCGTGTCAGCAGCAGACCGAAGCGGCGTATGCCTCGATCAAATTCGGTTTCTGGCGGACGCAACGCCAGCCGGCCGGCAATGTCACCGAACAGTGTGTCGGTTCCGGTGCGCACAGCAAGACAACGGGCCGTGCCACTGCGGATACTCGTGCCGAGATGCAGGCAGTTGCTGCGGGCAGCGAGCGGGGAGTTCGCCGGCACGATGCCAGTCGATTTACGTACCGGAAAACTCTCGCCCGTCAGTACTGCCTCATTCACGAAACAGTCGGTCGCCTCGAGCACCAGGCTGTCTGCCGGCACCACGCTGCCTGCCGAGAGCAGCAAGACATCACCGGGGACGACCTCTTCGAGTGGGATGCGTCTTGCTTGCCCATCGCGCAGCGCGTTGCAGTGGACACGGACGCGAGCGCGCAAGTCGTGCGCTGCTGACTGCGCGCGGTATTCGCGTGAATAGCCGATGCTGACACTGGCCAGCACGATCACCGTGACGATGGTCGCGTCGATCCATTCGCCCGTCAGTAGTGAAATCGCGGCAGCGAACAACAGGAGCAGCAGTAGCGGATTGCGCAGCTGATTCCAAAGCACGCCGCGGCGCGTCACCTGTTCCTGATCGCTGACCAGGTTGCGCCCGTACACGGTGAGGCGTCGCATCGCCTCGACGGTCGACAGCCCGGCGGCGGCACTCGCCAATTGCCGCAGGACCTGTGGGGCAGGCATGGACCAATAGCCATCCGCCGCCCGCGCTGCGACCCGTGCCCCTGATACTGCACGCCGCCGCCAGAACCAGCGTCCGCCGGGCACGCTCATGCGCCGATTACCGTGGGGAGACACACGATGTCATTGTGCGCCGCCGCCGGCGCTGCGCCATCGGTGCTAACCGCGACGGGCGGGCGCAGCCCGACGTTGGGGGTCGTGCCTGGCGGTCAGCCCCTTACCCGGATGTCGCTGCGTTTCACATCACCGGCACGCCGATCAGCCGCGTATGCCCCCACATGACGAACAGCGCGTAGAGCGCGAGCCCGGCCAGCACGGCAATGATGTCGTTGAGGGCCGATGTCGGGGCTGCCAAGGTCAGGGTGGAACTGCGCTTCTTGAGCGAGATGCGATCGAGCACAGCCCACGCCAGAAAACCGCCGAACAGCAACACGTCCGCCAGCATGCCGTTGGCCAGGAGGTGCGCCGTGGCCCATGCCTTGGTGGCGGTCAGCATGGGGTGTTTGACCCGGGCCTTGATGCGCCCGGGCAGATACGCGGCCAGCAGCAGCGGGAACACCGGCAGCATCAGGAGGTAGGTGAGGTGACGCAGCGCAGCGGGGGGCGTGTACAGGACGACCGGATCGAGCCGTGCCGCCGCGTAGCCGCGCACGATCAGCCAGAAGCCGAGCAGCGACACCAGCGCGTAGAGCGCTTTCCACGGCAGCATGCCCAATTGCCGCGACATTCCGGCGCGCCAGGCGGGCGCAATGATGGCGACGGAGTGCATACCGAGGAAAAGCACCAAACCCAGCAGCAGTTGCATCATCGTCCGTCCCCTTGAGAAATTACCGGAAGGTCACACCGTCAGCGCTTCACAGGCCGGCTGCGGAGCGCGACACGATACCAAGCGCGTTGGCATGCAGGCTCTGTACGTACAGCCGTCCCGCATGTTCCGTCGCCCCGCTGGTTTCAGCAATCGCCCCTTTTGGATCCTGCAGATCGGCCAGCACGCGTCCCGTCTCGTCAAAGGCCATGACATGTCCGTAGGGTGGCGGGACCGGCCACAGCGCGCGGGGCAAGCGCATTGTCACGGCACGCAGCCACGGCTTGCCGGCCATCGAGTCGATCGCTGCCGAACGGGGCTTGGTGAACCCGGTCCAGATACGCCCATCAGCGCCGCGTGACAAGTTATCTGGAAAGCCGGGCAGGTTGGCGAGCAGTACGCGTGCCGAGGCGTTGCCGCCGCTGGCCGCCTGACCCGCATCGAGCCGCGTCGCCGCACGGCTGACGCGCCAGATACGGTACTCGCCGGTTTCTGCGATCAGCACGTCGGACTCGTCTGCGCTCAGCACCACACCGTTTGGGAAGCATAAGCCACCGATGATGACCCGCGCCGCGCGCCGCATCGGGTCGTACTCGAGCACACGTCCAGTGCAGGAGTGCTCGAGTATGTCGAACAGCGCGGCATCGAACGTGCCAACTCCTTGCGGCGGGAATCGCTGGCTGGCGTCGGTGAAAATCAGCCGTCCGTCCCGCGCTGCAACGACCGCATCGGCGTAGCGGATGGGCGTACCGTCCACTTGGTCGGCGAGCACCTGACTGGCGCCGTTGCCGTCGATCACGAGCAGTCCGCGCAAGGCGTCCGCCACGATCAGTTGGCCTGCGGAATTGAACGCGAGGCCGAGGGGTCGGCCGCCCGTTTGCGCGAAGGTCTTCAGGTCACTGCCGTCCGGTTGCATGGCCAGAATCGCACCGGAGAGCACGCCCGTGTACAACCGGCCATCGGGCCCGGGCTCGATATGCTCCGGACCGACTTCACGCCCCAGGTCAACCCGTTGCACCCCCGAGAGCCGTGCGTTGACCGCGTGGGGGCCGGTGTACCCCGCGTTCGGCGGGGCCTGCCAGACAACCGGCCGGATCGGGACCGGCCAAAACATCAGGTAGAGGCAGGCCGCCAGTACTGTGGCGAGCGACCATCCGATAACGCGACGCACTGGCAAATCTCCCCGCAGCCTGCCGTGACACGGTGCAGTCTACGCATGCCTGTCTTTGTTGCATGGCAAAAAGCAACACAGGATCCAGTTGTCTTAATGTCGGGCTGCTGGCACCCTTGCTGCACCAACAGCCCAAGGCCGTAGCCCAAAAACACGCACGGACCAGATCAACCGGGGGATACCTGACCATGTCGAGCGAATTCAATCTGCGGAATCGTCACAGCCTCGTGCTGACCTCGGTGGTCGGCGCAGTGCTCGCCGCCCAAGCGGGCAGCGCCTCGGCCATGGAGTTCGAGCTGGAAAACGGCGCGCGCATCAACTGGAACACGACGCTCTCGGTCGGCTCCAGCTGGCGTGCCCAGGAGCCGAGCCCGCTGCTCTACACCAAGGCCGACGGATCGCTGATCGGAATCGGCTCGGGCCCGCGGGCACCCGGTACCGGCGTGGGCCCGAAAGATGGCCTCGCGGGCAACCAGGCCGCGAGCAGCGCAAACCTGAACTGGGACAAAGGTGACCGGTTTTCCACGCCCTTCAAGGTGCTGAGCGACATCGAGTACAAGCAGGGCAACTTCGGCGGATTGCTGCGCGTCAAGGGCTGGTACGACCAAGCGCTCAACGAGGGCAAGGTCCGCGTCGGTAACCAGGTCAACGACTACAACGGTGTACGGCCCTCGCTCGAGACGATTTATTCCGGCACGCCGTTCCGCCCCTGCTCGGCTACGCTCACGACCGGCTGTTTGCCGCTGAACGGCAAGTGGCCACGGGCCAAGCTCAAGGATACGGGTTTCGAAGACGAGCAGAAGTTCGACAACTTCATGCTGCTCGATGCCTACGTGTACGGCAGCTTCAACGTCGGCGATACCCAACTGCAGTTGCGGCTTGGCAATCAGGTGGTGAACTGGGGTGAGAGCATCTTCATCCAGGGCGTCAACCAGATCAATCCGATCGACGTGCCGGCCGCCCGCCGGCCGGGCGCTGAACTCAAGGAGATCCTGCTGCCGGTGTGGATGGCCTACGCCAACTGGGGTTTCAAGCATGGTTCGCTCGAAGCCTTCTATCAGCTGAAGTGGAACAATACCTCCATCGACGGGTGCGGTACGTATTGGGCGGTCACCGAGAACAACATCTCGGTGGACCCGGGCCGCTGCACCAGCGCCACTGTCATCACCTCAGTGATCGGTGGCGCCGCCACCGGAACCACCTCGCCGCTGATACCGCAACTCGGTTCCAATCCCTACGCGCAGGGCAACGGCCTGTTCGTGCCGCTGGTCAAGGGTCGGGAGGCAAGCGACAACGGCCAATTCGGTGTGGCGTTCCGCTTCCCCGTGGACTCGATCGACACCGAGTTCGGCCTCTATGCGATGAACATTCACTCGCGCTTGCCGATCATCTCGGGCCGTGCGGGCAGCCTGCCCACTGAACTGCCGGGCGGCGCTTGGGTGCTGCCGGCAGGGACCCTGAGCCCGCTGCAGACATCACCCTATCCGGTAGCCTTCATGAACAACGGGCTGCCGGTCTGGCGCATCCCCGGTTCGGGTGCGAATCCGCTGGATCCCAACGACGACACCGTTTTGCGCGGGCCGTCTGCGTTGCACGCAATCCTGGCCAAGAAGTTCGGGCTCAACGTCCAGCCGGGCCGGGCGTTCTGGGAGTACCCGGAGGACCTGCAGATCTTCGGCGTCAGCGCTGCGACCAATCTCGCCGGCTGGTCCGTGTCTGCGGAAGCAAGCTATCAGGCAGACATCCCGGTGCAGGTCAACGGCAATGACCTCCTGAACTCGCTGCTGTCGTTTGTGGGTCCGAACGGCAGCGAAGGTTTGGCGGCCGCCCTCAAGGGTAACGGGGGGTACGCGAAGGGTTACGACCGCTTCGACAAGAAGCAGTTGCAGGTCAATGCGGTCAAGACCTTCAGCAACATCCTCGGCGCCGAGAACGTGCTGGTGGTGGGTGAGATCGGCGGTCAGTGGAACGACGTGCCGGACTACACCAAGGGCAAGACGCCGCGCTACGGTCGCGGCTTCATGTTCGGCTTCGGTTCCAGCCAGCAGCTCAACGCCCAGAATGGTCTCACGGGGGGCAACACCTGCACGCCGACCCTGGCGAATGCGCCGGTGCCGATCGCCAATCCGACTTACAACCCGCAGCCGAACGGCTGCCGTAACGATGGTTACATCACCGACATGTCGTGGGGTTACCGCTTGCGCGTATCCGCCGACTACAACAACGTCATGAACAGCGGCATCACCGTGACCCCGAGCCTGTTCTGGTCGCACGATGTCGAGGGCGTGTCGATCGATCCGACCTTCAACGAGGGGCGGCAGGTGACCGGCCTGGGCCTGAAGTTGAACTACAAGAAGCGCTATACGCTCGAGGCCAACTACGTGAACTACGCCGACGATGCCGAGTTCGATCCGCATTCGGATCGCGACTTCTATTCAGTGGCCGCCTCGGTCACGTTCTGATTCACGCCCCGATCCACGCCAGGAGACGAAGTCGATGAAGCATCTGAACTCCATGCTCGCCGCCGCAGTGACCGTCGCTGCACTGTTGTCGAACTCGACCACGGTACAGGCTCGGTCCACCGAATCGGAGGCGGCGCGACTCGGTGCGGACCTCACGCCCATCGGTGCGGAGAAGGCGGGCAACAAGGACGGCACCATTCCGGCTTGGACCGGCGGGCTGTGCTCCGCCCCCGCCGGTTGGGCGCCGGCCAAGGGCTATGTCGACCCATTTGCGGGTGACAAGGTCAAGTTCACCATCAGCAAGGCCAATGCGGCGCAGTACAAGGCGAACCTGACGCCGGGCACACTCGCGTTGCTGGATAAATATCCGACGTTCAAGATGCCGGTGTACGAGACGCGCCGCACGGCCTGCTATCCGCAGGCCGTCTACGACAACGTCAAGGCGCAGGCGACCAAGGCCGAACTGCAGGGTTTCGGCATCGCCAACCGCGGCCCGTCGACCGTGCCGTTCCCGATTCCCAAGAGCGGGATGGAAGCGATCTGGAACCACCCGATGCGCTATCTGGGGGGCGGTATCGATCGTGAGTACCACAGCTTCCCGGTGCGCGGTAACGGTGACTTCTTCAAGGTGGGTGCGCATGAGCGGCGCATCTTCAACCAGAACCTCGATCAGCCGCAGGACAACCTGCTGCTCGGATTCATGTCGTGGTTCACTTCGCCCGCAACGCTCGAGGGCACGGTGTTCCTGGTGCATGAGCCGGTGGATCAGGTCAAGCAGCAGCGCGCCGCGTGGATCTACAACGCAGGCCAGCGTCGCGTTCGCCGTGCGCCGGATCTCAACTACGACAACGTCAACGATGGCACCGAGGGTATGCGCGTCACCGACCAGTTCGACGCCTACAACGGTGCGCCTGACCGCTATGACTGGAAGCTGATCGGCAAGCAGGAAGTCTACATCCCGTACAACTCCTACAAGTTGTCCAACAAGGCGCTCAAGTACAAGGACGACATCATCCGCAAGAACACGGTGAATGCCGACCTGATGCGCTACGAACTGCACCGCGTCTGGGTGGTCGAGGCCAACCTCAAGGCGGGCAGCAAGCACATCTACGGCAAGCGTGTGTTCTACCTCGATGAGGACAGTTGGACGGTCGTGTACGAGGACGCCTACGACACCCGCAAGAGCCTGTGGCGCGTGGCCGTCCATCCGATGATCCAGTTCTACGACGCCAAGGTGCCGTGGTACCGGGCCAACATCTATCACGACCTCAACAACGGCAACTACCTGCTCTCGTTGCTCGATAACGAGGTCAAGCAGCCCTGGAAGTTCGGCGAGAAGGGCAAGTGGTCGGAGTTCCAACCGGACGCGCTGCGCCGCAGTGGTACCAAATAAGTTCGGTGGAATGACCGCAGGTCATCGCTAAACGGAACGCAGGCCGGTCCCGGTTCGCCGGGGCCGGCCTTTTCTTTGCCTGAACCGTACGGATCCCACGGAGTCTCGCCCATGAAACGGCAATTCATCACATCGGCACTGCTGTTGTGCGCCGCGCTCGCCGGGATGGATGCGGCGCAGGCCGCGGATCCGGCGAGCAGCGCACCGCCTGCCCGCCGGCTGGTGGTCGACGTGCGCAGTGACCGTATCATTCTGATGGACGTAGCCCAGGCAGGAGAGCGTCTGGTGGCGGTGGGCGAACGTGGGTTTGCGCTGTTGTCGGACGACGCTGGCAAGACCTGGCGGGCGGTCGCCACGCCGGTCACTCGCACCCTCACTGCAGTGGCCATGCAAGGAGACAAGACGGGTGTCGCAGTGGGTCATGGGGGCACCCTGATTCGCACGGACGATGCCGGCCAGTCGTGGCAGCAGATCACCATGGATGAGGCGGGTGAGGATTCGCTTCTGGGTGTCACTGCCTTGGGTGAGGGTCATTTTGCAGCCTATGGTGCGTTTGGCCTGTATTTTGATTCGGCCGACGGCGGCCGCACCTGGCAGCGACGCAGTGTCGGCGGCGAGGAGTTCGATCGGCACATTTCCCAGGTGCGCCCTGTCAACGGATCCCTGTTCATGGTCGCCGAGTCGGGTACCCTCGCAAAGTCGGCCGATGGCGGCGTGACCTGGACGATGCTCGATTCACCCTATCAGGGATCCTATTTTGGCTCGCTCCTGACGCGCAGCGGTGCGCTGCTGGCATTCGGCATGCGCGGCAACATCTACCGTTCCGCGGATGGCGGGGGCAGTTGGCAGAAAATCGATCTCACAACCACCGCCTCTTTGATGTCGGGGGTGCAATTGGCGGATGGACGCTTGTTGCTTGTCGGCAATGCAGGGCTGCTGGCGGTCAGCAAGGACGATGGCCTCAGCTTCGATGTGCGTTTCTCGCCGCTGGGCAAAGGCTTTGCGGCTGCCTTGGAAAGCCGTGACGGCGTCCTGCTGGTGGGTGAGTCGGGCGTGACGCATCTGGATCCGCAGTGGCTGAATCCTGCCACCGCGGCTGCACGCTGAGGGCACTGCGATGAGCAAGAAAAACGCCGACCACGCGGGCACACCGATCCGGGAGCAGGAGTTTTCGGCGGATTGGGTTGGCCGTATCTCCTACTGGATCTTTAGTCATCGCAAGACGCTCCTGATCCTGTTCGCGGTGATCACTCTGCTGCTCGGCGCGATGGCGAGTCAGCTCAGAGTCCAGGCGGCATTCACCAAGATGATTCCGCTCAACCATCCGTACATGGCGACCTTCCTCAAATACCAAGGGGATTTCGGCGGGGCGAACAAGGTACTGGTGGCACTCAAGAACCGACAGGGCCAGATTTACGACAAGAACTTCATGGATACCCTGCGCAAGGTGACCGAGGAAGTCTTCTATGTGAAGGGTGTCGAGCGCAGCACCGTGACCTCCCTGTTCACCTCCAACGTGCGCTTCACCGAAATCGTGGAGGACGGCTTTCGCGGCGGCAACGTGGTTGCGGCAGACTTCGCGGGTACGCCCGAGCAACTCGACAAGGTTCATGAGAACCTGCTGAAGTCGGATTGGATCGGCCGCATCGTGTCGAACGATCAGACGGCCGCCATGGTGGTCGCGACATTGATGGAGAAAGATCCGGAGACCGGGCAACGGCTCGATCTCCAGGGCGTCGCGCGGCAACTCGAAGGCATCCGCGCCAAGTACGAGAACGACCGTACCAGCGTGCACATCATCGGCTTCGCCAAGGCCGTGGGTGATATTGCCAAGGGCGCGGCAGGCGTCTTGCTGTTCTTTGGTGTGGCCTTCGTCATTACGGCGTTGCTGCTCTACTGGTACAGCGGCTCGCTGATGATCACCGTACTGGCGCTGGTGTGCGCGATTGTGCCGGTGATCTGGCTGCTGGGATTGCTCCCGATATTCGGTTTGGGGCTCGATCCCATGTCGATACTGGTCCCGTTTCTGATCTTCTCGATTGCCGTTTCGCACGCCGTGCAGATGACCAACGCGTGGAAGCTCGAGACTTTGCACGGTGCCGACGGCGTGACGGCCTCCACGCGCTCGTTTCAGAAATTGTTCATCCCGGGTGCCATGGCGCTGCTCGCCAATGCGCTTGGTTTCATGGTCATCGCCTTTGTGGACATCGAGATCGTGCGTGAACTGGCCTTCACGGCCACGATCGGGGTCACGGTGATGATCATCACCAACAAGATGCTGCTGCCGATCCTGCTGTCCTACTACAAGTTCACGCCTGCTCAGGCGCGACGGCTGGCAGGCAAGGAGACCGCTGGTGACTGGCTCTGGGAGAAGATCGGCCCGCTCGCCACCCGCAAGACTGGTGTGCTCGCGATCATCGCGGCGCTGGGGTTGCTGGCCTTCGGCATCTCACAGTGGCGGCATCTGCACGTGGGCGACCTCGGCAAGGGTGTGCCGGAACTGAAGGCGGATTCGCGCTACAACCGTGACGTCGACATGATCACCAGCCACTTTGCGATCGGGGTGGATCTGCTGCAGGTGATCGCGGAGGCGAAGGCGGACGGCGAGGAGGACTCACCCTGCGTCAATCGCGAAGTCATGGACAAGGTCGAGGATTTCGAGTTCCAGATGCGTCAGGTCGACGGCGTGGCAACGGTCCGCGGTCTGTCGGGCTTCGTCAAGACCATGACGCAGTCGTTCGCCGAGACCTTCGCTAAGTGGCGGATGCTCCCGGAGTCGCGGGCACAGATCGCGCAAGGCGTCGGGTATGCGACGCGCATGGGCAGTGAATTCATGAACTCCAACTGCACTGCGATGCCGATCAGCCTGTACACCACCGATCATCAGGCCACGACGATTTCGCACATCGTCGACAAGATCAACGAGTTCAAACGGGCCGGCGGCGACAACGACAAACTCAGCTTCCGACTGGCCAGCGGCAACGTGGGCGTGATGGCTGCCACCAACGAGGCGGTGCATGCAGCTGACAAGTGGGTGAACATTGCCCTGTTCCTCTCCGTTGCCTTGCTGTGCCTGCTCACCTTCCGCTCCATGCGCATCACGCTCTGCATCATCCTGCCGCTGGCGCTGGTCACGGTGCTGTGCAACGCGCTCATGGCGATGCTCGGGATCGGCGTCAAGGTCAACACGCTGCCGGTGGTGGCGCTCGGTGTGGGTGTCGGCGTCGATTACGGCATCTACCTGTTCGAGCGCATGAAGCACGGTATGCAGGAGGAGGGGATGACCCTCCAGCAGGCGTTCGTGTCGGCGCTCAAGCAGCGCGGGACGGCCTCCGTGTTCACCGCGGTGACCATGACGGTGTCGGTGGCAACCTGGCTGTTCTCGGATCTGAAATTTCAGGCCGATATGGGCATCCTGCTGGCTTTCATGTTCCTCGTGAACATGTTCGGTGCGATTCTGTTGTTGCCGGCGCTGGCTGCTTATCTGGTCGGCGACGGCGCTGCGAAGACCCGGCCGGGCGCCGGACCCGGCACCCCATGAAACCCATGGGCGTCGGGTGAGCAATCCTCTCGCGCAGTCACTGACGCTGCCCTGCGGGTCGATCCTCGCCAATCGGCTGTGCAAGGCGGCGATGACGGAGGGGTTGGCCGACGAACTGCTGCGTGCCACGCCCCGGCATGTCACCTTGTATCGCACGTGGAGCCTGGGGGGCGCCGGACTACACATCACCGGCAACGTTCAGATCGATCGGGCAGATCTCGAACGCCCCGGCAATGTCGCCATCGACGCCTCCGAGCCGCAGACGTTTTCGGTGGAGGCCCGCGACCGACTGGCACGATGGGCTCATGCGGGAACCGCAGCCGGCAACCACCTCTGGGCGCAGATCTCCCATGCGGGACGGCAATCCCCGCGCTACGTCACCTCTCGGCCCCGAGCCCCATCCGCGGTGCAGCTCGATTTGCTCGGCAACTACGCACGACCCGTCGCCCTGACCGAGGAGGAGATCCTCGACCTCATCGGCCGCTTTGCCTTCGCGGCGCAGGTCCTGAGGGAGAGCGGCTTCACTGGCGTGCAGGTGCACGGTGCCCACGGTTACCTGATCAGTTCCTTCCTCTCGCCCATCACCAACCGTCGCACCGATGCATGGGGTGGATCACTGGCCAATCGCGCGCGGTTCCTGCTCGAGACCGTGCGTGCGGTGCGCCGGGCCGTGGGCGCGGATTTTCCTGTGGCGGTCAAACTCAACTCGGACGACTTTCGCAAGGGCGGATTCAGTCACGAGGAATGTCTGCAGGTCGTCACCTGGCTGAACGAGGAGGCCGTGGATTTGCTGGAGGTCTCGGGCGGCACCTACGAACAACCGCGATTGCTGGGCCGCACGGGTCGGGCAACGGACGCGGTGCCGCTGCGCCCGAGCACACTTGCGCGGGAGGCGTATTTTCTCGACTACGCGGCAGCGATTCGTCGCGTCGCACGCATGCCCCTGATGGTGACTGGTGGCTTCCGCTCACGCGCTGGCATGACCGCAGCGCTGACGGGCAATGCCGATGAGCGTGCAGCGTGCGATGTGGTCGGCTTGGGTCGCCCGCTGTGCTGGCAACCGGACTTTCCTCGCCGCCTGCTGCAGGGTGAGACCGAAGGCATCGAGAATCTGGATGACCGATTGTGCTTTGCCGAGCACGGCTGGTTCTCGCCGGCCAGCCCATGGATGGCGGCCAAGGCGCTGAACGTGTTTGCGGCGCAAGCCTGGTATTACTGTCAGATCTTTCGTCTGGGTGACGGGCGACCAGTCGCGATGGAACTGGGGCTCGGCGCGGCGATCCGTGAATACCTTGCCGACGAACTCGGCAGCGCGCGACGGTTGCGGCGGGCGTATCGCCTCACCAATTGAATGCGAGCGGTTGGATCGGCGCCGATCAGGGGCTGCCCGGTTTCATCACGCCGAACCATGCAATGAGCAACAGCAGGGCCCAACTGACCTGCGACCAGCGGCGTGCCGAGGTGATGCTGCGCGCCACCGCGGCCTGACCTAAGGTTGTTTCTGCCGCTGAGGCTGCGAGTCGGCGCGAGGTATCCGCTGCCGACTGCAATTGCTGGCGCACGATGATGCCGCACACGATCACCGCGGCAAACAGCAGCACCTTGATCGCCAGCCAGCGGGCGGCGAGCGGGCCGTCGGTTACGAGCGATTGCACGCCGATGAACGCGAAAGTCAGCGCCAGCACCTGCCGGCTTCTGAGTTCCCAGTCGGTCGTGACGCGCGTGGTATCCGTGGCTGCCGGGGATCCTGCCCACCTCGGTCGTGCCAGCACCCACCAGGCCAACGCGCCGATCCACAGCGTGGCGAGTGCGGCGTTGTCGAGTCGCGCCAGACCAAGTTGCGCAGCGAGCGTGAATCCGATGGTCATGGTCAGAATGAGCGCAGTGCGCGGATGCCAGCTCAAAGCCTGCAACAGGGCCCACGACCGATCCGATTCCGGCCCGGGCAGCGCGCCGGCCCGAGCGATGCGTTCCGCCAGCAGGTTCACGCACAGGTCGCTGCCGATCCAGTAACCCAGCAGCACGATGTGCAGCAAAAGCAATATGTCGTAAGAACCGACTTCCATAGCCCGCCTGCCCGATGACCCGTTCAGCGTGAATATTACGCGCCGCCAACCACTTCCGTCGCTGGCGTAGTCCCGGCATCATGCGGCGTCAGGCTGACCGCCTGTGGGCGAGATCGGGAGAGCAACGTGATGTTCAGAAAAAGTCTGATGGTGGGTGCCATGGCGCTGCTGGTGGTTGCCTGCGCAACGAGTCCGACCGGGCGCAAGCAACTGATGCTGGTTTCGGAGCAGCAGGCCATCGGCGCCTCGCGACAAGCCTATGTGCAGGAAATCGGCAAGTATCGGCAGCAGGGCCGGCTCGTCACGGACCCTCGCGTCCTCAATCGCGTACAGGTGATCACCGAACGTCTGGTGGCGCAGGCGGTGGTCATGCGACCTGACAGCGCTCGCTGGGACTGGACGGTGCAGGTGATCGACGATCCGAAGAACGTCAATGCGTGGTGCATGGCGGGTGGCAAGATGGCGATTTACACGGGTCTCATCATGCAGGTCGACCCGACGGATGATGAACTGGCGCAGGTGATGGGCCATGAAATTGCCCACGCTCTCGCCAATCACACCGCTGAGCGGATGTCGGTTGCGATGGCATCGCAAGTGGGCGTGATCGCGGCTGGTGTCAGTTCCGACCGCCCGGCGCAATCCATGGCGCTGGCGGCGCTCGCGGCTCAGGTGGCGATCCAGATGCCGAACAGCCGCGCCTCGGAGAACGAAGCTGACGAGATCGGTATCAAGCTCGCAGCCAAGGCGGGCTACGACCCGCGGGCTGCCGTCTCGCTTTGGCAGAAGATGGCTCGGGTGAATGGCAGCAAGGCGCCGCCACCGTTCCTCAGCACGCATCCCAGCGACCAACAGCGTCAGCAGCGTCTTGGCGCCATGGTGCCGAAGGTGATGCCGTTCTACCAGCAACCAGGTACGCGTCCGTCGCGCCCGATTCGGGTTGGCGGGGCGGCGGTCTGAGCGCGGTCAAACCCCCGGTTGCACCGCCACGTCCGCATCGGGTCGAAGCGCCTGCCGGCCCGCGCAACGACGACTACTACTGGCTGCGGGATGATGAACGGTCTGACCCGACCGTGCTCGCGCACCTGCGTGCCGAAAACGACTATCGCGAGGCGGTCTTGGAGCCCCTGCGACCGCTCGAGGCGAAGCTGTATGCCGAGATCACCGGCCGGATCCGGCAGGACGACTGTTCGGTCCCTTACCGTAAGCGCGGATACTGGTATTTCACCCGCTACGGTGAGGGTGAGGACTATCCGGTACATCTGCGCAGAGCCATGTCGACCGCGCCGGAAGAAGTGCTGCTCGATGTGCGCGATCTCGCCCGCGACCATGAGTACTACGAACTCGCGGCGCTCGAGGTAAGCCCGGACGAGCAGCTGCTCGCCTATGCCGAGGACACGGTCGGCCGACGTCTCCATACGCTGCGCTTGCGCAACATTGCGACAGGCGTCGACTTGCCGGACAGGCTGGAAAACGTCGAGGCGGACGTGCTCTGGTCGGCCGACTCACGCAGTATCCTCTACATCGAGAAAGATCCGCAGACGCTGCTCGGTTGCAGGGTACGCCGACACGTGCTGGGTACGGACCCGGCGCTGGATACTCTCGTGTATGAGGAGTCCGACGAGAGTTTTCATCTCGGGCTCGGCATGACCCGCGACGAGCGCTATCTCATCATCGATGCGAGCAGCACCGTCAGCAGCGAGCAGCGCGTTGCCGACGCTGCCGATCCCGAGCTCGCGTTCCGTGTGCTGATTCCACGCGAACGTGATCACGAATACCAGGCCGACCATCACGAAGGACGCTGGATCATCCGCACGAACTGGCAGGCGCCCAACTTCCGGATCGTGGCGGTTCCGCTCGCCTCCATTCTGGACCGCAGCCAGTGGCGCGACGTGGTTGCGCACGATGAGGGTTCCTTCCTGCATGACTGCCTGGTGTTCCGCGCATTTCTCGCGGTCAGCGAACGCTCGCTGGGTTTGCGCCGCTTGCGTGTCCAGCGCTGGCAGGGAGGCGCTCCGATGTGGCTCGAAGCCGATGAGGCTGCATTTCACAGCGGTTTCGGTGACAACGAGGAGTTCGACACCGACTGGGTGCGCTACACCTATACGTCCCTCACCACTCCGCACAGCGTCTTGGACTTCAACGTCGCGACCGGCGAGCGCACGCTGCTCAAACGCCAGGAAGTATTGGGTGACTTTGACAGGGACCGCTATGTCACCGAATACCTGCGAGTCGATGCCCGCGATGGTCGGGCCCGTATCCCCGTCGCCCTCGTTCGCCGACGTGACGTACCCTGCGACGGGACGGCGCCGTTGCTGCAGCACGGTTATGGCGCGTACGGGGTGTGCAGCGAGCCGCGGTTCTCGAGCAGCATGCTGTCGCTCTTGGACCGTGGCTTTGTGTATGCCATCGCGCAAGTGCGTGGCGGGCAGGAACTCGGCCGTCACTGGTACGACGACGGGAGGTTGCTCAATAAGATGAACAGCTTCACCGACTTCATCGACGTCACTCGCCAACTGGTCCGACAGGGCTATGCAGATCCGCGACGAGTATTCGCCATCGGCGGCAGCGCCGGGGGATTGTTGGTTGGAGCGGTTGCCAACATGGCACCTGATGATTATCGGGCCGTCATTGCGCAGGTGCCCTTCGTCGACGTCGTCACCACGATGCTGGACGAGACCATACCGCTGACGACCTACGAATATGACGAATGGGGTAATCCCGCCGACGCCCGGGCCTATGCCTGCATGCTCGCCTATTCACCCTACGACAACGTGCGCGCTCAGGACTACCCGGCGATGCTGGTGACCGCGGGCCTCTGGGACGGTCAGGTGCAGTACTGGGAGCCGGCGAAATGGGTTGCCCGACTCCGCAGCCTCAAAACCGACACCCACCCGATCCTGCTCAGGGTCGATATGGACGCAGGCCACGGTGGCAAATCTGGGCGTCTGGAACACTACCGCGAGATCGCCGAAGAATTTGCGTTCCTGCTCGATCAGGCCGGCATCCACGAGTGATGCCGGTCAGGTCGCCTGCTCAGGGTGCGTTGGCCGGTACCGGAAATCCGCGTTTGCGCATCAGCGCCGCGATACCGGGGTCGCGACCCCGGAAGGCCCGATAGCCGTCGGCAGGATCGATGGTATCGCCGACCGAGAAGACGTTGTCACGCAGCCGCTTGGCGACGGCTTTGTCCCAGGGGCCGCCGCCTTCCGTGAAGGCTTCCCATGCATCGGCTGTCAGCGTGTCCGACCATAGGTAGCTGTAGTAGCCCGCCGAATAGCCGTCGCCCGAGAAGATGTGGCCGAACTGCGGCGTGCGATGCCGCATGACGATCTCGCGCGGCATGTCGAGTGCGGCCAAGGTTTCACGCTCGAACCGGTCGGGATCGATGACGGCGTCACCGGCGAGGTGCAGTTTCATGTCGATCAGGGCGCTCGACAGATACTCAACGGTGCGAAAGCCCTCGTTGAATCGCTCGGCGCGATCGATCTTCGCCACGAGCTCCTTCGGAATCGGCTTGCCGGTCTGATAGTGCAGCGCATAACGATTCAGGATCTCCGGCGTCGAGAGCCAGTGCTCCAGCAATTGGGACGGAAACTCGACGTAGTCTCGCGCCACACTGGTGCCTGACAGTGAGGGGTAGGTCACGTTGGAACTCAGGCCGTGCAGCGCATGGCCGAATTCATGGAACAGCGTGCGGGCATCGTCCCAACTGAGCAGCACCGGTTCGCCGGGCTTGCCTTTGACGAAGTTGGCGTTGTTGGAGACGATGGTGCGCACATCGCCGTCCATGCGTTCCTGATTGCGGTAGGCATTCATCCATGCGCCGGAACGCTTGCCCTTGCGCGCGTACGGGTCGAAGTACCAGAGGCCGACCAACGCACCAGAGTGATCCGTGACTTCCCAGACGCGCACGTCCGGGTGGTAGACGGGCACTGATTTGCCTGTGACCTGTTTGAAATTGAAGCCGAACAGCTCGCGCGCCATGTGAAACATGCCCTCACGCAGATTTTCGAGCTGCATGTAGGGACGGATCTCGTTCTCATCCAGATCGTATTTGGCTTTGCGCACCTTTTCGGCGTAGTGGCGGTAGTCCCACGGCTCGATGCGGATGCCCGCGTGTTCGGCATCAGCGATGACCTGCATGTCGGCCACTTCCTCATGTACCCGCGCAACGGCGGGCGTCCACACGGCCTCCATCAGAGCCATCGCCCGCTCCGGCGTCTTGGCCATGGTGTTCTCGAGTCGCCAATGCGCGTGGGTCGGGTAACCCAGCAGTTTGGCCCGTTGCGCTCGCAGCTGCAGGATGCGGGTGATGATCGCGTTGGTGTCCGTCGGACCGCCGTTGTCACCCCGGTTCACGAACATGCGCCACACTTTCTCGCGCAGCTCGCGCCGATCAGCATAGGTCAGAAAAGGCTCTACGCTCGAGCGAGTGTTGAGCACCGCCCATTTGCCCTGCTGTCCACGCGACTGCGCGGCCTGTGCGGCGGCTTCGCGCATGGCTGCCGGCAGCCCGGCCAGTCCATCGGCAGCCTCGATCAACACGATGCCGTCGTTCTCGTCCTTGAGCACGTTCTGGCTGAACTGGGTATAGAGCGTCGCCAGTTGCTGGTTGATGGCCGAGAGCTGCTGCTTGGAGGTCGCATCGAGGCGCGCGCCAGAGCGGACGAAATCCGTGTAGTACTTCCACACGAGGCGTTGTTGTTCCGCCGTGAGGCCCGTGGTTCCGCGCGTCTCGTATACCTTGGCGACGCGGGCAAACAATGCTTCGTTCTGTGTGATGCGGTCGCCGAATGCGGCGAGCTTGGGAGCCATCTCGCGCTCGACGGCCTGCACGGCGTCGTCGCTCAGCGTGGAGCTGTAGACCCCGTAGAGCGTGCTGACACGCTCGAGTTCGCGCCCCGAGCGCTCGAGTGCCGCTATGGTGTTGGCGAAATCCGGCGGTGCGGGATCGGATGCAATCCGATCCACCGCAGCCAGTTGTTGCGCCATGCCCGCCTCGAGCGCCGGACCCAATTGCGCGACGGTGACCCGGTCCCACGGCGGAACGCCACCATAGGGTCCGCTCCACGGAGCAAGTAAGGGTGACGACTGGGCGTTGGCGGTGTTGCTGATCGTAGTGGAGCTGTTCACGGCGGCGCCATTGATGGAGTGAGAGACGAGCAAGGCGAGCAGCCCCGCCGTAAAGAGACGGTGTTTCATGTATTGCTATTGGCCTGAGATTGGTTCGTTCAGTCGCGGTCCCACATCAGTCCGCTGCGTCGGGCGATGGCGGTGTCGATCATGTCGAGCAGCGGCACCGCGCGTTTGCGCAAGGCGATCGGCGTCGGACGATCTTCATCCGCTTCGGCGTCGGCACTGTCTTTGGCTGAGTGCGCAAGAGGCGGCGAGGGCTCATCGCCGTGGACGGTCAAACCGGAGCGCAGACGTTGCGCAAAGGCGGCCAAGTCTTCGGCAAGAATGGCGCCCGGTACGGCGCCGGAATGTCCGCCGAGTCGCAGCAGCGTGACGGCCGACTCACCCAGCATGGCGAGCGAGCCGAATTCAGTGGCGAACCTGACGATCATCTGTGGCCTCTACAAACTCAGTAGCGCTGGGCTGAGACTTCCTCAACCCGGTTGGCAAACGTGGTCACGTCGATGGGTTTCTCAATGAATGCGCAACAGCCCACTTCCATGGCGCGAGCACGGTCGGTTGCCAGCGCATGTGCGCTGACGGCAATGATCGGTGGCTGCCGCGACCGGTCGCTGGTGGCGAGGTCTGCGACGAAATCGCAGCCGTCGCCGTCGGGGAGCCGCAGGTCCAGCAGGATCAGGTCGTAGTCGGCCGAGCGGCACATGGCCACGCCCTCGCTGCCGGTCGGTGCCACTACCACGTCGTGGCCCCGCCGCTCGAGCAGAAAGCGTGCGAGGTAGGCGTTCGATTCATTGTCTTCGATCATCAGGATACGCAAGCTGCCTCCAGTGCAGGCGGTGTCGTCACCGCGGGGACTGCACGCCATGGGACGGCGCGATTCTAAACGGCAACTCTGCCGGCGTCGCCTGTCGCAAACACTTATGCGAGATCAAGCACGCTGCGCGCCGGCCGTTGCTAAAATCTCAGGGTCCGCAGCCTCTAGCCCACACTGCCAGGTAATCTGCGTTTGGAACAGCCAGTCCCCATCACCGTGCTCGTGGTCGATGATGATCCGCGTTCGCTGGAACTGATGCGCGTCATTCTGCGCCATGCCGGTTTCCGTGTCCTGGCAGCCACCAACGGCGGAGAGGCGCTGGACTTGCTCGCCGCGCATCCGGCACAACTGGCGCTGCTCGATTTCTGGATGCCCGACATGAACGGGTTGCAGCTGGCCGAGCAGATTCGTGCCCGCGACGGGGTCGGCCCGGTGCGCCTGCTGCTGCTGACGGGGATGGACGATCGCCAGACGCGCGCGGAAGCGATCGCGGCTGGCTTCTCGGATGTGATCGTCAAACCATTCGACAGGATGGATCTGCTCGCCCGGATGCAGACGGCGCTCGGGCAGTGACGCGGTTCTGAGGCGACCGATATCGAGACGGCTGAGGTACGACGACCGGTTCAGTCGTCCAGTGAGTCTTTCACGTTGCGGGACACGAAGGCGCGCGTGCGCATGGTGACGTCGCCCGAATGATCTTCCCGACGCGAGACCCCGTAGCGAGTGCCTTCCTTGTCCAGGCTCACGTCGACGCCCGGTCCCCCGAACCAGCGACCACCGCCCAGCACCACATTCATGCAGTCGCGCCACATGGGCGGATCGTCCGCAAGTGTGATGATGCCGGAGGCGCCAGCCGCCAGCGCACCCACCACGTGCGGGGATTCGGCGCCGGCCACGAGTGCGACCAACGGTCGGCCGGGATGTTCGGCGCGGGCCAGCGCCAGCGCATCAACCGAATCCAGACAATTGACCAGAACGATGAAGGCGGCTGACGGATCCGAACCCTTGCCCGGCAGGACCGTGACCTTGTCGGCCGACAGCTCGCGGACGAGCGCGGCGAGGCGCTCCGTTTGCGGATAGAGCGCGCACGGGGGCGAGAACTCGGCCCAGAGATTGGTTTCCGAACCAGACAATTCGGTCATGTTCTCGTCGTCCTCCATGACGCGCGTGCCATGTTGCGCGCCGCCCAAAGTGTGTCGCCTTACAGTACCGCCCGGCACGGTAAAATAGCGCGATTACGCTACCACATCGGTAGCGTTTCGCTGTGAGCTGCCTTCAGGTTCCGGCTTTTTTCAGGTGGCCGGCGCACGCTCAGCTTGGATCGATGACGGCGGACGCGACGGGGTCATCTGCGCGCCAGCGGCCTCGCGAGCGGACGCGTGGATTGGTTCATCGCCCGCCGCTTCGGTCGCCGCCGGCGTGGGTAGTCCGGCGAGCCATCGGCCGCCCCGCGTGACCGTGTCTACGCACTCGCCAAAGACGTCCGGCGGGTCGCACAAACTGAGCAGGCCGGTGGCACCGGCAACCACCGCCGCCGCGGCCTGCGGGTGTCCCAGCGAGTGGACCAGCGCAATCACGGGGCGCCCTGGGTGAACCACGCGGGCGTGGGCGACGGCCTCTGTCGCGGTCAGGCAATTGACCACGACCGCGTAGAAGGAACCACGGTGCGGCTTCGGTTCGACCCGCAGGTGGCCCCGACCGAGGTAACGCGCCAGCGAGGTCAGACGCTCGGTGCACGGGTAGACCGTGCACAGCGGCCAGTCGGCCGGCAGACTGAACGGCGAGCCGCTCTGAGGGTTGTCCCGGGGATCGGCCTGGGGATCGGAACGAGGAGTCTGGGGGTCAGAAGCCATGGCAATCTCCACCACCGCCCGCCCTGCGGTGAAACGGCAGGTCCTGCGATCCGGCTGGCATCAGCACGGGCCTAAAAAATTTCACAATGGATAAATATATCATTCGAATTGGTTTTAATCTACTCGCTGCCCCGTGTCGGTGGCGCTTGTTTCAGACGCGGCTGCGGATTCCCAGAGCCGTCCGTCAGGGAGGTCCGTGTATTTACCGTGCATTTTCCGATCCATTTCGGTAGATAATTCGCGCAGACAGGCCCCACAGGGACTTAGATGGAAGTTCAGCCGACAGCGCGGGTTCTCTTGGTCGATGACGAGGTGCGCGCTTTGCGGCTGATCACGCGCGTGCTCGGCAGCGCGTCGATCGCCTGCCGCACGGCTGAGTCCGCGGCTGAGGCCACCACGATCCTCGAGCACGATGCGGCGATCGACGTCATCGTCAGCGACATCCACATGCCGACCACCGACGGCATCGAGTTCCTCGGCGACGTGCGTCGCAAGTTCGCCGACCGGCCGTGGTTGCAACTGTTGCTCGTCACCGGTCAGGCGTCGCTCGAGACGGCGGTCGCGGCCATGCGTCTGGAGGCCAGCGACTATCTGTTCAAGCCCATCGACCCCAAGGTGCTGCGTGAATCGGTCGAGCACGCGCTGGCGCGTGCCGAGAGTATCCGCACCGTGCGCCAGACAGCCCAGGATTCGCCCGGGGCACGCGAGCTTGCGCAGATCGCCGATACCGCGAAGGCGCTGGCGGCCGACATGCGTCGCACCATCGAATCCGATGCGGCCGTGCGTCGCAATCACAACGGCGCCGATCCGGTGAAGGTCGAAGAGTCGAGCATGCGTACGCTTAAACTGCTGCAAAAGCTGCAGGAAGCTCGCTCCAGCATCTTTGGCGACGCGGTGATGCCCGAGCCCGCCTGGGAGATGCTCGCTGAATTGATGCGTGCCAAGCTGGCGAATCAAAATCTCTCCGTGACCAGTCTCGCGCTGTCCTCCAAGAGTCCAATGACGACCGCGTTGCGTCGTATCGAAGATCTGATCCAGGGCGGGCTTGCCGCCCGGGTTCCGGACGCCACGGATCGGCGTCGCACCTACGTCGAACTTACGCCGGAAGGCATGGCGCGGATGCAGTTGTTCCTCGAGGGATTCGCCCGCACTGCGCTCACCGCCTGATCAAAAGAGGGTCTACGCTCATGGATGACGCAAGCAGCCCGATCCCGTTTGCGAGCGAGATGCGCATGCGACTGCATGACGTCAACGACGAACTCTCGATTGCCGTTCTGCAGCAGGAAATGCTGCTAGAGGATTCGAACATTCCGGCGCCGATGCGGGCTTCGCTCGAGGAGTCGCTGGATGCCTGCCGCAAGGCGGCCGGCGCTCTCAAGGAGATCTGGCTGCTGCTCGGTCAGCGTCCGGCGCCATGAGGCGCGCTATCTGCGCCCTCGCGCTGCAGAGTGCGTGGTGCGCCGTGGTGTTGGCGCCTTTGCTTGGGGTCGCGGCGCCGCCGGTCCAAGCCGCGCTCACCATGAGCGACGTCCTGGCCGCATCCACGCCTGCGGACTGGCGCAGGCTCGATCCCGACAACACGCTCTACCTGCAGTTGCCCGCTGGCCGAGTGGTCATCGAACTGGCTCCCGCATTCGCGCCGCAGCACGTCGCCAATCTGCGCAAGCTGGTCGCAGCGCGGTACTTCGATGGGCTCGCCGTCGTGCGGGTGCAGGATAACTTCGTCGCGCAGTGGGGTGATCCGGAGGGCAAGCGTGCGCTCGGGGACGCCAGCCCAACGCTGCCGGCCGAGTTCGAGGCGCCGAGTCGTGGCGTGACGTTTACGCGTCTATCCGATGCCGATGGATACGCGCCGCAGGTGGGGTTCAGTAATGGCATGCCGGCCGCCCGCGATCCACGCCGCGGTCAGTCGTGGCTGACTCATTGTTACGGGGCCCTCGGTGTCGGACGTGATGAATCGGCTGACAGCGGCAGTGGTGTCGAACTCTATGCTGTCATCGGTCAGTCGCCGCGCCAGCTCGATCGCAACATCGCCGTGATTGGTCGCGTGGTGCAAGGCATGGAACTGCTGTCGTCACTGCCGCGAGGCAGCGGGGCGCTGGGTTTCTACGAACGGCCCGAGCAGCGTACGCCCATCCTCGCGGCACGCTTTGCCGCAGAGCTGCCGGCAGCGGAGCGCACCGAGCTCGAGGTGTTCCGCACCGATACGGCGACCTTCGAGCGGCTGGTCGAATCGCGCCGCAATCGGCGTGACAGTTGGTACAAGGTGCCTGCGGGACACATCGACCTCTGCAACGTGCCCATACCGGTGCGCCCCGCGACGGCGCCCTGAGGCAGAGCGCTCCCGGTTGCCGCAGCCCCTGCTCTAGTTCACGGTGAGCAAAAGCGCGGTCCTTGCAACTCAGCGCCCCTTGAACTGAGGCGCGCGACGTGCCGCAAAGGCGGTCATCGCTTCCTGCAAATCCTCGGAATCGAGGAATGCGGCATTCCACAGCGCGACGTAATCGAGGCCGGCTTCCGTCGCGCGACGTTCTCCGAAGCCGAGCACGTGTTTTGCGCCCTGCACTGCCAGCGGCGAGTTGGCCGCGATCTCGGCGGCAAGCACCTGCACGCGCTGCAGCAGGGCGGCGCCGTCCGGCAGCACCTCGTTCACCAGGCCCATGGCAAGCGCCTGCTGAGCGTTGATGTCGCGACCGGTGAAGATGAGTTCTCGAGCGGCGCCGTGGCCAACGATGAGGGGCAAGCGCTGCAGCGTGCCGACGTCGGCTACCATCGCGATGCGCGTCTCGCGCACCGACAGCACTGCGTCGGCACTCGCCAGACGGATATCGCAGGCGGTGATCAGGTCCATGCCGGCACCGAGACAGGCGCCGTGCACCGCGGCGATCACGGGTTTGTTGCTGTTGGCAAAGCAACTCGCCGTCCGCTGGTAGCGCCGTATGTCATCGTAGAGCCCGCGTCGTCTCGCGACCGCTGAATCCCCGACGCCCGACAGGGAACCCTGTGCAAAACCGCCCGCATGCTCGGGCAGGTCGATGCCGGCGCAGAACGCCCTGCCGCGCGCCGCAAGCACGATGACCCTGACGGTCGGGTCTGCGTCGAGTTCGGCGACCGCCGCCGGGATCGAATGCCAAAGCGCGCGATTCAATGCGTTGAGTTTCTCCGGTCGGTCGAGCCAGACGGTGGCGATGCCGCCCTCACGCTCGATGGTCAGATGTGCATGGCTCATGTCTGGGTCGTCCTGTCGCTGTGCGATCGTCGGTTAGACCTGCGAGGTCAGCGGATCATCAGAAAATACCAAGGGCCAGCCCGGCGGCCATCGTCTGGCCGAGTTCGCGGCACTGCTCCAGTTGCTGCTCGAGCGAGGCGGCATCGGGTTGTCCGCGGATGATCACCGGCTCGGCGATGCGCGACCAGCGGTAGCCGAGCGCGATGCGTTCAATCGAACTCACCGCACCGGTGCCGTCGTTGCCTGCGCTGACGTAAAGCGCAAAGGGCAGGGCATCTACCTTGCCCTCCGCGGGGTAGAAAGTGCGATCGAAAAAGTCTTTCACTGCGCCCGCCATGTAGCCGAACTTCTCCGGCGTCCCGATCAGCAGGCCATGAGCCCACAGCAGGTCATCGAGCCCCGCCTGCAAGGCGGGCAGGCAGCGCAGTTCGACATCGTCGGCCGACTCGGTGGCGCCCGCGAGCACCGCCGACGTCATGCGTTCGAGCCGTCCGCCCGGCTGGCCGCCGGTAATGATGAGCAGGTGTCGCAAGAATCACGCCTCCGCAGGCCGCAGCATAGCGGGTCCCGACGGTGGCGAGGAATCACCCGAGGAATCACCCGAGGAATCACCCTAGCGCAGCACTTCGCTCACGGGCAGGTAGGCCAGATCGAGATCGCGCGCGACGGCGGCATTGGTGATGTGACCGTCGTGCACGTTGAGCCCATTGGCGAGGTGTGCATCGGCCTTCAGCGCTGCGTGCCAGCCGAGGTCCGCGAGACGACGCGCGAAGGGCAGGGTGGCGTTGTTGAGCGCGAACGTCGAGGTTCGCGGTACGGCGCCCGGCATGTTGGTAACGCAGTAATGGATGACGTCATCGACCACATAGGTTGGGTCGGCATGTGTGGTCGGGCGGCTGGTCTCGAAGCAGCCGCCTTGATCGATGGAAATGTCCACCAGTACCGCACCCGCCTTCATGTGGCGCACCATGTCACGCGTGACGAGCTTGGGCGCGGCGGCGCCTGCGATCAGCACGGCGCCGATCACCAGGTCTGCCTCGCGTACCAGTTGGTCGACATGCTCTTGGGTGGAGTACTCCGTGCGCAGCGCCGGCCCGAAAATGGTGGACAGCTCGCGCAAACGCTTCATGGACCGATCGACCACCGTCACGTCCGCGCGCAGGCCCACGGCCATTTCGACGGCGTTCGTGCCTGCCACGCCGCCGCCCAGCACCACCACCTTTGCGGGTGCGACACCCGGCACGCCACCGAGCAGCACGCCGCGGCCGCCGTTGGCTTTCTGCAGGCAATTGGCACCCACCTGCACCGACATGCGACCGGCGACTTCGCTCATCGGGGTGAGCAGCGGCAGCGTGCCGTCCGGCGCGGTCACGGTTTCATAGGCGATGCAGGTCGCGCCCGATTTGGCGAGCGCCTGCGCCTGTACCTTGTCTGCGGCGAGGTGCAGATAGGTGTAGAGCACCTGCCCGCGCCGCAGCATGCGGCACTCGTTGGGTTGCGGTTCCTTGACCTTGACGATCATGTCGCTCTTGGCGAAGACGTCCGGAGCAGTCGCGGCGATTCGGGCGCCGACACGCTTGTAGTCGGCATCGGTGAAGCCGATGCCTGCGGCAGCGCCGCTTTGCACCAATACCTTGTGGCCCGCCGCCACCAGCTCGCGCACCGCGGCCGGCACGAGTCCAACCCGGTATTCGTGAACCTTGATTTCCTTGGGTACGCCGATGCGCATGCTCATGTCCCCTGTAACGGTGGATGGGTCCGAACGGTCGATGGTCGATGCCGGCAGCGACTACAACATTAGGCGCAATGGCTGGTGAAACCCTGCAAAAATTCCATTTAAAACCGATGAATTAGCAATTAAAATCGGTTTCATCATGTAAAACGAAAGTAAATGTCATTAAATGCCTATGAAGCTCGATCGCATCGATAAACAGATCCTCGCGGCCCTGCAGCAGGACGGTCGCCTGAGTAACCGCGACCTGGCCGAACGGGCCAGCCTGAGTGAGTCCGCCTGCCTGCGCCGGGTGCGCGCTCTGGAAGAAGCGGGTGTCATCGATGGCTATCAGGCTCAGGTCAATCAGGCAAAGGTCGGCTTACCCACCAACGTGTTCGTCAGCATCACCCTGAACCGGCAGGAACAGGCGGATCTGGCGGCGTTCGAGGACGCGGTCAAAGGGGTCCCCGAGGTCATGGAGTGTTACCTGATGACTGGGCAGCAGGATTACCTGCTGCGGGTGGCGGTCGCGGATGCCGCGGATTTCGAGCGCCTGCACAGCCAGTGCCTGACCCGCCTGCCGGGGGTGGCGCGCGTCCAATCGAGTTTTGCCCTGCGCAGCGTGCGCAAGAATCAGGCCCTGCGCATACCCTGAGACGGCGCCCGACTTCAAATTGCTTGACGTGCCAAGTCGACCCTCAGGCGGGGTCGGACCTGGCCCGATCGGTGAGCTTGCCCCCCCCCAGTCGTCCGGGTACGGCCGTTGTATGTGAGCAACATCGTGCCGGTGGCAGTGAAAACGGAGCCATTTCTTCGTGTTGTTCCTACGCAATTTCATTGACGGGTTCAGGGAAGGTAGCTATTGTGCGCCGCAAATACGGGGGAATCCCTGCCTTGGGCATGGGCCTCCGGTTGTATCGAAAAGCCAGCAATGGCCACTCATGTCGATTTGATTCAGGAGGTAGAAACAGTGAACCGTGTCAACAACACAAAGCTGCAGCTTGCCGTCGCGCAAGTGCTGGCGGGCAGCATGGCGATCGGCGTTGCCGTTCCGTCCTACGCCGCCGATCTTGAGGAAGTCACCGTCACCGGTACCCGCATTCTCAAGCCGAACGAGACGTCGAACAGCCCGATCACCACGATCACGGCGCAGGCGCTCGAGCAGCTGAACACGGTCAACCTCGAAAGCGAGCTGCGCAAGATGCCGCAGTTCCTTCCGGGCGACACGGAGTTCATCAATAACGGTAACTCGGGCGCAGCCACCATCAACCTGCGTGGTCTCGGGTCCAACCGCACCCTCGTCCTGATGGACGGCAAGCGTCTGCCGCCGTTCGGCACCAGCGGCGCGGTCGACATCAACCTGATCCCGACCGCCATGATCGAGCGTGTCGACATCGTGACCGGCGGTGCGTCGGCGGTGTACGGCTCGGACGCTGTCGCGGGCGTGGTCAACTTCATCACGAAGAGCAACTTCGAAGGCATCCAGATCGATGCCAACACGGCGATGTACGGCAACAACGGCGACGGCTCGACCAACAGCGTGTCGGTGACTGCCGGCGGTCTGTTTGCCGACGACCGCGGCTCGGCCGTGATCTCGGTCGGTTACACCGAGCGCGATCCGGTGCTGCAGGGCGACCGCAAGTACTCGAACTACTTCCTGAGTGCCGTCGACGGATACCGTTACAACGGTTACTGGTATCAGTACGCCTCGAGCATCACCGACCCGTCACGTCGTGGCGGTTCGTCGAACGCCGGTGCTACCCGCGCCCGCGTGCGCAATGCGACGGGCGGCTTCTCTACTCGTTACTTCACGCCGGACGGCCGCTTCACCACCGCTGCGGGTCTGGGCGAGTACGCTCCGAACTCGAACTTCAACTATAACCCGTACAACTACTTCCAGGTCCCGCAAGAGCGCTGGCAGGCGATGGCCAAGCTGTCGTTCAAGCTGAGCGACTACGCGGAAGTCTACGGTTCCGTGTTCGCGGTCAATTCGCAGGTCAACACGCAGCTCGCGCCGTCCGCCTTCTTCGGCGGTTCGACCGCAACCTTCAAAGTCAACCTCGACAACCCGTTCCTCTCGACGGACCAGCGTACGGCGCTGATCACGGCCTATAACAACGAGGCAGCGTTCCCGATCGCGGGCGAAAACGCACACGGCGTCTACGACGCTGCCGCCACGCCCGGCACGCAGCTCGTCACTGTGACCGGCATCCGCCGTCGTCTGCCGGAGCTCGGGCCCCGTATCGGCATCAATGAAGCCAAGACCATGCAGTTCACGCTCGGCGTGCGCGGTGATCTCGGTGCCAGCGACTGGACCTATGACGCCTGGGGTCAGTACGGCCGCGTCTCGACCCTGAGCGGTTTGAAGAACGACGTCAGCATCGAGCGCGCACGTGCCTCCATCATCGCGATCGATGGCCCGAACGGTCCGGTCTGCGCCGGTGGGTCGGCCGGTTGTGCCCCGGTGAATATCTTCACCGGCAATGGTGCGGTGAACCCGTCCACGGGCATCCCGATGACCGGCACCATCTCGCAGGAAGCGGCGGATTACATCCGGGCTTCTTACTACTCGAGTCAGGTGAACGAGGTGTTCTCGCTGGGAGCGAGCACCAGCGGCAAGGTGGCCGCGGCCCAGCTGCCGTGGGCTGATTCGCCGCTGTCGTTGGCGTTCGGTGTGGAATACAGCGAAAGCAGCGTCGATTATCAGCCGGACGACCTCACCCGCCTCGGCGGCGCCATGGGGCAGGGCGGCACCTCGCCGCCCCTCAAGGGCTCCATCAACAACCGCGAAGTGTTCGGCGAGTTGTACTTGCCGATCGCCACGGGCAAGACCGGTGTCGACAACCTCGCGTTGGAAGCGGGCGTTCGCTTCACCGACAACAACCTTGCGGGCTCGTTCGAGACCTGGAAGGTGGGTCTGGAGTGGCAGCCCGTCGCCGGCTATCGCATCCGCGGCATGGTGCAGCGTGCAGTCCGTGCGCCGAACATCGGCGAGCAGTTTGCGCCGAAGTCGTTCGGCCTGACCGAGGTGCGCGGTGATCCGTGCTCAGGAACTGCGCCGCTCACCGATGCCGCACTCGCGGCGATCTGCTTGGCACAGGGCGCTCCGCCCGAGTCGCTGGGCGGTATCACGGCCCCGGCCGCTCAGCAGGCCGCCAACATCGGCGGTGGTGCGCGGGCGCTCGGCGTGAAGCTCGCGCCGGAAGAGGCAGACACCTACACGATCGGCTTCCAGATCAATCCGGGTGCGCTGCCGGGCTTCTCGGCCTCGGTGGACTACTACAACATCGAGATCGATGGCGGTATCGGCTCCTACGGCGCGCAGGAAATTCTCGACAACTGCTTCGTCAACAACCTCCCGGACTTCTGCAGCCTGGTGAAGCGCAACAACGTGGGCGAACTGGAAGGTGACGGCTTCGGCATCGTTCAGGAAACCCGCAACCTCGCGACCATCAAGGCAGAGGGTATCGACTACTCAGTCGGGTACAACTTCGACCTGAGCGCGGTGGACATCTCGCTGGGCCTGTTCGGCACGCACGTGCTCGAGAGTTCGTTCAAGACCAGCCCGACTTCGCCGACCATCAAGTGCGCCGGTCTGTACGGCGACACCTGTGGCGAGCCGACGCCGGAAGACCGCATCAACTTCTCCGCCTCGGTGGACTGGAACATGTGGACCTTCGCCGCGTTCGTCCGCTACCTGTCGGCGGTGGATGTGCAGGCGCGTGCGGATGATCCGGATCAGACCGGCCGCAGCATCTACCTGATCGAGAAGATCGACTCGTACACCTACCTCGACCTGTCCGCGCAGCTGCGTATCAACGACAACGTCAAGTTGACGTTTGCCGCGCAGAACGTGCTCGACAAGGATCCGACCATCGTGGGTAACATCCCGGGGTCGAATACGTCGATGAACGTGTACGCCGATACTTACGACCCGCTGGGCCCACGTTACAGCCTGGGCGTGTCGGTCAAGTTCTGACGCCAACGTCGACTTGATGTCCGATCAACTGGGGTGCCGTGCAAACGGCGCCCCGGTTTTTTTTATAGGCTGGCGAAAACATGACGATGGAACACGAATTGCTGCGGGCCGCCCAGGCCGCTGAGGCTGCCGGTAATGTGGCCGAGGCGCGCCGGATCTTTGAGCAGGTGGCCACCATCGAGGGGCAAGGCGAGCGAGGTTTGATGGCGCTCGCGCGCCTCGACTTGCTTGCCGGGCAGGCCGCCACGGCGCTCGAGCGCCTCCAGCCGCTGCAACCTGACTTGCTCGAAGCTGCGCAGCAGACTGACTATTTCCTGCTGGTCGGCATGGCCTTCCGCAGTCTCGATCGACAGGATGACGAAGCGCGCGCGTTGCAATCGGCACTCGCCGTCGACCCGTATTGCTGGCCTGCCTTGCTGCAGCGTGCGCAGCTGCAGGAGCGACGCGGCCAGCGCAAGGCCGCGGCCATGACGTACCGCGACGTACTCAAGATCTCACCACCCGCCGAGTACCGGCCGAAGGCATTCCAGCAGGCGCTGGCGCACGCCGAACTGCTGGTGGGCATGTATGCCGAGGCGCTCGAGATCGCGCTGCTCGAAGCTGTCGGGCCGATGCAGGGCATGTCGACGCGCTGGCGTGAAGCCGCCTCCATCATGGCCGGCCGCACGCGACCGTTTCTGTCCGAGTGTAACCAGCTGACCGTGCCTCGACTGCCTGCTCAACCCTTCTTTCGGCGTGAGATGTTCGACTGGGTCCCTGAGCTGGAAAAACAGACGGCCGCCATCCGCAGCGAAATGATTGCGGCGATGAGCGAGGCGGGCGACGAGTTTGCTCCGTATGTGCAATACCAGCCGGGCGAGCCCGTGAACCAGTGGGCTGAGCTCAACCACTCCCGTGCATGGACCTCGTTCCATCTTTACCGCGGCGGTCAGCCGGTGGAGGCGAACCTCGCGCGCTGTCCGCAAACCGCGGCTGCATTGCGCAAGATCGACGCCGTGCACCTTGCCGGTACCTGTCCCAACGCCATGTTTTCCGTGCTGGCTCCGAAGACGCGGATCCCACCGCATCATGGCGAATCCAACGCGCGACTCGTGGCGCACCTGCCGCTGGTCGTGCCTGCCCCCGACAAATGCCTGTTCCGCGTCGGCTACGATCAGCGCCGTTGGCAGGAAGGCGAGGTCATCATTTTCGATGACACCATCGAGCACGAAGCTTCCAACGACAGTGAACAGATTCGAGTCGTGATGATCTTCGACGTGTGGAATCCGCTGCTGACGAAAGAAGAGCGGTTGATCGTGCAAAGAATGGCTGAGGTCGAACGCAGCTTCCGGCTCGAGAGCTAACCGCCCGTCGGGATCACGTCGAAGGCGATGGTCATGCGTTCGCCGAGCCCGGGGAAGGGCTCGACCGCATGCCATTGATACGACGGAAACAACGCCAGTCGGCCCGGTGCAGGCTGCACCCAGCCCGTAGCATCCAGTCCGGGGATCGGATAGGGCGGCTTGCCGAAAGACAACCAGCCGGCACGATCCGTATCGTTCGCTACCTCCGCGGGTACGGTCAGGTAATACGCCGAACTGATCCAGCCTCTGGGATGGATGTGACTGACGTGGCGCCCCGAGCCGCCGCGCAGCCGCACGGTCCAGCAGCCGCTCAGCCTGAACCCCGTGCCCTTGTGAGCGAACAGTGGGTGGCTCGGATCCTTGGGCATGGCCCGAATGAAGTTGTCCACTTCGCCATGGATCATCTTGAAAAATCCACGGATCACCGGATCACTTTCCGTGTCGGAATCGATCTCCACCTGAGTGCCGTAGCGCACCGAGTTCTGCAGCGGGTGCGCATGCAGTGTGTGCAGGCGGCGTATACGCTCAGCGAGTTGGAGTTGAAACTCGGCCGCCGATACGAAGCCCACCGGCGGCGTGGGCGTACTGACGTGACACACCCGATCTGGTGCGGCGATACGCTCCCATTCGGCATCACCCGCCATGCGCAATGCCAGTACCCGTAGTGCGCGCGGGACTTGTCCGGTCGGGCTGCGCTCAACCAACCAGCGAGTATGCTGCAGCGCGTCTTCTACCCGTTGACCGATCATCGCGACGATCGCCGCATGCTCGCGGATCATCGGCAACTCTGGCGCGATGGCCAATGCCTGCTCGATCAATGGCCGGGCCTGAGTGAGTTCCGAGCGCTGCGCATGCTGGTGTGCCAGCAGTGCGAGGAACACGGCATTGCCGGGATTGCGTGCCATGCCTTCGCGCAGCGCCGACTCCGCCGCAGCCTGCTGTCCCGCGTTTTCCAGTGCATTGCACAGGGTGAGCCGCAGGTTTGCGTCATCCGGTCGCCTCGCCACCGCGGCGCGCAGTCCGTCGGCGAAATTGATCGGATCGCCCATCATCCATGCCAGCGCAGCGCCGCGACCCAGTAGTTCGGTATCGTCCGGGTGGCGGGCCAGTCCCGCTTCGAGAACGGCGCGCGCCATCGGCCAGTCACGCTGGTTCATCGACAGTTCAGCCAGAGCGAGACGCGCGTTCACTTCCTGATCCCCGGCCAGCAAGGGCTGCAGCAATGCCTGCGCTTCTTGCGTGCGTCCCACGGCGCCGAGCCGCTGCGCGAGTGCCAGCTGGACGTTGGGCTGCGAGCGGGTGATCGGATCGAGTCCGGCCAACAGGTTCAAGGCTGGCTTGCGTTCACCGCTCTGGGCCAGCGCTTCGGCGAGCAACAACACGCCGGCGATGCTGGATTGGCTCCCCGCAAACCCACGCAGTACCGGCACGGCCTCGCGTGCGCGATCGAGTTCCAGCAGGACGCGTCCCAGCCCCACGCGAGCCTGCGGCAAATCATGGGCCTGCAAGGCGTGACGGTAGGCTGCCTCGGCAGCAGGGATGAATCCCGCCATGCGCAGCAAGTTGCCGAGATTGTTGGCGTACTCAGCGCGCGTTTTGCCCATCACTCCCGGCATGGCGAGTGATTGGCGCATCAGTTGCTCCGCGCGGGCGAGATCGCCGTTGGCCCTGGCTACCATACCGGCCAGATGAACGGCAGGAGGCCAGTTGCCGTGCCGTGCGAGCAGGGACTGAGCGAGGGCCGTCGCGCGTGCCAGGTCGCCTGCAGTCAGCGCCCGATGAACTTCATTGGCCGCTGCGGCGGCCTCGGGCGTGCTCATGGAGACGCACCCGTCTGCGGTGCGATGGATCGGGCAGCGGCGCCTGCCGGAGCTCGGCGACGGGACGCTGTGTGATGAGGCGAGGCGAGGGATCGGGCGGCGATAGGCAGCTGCATGGCGTATGGATGCGATGGCGTTGCAGCCTAGGAATATAACCGATGCCGGCCGCTCAGCCCTGCCTGTCTGTGGTTCGCTCAGCAGGCTGGTATCATTGCCGGGCAGTGCCACCATCCGCACGGCGCGGATCGGAGCAGCGTAGGCGGGGGAGTCATGAAGTGTGACGTAGCGATGCGGCATCTGGGTCCGGTGGATATCGCGCCCTTGCACAACCTGTTGCAGCGTCAGCCCGAAGAGTTGTGGTCGGCTGACCTGGCCTTCCAGAAGCGGCTCGCGCCGTACCGCAAGACACAGACCATCTATCTGTTGATGACCGTCGGCTCGGTCTATGCGCAGAGCAGGCAGATGGCGGGTTGGGAGTCGCTGCATCAGGCCTTTGAACCGGTTGCAGCGCGCATCGCCACGTTTTTCCCGGGTACTGGCCGGGTGCTCAATGCCCAGCTGGCGATGCTGGGTCCGGGTGATGACATCCCGGAACACATCGATTACGGGCCCGTGCTGGAGGCCACGCACCGCGTGCACGTGCCTTTGGTGACCCACCCCGACGTCCAATTTTTAGTAGATGGCGAGAATATCCACCTCGAGGTCGGTCAGGCGTACGAACTCGATAATCTGCGACCGCACAGCGTGCTCAACCTCTCGCCCGTGCGCCGCATTCACCTCATTGTCGACTACCATGACGACACGCCCCGCTTCGCGGTGGGTGCTTGACCATCATCTCGCACCGACACCGGCTGGTGTTTATCGCCGTGCCGAAGAGCGCCAGCCACAGCATACGGTTCGCGCTGCGCGATCAACTCGGTCCGACCGACGAAGAGCAGGTGTCGTTGTTCGTGAGGCGGCGCATCGATCACCCCGTCTTCGCCGCCATGGAGCACGGTCATCAACTCGCCCGTGAAGTGCGCGACGCGCTCGGTGCTGAACGCTGGTCAGCGTACCGGTCATTTGCCGTGGTGCGTAACCCGTGGGAGCGCTTCGTCTCTTACGTGGCGTTCATGATGCGGCACAACGGATCGTTCGAACGTGAGCCCCGCGGGGCCATGCGTCGAGTGTTGGCCAATCCGCAGAACCAGAGCGCGGTGCATTACCGGCCGCAGTCGGATTTCGTCACGGACGAAACGGGGCGACAGATCGTCACTCGGCTGTGCCGTGCGGAACGGTTGCAGGCGGATTTCGACGAGCTGTGCGATGAGTTCGGCCTCGAGCGGCGCGAGCTCGGCATCCGCAACGCGTCCAGTCACGTGGAGTACACACAGTACTACGACGACGAACTCGTGCGGCTGGTAGCCGACCAGTATCGGCAGGATGTCGAACGCTTCGGCTACCGGTTCGGCGACTGAGCGATGATCGATGGCGGCTCGCCCGAGACGCCGCCAAAGTGCTCTGCTCAGGGCAGGAATTTCAAGGCAGGAATTTCAGGGCAGGAATTCCGGAGCCTCGGGATAAGCCGTCAGCACCGGGCCCAAGGCCGCTTTCAGGGGATCCAGCCACGGCTCGTAGTTGCGCCAGTGGTCGACTCCCTCCTTGTAGATCGGGCGCCGCACCTGCTCTGAACTGGCGGTGCGCACCACGCGATCGTTCTGGTAGAAGCGCAGACAGCCTTCTTCGAACGGCAGGCCGCAATAATCGAGCAGACGCCGCACCTCGTTTTCGGTGTCCTCGACCATGCGCTCGTAATGCACGCGATGCACGCGTCCCGGTAAGACGCTGTCGAAGTGGGCCATCAACTCGACGTAGTCCCGGTAATAGTGGCCAATGTCCTCCAGCCCGTACGCAAACAGCTGTCCCAGCGCAAAGTGCTGCTTGAAGTTCGAGAAACAGGAACCCATCGGGTGACGACGCGCGTCGATGATCCGCGCGTTCGGCAGCATGAGATGGATGAGGCCGACGTGACCGAAGTTGTTCGGCATCTTGTCGATGAAATACGGGCGCCCTAGCTTGCGGTGCAGCAGTGTGCCTTGCAGGTACTGCTCGCCGAGCGCATGCCAGTCTTCGCGGCTTACGTACGGCAGGTTGGGAAGATAGTCCGAACTCGATGGTTCTGGCTGGCGGCCGGCAATCGTACGCGCCACCATGGTCGCGTAAGGCAGTTCCATCGTGCCTTCCACCAATGAATGGCTGGAGAGAATCTGCTCGAGCAGGGTCGAACCTGCACGCGGCAGCCCGACGATGAAAATCGGTGCTGTATCCGGGTTGCCAACCCCCGCTCGCTCGGCGAAGAAGGCCCGAGTAAAGGCCTGCTTGCAACGCCGGACGTGGACAGTCACGTTATCCGGATCGTAGCTCGCTTCCTCGAGGCGCAGGCGATTGCCCTCGGCATAGTGATGAAAGGATTCCTCGTAGCGCTTGAGATCTTCGAGCGCCTTGCCGAGTGCAAACTCGAAGTGCAGGCGGTCCTCGTTGCTGAGGTCACGACGCTTCAGTTGCGCGAGCATCGCGTTCACGTCGTCGTCGTTGAAGCGAACCGTCTTGAGGTTGGCGAGGCTCCACCAGGCTTCGCCAAACACCGGGTCGAGCTCGATGGTACGACGGTAGGCGACGATACTCTCCGGCTGCTTGCCGTAGGCCTTCAGCACATGACCGTAACTCATCCACATCCGCGCTGAACTAGGGTACTCGCGCGTCAGGGCATCGTAGAGCTCAAGCGTGCGTTCGATGTCGCCGGTCTTGGTGAGAATGGCTGCGAGCAACAGTCGCGCGCTCGGACTGGCGGGATCGGACGCAAGGACGGCTTCCGTATCGACATGGGCCGCGGCGGTCTTGCCGGCCCGGTAATGAGTCAGGGCGCGAGTGAACTGCGTGCCAGGAAAGCTCGGGTCCAACGCAAGACACCGGGTAAGCAGTTCAGCGGTCTCCTCGTCGCGATGCAACCGGAACGTGATCTCGGCCAGCATGCGCAAGGCCATGCAGTCATCCGGGTGCTGGCGCAGATATTCCCGCAGCAGAAACTCGGCCTCCGGCAGTCGGTTGGCGCAGATGGCCGACCCGATACTCTTGAGCGCTTTCGGCTGCGCGCTGTGGCGCAGGAATTCGGCGACGGCGAGGCGAGCATCGTCCGGCTCGCCGAACGCGGTGAGATGTTCCGACAGTGCATACCAAGCTGCCGGAAAGTCAGGCTGCAAGCTGACCGCGCGCCGCAGCGCATCGACGGCACTCTCGCCCTGACCCGCGGCCCCGAGTGCCAGACCCAGCTCAAACTGCGCCGCGGCGCTCTCTGGTGCCTGCGCCGCCTGAGCAAGGGCGTTCTGCAATGTCGTCGCGGTATCGGTGGCAGTCGTCATGCCTGCATCGCATGGTCTGCCGACCCTCGAGCTGATCGGCAGACCGTTTCAGATCAGAGCGGGCCGCCTGCGCGGCCCGCGCTCGATCAGCTGCCCGAGTCCGTACGGATCAGCATCACGCGACGGTTCTCCTGACGACCCGCAGC
>Ga0209598_10000008_pt1 | contig 156656 bp, 165 predicted proteins | sample M_140807_EF_Meta_FD_187317 | JGI IMG/M metagenome (GOLD analysis project Ga0209598, IMG submission 187317) | Freshwater microbial communities from Lake Montjoie, Canada to study carbon cycling - M_140807_EF_MetaG (SPAdes) (version 2) | ecosystem: Environmental > Aquatic > Freshwater > Lake... | reverse complement strand
CCCCCGCCGCCAGTCCGTCTAGGTAGTCAGCCCAGTCCTGCATCATCTTGCGGCGCTCGGGGAGATATTCGGCAAAGTTGTATGCGGCCCGTATCGCGTTACGGTCGCCGTGCGATAACTGGCGCTCGATCAATTCCGAACGGTAGCCACGCTCATGCAGCAGCGTGGAGGCCATATGACGAAAACCGTGCCCGGTCATTTGATCTTTGGCGTATCCCGCACCGCGCAGGGCCGCGTTGATGGTGTTCTCGCTGATGCTCTGGCGCTTGCTCCGTACGCTCGGGAACAGATAGCCCTCGGGTCCAGTAATCGCGTGCAGTTCCCGCAGGATGGCGACTGCCTGAGTCGAGAGCGGAACCAAGTGCTGCTCCCGCATCTTCATTCGCTCGGCAGGGATACGCCATTGGGGATGCTCTGTGTCAGGCCTCTCCCCCAATGCCGCAGGCACTACACCGAATTGAAACTCCTCCCACTTGGCGCTACGCAGCTCGCCAGGGCGAACGAATACCAAGGGCAACAGTTGCAGCGCAAGCCTGACAACTTCAGAGCCACCGTAGCCGCGGATAGCGCGCAGCAGTCCCCCAACTTTCGCCGGTTCAGTAATGCTGGCGAAGCTCTTGTGCTTGGACGGCTTCAAGGCTCCCTTCAGTGCCGCGGAGGGATCATGAGTCGCGCGGTGTGTTGCTACCGCATAGCGGAAGATTGCGCCCATGCTTTCCTTCACCCGGTGCGCGGTCTCCACCGTCCCGCGCTCCTCGATACGCTGCAATACGCCCAAGACTTGCGGACCGGTAATGCTCGATATGGGCTCGCCGCCGATCCTCGGGAACACATACAGCACCAGTCGGCGCATGACGCGCTCGGCATGACCGTCAGCCCAGGTCTCGGACTGATTGGCATGCCATTCTCGGGCGACTATCTCGAAGCTCCCGGCTTGGCGGTCTGCCCGGGCTGCCTTCTCAGCTTTTCGGTGAGCGGCCGGGTCGATCCCGTCACCGAGCAGGCTGCGAGCCTCTTGGATCCTTCCGCGGGCCTTCTTGAGCCCCGTATCGGGGTAGGTGCCAAGCGCCAGTAGCTTTTCTTTACCCCCGTAGCGGTACTTGAAGCGCCACCAGCGGGAGCCGTCCGGGTTAATGAGCAGGTATAGCCCCTCGCCATCAAATAGCTTGTAAGGCTTCTCCCGCGGCTTGGCGGCCTTCAATGCGGTGTCGGTGAGTTTCATTGGGGGTACGCTCCGCCATGATTTGCCTGTTACCCCACAAATCTACCCCCACTTACCCCCGGCTGCCAATAGCCTGCCTCGGCCCGCTTCGGACGGGGGAATAGGCAAAAAGGGGGACCGCGGAAACAAAAAACCCCGCAATTACGCGGGGTTAGACATCATCTTAGGCTTGTATCGGTACGCGCTGGAACGAGGCGCTAGGGGTGCTTGGAGGGTGTTTTGGTGGTGAGGGGGAGAATCGAACTCCCGACCTAGGGGTTATGAATCCCTCGCTCTAACCGTCTGAGCTACCTCACCACGAGGCGGGCCCCAAAAAGGGGTGCAGATTGTACCCGAGCCCGCGGCATTTCTAAACGTTGAAGCGGAAATGCATCACGTCGCCCTCACGGACGGGGTACTCCTTACCCTCGAGCCGCATTTTGCCGGCCTCTTTGGCGCCCTGCTCGCCCTTGCAGGTAATGAAGTCGTCGTAGCCAATGACCTCGGCGCGGATGAAGCCCTTCTCGAAGTCAGTGTGGATCTCGCCGGCGGCCTGCGGCGCAAACGCCCCCTGATGCGTGGTCCAGGCGCGCACTTCCTTGACGCCTGCCGTGAAAAAGGTCAGCAGACCCAGCAGGTGATAGGCGGCCCGAATGACCCGGTTGAGTCCCGGCTCGGCAAGTCCCAGCTCCTCGAGGAAGGCCTTGCGGTCACCCTCCTCCAACTGCGCGATCTCGGCCTCGATCGCCGCGCACACGGGAACCACGTCGGCGCCTTCCTCGGCGGCACGCTTGCGCACCATCTCGAGGTAAGGATTGCCCTGAAAGCCATCCTCGGCCACGTTGGCGACATACATCAACGGTTTGATGGTGATGAGATGCAGCTCACGCAACAGGGGGCGATCGGCGGGATCGAGATCCAGTGTCCGCGCGGGCTTGCCTGAGTCGAGATGCTCGCGCATGCGCTTGAGCAGATCGCGCAAACGAATCGCGTCTTTGTCACCGGCTTTGCCCGCTTTTTCGGCGCGTTGCAGGCCGCGCTCCACCGTCTCGAGGTCGGCCAGCGCCAGCTCGGTATTGATCACGTCGATGTCCGCCAGCGGGTCGATACGACCGGCAACGTGCACGATGTCGTCGTTGACGAAGCAGCGCACCACGTGCGCGATGGCATCGGTCTCGCGAATGTGGGCCAGGAATTTGTTGCCGAGGCCCTCGCCCTTGGATGCACCCGCGACGAGACCGGCGATATCCACGAACTCGACCGTGGTGGGCAGGATCTTCTCCGGTTTGACGATGGCGGCGAGCGCGGCGAGGCGCGGATCCGGAACCGGGACCACGCCGACGTTGGGGTCGATGGTGCAGAACGGATAGTTCGCGGCAGCAGCGTTCTGCGCCTGTGTCACCGCATTGAAGAGTGTGGACTTGCCGACGTTAGGCAAGCCGACGATGCCGCATTTGATACCCATTGCAAGAATTCCTGATCGAATGAAACACAAGCGCGACCGCCCGCGCGGCGCTGGTCAGCGAAACGCCGCTACGCGGCCTGCCGCAGCCACTTCAACAGTGTCGCATATAGCTTGTCGGCATCGATCGGCTTTGTCAGAAAATCGTCCATTCCGGCCGCGAGACAACGATCGCGGTCCTCCACGAACGCATTGGCGGTCAATGCGATGATCGGGATGCGCTGCCCGCTCGGCAGGGCACGGATCGAGCGTGCGGCATCCAGCCCGTTCATGCGCGGCATTTCCATGTCCATGAGCACCAGCGAATAAGGCGGTGCATCGGCAACTTCGAACAACGCGACGCTGGCCTGGCCGTCGGGCACGGCATGGACCTCGATATCGACGAACCGCAGCAACCCTTTGGCCACTTCCTGATTGACGGCGTTGTCCTCCACCAGCAGCACGGTCCGTCCCGCAAACTCGCTGGCCAGCACATCGGCAGCCCGCTGCCGTTGTGCCTCGATCGCCCGCTCCGCAGTGACGGCAACCTTGCGCAGGCACACTGTGAACCAGAACGTGCTGCCCTCTCCTTCGGTGCTGGAGACGCCGGCCGACCCGCCCATCATGGTGGCCAGGTGGCGCGTGATGGCAAGCCCGAGTCCCGTCCCGGCGCGTGCTTTGGCCTCTGCAACGCCGGCCTGATAGAACGGCGTGAACAGCCGCTCGACGGCCTGCGGACTCAAGCCGGGCCCGGTATCGCTGACCTCGAAGCAGATCAAAGCCTGCTCGCCGCGATCTTCCTGCAGGCGCATCCGCAGCGTGACCGAGCCGCGGTCGGTGAACTTGACCGCGTTGGCCGCGAGATTGAGCAGCGCCTGCCGCAACCGCGTCGAATCGCCGGACAGCGCAAACGGGACCCGCTCGATTTCGGTGGCGAGTTGCAGCCCCTTGCTGCGTGCCTGACTGGCGACCATTGCAACCGTATTCTGGACCACCTGGCTCATGTCCAGTTGCGTCTCGTCCAGCAGCAGTTGCCCCGCTTCGATCCGCGACAGATCGAGCACATTGTTGATCACCGACAACAAGTGATTGCCGGAGGCCGCGACCTGTTCGAGCATCTCGCCCTGCACGGGATCCTTCTGATCCATGCGCAACAGTTCAGTGAGGCCGATGATCGCATTGAGCGGCGTACGCAACTCGTGACTCATGTGCGCCAGAAAGCTGCTTTTTGCCTGATTTGCGGCATCGGCCTGGGCCTTCGCGTTGAGCAGGTCGACGGTCAGGGCCCGCGTCCTCAGCAGCGACTGCATACGTGCCTGCAGTTCTTCCTTGGCGATCGGCGCCACGATCATTTCATCGACGATCGCCCAGATGTCATTGCCGGGCCGCTGCGGACCTTCACTGGCAATGAGCAATACCGGCATGAAATTCGGTGCAACGGCCTGTCTGCAGGCGAGGATGGCCGCTCGGGCACGGACCGCGATGACTGAATCGACGATGCACAGATCAGCATCACTCGGCACGTGCTCGAAGTCGTCCGCCTCGGTGACGCGAAAATTCTTGGACAGCCACTGCGCAAGGACGCGCCGGTTGCCCTTGTTGTTGATCGCGAGGAAGACGTGTTCCACGGCTTTGGGCGTCAGGCAGCCAGCACCGCATGGACGAGATCGCGCAGTTCGCGCATGACCAGCGGCTTGACTACCATGCCGCGCGCGCCGTGCGTCAGCGACTCGCGCTGCAACTGCGCGCTCTGGCGCGGCGAGATCACCAGCAGGGGTACGTTGTGGCGGTTCAACTCGCTGCAGCGGTCCCAGATGCCGGCATCGAATCCCGTGACGTCGACCAGAGCCAGCGCGTATGTTTCGGGGCCGCCGATGGCCTGCTCGATTTCTCCCATGCCACAGGCCGTAACGCAGCGGTATCCCTGCCTGACCAGAAAGCCGTCGAGGATCTGCAGATTGCGCAGATTCGAGCCGGCACACAGGATGGTCTGGACGGGGTTGCTCATGGGGGTCCCGCGGCGGGAAATCAGGGCCGGTCCACCTCGAACTGTGGCGTGCCGCTCAGGATGCCGCGCAGATTGCTGAGCGGCTTGCCGACCTTGATACCGTAGCCGGTGATCTCGTATTCGCGCAGTGACTTCTCGAAATTGCCCAGTCGCTTCTTGAGTACACCGATGGCCTTGCGCATCTCACCGCGGATCTCGAGAAAGCGCAGGAAGATCACGTTGTCTGCCAGGTAACTGATGCCGGCCTCAGTGATCTGGAAGTCGCCGGTAACCGAGTTGACTTCGTTGACGATGATGACGGCAACGCCAGAGTTCTGCAGATACTTGGTCAGTGCATGCATCCGGCTTTGCAGTTCGTTTTCGCGCATGGACAATGCAAAACCCGCGGTGCTGTCCAGCATGACGATCCGCGTGCCGTTGTTCTCCACGTCATCGCGCACGATGCGTGCGAATTCGTCCTGCGTGTATTGCAGCGGTTCGATCCTGCGGATCTGCAGGCTGCCGCGCTCGGCCATCGCACGCGCCGGGATACCGATCCCGTCGCAGCGCTTGAGGATCAGGTTGGCTTCTTCCTCGAACGAATAGATCACCGATCGCTCACCCCTACCGGCGGCCTCTTTCATGAACTGCATGCCGAGGGTCGTTTTACCGACACCGCTCGGACCGGTGAGGATGGTCACCGTGCCGCGCTCGATGCCGCCCTCGAGCAGTTCGTCGAGGTCAGGGATGCCCGAGCCGATTTTCTCAAAGGTGAAATCGGCCGACTGTTCGATGGGCATGAGTCGCGGGAACACCTCGACACCCCCGCGGGTGAGTTTCATGGTGTGCACGCCGGAGCGGAAATCCGAGCCGCGGAATTTGGTGATGGCGATGGTGCGGTGCGCACCGCCGCGACCGGTCTCGATATCGAACACGCCGTCGCTCATGAACTGCAGATCGTCGTCCGGCTGGGTCTGGTTGTTTTCCGAAGTGTAGAGCGTGGTGCAGCCCTGCTCGGCCAGAAAACGGATGAAGGACAACGCCTGTTTGCGGTACTGAAAGGTATCCGGCGAGAGGTAGCGGAACTGCGTCATGGGATCGAGGAAGACGCGGGTCGGCTTGATGGCCTTGATGCGGTCCACGATCATCGCGGTCAGCGGTGCGCGCTCTACCTCGTCCGGCGAGAAGATGTCGTAGGCCTCGACCTCGGCGAAAAAGTCGGAGCTCGGCGAGATATCGAGCACCTCGACACCCGTGATATCGATCCCGCGCAGCAGCGCGTTCTGGCGGATGCGCTCGGCAGATTCCTCGAGGGTGATGAACAGCGACTTCTCCCCTGCGGCCACGCCCATGGAGAGAAAATGCAGGCCGATGGTGGACTTGCCGGAACCCGGGCCGCCCCGCACCAGATAGCTGCGGTTGCGGATGAATCCGCCGTTGGTGATCTCGTCGAAGCCTTCGATGCCCGTAGGCAGGCGCTGCAGGGAGGTCTCGCTCATGGCTCTCGTCCTGACCGGGTGTCTGAATTGGGGGGACCAGCTAGGCAGAATTACGCTGGTTTTCAGAATGAATGCTACCCCGCCTATGGGATTGTCTCAAGCTGAAATAGTCCGCCAGCGGGGCTCTCCGAACCGAATCGGCCGGATCAGTGCGACCAGCGCACGGGCTCGAGTTCGACCTGCGGTTCCGTCCCGGACTCAGGCTCGAGCACAAACAATCAGCCCTGGCCGGTATGCAATTCTTTCATGGCCCGCTCGCTGCCATCGCGCAGCAGGGTGACCAGCGCCGTGCTGGCAGATGAGATGCCCTGGTTGATCTGCTGCTCGTCGGCCGGCGAGGGGCGCTGCAGTACATAGTCGACGACCTGTGAGCGGTCGCCGGGATGGGCGATGCCGAGCCGCAGGCGCCAGAAGTCGGCACCGCAATGACTGATGATGTCGCGCAGCCCATTGTGGCCACCATGGCCGCCCCCGAGCTTGAACCGTGCCGTTCCCACCGGCAGATCGAGTTCGTCGTGGGCGACCAGCACCTGGCCGATGGGTGCCTTCATGTAATCGCACAACGCGCGCACGGACTGCCCGCTCCGATTCATGAAAGTCTGGGGCTTGAGCAACACCAGTTCGCGCCCGGCGATACTGACTTTGGCCAGTTCACCGTGATAGCGCGACTGGGCCCGGAACTCTGCGCGGCCCGCCCGGGCCAGTGCGTCCACGAACCAGAAACCAGCATTGTGGCGGGTGGCTCGATACTCGGCCCCGGGATTGCCGAGCCCGACCACGATATGCAGGGGTGTACCCGTCATGCGCGTTTGCTTGCGTCCGGAGTCGATCCGCGGCTGGCGGCGAGCAGCCGGGCCGCCCAAAACGGGCGACCCGGTCGATCGACGTGCGGCTTACTTCTTCGGCTTGGCGGCCGGCGCTGCAGCCTTGGCAGCGGGTGCTGCCTTGGCGGCCGGCGCCGCCTTGCCTGCCGGCGCCTTGGCGGCGGTTGCGGCAGCTGCGGCGTCCGCAGCGGGAGCTTCGGCCTCCTCGACACGAGCGTGGTGCAGCGAGACCACCGCGGCATCACGGCCGTGGGTCAGTTCGATCAGTTCCACACCCTCGGGCAGCTTGAGTTCGGAGAGATGCACGATCTGGTTGATGTCCATCGCCGAGAGATCGACCTCGAGGAATTCGGGCAGATATTTCGGCAAGCACACCACTTCGACGTCATTGCGCAGGTGCGAGACGACGCCACCCTTCTTGACGCCAGGCGCACCCGCCTCGCCCTTGAAGTGCAACGGAATGGTGATGCGGATCTTCTCGTTGTCGAGCACGCGCTGCAGATCGACGTGCAGCACGGCATTCTTCGCCGGATGACGCTGCACGTCCTTGAGCACGGCGGCGTGGTTCTGGTCGCCGACCTTGATGTTGATGATGGTCGAGTAGAACCGCTCGTTGTCGAGCATCAGCATCAGTCGGGTGTGATCCAGGGCGATCGGCCGAGGTTCGGCTGTTCCGCCATAGAGGATTGCAGGCACCTTGTTCTCGCGACGCAGGCGGCGGCTCGCACCTTTGCCCTCGGCGTCACGGAACTCGGCGACGAGTTCGAATGCAGTTTTCATATCAGTCTCCAGTTGTCGTCAACACGCCGCCCGCTCGCGACCAAGCAAGGCGACACCAAAAAAATCCGGTCGATTCAGTCGATGTAGAGCGAACTCACGCTCTCTTCGTCACGGATACGCCGCATGGTCTCGGCGAGCAAGCCCGCGACCGACAGCTGGCGGATCTTCCCGCAGGAGCGGGCCGCCATGCTGAGGGGGATGGTGTCCGTCACCACCAGTTCGTCGAGTTGCGAGGCCGCGATGCGCTCGACCGCGGGTCCGGACAGCACGGGATGCGTGATGTAGGCCGCGACGCGCTTGGCACCGACTTCTTTCAGGGCCTGCGCCGCGTGGCAGAGCGTACCGGCGGTGTCGACGAGGTCGTCGACCAGCACGCAGCTCATGCCCTCGACCTCACCGATGATGTTCATGACCTCGGACACATTGGCGCGTGGCCGGCGCTTGTCGATGATGGCGAGGTCGGCGTCATCGAGGCGCTTGGCAAAGGCGCGCGCGCGAACCACACCACCCACGTCCGGCGAGACCACCACGAGGTCGGCATACTTCTGTTTCCAGACATCGCCCAGCAGCACCGGAGATGAGTAGACGTTGTCCACGGGAATGTCGAAGAATCCCTGGATCTGGTCGGCGTGCAGATCGACCGTCAGCACACGATGTACGCCCGCACCGGCCAGCATGTTGGCCACGACTTTGGCCGTGATGGCGACGCGCGTGGCGCGCGGCCGGCGATCCTGGCGCGCGTAGCCAAAATACGGCATCACCGCCGTGATGCGTCCCGCCGACGCGCGACGACAGGCATCGACCATGACCATGAGTTCCATGAGGTGTTCGTTGGTGGGCGGGCAGGTAGGCTGCACGATGAACACATCGCGCCCACGCACGTTCTCCATCAACTCGACGGTGATTTCACCATCGCTGAAACGACTGACGTTGGCGCGGCCGAGGGGTACCTGCAGATACCGGGCGATATCCTGCGCGAGCGCCGGATTCGCATTGCCAGTGAACACAGCGATCGTCGGACCATCCATACGGCAATGCACTCCTCAACAGTCACCGGCATCGGCCCACGGGCACTGACACTCGCTAGCACACATCACTGGCACGTCTCGACCGTCACTCGCCGGCACTGGCATTCACCAGCACTGGACCACCCGCGTCGGGCGGCGAGTGGCTGGGGTGGAAGGATTCGAACCTCCGAATGGCGGGATCAAAACCCGCTGCCTTACCACTTGGCGACACCCCAACGAATGCGCCCGACCGTTGCCGCTAACCGCTGCGCTCCAGCATCAGGCGATCGAGCAGCGCGGAGCGATTGGTCCCACGGACCACCCAGCCCTGCCAGCGCGCGGGCAGTTGCCCGAGAGCCGCTTTCGCAAGCGCCTCCGGCAGGGCAGCGAAGACGCAGGAGCCCGTGCCGGTGAGCCGCGAAGGTGCGAATTGCCCGAGCCAGTCGAGTGCTTCGGCCACGATCGGATGACGCTGCCTGACGACCGGTTCGCAGTCGTTGCGACCCCCGTCCGTCAGGAAACCGCGAATTGTGAGTACCGGTGAATCCCTTGTCAATTCAGGGGCTTTGAAGATCTCTGCGGTGGCCACCGCAACGTCGGGGCGAATCAGCAGGTAGCTCGGCTCAGGGAACTCGCAGGGCGTCAGTATTTCGCCCACCCCCTCAGCCCACGCCGCCTGCCCGCCGACGAAAACCGGCACATCCGCGCCCAGGATCAGCCCAATCCGGGCCAGCGTCGGGGTATCGAGCCCGAGACCCCACAACTGGTTCAGGGCCACCAGTGTGGTCGCGGCATCTGAACTGCCGCCTCCCACCCCGCCACCAATGGGCAGGCGTTTGGTGAGTTCGATCGCCACACCGCGCGAGGTGAAACCCACCTCGGCGGCCAGCCGCCGGGCCGCGCGGACGACCAGATCAGCCTCGGCAGGTACGCCCGCAACGTCCCCCCACCGCTCGAAGACCCCGGGCGGGCGCTCATGAAAACGCAGTTCGTCGCACAGACTCACGAACTGGAAGGCCGTCTGCAGCAAGTGGTAGCCGTCTGCGCGCCGACCCACCACGTGCAAAAAGAGGTTCAGCTTGCCGGGGGCCGGCCAAGGCTCGGCTCGACCGATCACCGGCCCTGTGTCCGCCGCGCTCATCGCCGCCCCTCGCCGTCGGGAGCGACGGCACTCGGCAGCCGCCAGTCGTCCAGAATGAGCTTGATACGCACCTCGCCGCGGCTGGCGGTCATGCGGGCCGGGACCCGCCAACCGGCCAGAGCGGTGAACTGGTCGTAGCGCACCTGCCAACCCGACTGGGCGATGGTACGCAGCGGCGGCTCGCTGGCCTCGCTGACGTCGGCCGGCTGACCAGGTGCGGCGAGCCCAAGCATCCAAAAACGCAACTCCTGCAGGGGCAGATCGATGCCGAGCCGCTCCATCAGCAAACCACGTGCACTGTCGGCATCGAGGGTGTGCCCATCGCCGTCATCGACGCGCAGCGTGTCGCCATCTGCGCGGATGCGCAGCGCACCGATGCCCAACGGGCCGCGTACGGTGACCTCGCTGGCGCTCGACCGCTGCTGCCAGTCGAAGGTACCGCTGCCGCCAGCACCCGGCGCTGCGATGCCGATGCGACCGCTGGCCTGCCACGCCGTGAGTCGGGTCGGGTCCGCGGCGCTCCCGGGCACACTCGGTCGCATACTGGCGCACCCGGCCAGCACAGACAGTCCGAGTAGCAGCGCAATGCGGCGCATGATCAGCGGCCGGCCTGCTTGAGGCGCTCCTGCAGTTTGGCGTTGTCGGGCTGAGCCTCGAGCGCCTTGCGCCACGTCGTGCGCGCCGCGTCACGCTCGCCGCTGGCCCACTGCGCCTCACCCAGATGCAGGTCGATTTCCGGGTCGCTGCTCAGGTTGCGGGCACGCTGCAGATACGCGATGGCCTCACGCGAGCGGCCCTGCTTGTGCAACACCCAACCCATGCTGTCGAGAAACGCGGCGCTATCCGGCGACTGTCGCAGGGCGGCGGTGACCAATTCATTGGCCTCGCCGAGGCGCTGCCCATGATCGGCCAGGGTATAGCCAAGCGAGTTCTGCAACATGGCGTCGCCCGGCCGCTCGCGCAACAACTCGCGCTGCTCACGAATCGCAGCCTCGGTATTGCCCATCCGCTCATTGAGATAGACGCGCTGCATGCGCAGGTCGACGGAGTCGGGGTACTGCAGCAGGGACTTGTCGAGCAACGCGAGCGAACGCTTGTCATCGCCCATGGCCGAGGCGAGCGCAGCCCGCGAGGCAGCCACTTGCGGCCCCGCAGCCGGCTGTGCCCGGCCGTACTCCTGCAACGACTGCAGCCCGGCGTCGAGACCTCCGGCATCGGCCAGCAGACGGGCCAGCCGCTGCTGGGCTGGCATGGCGTATTCGCCGCTGGCCACGCGCGAATAGTAACGCCGGGCCTGTTCAGGATCCTTGCGGCGCTCCGCCAGAGCACCGAGGTAATACAACGCCTCGTAGGACTGCGAACCTGTGCTGAGCAGCGTCTCGAAGTAACCGCCGGCCGAGTCGAGTTTGCCGGCGTCCAGATCCATCGCGCCGAGGGTGCGAACGGCACCCGGGATGACCGTCTGCCCGCTCGCATAAGGCGTCAGCATCGCCCGCGCCTCCTCGTCACGGCCGGTCGCCCCCAGCAGCAGCGCATAGTCGATGTGAGTCGCCACCTCCGAATCGGGCGCCATGACCAGGTCACGCGCCATGGCGAGGCCCTCCTCTTCCTTGCCCGTGGCGATGGTGGCTCGGGCTTGCAGCAGCCGGGCCGGCGTCCAGTAGGGCGCCAGTTCCGTGGCACGCTGCGCCTCGGCGAGAGCCACTGCATAATTTTCGGCGCGCAGCGCCGTCGAACCATAGGCGAAATGCCCCTCCGCCACCTTCGGGTGGCGGGCCGACAGGCGACGGAAAACCTCGGCCACATCGGTTGGCAGCGCCTCATCACCGATCACGGGCAGCAGCGCGAGGAACCCGGCCGCAGGACTGATGTACACCGTGCTGATCAGTTCAGCGAACTCGGCTTCGGCACGCTCGAGTCGGTGCAGCCGCAACGCGCTCATCCCGGCGTACCGATGTGCCTGTTCGCTGGTCGGATTGATGGCCAGCCAACGATCGGCGGCCAAAGCCGCCTCACGCAGCTGGTGGTTGTCGTAGGCCACCCGGGTCGCCTGCTCGGCAATCCGCTCGTCATCGGACGCAACAGCCGCCTGACGGTACTCGAGCGCGGCCTGCGGCAGCTCACCGAGCGTCAGCTTCGCTTCGGCGCCAGCGACGGTGGCCGAGCCGGCGGGCGGCGCCGGCGCCTTGCCGGAACGCACGCCCGGTGCGCCCGCGCAGGCCGCCAGAAACAGCATGGCGAGCGACACGGACAGCGGTCTGACGCGGACGTTGCGTGTTGGCATGGCGGGACCGGTGGTGGGGGTTTGCAAGGCACTATAGCCCAACCCCAGTCCGGCTTGCCGCAGTCTCGCTTGTGTTGACTGGCGGCATCGCTGAGAATTTCGAGATTGCAACGCTCAGGATCAGGATGACTCTCGTCGTCGTCGGTATCAACCACCGCACCGCACCCGTGGAAGTGCGTGAACGCGTGGTTTTCGAACCAGCGCGGATGCCCGAAGCGCTGCGCGACCTGTGCAGCCTGCCTGAGGTTGAGGAGTCGGTCATCGTCTCCACCTGTAATCGTACCGAACTCTATTGCGTGACCAGCGCCAGCCTGCAGACCCTCGGGCAATGGCTGGAGCGGTTCCACGGCTTGGGCCTGTCCATCAACCACTGCCTGTATCACCACGATGAACAGCGGGCGGTATCGCATGCGTTCGCGGTAGCCTCGGGTCTCGATTCGATGGTGATCGGTGAGACTCAGATCCTCGGTCAATTGAAGGACGCCTACCGCGTGGCACAGGAAGCCGGCACCACCGGGCCCACGCTGAATCGGCTGTTTCAGGCCTCTTTCTCGGTAGCCAAACGCGTACGCACAGAGACCAAGATCGGCGCCAATGCCGTGTCGGTGGCGTCGGCGGCGGTCGCGATGGCAAAGACCGTGTTCTCGAGCCTGAAGAACCGGACCGCACTGATGGTCGGTGCCGGCGAGACCATCGCCATCGCGGCCCGCCACCTGCATGCCGACGGCCTAGGCCGCATGATCATCGCCAATCGCAGCGTTGACCGGGCACGGGATCTCGCCAGTGAGTTTGGTGCGTTTGCGATCGGTCTCGATGAGATCGCCAACCACCTGCGCGAGGCGGACATCGTAGTCGCCTCGACGGCCGCACCGCACTCGATCATTAGCAAGGCGATGGCAAAGCAGGCGCTGCGCGCCCGCCGCAACCGGCCGATGGTCATGATCGATATCGCCGTGCCACGCGACATCGACGCGGATGTCGCGGACCTCGAGGACATCTACCTGTTCACCGTCGATGACCTGCAGTCGGTGGTCAAGGAGAACATGGACGGGCGCCGACAGGCCGCCGTCGAGGCAGCCGAACTCGTGGCGGCGGAAGTCGAGCGTTTCGGCCACTCGCTGCGCACGCGCGAGGCGGCGCCGCTGATCAAGCGGCTGCGACAGGACGCGGATCGGGTTCGCACCCAGACGCTCGAGCAGGCGCACCGGATGGTTGCACAGGGACGCTCACCGCAGGAGGCGCTGGAATTCCTCTCGAACACACTCACCAACCGGCTGCTGCACGCGCCCAGCCAACGCCTGCGCGATGCCGCGGAAACCGGGGACGCCGATATCATCGAGACCATCGCGGCCATCTACCGGCTCGACCATCACGATTGATGAAGGACTCGATCAGACGCCGCCTCGAGAAGACCGCTGAGCGCTTCGAGGAAGTCGGTGCCCTGCTCGCGGATCCCGATGTGATTGCGCGCCAGTCACAGTTCCGCGAACTATCGATGGAGTATTCGCGTCTGGAGCCAGTTACCCAGCGATTCCACGAGTTCTGCCGGCTCGAGCGGGAACGGCGCGCCACTCAGGAGATGGCAGAGGGATCCGATGCCGACATGTCTGCGCTCGCGGCCGATGAGTTACGCGACCTCGATGAGCGACTGGCCGTCGAATCGTTCGAGCTGACACGGCTGCTGATCCCCAAGGATCCACGCGACGATGCGAACATCTTTCTGGAGATACGCGCCGGCACCGGTGGCGATGAGGCCGCGATATTCTCGGGCGATCTATACCGAATGTATGCCCGCTATGCCGAACGGCAGGGCTGGCGCATCGAGGTACTGAGCGAAAGCCCCGGTGAGCACGGCGGTTACAAAGAGATCATCAGCCGCGTGGTTGGCAAGGGCGCCTACTCGCAGCTCAAATTCGAGTCGGGCGCGCACCGCGTGCAGCGGGTGCCGGCCACCGAGTCGCAGGGCCGTATCCACACCTCGGCCTGCACGGTAGCCATCCTGCCGGAGCTCGAGGAAATCGACGAGGTTCCGATCAAGGAGTCGGATCTGCGCATCGACACGTTCCGCGCCTCCGGTGCGGGTGGACAGCACGTCAACAAGACCGATTCGGCGATCAGGATCACGCACCTGCCGACGGGGGTCGTCGTCGAATGTCAGGACGAGCGATCGCAACACAAGAACCGCTCGCGCGCGATGTCGCTGCTGCGTTCGCGTCTGCTCGAGGCACAGCAGCAGAAACAGACCGCTGCTCAGGCCCAGGACCGCAAGCTGCAGGTCGGCAGCGGCGATCGCTCCGAGCGCATCCGCACCTACAATTACCCACAAGGCCGCGTGACGGATCACCGCATCAATCTGACGCTGTATCAGCTGCCCGCCATCATGGAGGGTGCACTCGGGGACGTCGTGGGCCCGCTGCAACAGGAATGGCAGGCCGAGCAGCTCGCGAGCCTCGAATAAGCCGGCTGCCGTCTCGTGGAGCCCACGGTATTGACACTGCTGGCGGAAGGCACGGAGCGTCTGCACAGCGTCACCGACCAGCCGCGACGCGAGGCGGAGATCCTGCTGGGCGCGGCACTCGGCCGGCCGCGCAGCTGGCTGCTGTCGCACGGTGAGATTGTCGTGGCCGACGCTACCGCGGCCGAGCGCTATCGGTCCAATCTCGTACAGCGAGCCACCGGCGTGCCGGTCGCCTACGTGCTGGGCGAAAAGGAATTCTGGTCACTGCCGCTGCGCGTGGGGCCGGGTGTGCTGGTGCCGCGTCCCGAGACCGAGTTGCTGGTCGAGCGGGCGCTGTCGCGTGTTCCAGCCGGTGAATCCCGGCGCTTGCTGGATCTCGGTTGCGGCAGTGGTGCGATCGCTCTGGCCTTGGCACATGAGCGTCCACAGACGCAGGTCGTCGGCATCGATATCGAGCCGCGGGCGCTCGCGTTTTCCACGGCCAATGCGCAGCACCTCGGGTTGGCGAACGTCGAGTTCCGTACGGGCCACTGGTTTGCACCGGTGAGCGGTGAGCGGTTCGATTTGATCGTCGCCAACCCACCCTACATCGCCGACGATGACCCGCGCGTCGAACCCGCTGTTCGGGAGCACGAACCGCGCGGTGCGCTGTACAGCGGACCGAGCGGACTGGAGGCTCTGCAGGCCATTGTCGGCGGCGCACCGTTGCAGCTCGAGGCCGGCGGCTGGCTGCTGCTCGAGCATGGCGACCGTCAGGGTGCGCAGGTGCGAGCGCTGCTGCAACACGCGGGCTTTGCCGAAGTTCAAACGCAACGCGATCTCGCGGGCCTAGAGCGCTGTACGGAAGGACGCTGGGACGAAACACCGCGCGGCGCGTGACAAGTCGGCCCCGGCCGTTCACTATTCGCGCCTTCCGTCAACGGCTGCAGGAAACCGCCCATGATGATCCGCTTCGAAACCTCGCTCGGCGACTTCACCATCGAATTGTTCGAGAAGGATGCTCCGCTCAGCGCCGCCAACTTCCTCGAGTACGTCGACGCCGGCCATTTCGACGATACGGTATTCCATCGCGTCATTCCGGGTTTCGTGGTGCAGGGTGGCGGCATGACTGCCGACATGAAGCAAAAAGCCACGCGTGCGCCGATCCGCAACGAGGCGAGCAACGGCGTCAAGAACCGGCGCGGTACGCTGTCGATGGCGCGCACGAACGACCCGCACAGCGCAACCTCGCAGTTCTTCATCAACCTGGTCGACAATGCCTTCCTCGACCCGGGCAGCAATGGCGCAGGCTATGCCGTGTTCGGTTGCGTCACCGAGGGGATGTCCGTCGTGGATGCGATGGCAGCCGTGAAAACCGGTCGCAAGGGCATGCACGATGACGTGCCGCTGGAACCGATCGTCGTCAAGAGCGCCAAACGCATTCAGCCCAGCGCCTGATCCACGGAGTCGCATGACGGGGCTGCGCCGCGAGTCGATACGCCGGGTCGTGCGCCTCGTGGCGTCCATGGTCGGGGGGTGGGCGGCCCTGACCGTGCTGACCGTGATCGCACTGCGCTGGATCCATCCCCCAACCACCGCCTTCATGTTGCGCGATCGGTTTGTTGCGTTGATATCACGCGATCAGGACTACGAGTTCCGCTACGAGTGGCGCGACTGGGATCGAATCTCGCGGCAGGCCGCGCTGGCAGTGATCGCCTCGGAGGATCAGCGCTTCCCCGAGCATCAGGGCTTTGACTTCAAACAGATCGACCGGGCCCTTGAGGACCGCGAGCGTGGCCGGCGCGTTCGCGGCGCCAGCACGATTTCGCAGCAAGTTGCCAAGAACCTGTTTCTCTGGCCGGGGCACAACTGGATACGCAAGGGACTCGAGGCGGGAATCACCGTACTCATCGAGACTTTCTGGCCCAAGCAACGCATTCTCGAGGTGTACCTCAACATCGCCGAGTTCGGCCGCGGCACGTTCGGCGTACAGGCCGCCAGCCGACGCTTCTTTCGCAAGGATGCCAAGCGCTTGAGCAGTGCGGAGGCCGCATTGCTTGCTGCCGTGCTGCCGGCGCCGACACGCTTTCACGTCGAGGCTCCGTCACGCTATGTACAGCGACGACAACGCTGGATTCAGCATCAGATGAGTTCGCTCGGCGGGACGGGCTTTCTGGCGGAATTACAATGAGACGGTTCGCTGCAGGGTTGGCACTGATGTCGCTTGCGGCGGCGTTCACGGCGCCGGCCGCGCCGTTGCCGGAGCGCATCGACGCAGCACGGCTATCGGAAATCACCCGCGTGCTGGCATCTGACGAGTTCGAGGGCCGAGCGCCGGGCTCAGCTGGTGAGCAGCGCACCATCGACTACCTGATAGCCGAGTTCCGCGCGCTCGGGTTGCAGCCGGCAGGCGAGCATGGCAGTTGGACACAGCGCGTGCCGTTGCTGCATACGCAGGCACCAGCGGATGCGCGCATCACAGTACACAGCAGCAGAGGTTCGCTCGACTGGCGACAGGGACAGGAGATCGCAACGCTCACCCTGCGCCCCGTGGATCGGGTGCAGCTAACGGATGCGGAACTGGTGTTCGTCGGCTATGGCGTGACCGCCCCCGAGCGGAACTGGGACGACTATCGAGGCAGCGACATGCGCGGCAAGGTCGCGGTGATCCTGATCAACGACCCCGACTTCGAAGCCGTTCCCGGCGACGCCGCCTATGGCCGCTTCGACGGTAACGCTGCGACGTATTACGCCCGCTGGACCTACAAATACGAGGAGGCGGTGCGGCACGGAGCCATCGGTGCGCTGGTGGTCCATGAAACGGCTGGCGCTGGCTATCCGTGGAGCACGGCGATCGCCGCAAACGGCGAGGGTTACGACATCGTTCGCACGGATCCCGCCGCCGAGAAGTTGCTGTTTCAATCGTGGTTGGCACGCGATGCGGCGATCCAGTTGTTCCGCAGTGCGGGGCTCGACTTCGAGGCATTGAAGGTCGCGGCCCGACGGACGGGCTTCAAACCCGTGCCGATCGCAGGAGCGCGTCTGTCCATCGATCACCCGTTGCAGCACAGTCGAATCGAAAGCCGCAATGTTCTGGCCCAAATCAAGGGCAGTAAACGTCCCGCGGAATCCGTGATGGTTGCGGCACACTGGGACGCCTATGGCATTGGAGCGCCTGACGCCGACGGTCGGCGTATCCGGCCCGGCGCCATCGACGATGCGATTGGCGTTGCCGGCGTACTGGAAGTTGCGCGCGTGCTGCGCAACGCTGCTCGCCCGCAACGCAGTGTGATTTTCGCGGCATGGACCGCCGAGGAACGCGGTCTGCTCGGCTCGGAGTATTACGCGGTCAATCCGGTCCAACCGCTTGCTACCATGGCGGCCAATCTGACCATCGATGTGTTGCAGACGGCCGGGCCAGCGCGTGACGTGGTGCTGATCGGCGCCGGCCAAAGTGAACTCGACGACTACCTGGCACAGGCTGCGGCCAGTCAGCAGCGCACCGTGACCCCGGATGCGAAACCTGAGCGCGCCCTCGCCTTTCGCGCCGATCATTTTTCGCTCGCAAAGCGCGGCGTGCCCGCGTTGTTGCTCATGGGTATCGGTGGCGGTGTCGACTTGATCAACGGCGGCCGAACGGCCGGCGACCGTTTCGTCAGCGACTACACGACCCGCTGCTATCACAAGACATGCGATCAATGGAGTAATGACTGGGATCTGCGGGGCGCCGTGCAGGACGTCGAGTTGGTTCTGACCATCGCACGGCAATTGGCCAACTCTCGGGCGTGGCCGCGGTGGCGCGAAGGCCTGAGCTTCAAGACGGTACGCGATGAGTCGGCCCCCGCGCGCGAACGGGCGGCGGGTGCGCACAAGAATCGCGCAACGTCCCAGTAGAGTCACCTGGGGCATTGCCGCAGAACGTTCAGCGTCCCGCAGTCGTCACACCCACCGTGGGCTCGGCAATACCATAGAGCTCGTCCAGCAAATCACGGCATGCAGACTCTAGTAGCGGCTGTAGATCCGCAACGACTGCTGCGCGCCCGGTGCCCAGCCCAGCCTGCTGCCATAGCACCTGCAAGCGAGGCTGCAGCTGCGCCACTTGCTTTTCGACGTGCTGGCGCCAATGCGCGGGCGTCTCTGTCTGTACGAAGTCGCCGCGGCCGCGACCGTAATGGGCTACGGCCAGGTAACGCAGCAGAGCCGCATTCACCCGACCATCGAGAAATTCAGGCGCCCAGCGCACGAGCGTCGCTTCGTTACCACGCGCCAGGTTGTAGGCTCGCGCGATACCACGCATGCCGAATGCACCGGCGACTCCTCCGAGCAGCGCACCGGCGCCGAAGGTCAGACCCCCTGAGGCGATGTCGGCGATCAGGCCACCCAGCGCGCCACTGATGGCAGCCCCCCACAGGCCCGCCTTTCCCGGATCGACCGCAGCATCGATCGCAAAGGCCTCACCGAGCCGCGTATTGATCTCTGCAGCAGCCGATCCCTCGAGTTCGTGCAAGGCAAGCAGTGCGCCGGTCTCCGCGGCGAGGGATGCCTCTAAACGGCTCGCGAGGACAGTCATGGCGCGCTTGGCGTCGGCATCCTGCACCTCTCTACCCGTCATAACCGAACCCAGCCAATCGCGAGCCGTTGCGGTGATACCGCGCGAGGGCAGTGGCTCACTGTCCGCAGCCGCTGCTGTCAGGTGCTCTGCCAGCACCTGCATCGCAGCGCTGAAACGGATCTCGTTGCGTTCGCGCCATTGCGCCGCGAGTGCCGCAAAAGCCTGGCGCTGCTCCGGCATCAACAGGGGCGCGATACGCTCCAGCAGCACGTGTTCCTGCACCCAGCAACGAACAAAGGCGTCGAACGCGAGCACTCCCCGTACTGCCGGATACGCCGCCAGATGATCACTCCAACGCGCAACCTCGCCCTGCTCGGCGGCCGACGTCTGCGGCGGACCGAGTTGATTGAGCAGCACCAGCACCGGTTTGCCGATCCATTCGAGCAATTGCATCTCGGCGTCGACGTAGGCGGCGGATGCCGGGTCCTCACCGGCGTTGACCAGATAGAGCACGACGTCGCTATGGTCGCGCACGTTGCGCACTGCCTGCTGACTGCTCCAGAACGTGCGATCGGTGTAGCGATCCCAGATGTTGCCGAGAAACCAGCCAATCGGATTCCCTTCCTGCCGCAAGCGCCGCAGCAGACGCACACTGTCACCAAAGCCGGGCGTATCCCACAACGTCAGCGTCTCACCAGTCAGAGTACGCTCGAGCTCGAATTCCTGATTCGACTGCGTCACGTGCGGGGCGTCGCGCACCTCGCCGACGTCCCGGCGCAGCAAGGTCCTGGCCAACGTGGTTTTGCCGATGTTGGTGTGGGAGATCAGGCTCAGGACGACCGTTACCGGCATGTTCACCGACCCGTGGCGGATCCGCTGGCGATGAACAGCGCCTCGCTGCCGTGAGCCGCGCAGAAGGAGCGCCAAAGTTCGCGGCGCTGCTCGGTGCGCGGCACCAGCGAAGGATCGGCACCGTATCGTGCTGCCCATGCCGATTCGTCCACTGCGATCGACAGTCGCTGCCTTGGGATGGCCTCGAGCGCTGCGCGCCAGTCGTCGATGCACGCACCGTGGGTTTCCGCCTCGGGCGTCGCCGCGAGATTGAAGAGCAGTACGAAGGCCGCAGGACGATCTGCCGCGTCCGACGGCGCGCGGTGGTCCGCCGCGCCACCGTAGGGAATCGGCCGACGCAGTTCGAGCGCGGCCTGCGACCCGTAGCACTCCCGCACCCAACGCTCCAGAGCGAGCGTCGACGAGGTCGAGGGATCAAAACCATAGGGCTGGACCCGTACCACGCCTTGCACTGGGAGCGCGGGAGCCTCCGGCAGGATCCGTCGCGCGTAGGCGAGCAACGGCGCGGGCAACATGGGGTCGGCGGCCATACGCCGCAATTGCCAACTCGACCATGCGGCCAGCGCGAGTCGGGGCAGCACGACCAGACAGCCAACGCTGAGCGCAATCAGGTGTATCCACGGTGCAGCATCACCACCACCCTCGCCCTGCGCGCCCCAGCGCAATCGGTCGATTTCCTCGACCGACTGGGGCACGGCCCGGCCGCTGAACGCAGCGGCAGGGCCGTACATCAGTTGCAGCAACCAGGCCACTTGGCGAGCGTCAAACCAAGTGCTCTCCCAACCGGCGATGAAGCGCATGCCGATACCGCGCCAGTACAGCGCCGCAATGAGCCCGATTCCGACGACTGCTGCTGCGAGGTGCACGCAGCGACGGAAGTGCTGCCCCGCGGCAGCGCGCTGTACCGCGATCCAGTCACCGGCGAAGCGCACGGGCCAGCCCCGCGGCGGCGTTACGTCAGCAACGACAGACGTCAATAGACGGGCGAGTCGCTTTTGCCACCACGATTCCAGCCACATCGGCGCGTGCAGCCCGGTCGGCGACTGCCCCGCCAAACATTCGCGAAACCACAGCACGGCCAAGCCCGCATACACGGCCAGATTCCACACGATGAGACCCAATGCCGGGAACGCCAGGATGTTGATGCGCCGCGACCCATCGAGCGTGGCGAGTCCGAGTCCTGCGACAAGAGAACAGGCGATCAGCAGTGCGGTGACGCCACCCGGCCAAGGCGAAAGCCGTGCGAGACGGGGCACCACCGATTCGAGCGCAGGTGATGAACGCAGCAGCCGGTGCGCGCGATCTGCCAGCACCGCGCCTGCCTGCGCGGCATCGGCCGTGACAACACCACCGGCGGCGCTCAAGGCCTGCTCCGTGGCGCGCTCGCGGTCGGCGAGTGACCAGCGGCGTCCCTCGGGATCCGCTTCCTCGATGGCTTTCGCCAACAGTATCGATTGCAGAGCTGCCTCGCGCATGAGTCGGGATCGTACCTGACCGACGCGACCGCCGGCGGGCAGGGTCAGTGGACCGCAGGCCCCGACCCGGCTGCCGGGCCGTCCGTTGCGAGCAGGGCCGCACAGTCGACGGCATCGAAGTGGAAGGTGCGGTTGCAGAACTCACACCGCACCTCCACCTGCCCGAACTCCTCGAGCACCGAGTCGATCTCCTCACTGCCGAGCGCACGCAGCATCTGCCCCACCCGTTCGTGCGAGCAGCGGCAGCGGAAGAACACTGGCGCGGGCTCGAACATCCGCACATCGTCCTCGGCGAACAGACGGCGCAACAGATCGCGGTCGTCGAGTTGGGCAAGTTCGGCCGCCGTCACCGTGTCGGCGACCAATTGGACCCGTCGCCAGGCGTCCTCCACTTCATCATCGGCGATGCTGCCCGCGCCAGACTCCAACACCGCCGATGGCTTGGCCTGCAGTGGCAAGCGCTGCAGGAGCAGACCGCTGGCGCCGGTCGCGTTGGCATGCAGCCACAAGCGCGTCGGCAACTGCTCGGAATTCTCGAAATATTCGCGCAAACACTCGCTGATCGACGCGCCCGACAACGGCACCACACCCTGATAGGGATTCGCGGCGAGTTCGCTTTGTACGGTAACCGTCAGCGTACCGTCACCGGCGAGGACACGCAGGTCGCGCGAGTCGGGCGGGTCACGAAAACGCGCCAGAGCCCGCATGGCGAGACCATCCGAACACTCGACCAGCATGAGGTGCATGGGCCCCTGCCCGCGCAACTGCAGCGCAAGCTGCCCGCTGTACTTGAGCGTGGAGGAAAGCAGCGCGGTGGCAGCCACCGCTTCGCCGAGCACGTCCCGCACGTGGTCCGGATAGGTGTGATGCTCCATCATCGCCTGCCACGCCGGCCCGAGATGGACCAGCTGGCCGCGAAACGGGTACCGCTCGAAAACAAAGCGGCGCAGCGAGTCGACCTCAGCCATTGGCTGCGCTCACGCCACCCGCACCGGGATGCGCAGATCGCGAATACGGGCCGACCACTCCGCCGGTGCCGTGTTGTGCACCGAGGTGCCGGCTGCATCGACCGCCACCGTCACCGGCATGTCCTGCACCTCGAATTCGTATATGGCTTCCATACCGAGATCTTCGAAGGCCACCACACGCGCCGCACGGATTGCCTTCGAAACGAGATAGGCAGCGCCGCCGACCGCCATGAGGTACGCGGCCTGATGCTTGCGGATGGACTCGATGGCCACCGGACCACGCTCGGCCTTGCCCACCATCGCGATCAAGCCGGTGCGCTCGAGCATCATGTCAGTGAACTTGTCCATGCGAGTGGCGGTGGTCGGCCCGGCTGGTCCGACAACCTCATCGCGGACCGGATCGACCGGACCGACGTAGTAAATCACGCGGTTGGTGAAGTCGACGCCGGGCGGCAGACCGGCACCACTGGCCAGCAGATCCGCAATGCGCTTGTGGGCCGCGTCGCGGCCCGTGAGCATGCGACCGTTGAGCAGCAGCGTCTCGCCGGGCTTCCAGGACTGCACCTCGGCGCGACTCAGCGCGTCGAGATTCACGCGCCGCGAACTGCCGCCGGCGGTCCACGTGACCTTGGGCCAATGCTCCAACGACGGGGGCTCGAGCGCGGCGGGTCCGCTGCCGTCCAGCACGAAATGGACATGGCGCGTCGCAGCGCAGTTCGGAATCATGGCGATCGGTTTCGATGCGGCGTGGGTAGGGAACAGCCGCAGCTTGACGTCCAGCACCGTGGTAAGGCCACCGAGTCCCTGCGCACCAATGCCGAGCGCGTTGACCTTCTCGTAGAGTTCGATACGCAGTTCCTCAGCCTGATCGCGCGGGCCGCGCGCCAGCAGGTCGTGCATGTCGATCGGCTCCATCAGGGATTCCTTGGCCATCAGCATGGCCTTCTCGGCCGTTCCGCCGACACCGATACCCAGCATGCCTGGCGGACACCAGCCGGCGCCCATGGTCGGCACGGTCTTGAGCACCCAGTCGACGATCGAATCGCTGGGGTTGAGCATCACGAACTTGGACTTGTTCTCCGAACCACCGCCCTTGGCGGCGACAGTCACATCGACGACAGCGCCCGGCACCAACTCGACGTGGAACACGGCCGGGGTGTTGTCACGCGTGTTCTTGCGCGCAAACAGCGGATCGTCGACCACCGAGGCGCGCAGACGATTATCAGGATGATTATAGGCGCGACGCACGCCTTCATCGACCATGTCGGCCAGACTGCGGCGCGCATCCCAGCGCACGTCCATGCCGACCTTGATGAACAGGTTGACGATGCCCGTGTCCTGACACAGCGGCCGGTGCCCTTCGGCACACATGCGCGAGTTGGTGAGAATCTGTGCGATGGCATCGCGCGCCGCCGGCGACTGCTCACGCTCGTAAGCGCGCCCGAGATGCTCGATGTAGTCGATCGGATGGTAGTACGAGATGAACTGCAGTGCGTCGGCAACGCTCGCGATGAAGTCGTCCTCGCGGATCACGGTCATGCTGTCATCACCTCAACCGGAGAGCTTCTGCTTCAACAGTTCGTTCAACTGCGCAGGATTGGCCTTGCCGCCGGTGGCTTTCATCACCTGACCGACGAAGAAGCCGAACAGTTTGTCTTTGCCCGCCCGGTAATCGGCCAATTGACCCGGGTTTTTCGCCATGACCTCCGCGATGGCCTGTTCGATGGCAGAGGTGTCGGTGATCTGCTTGAGGCCCTTGGCTTCGATGATGGCATCCGCACTGCGGCCTTCGCCCCACATGGCCTCGAACACTTCTTTGGCGATTTTTCCGGAGATGGTGTCGTCGGCGATGCGGACGAGCAGCCCCGCGAGGCTGTCGGCATCGATACGACTCGCTTCGATTTCGAGATTGTCCTTGTTGAGCGCGCCGGCGAGGTCGCCCATGACCCAGTTCGCAGCGAGCTTCGGTTGGCCGCCGAGCCGTCTCACCACGGTCTCGTAGTAGTCGGCCATGGCGCGGCTGGCGGTGAGCACACCCGCATCGTATTCGGACAGACCGTAGTCGCGACTGAAGCGGATCGACTTCTCATCCGGCAATTCCGGCATTGCAGCACGCACCGCCTCGATCAGGGCGTCGTCGATCACGAGCGGCAACAGGTCAGGGTCAGGAAAATAGCGGTAGTCGTTCGCCTCCTCCTTGGAACGCATGGAGCGCGTCTCGCCGCGGTCGGGATCGTACAACCGCGTCTCCTGCACCACCTTGCCGCCGGACTCGATCAATTCGATCTGACGTTCGACTTCGTAGTTGATGGCCCGCTCGACGAACCGGAAGGAGTTGATGTTCTTGATCTCGGCCCGGGTCCCGAATTTATCCTGACCCTTGGGTCGCACCGAGACATTCGCATCACAGCGGAACGAGCCTTCCTGCATATTGCCATCGCAGATGCCGAGGTACTGCACCAGCGTATGGATCTTCTTCATGTACGCCACGGCTTCCTTGGCGCTGCGCATGTCGGGCTCGGAGACGATCTCCAGCAACGGGGTACCCGCTCGGTTGAGATCGATGCCGGTCAAGCCGTGGAAGTCTTCGTGCAGGGACTTGCCGGCGTCTTCTTCGAGATGGGCGCGGGTGATGCCGACGGTCTTGCGGGTACCGTCGTCGAGCACGATCTCGAGCCTGCCGCGGGCGACCACCGGCAGTTCGAACTGGCTGATCTGATAGCCCTTGGGGAGATCGGGGTAGAAGTAGTTCTTACGCGCGAAGACCGAGCGGCGCGCCACTTCGGAGCCAGTGGCCAAACCGAAGCGAACCGCCATACGGACCGCCTCGGCGTTGAGTACGGGCAGCACACCCGGATAGCCGAGGTCGACCAGATTCGCCTGGGAATTCGGCTCCGCACCATACGCGGTGGCGGACGCCGAGAAAATCTTGCTGCGCGTGGCAAGCTGGGCGTGGATCTCAAGACCGATGACGGTTTCCCATTCCATAGTCGATTACTCGTAGCCGGGCGCGATGCGACGGTGCCAGTCCGTCAGTTTCTGATACTGGTGAGCCGCCGACAGCAGGCGCGACTCGCTGAAATGCGGCCCGACCAGCTGCAAGCCGACCGGCAGCGAACTTCCACCCTCTTCGGCAAAACCACAGGGAATGGAGATGCCCGGCAGGCCGGCGAGATTGGCGCCGATGGTGTAGATGTCGTTGAGGTACATCGTGATCGGGTCACTGGTCTTGGATCCGAGTCCAAACGCGACGTTGGGAGCCGTGGGGCTCAGCACGACGTCGACTTCACCAAATGCGCGCGCGAAATCAGCCGCGATCAAAGCACGCACCTTTTGCGCCTTCAGGTAGTAGGCGTCGTAGTAACCGGCTGAGAGTACGTAGGTGCCGGTCATGATGCGACGCTTGACCTCGGCGCCAAACCCCTCACCGCGCGAGCGCTTGTAGAGATCCATGAGATCGCGGGGTTGATCGCAGCGATGACCAAAGCGCACGCCGTCGAAACGCGAGAGGTTGGACGAGCATTCGGCCGGCGCGACCACGTAATAGGTCGGTACCGATAACGGAAGGCTCGGCAGGCTGAGTTCCTTGATGATGGCGCCCTCGCGGCGCATCGACTCGATGGCCTGATGCACGCAGGCCGCCACCTGCGGGTCGAGACCCTGATCGAAGAACTCCTTGACGATGCCGACGCGCAGGCCGCGCAGCGGTGTGCCGAGTTCCGCCGCATAGTCAGGCACCGGCACATCCACGCTGGTCGAGTCGCGCGGATCGTGACCCGACATCGCGCCCAGCAGCAGGGCGGCGTCCTCGGCCGAGCGAGCCAGCACGCCGGCCTGATCCAGACTCGAGGCAAAGGCGATCATTCCGTAGCGCGAGACGCGGCCGTAGGTCGGTTTGATGCCGGTGAGATTGGTGAGTGCGGCCGGTTGGCGGATGGAGCCGCCGGTATCCGTGCCGCTGGCCGCCGGCGCGAGGCAGGCGGCGACCGCGGCGGCGGACCCGCCCGATGATCCGCCCGGAACCCGCTGGAGATCCCAGGGGTTCCTGACCGGCCCGTAGAAACTCGTTTCATTGGACGAGCCCATCGCGAATTCGTCCATGTTGGTCTTGCCGAGCAGCACCGTCCCGGCGGTCCGCCAGCGGTCCACCACCGTGGCGTCGTAAGGCGCCACGAAATTCGCCAGCATCCGCGACGAGCAGGTGGTGAGGATGCCGTCCGTGCAGAAAATATCCTTGTGGGCGATGGGCACGCCGGTCAGTGGGCCGGCCGAGCCTGCGGCCAACGCGGCATCCGCCGCCCGGGCGTCCGCAAGCGCCCGGTCGGCCGTGACGGTCACGAACGCGTTTAGCTGAGGAGCCAGCCGCTCGATGCGGCCCAGGAAATGCAGCGTGAGGTCAAGACTGGAGAACTGCCGCGCCCGCAGGCCGGCGGCGAGTTCCGCGACGGTTAGGGTATGCAGGGACATGGTCTGACCGCTTACTCGATGACTTTGGGGACGAGGTAGAGCCCAGCCGCAACGCTGGCGGCATTGCGTTGGTATTTATCGCGCTGGTCGGCCTCGGTGGCCTCGTCCGGACGCAGGCGCTGCGCCTGCCCGGCCAGCGGATGCGCCATGGGTTCGACACCACCGGTATCGGCGGCCGACAACTGTTCGACCAAAGCCATGATCCGGGACAGGCTCTCGACATAGACGGGAATCTGTGCCTCGGTCAGTTCGAGTCGGGCGAGGTGGGCAATCCCCTCGACCTGGGTACGGGTAAGACTCATGCGGAACGCTCGAAAGGGCGAAAAAACCCGAAGCAAATGATACACGTCGCCTTGCCGAAAGTCCTGATTGGGTTAGAATTCCGCGATTACGGCGCGCCGCCGCGCGTTCCCTCACCTCGGTTCCACAGCCAACTCAATGTTCAAAAAACTTCGGGGCTATTTTTCCAACGATCTTTCGATTGACCTTGGCACCGCCAACACGCTGATCTACGTGCGCGGCAAGGGCATCGTCCTCAATGAACCGTCCGTCGTTGCCATCCGCGAGGAACCCTCCCGGGGCGGCAAGAAGATCGAGGCGGTGGGCACGGAAGCGAAGAACATGCTCGGCCGCACGCCGGGCAACATCACCGCCATCCGGCCCATGAAGGACGGCGTCATCGCTGACTTCACTGTCACCGAAAAGATGCTGCAGTATTTCATCGACAAGGTGCACGGCAACCGGATGGTGCGTCCCAGCCCGCGAGTGCTGGTGTGCGTCCCCTATGGCTCGACTCAGGTTGAGCGTCGCGCGATTCAGGAATCCGCGGAAGGCGCCGGCGCGCGCTGGGTCCGCTTGATCGAAGAGCCCATGGCGGCCGCGGTTGGTGCCGGCATGCCTGTGCACGAAGCCCGCGGCTCGATGGTGCTCGACATCGGTGGCGGCACCTCGGAGGTCGCGGTCATCTCGCTGAACGGCATCGTCTATGCGGCGTCCGCGCGCATCGGTGGCGACCGCTTCGACGACGCCATCATCAACTATGTGCGCCGCAACTACGGCATCCTGATCGGTGAAGCAACCGCCGAGCGCATCAAGATCGAGATCGGCTCGGCCTATCCCGGTCAGCAGGTCAAGGAAATCTCGGTCAAGGGGCGCAACCTCTCGGAGGGCGTGCCGCGCAGCTTCACTCTCAACTCCAACGAGATTCTCGAGGCGCTGCAGGAGCCGCTGCAGGGCATCGTCAGCGCCGTGAAGGCGGCGCTCGAGCAGACTCCGCCCGAACTTGGCTCAGACGTCGCCGAGCGCGGCATCGTGATCACGGGCGGCGGCGCGCTGCTGCGCGACATCGACAAGCTGCTCATGGAGGAGACGGGCTTGCCGGTCGTCGTTGCAGAAGATCCCCTGACCTGCGTGGCGCGCGGTGGCGGCAAGATGCTGGAGTTGATCGACGAGCACGGTCCGGGCCTGTTCGGCCTGGACTGAGCGCCGGTAGCGCGCTCACGAACCGGCCGTGGTCGAACTGACCCACGACTCACGTCCCATCATCGGCCGCGGCCCCGCGCTCGGCGCGACGTTCATCACGCTCGCGATCGCGTCGATCGCGCTCATGGTAGCCGACCACCGCTACGATCAACTGGGCCGCATCCGCGGCTGGATGGCGGCCGCCACGCATCCGGTACAGGAAGGCGTGGACGCGCCGTTTCGGCTCTGGAACTGGTTGACGGGGTCGGTGGCCGACCGCAGTCAACTGCGTCGTGAAAACCTCGAACTGACCGCACGGCTGCGCCTCGCCAACCTGCAGCTGCAGCGTTTTGCACTACTCGAGGACGAAAACCGCCGTTTGCGAGACATGCGCGCCAACACCAGCGGCGTCACCGAACGCGTGCTGGTGGCCTCGATACTCAACGTCGACCTCGACCCGTTCCGCCACCGGGTCCTGCTCGACAAGGGTGCGCAGGACGGCGTGTTCAAGGGTCAGGCCGTGCTCGATGGAGAGGGTATTTTTGGCCAGGTGACGCGAGTCAATCCCGCCACCAGCGAAGTGATCCTGATCAGCGACGCGGAGCACGCCATCCCGGTGCAATCGAATCGCAGCGGGCTGCGCACCATTGCGGTGGGCTCCGGGGATTCCAGCAAGCTGTCGCTGCCCTTCGTCACCGGCGAGTCAGACCTCAAGGCGGGCGACTTGCTCTTGTCGACTGGGATGGGTGGCGTGTTTCCGCCGGGCTATCCGGTCGCGAAAGTGACCACGGTGAAGCGTGATGCATCAGCCACCTTCGCGGTGGTCGAAGCGCGTCCGACAGCGAAATTGGACCGCGCACGCGAGGTGCTGCTGGCGTGGTTCAAGCCACCGGTGGTTGCAACCGAGGCGACCGCAGCCGAGGCCGGCGCATCACCCGCCACGGCGGCGGCTACACCCTCAGGCCAAACCACGACGGGCGGGGCAAACCCGGCAATCGCACCCGGCCCAGCCAACAAGTTAACCAAGCCTGCGCCGGCAGGCGCGGCCGTCAGCCAGAGGGAAGCTGCGACGCCAGCATCTCAACAAAGGCCTGCCACTGCGGGCGCCGCGTCCACCAAGCCACGCGAGGTGCCGCGCCAAACACCGACCGAAGGCGCCGGCCGGTCGCAGTCCGCGCCAGCCGCAGCGGCTCCATCGTCACCGCCCGTACCAGCCGCAACGCCATCGGCACCGATCTCCGCTCCCCCCGCAGAGACAACCGCACCATCGGAGCAGTCTCAGGCCGCTCCGCCGGGTCCGTCGGGAACACGCCGATGAAACAGGGCATGATCGGTCGCCGCCTGCTGTATTGGCTCAGCGTTTTCGCTGGTCTGGTGCTGGCCATCGTGCCGCTACCGAGCTGGCTGGATGCACTGCGTCCGGATTTTGCACTGCTGATCGTCATCTACTGGGTGCTGACGAGTCCGCGCATCGCCGGGCTCGGTTATGCATGGCTGGCAGGGCTATTTCTGGACGTGCTGCGTGGCATGGTCATCGGGCAACACGCGCTCGGCTTCCTCATCGTGGCGTTCATCACGCATCGCATCCAGTTGCGGATGCGCATGTTCACCCTGTTGCAGCAGGTGGTCATCGTCATGCTGCTGCTGGCGCTGTATCACTTCCTCATCTTCTGGATCGACGGACTGACCGGACACGGGTACACGGGCTGGAGACGCTGGCTGCCGATCCTCTCGGGTGCGCTGCTGTGGCCGCTGATCGTTGCCTCCAGTGATTCGCTGACGCGCCGGGCGCGCTGAGGCGGCCTCACGAGCATGGCCCGTTCCGCACGCCTCAAGGACCATTGGGCCGAGCAGCGACTGTTCGGTCGCCGCGTCATCGCGGCCACCATCGTGATTTTCATCGCGCTGGGCCTGCTGGCCACACGGCTCGCCTACCTGCAGATCGTGCGTCACGACTATTTCAGCGACCTGTCCCAGGGTAACCGGATCCGCATCGACCCGATCCCGCCGGCGCGCGGACTCATCTTCGACCGTTCCGGTGAGCCGGTAGCGATCAACTTGCCCTCCTACCAACTGGAGCTGGTGCGCGAACAAACGCCGGATCTCGACGGCACACTGAGCCGGCTGCAAGGCATCGGCTTACTCAGTCCCGACGAAGTCACTCGCGCGAAGCGTGCAATCAAGGCGCGCCGCAGCTTCGACTCGGTACCCATCAAACTGCAACTGACAGAGGAAGAGCTGGCGCGATTCGCGGTCAACCGTCCCGACTTCCCGGGCGTGGAGGTGAAACCGCGCCTCACGCGCCACTACCCCAACGGCTCGCTCGGTGTGCACGCCCTTGGTTACGTGGCTGCCATCAGTGAACAGGATCAGGCCAAACTCGATCCAGGCAATTACGCCGGCACATCGCTGATTGGCAAGCTTGGCGTCGAGAGCAGTTACGAATCACAACTGCACGGTACGACCGGCTACCAGCAGTTGCTGGTCAACGCGCAGGGCCGTCGCGTGGATCGTGTCGGTTTGCAGACCCCGGAACTCGAGCGCAAGGAGCCGGTGGCAGGCGATGACCTGTTCCTGTCGATAGACTGGCGGGTACAGAAAGTGGCGGAGGATGCGCTCGCCGGCAGGCGCGCCGCGGTCGTGGCGATCGATCCGGCCAACGGCGACGTGCTCGCGTTCGTTAGTACGCCCACGTTCGATCCCAACGGATTCACGCGTGGACTGACCGTACCGGAGTACCGCGCGCTGGCAGATGACATCGATCGGCCGCTGTATGACCGCGCGTTGCGTGGCGTCTATCCGCCGGGTTCGACCATCAAGCCGATCGTTGCGCTCGCCGCCTTGCAATACGGCGTCACTGAACCCGAAGCCACACGCTATTGTCGCGGGGTGTTCCAGTTTCCCGGCTCCAGCCACCGTTACCGCGACTGGAAAAAACGCGGCCACGGCACGGTCAACATGCATTCCGCCATCGCCCAGTCGTGTGATACCTATTTCTATGCGATTTCCGACCAGATCGGTATCCAGCGTATGCACGACTTCATGGTGCAATTCGGTCTGAGCGGCAAGACCGGCATCGATCTGCAGGGCGAACGCTCGGGACTGGTTCCGTCACCGGAGTGGAAGAAGAAGGCATTCAAGCAGAAGAACCTGCAGATCTGGTTTCCGGGCGAGACGGTGATTGCCGGTATCGGGCAGGGCTACATGCTGGCCACGCCGCTGCAACTGGCGCACGTGGCAGCCACCATCGCCAGCCGCGGCCAGCGTTTCGAGCCACGGGTGGTGCATCGCATACGCGAAGCAAAAACCGGCCGTATCGTCGAACTGCCCCCGAAAAAACTCCCGCCCGTACAGGTCAAAGATCCTGCGTACTGGGATGTGATCATCGGCGGCATGATTGGCGTGCTCAACGATCACAATGGCACGGCGCGCAAGGCGCAGGCCGGCGCCCCCTACCGTATCGCCGGCAAGACAGGCACTGCACAGGTTTTCAGCATCGGTCAGAACCAGCGCTACCGTGAGTCGGCGATTCAGGAGCGGTTGCGAGACCACGCGCTGTTCATCGCCTTTGCGCCGGCAGAGGCGCCGCGGATCGCCGTTGCAGTAATGGTGGAAAACGGACGCAGCGGCAGCGGCACCGCGGCGCCGATCGCACGCAAGGTGATGGACGCTTACCTGCTGCCACCCGCGCCGGTGGCCGATGTCACGCAACCTGTGACGACACCGACCGCGCCAGCCGATGGAGGACCAGAGGAATGAGGCGCGAGATCGAAGGGCCCGGTTACTCCAGCCGCGCGCAGCGTACCCTCACGATCACGGGCCGCATCCTGCAGGCACTGCACCTGGATGCGCCACTGCTGGGCGCCATCGTCGCCGTCTGCGTCGCAGGCCTCGTCGTGCTCTACAGTGCCGCGGGTGAGAACGCGAGGATCTTCTTCGGACAGGCTGCCCGCGTCGGACTCGGCCTGGGGGTCATGATTGCGATCGCACAGGTTCCGCCGCGCATCATGCGTATCGTCGCGCCGTTTCTGTACCTGATCGGCGTGGCATTGCTGGTCGCCGTGGCTCTGGTCGGCGATGTGGCGATGGGTGCGCAGCGCTGGCTCGACCTCGGCTTCGTTCGGTTCCAACCCTCAGAGATCATGAAACTCGCGGTGCCCATGGCCTGCGCCTGGTATCTGCACGAGCGGCCGCTGCCACCGGACTTCAAGTCGGTGGTGGTGTTCAGCATCGCACTCATCGTGCCAACGCTGTTGATCGCGGAACAACCCGACCTCGGCACGGCGCTGCTGGTCGCTGCCGGTGGCGGATTGGTGATCCTGCTCGCCGGACTCCAACTGCGCTACATCCTAGGAATCGGCGGACTGGTGATGGCGGCCGTGCCGGTGGCCTGGCATTTCATGCACGACTACCAGCGTCAGCGGGTGCTGACCTTCCTCAACCCACAGACCGATCCGCTGGGGGCTGGCTATCACACCATCCAGTCACAGATCGCCATCGGCTCGGGCGGTCTGTTCGGCAAGGGCTACATGAACGGCAGTCAGGCGCAACTGGAGTTCCTGCCCGAGCGCTCGACCGACTTTATTTTTGCGGTGGTTGGCGAGGAATGGGGATTCGTGGGCTGCATGGTGCTGATGGTCCTGTACATGATGATCATCGCGCGCGGTCTGTACATCGCCACCCAATCTCAGGACACCTTCTCACGCCTCATGGCCGGCAGCCTCTCGCTCACCTTCGCGGTGTATGCCTTCGTCAACAGCGGCATGGTGTCCGGCCTGCTTCCGGTGGTGGGCGTGCCGCTGCCGTTGGTCAGCTATGGTGGAACATCCTTGGTGACCCTCATGGCCAGCTTCGGTATCCTCATGTCCATCAATTCACGCCGCAAGCTGGTCTCGACGTGACCCACAAATACCCATCGCTCGGCAGACTGCGCACATCAGCATGCGCGCCGTTGCGCCTGCCCGCCGTGTTCGCGACCTGCTTGCTGGTCACAGCAGCGCCGGGCGCCCTGGCTTTGGATGCGCAGCGGCCGGAAGTCGCCGGCTTCGTGCAGGACATGGGCAAACGGCACGGCTTTGACGCCGCCGCCTTGACCGACATACTGGCGCAAGCCCAGACACGGCAACCGATTCTCGATGCGATGGGCAGACCCGCTGAAAAGGCTCTGACCTGGCCGGAGTACCGCTCGCGGTTCATCACTGAACGTCGCGTCAAGCGCGGCGCTCAGGTCTCACGAGAACGTGCTGCGGAACTGCAACGTGCCGCTGCCAACGGTGTCCCCTCGGACATCATCCTCGGCATCGTCGGGGTCGAGACTTTTTTCGGTGAAAACACCGGCAGCCACCGCGTGATCGATGCGCTGGCCACGCTGGCCTTCGATTACCCGCCACGCAGCAGCTTTTTTCGCGGCGAACTCGAGCAGTTTTTGCTGATGAGCCGCGAGGAAGCTCTGGACCCGCTCCAGCCGCGCGGCTCCTACGCCGGCGCCATGGGACTGCCGCAGTTCATGCCATCCAGTTTCCGCAACTATGCGGTCGACGGGGACGGCGACGGGCACCGCGACCTCTGGACCAACTGGTCGGATGTCTTCGCGAGCGTCGCCAACTACCTGAAACTGCATGGCTGGCAGGCCGGGCAACCCGTCATGGCACCAGCCGACGTCTCAGGTGCCGATTTGAGCGGTCTCGACACGGGCAAAGCCACGCTCACCGAAACGGTCGGGTCACTGCGCAAGCGGGGCGTCCGGTTCGATACCACCCTGGGCACGGGTGCACCTGCCATGCTGATCGCGCTGAAAGGCCGCGAAGGCGATGAATACCGGGTGGGTTTCGCTAATTTTTATGCGATCACCCGCTACAACCGCAGCACGCTCTACGCCAGCGCGGTGAACGACCTCGCGCAGTCCATCGCTGCACAGCGCTCGCCCGTCCTGGCACCGCCAGCCCTGGCACCGCCAGCCCCGTTGCCGGCGACCACCCCGGCGCCAAACGCGAGGCCGGGGCAAACGCCACCCGCATTCTCCTCCGTCACCAACACAGTGAATCCATGACCCGCACCGATCGCTCATTTGTTCGTGCGCTGCTGCTGAGCGGCAGCTTCCTCCTGCTCGGCGCCTGCTCCCGCGAGGCCGCAGTGCCGACGACCAGCACCACGGCATCCACACCGAGCGTGACACCCATGGCTGGCGCCGTCCCGGCGACGGTGACGACGATTCCGTCGCCGCCGCAGTTGAACGCCCGCAGCTTCATCCTGCTCGACCACGACAGCGGGCGGGTATTGGGCGCGCTGGAACCGGACTCGCGCCAAGAACCGGCCAGCCTCACCAAACTGATGACCGCTTACGCGACATTCAAGGCCCTGAAGGAAGGTCGCATCAAGCTCGATGATCTGGTCACCATCAGCCCCCATGCCTGGCAGCAGGAAGGCTCGCGGATGTTTGTCGAGACGGGCAAACAGGTGTCGGTCGAAAATCTGATTCAGGGCATGATCGTGCAGTCGGGCAACGACGCGACCGTCGCGCTGGCCGAGCATGTGGCCGGCAACGAGCCAGCCTTCGTGCAGATGATGAACAACTATGCGCGGCAATTGGGCATGACGGGCTCGCACTTCATGAACGCGGCCGGGATGCCGGATCCTCAGCATTACGTCACCGCGCGCGACCTTGCCGTGCTGGCCTCAGCCCTGATTCACGAGTTTCCCGAGTACTACAAGTGGTATTCGCAGCGGGAATTCACCTGGAATGGGATCACGCAGCAGAATCGTAACGGGCTGCTGTTTCGCGATGCCACCGTCGACGGCGTCAAGACCGGTCACACGGAGACGGCGGGTTACTGCCTTATCGCCTCCGCCAAGCGCGATGGCATGCGTCTGCTGTCGGTCGTGCTGGGAACCGAGTCGATGCGTGCGCGTGAAGACGCCAGTGCTGCGCTGCTCAACTATGGTTTCAATTTCTATGAGACCAAACGCGTCTTCGCAGCCGGCAGCCCGATGACCACTGTGCCGGTTTGGAAAGGCCGCATGGCGCAAGTTGGTCTTGGGCTAAAGACCGATCTGTACGTGACCAGCCAGCGTGGCCAGTCCAGCAACGTCAAGGCGGAATTCGAGGTACCGAAGGCGCTGATCGCTCCGCTGGTGACTGACCAGCCGGTGGGCAAGGCGAAAATCGTCATCGACGGCAAGGTGGTGGCGACCCACGATATCTACCCGACGCAGATGGTTCCTGCCGGCGGCTTCTTCCGTCGGGCGTGGGACACCGTTCGACTCTGGTTCAACTGACAGCGCACAGGCAACCCTCGCTCATGGCAAACCCGTTTCCGATGGCCTGGCTGAATGGTGCTTACGTGCCGCTCGCCGAGGCACGTATCTCACCGCTGGATCGTGGCTTTTTATTCGCCGACGGTGCCTACGAGGTGGTGCCGTATTGCCGCGGACGGCCGTTCCTGCTGCGCGAGCACCTCGTGCGGCTCGACCGCAGCCTCGATGCCTTGCGCATCCCACCTCCATTGTCTCATGCGCAATGGGCGCAGGTGCTGCAGGGGCTCGCTGCGCATGCGGGCGCCAGCGAACAATTGCTGTATGTCCAGGTGACTCGCGGCGCCGAGTCGGGTCGCAACCACCTGTTCCCCGTGCCGCCAGTGCCACCGACGCTGTTTGCGTTCTCGAGCCCGATGCCGCTGCCGAGTGAGGCCGTGCTCGAGCAGGGGCTGGCCGCAGTCACACTCGAGGATACCCGCTGGGCTCGCTGCGACATCAAGTCGATCGCGCTGCTGGCCAATGTACTGCTGCGCCAGCAAGCCCAGGATGCGGGAGCGGCAGAGGCGCTGCTGGTCACCGATGGCGAATTGCTGGAGGGCTCGTCGAGTTCGGTATTCGTGGTCCGCAAAGGCGTACTGGCGACTCCGCCCAACGACGAACGGATCCTGCCGGGCACCACGCGCGATGCGGTGCTCGAACTCGTGCGCGGCTGGCTGCCTAGCGAGATCCGACGTATCCCCGCAGCCGAGTTCGATGATTGCGAAGAAGTGTGGATCTCATCGGCTGGGCGCGCGGTCCTGCCCGTGACGCGCGTGAATGGACGCCCGATCGGCAGCGGCAGACCGGGACCGCTCTGGACACGACTCTACGCACTCTGGCAGCAGCGTCTCGATGCGCTTGCTGCCACGCCGGCGCTCAACTGATGTCTGATAGCGACGCGACACTGCTCGAATTCCCATGCGACTTTCCGATCAAGATCATGGGTCAGGCAACTGACGAATTCCGCAGCCTCGCGCTCGGGATCGTCGCCAAACACTGCGGCGTGCTCGAGCCATCGCGTATCGAAGAGCGCGCGAGCAGCAACGGGAAATATCTTTCCATCACGTGTACCGTGGTGGCGCACAGCAAGGCACAACTGGACGCCACCTACATGGAACTGACGTCCTGCAGCCAGGTACTCGTGGCGCTCTGATCGATTCCGAGCGACGCCAGCAGATGCGGAGCGAGGTCGCGTGCGACCTGTTCCAAGTCAGCCGGACCACCCAGATCCCGGACCTGTGTCATCTCCAAACCGGCGTGGCCACAGGGGTTGATTCGCCGAAACGGCTCGAGGTCCATGGCGACGTTGAGCGCGAGGCCGTGGCAGGAACGGCCGCGCCGAATGCGCAAGCCAATGCTGGCCAGTTTGCGCTCGCCTACGTAGACCCCAGGCGCCTCACGGTCACCGCGGGCGACGATCCCCCACTGCGCCACAGTGGTGATGACCGCAGTCTCGATACCGACTACGAGCGGTCGAACGGTCAGGCCGCGGCGGCGCAGATCGAGCAACGGATACACCACCAGTTGGCCAGGCCCATGGTAGGTCACCTCGCCACCACGATCGATTTTGACGACGGGGATGTCGCCGGGCGCGAGCAAATGCTCGGGATTGGCATTCATGCCTAGCGTGAAGACGGGCGGATGTTCGAGGAACCAGATCTCCTCCCCCCCATCCGGCAGCGCTGAGTCGGTCAGGCGCTGCATCTCCCGCAAGGCAACGGCGTAGTCCACACGCCCCAGCCAGCGCAATGTCACCGGTCGCGCCGGTTGGCTGGTCGACGCGGAATCAGCCACGCGTGGCGACACCGCCTTCGCCGAGGCCTGCATTGTTGCGCGCGAGGGCCTGCTCAGCACGGTAACTCGACCGCACCAAAGGTCCAGAAACGCACTCGAGGAAGCCAAGGCCGAGCGCGTGCTCCCGATAGGCTGCGAATTCGTCAGGGGTCACGAAGCGCTGGATCGGCAGATGATTGACGGTCGGCCGCAGGTACTGGCCGAGTGTCAGGATGTCGACTCCGATGGCACGCAGATCAGCCATCGTGCGGCGGATCTCGGCATCAGTCTCACCCAGACCCAGCATCAGGCTGGTCTTGGTGAGCACATGGGGACGATACGCCTTGGCGTGAGCAAGCACTGCCAACGTCTGGTCATAGGAAGCACGTGGATCGCGGACCGGGTGCGTCAGGCGTCTCACTGTCTCGACATTCTGCGCGAACACTTCCAGACCGCTGTCCACAACGATCTGTACGTGTGACAGCACCCCCTGGAAGTCAGGCGTCAGCGTCTCGACTGCTGTGCGTGGGTTGAGACGCTTGATCTCGCGTATGCAGGCGGCAAAGTGTGCAGCTCCGCCGTCGGGCAAGTCGTCGCGGTTGACGGAGGTCAGCACGACGTACTGCAACTGCATCAGTTGCACCGTACGCGCGGCGTTGAGCGGCTCGTCGCCGTCCAGCCATCCGTTGGGGTTGCCGGTATCGACAGCGCAGAATCGGCAGGCACGCGTGCAGACCTCACCCATCAGCATGAGCGTGGCAGTACCGGCATTCCAACACTCGCCGATGTTGGGACACTTCGCTTCCTCGCAGACTGTCGCGAGGCGGTGCTCGTTTACGGTCTGACGCACCTCTTCGAAGCGGGCGCCCGCCGGCATGGGAGCCCGCAGCCAGGCGGGCTTGCGCCCTGCAGGGGCGGCTTGCGATTGGCCGGCAGTGGCTTTGATGCCGTCACGGATGGCGGTGAAACCCTGCGCCGTACGGTATTTCACGCCGCTGCTCCGCGCCTCGCCCGAATCCGCGGTGCGGGAGGTGCCCGTGGTGACGATCGGAATGCCCTTGAAATCAGTCATGCTGGACCCTTGCAGGCTCGACTCTCGCGGGTTGGAAACGGGGTGGTGCCCCAGTGTAGCGCAGCGGGCACGCCCTGCACGGCGAGCCGGGCTGCAAGACGTTTCAGCCGGCCGCCCGAGAACCAACCATCGGGCAATCACACGAATCAGAACCCGCCGGCGGTAGGCTGGGCTGCAGTGTCGCTCCGGCCGTTCGTCGGTCTCGCCTCTCAACTGTCATACTCATACAGTATAACGCTCGCCCCGCACCGACCCCTGGACGCCCATGCCAGACACTGCGATTACTGCTGACGGACGCGTCCGTCTGCGCAAGTCACTGCTGCAACTGGCGAGCCTGCTGATGCTGACCCTGATCACCATCATGCTGCTGGCTCTGTTCACGGTCTGGTCACTGGACCGCGCACATCAACGCGCCGAACAAAAGCAGGACCAATTGGTGGCCGCACTCGATGCAAGTCGGCAGGCACAAGTGCATTTCAAGGTTCAGGTTCAGGAGTGGAAGAACCTGTTGCTGCGTGGCGAAGCACCGTTGCGGCGGGTTTCCTATTACGAGGCCTTCTCCGGTGAGGAGCAGCGTGTGGATGCGGAACTCAGACAGTTGCAAGGATTGCTCGACGCTCTGGAACTCACCGATTACGGGCGACGGGTAGAGCAGATGCGGGAAGAGCACGCCAGTCTCGGGGAGCGCTACCGTACCGCGCTGGCCAACGCTTCCGGCGGACGGTGGAATACGTTTGCCATCGACACGGCGGTCAAGGGCATCGACCGACCGCTCAACTCCAGCATCGACGCTCTAGCCATCGACCTGATGGCTGAAACACAGCGCCGCAACATGCTCGAGCGCATTCAATTGAAAAAGCGTTACGACACTCTGAACCGCGCCCTGTGGATCTCGATGACTGCGGCACTGGGGCTGATCGGTGCGCTGCTGTGGCGGACGCTGCGCAGCCGCACGCTCGGCGGATGACCAGAGACGATGAATAGCGCGATCTCCGCCTGGGCCGGGCTCGGGCTGTTTTTCATAGGCATGCGATTGCTGGGGTCACACCTGCAGCAATTGGGCGGCGGGCCGCTGCGTGCCCTGCTGGCGCGCACACTGAACCGCCCGTTGGTACCGCAGATCGCTGGGTTCATTTCGGGCGCCCTGACGCAGTCCACGAGCGCCGTAACCTTCATCGCCGCCGGCCTCGTCAGCGCTGCAGTCACGACCGTGCTGGGTGCATTGCCATTGCTCGCCTGGGCCAACGTCGGCACATCGGTACTGGTATTGCTCGCGGCCATCGACATGCGCACGGTGGTGTTCTTTCTGCTCGGCGCGATCGGTTGCGCCTTCTTTGCAGGCATGGAGCAACGCGAGCGCTATCGGAACTTGCTGCTTGCGCTGCTCGGAGTGGCCCTGCTGCTGTTCGGCCTGTCGCTGCTCAAGGGCAGCGTCGCCGAACTGCGAGCAAACGCCTGGGTTCACGAGTTTTTCGAGTTCACCGGAACGGGGGCCGCGATCGGGCTGCTGGTCGGATTCGTCATCGCCACTGCCGTACAGTCATCCTCGATCGTCACGGTGCTGGCCTTGCCGCTGGTGCATGAAGGGCTGCTCGATCTGTCGCAGGTGACGCTGCTGATCTACGGCGCCAGCCTCGGTTCCGGTTTTGCCGTGCTGTTGCTTGCCTCGGGGATGGAAGGGCCGGGTCGGCACTTGGCCATTTGCCAAGCCGGCCTGCGCGCGCTTGCCGCGGTGTTCATGCTGCCGCTTTTTTTCCTGGAGCGGGACGGCGGGGTCCCGCTGGTCATGGCTGTCGCCCAACGACTTGCCGACAGTCCGGCGACCCAGTGCGGACTGATCTATCTTGCCTTCCAGTTGGCGGTATCGCTGGTAGCCGGCGTCGGTGGAGGCTGGCTGGCCATGCTGGCCGCACGATGGTCGCCTCCGCCCGAGATCGATGCAGCGAGCAGACCGGCCTACCTCTTCGATGAGGGTACAGAGGATCCGGAGACCGCACTCGAGCTGGCGCGGCTCGAATATCGCCGGCTGCTCAGCTTTCTGCCTGAATATCTGGATGCGCTGCGACCCGCGGAGGAGCGGGCCCCGGATGCTCTGCCTTTCGCTCAACGAGTCTCTGCCAGCACCTCGATTGCTGAGGAAATCAGCCGCTTTCTCAACGCTACCCTGCACGCCAATCCGGGGATGTCAGGCATCGAGCGGGTGTTCGCGGCCCGCGCCGCCCTGGGCGGCCTGCAGGCCCTGCAGGACAACCTTGCGGAGTTCGTCAGTGAGGTCGCGACCGTGCCGGCCTCAGAGCGACCTACGCTGGTGAACCACATGGTGGAGGGCTTGCATGCCCTGCTCACGGTGGCTGCAGATGGTCTCAGTGGCGCCGACCCGGACGCAATCGAGATGCTACAGATCCTGACCGAAGAACGCGGCAGCCTGATGGATGACGTGCGCAAAGAACTGGTGGGCGGGGCACAGAGCCTGGCGGGCCGCGAGGCGCTGGTCTCGGCGACCCTGCTCTTCGAGCGATTGCTTTGGATGCTGCGCCGACTGGCTCGTACCGCACCGGGCTCGTCGCTCGCGAGCGGCATGTCGGGCCAAGCGGCGGCAGTGGCCGCGACAGCCTAGAAAATCACGCGCAGCAGCGTGAAATCGTCAGGCAGTGCATCAGGGCCGGAATAGGACTTGATCCAGTCGAAGATTCGGACCGGATGATCGCTGTCTGGTGCAGCCACGAATTCGACGAACTCCGAAAACTCGAGCGGTGTGCCCGGGGCTTTCTCGATCTCATAGGCACCATCGCTGAGCACCAGCAATCGGTCACCGGACTGGATGGCGATTTCGCCGGACTCGTACTCCTGCTCCGGCAGTACTCCGATCGCGACGCCAGGCGTAGCCAGCTCCAGCGTCTGCCGCTTGCCGTTGCCATCATCCCGCAGCAGCAACGAGGGCGGATGGCCACCGCTCGAATAGCGCAGCATGCCGGTGGATTTGCGATAGACCCCGTACCAGAGCGTGAAATACATGTCGCTCTGCCGCTCCATGGGGAAGGTGTCATTGAGCGCGGACAACACCGCTCCTGGATCGCGGAAATCGGTGTTGACCAGCGCGGCGGAGCGCAGCACGTTGATGACCGTGACTGACAACAGGGCGGCGCCGACGCCATGACCACACACATCGAGCAGGTAGAAGGCCATGTGGTCGGCATCGATGTCGTGGTAACCGAAGCTGTCGCCACCGAGTTCGGTTGACGGCACGAAATGCCATTCCGTGTGCGGCGCCGCCGTGCGCCGCGGCGGCAGGATACCCATGATGTAATTGGCCGCCTCTGCCAGTTCCTCGTTGAGGCGCCGCTGGGTGGTTTGCAGCAGGATATTGCTCTCCGCAAGCTGATCCTCCACCGCCTCACCGTGCTCGATCGTGCTCTCGTACAGGATCTGCAGGTCGGCAAGCTCGCCGCTCAACCGCGCCACCTCACGGCGGGCGGCAGCAAGGTCGGCGTGCAACTGGGCCAATTCGGGGCCTGGCTGGCTGGTCTGTGTGTGTTGATCGTTCATGGCGGCGCTGAGTCGGAACAGGGGGAAGAAATGAACAAGCTTGCGCTTGACTATGCTGACACGAAAAGCGACCGTGACGCGGGATTACTTCGGGTCCCAGCAGCGCCATCTTGGGCGGTGTTGGACCGTCTTCTGGCGGCCGATTCAGGCAGCGGGGGTAGATATGCAGGCGGAAGCGGATTTGGCCGCGAGAAATCGCATTTGTGATATCGCGATGCGGACTGAGCTGTTCGCCGCAGACTGGTCCAACTGCGACCGCGTATCGAATTACGTCGCCAATCTGGTCAGCCAGCGTCGAGCCGACCCGTTGCGCTATGCCAACCTGTTCTCCTCCGTTTTGAACGAGTTATTGGAGACCGCATTTCGCAAGCACGGCGCCTCAGGGAACATCAACTGCAGGGTCTATCGAGGCGGCAAGCACGACACCATAGAGATCAGCATTCCCTGCGATGACGCCACCCGCGGCTTTTACGCGTCGGCCGTCACCGAGGCGAGCCGGCCAGACGTCGCCGAGCGATTCGTGAAAGCCCTGCTGGACGATGCCGAGTTCAGACCGGAAATCGGCTTGCTGGAACTAGCAGCCGACTATCACGCGACCCTCCACCTCGATACCAGCGTCGCCGGCATCGCGAGGATCACCGTCGATTTCGTGCTCGATGAGCGCAATCACTGACACTTAGGCCAACACACTCCCGATGTCGTTCACCGTCCGCTTCGAACCCAACAACCAGGAAATCGTTCTGGCCGGCTCCATGCGTCCGCACGATGCCGGTGAACTCGCCGATATGCGTCGTACGATGGAGGGCGCCTTGGCGGCCGTGAGCGGGACGCTGTACTTCAACGCCAAGCGGCTGGTGCAGTTGAATAACGCCGGCCTGCATGAATTGGTGAGTTTCGTGCGGCGCGCCCATGAACTGAAACCGACGCTGCGAATGGTCTTCGTGACCTCAAGTTACGTGGGTTGGCAAGAGCGTAAGTTCGCCCTGCTGGCACAGCTGCACCCAAACGTGGTGGTCGAGCAGTACGACAAGGATTTCTACCCCGGACAAACCGTGCTCGAGAATTCCGGGTTCATCCCGATCCTGCGCACCCAGACCAAGATGACGTGGCGGCACGAGCGGGACATCCTGCCGCGACATGGCCTGCGCAACGGCATGGCCATCGCGGACATCTGCTGCGGCATCGGCGATTTCGCCGTGCTCGTGGCTAAGGAATTCCGACCGAACCGCATCATTGCGATCGACCATGCCCCACAAAGTCTGGAGTACGCCCGTCGCGTGGCGGGTGAGTTCGGGGTCGAGGGCATCGATTACATTCAGGGCGATGCCGCCAATCTGCTGCTCGAGGACAACCAGTTCGACTTCGTCACCTGTCGCCATTCGCTGCAGGTGTTTGATCGGCCTGAACTGATACTGCGCGAGTTACTGCGCATCTGCAAACCGGGTGGCCGCGTCTACATCACCAACGAGAAGAACTCGCATTGCCTGGGCGAACCACGCGCAGAGAGCATCCAGTGGACCTACAACGAGGTCGCGCGCATCTGGGCGCATTTCAAGATGGACATCGAGCTCGGTCCCAAGAGCCGTCGCTATCTGATGGATGCGGGATTCGAGGACATCAAGATGGAGAGTTTCATGGTCACCAATTTGGATGGTGACCCGCAGGACTTCGCCGACGTCATCGCTGCATGGGAGGACGTGTACGCTGGCCAGATGGCAGTCCAACGCGGTGACGACGCCGAGTTCATCGCGCGCTTTCGCCAAGGCTTTCAGGATCACATTGCCGCGGCGCTGCACCCCAAGGGCTACGCCGGCTGGCCCATCTGGGCGGCCTCGGGCCGAAAACCGAGTTGAACGGGCCAGTGGGTTTCGGGGGGACTTGATGTCAGGCGAGAGTTTGCTGGGGCGCTTGCTGCAGCCCAAGACGTTTCGAGGCAAGTTCATCATCACGGTGGGCAGCGTCATGCTGCTCAGCATGCTGCTCTCGGCCGGCCTTTCTTTCTGGAACGCGCGCCGCCTTGCGAGCGACGCGACGGACGAAGTTCAGAAGGGACTCACTCAGGCGAGCCGCGAGTACCTGACCAACTACATCCAGACCACCGCCCTGCGCGTCGATTCGATCATCAACGAAACACACGCCGAGGTGGCTACCCTCGCGGCCGCAATGCAGAGCATGATCGACCGCCCGCAGACGGCGACCCAGCTCGGCAGCGCGTTGGCAAGCGATCGCATGTTCAATCCGAGCCTGGTGTATGACCAGACTGGCAAATGGGCGCAGAACGGCAAGGGGGCGCCGTCGGTGCTCAGCGTATGGGGCTACCTGCTGGGTCCCAGTCGCCAGCCCCGGCCCGATGTGCAGCGGCTGATCCGTGAGACCGCTGCATTTGACCTGCTCAGCACCAGTCAGATGGCTGGCGGCTCACGCAAGCTACAGGTGTATTACGTCGGCCCCAAGGACAAGCCGATCATGCGCACGACGCCGTACGCCGATCAAGCGCAGACCTTCGACAAGCTCTACCCGGGTCACAACGAGAAAAACTTCTGGGACTTCTTCTTTCCTGGCGTCTACGAGGGTTGGCAGGCATGGGCACGTGATCCGCGCACGCGGCCGGTCCGCAACGATCTGATCACCGAGACGGCACCATACATCGACGCCATCACGGGCAAACTGATCGTCAGCTACTTCCACCCGCTGTGGACTCGCGACCGACGGGATGCCGCCGGCATGACCGCCGCCGACGTCACGCTGGACCAACTCGCGGAGATCGTGCAAAGCGTCAAGGTGGCAGAGACCGGATTCGCCTTCCTCGCCATGGAAAATGGCAACGTGCTTGCGGTGAACAAGGCGGGCGAGCAGGCGCTGGGACTGACCACCGTCGACAGCGGCAGCAAGGAAGGTGTCACAGGCATCGACCGCGCGCTCTCCAAGAGCGTACACGCAGAGGTCCGCTCGCTCGCCATGCCCGCGGATGAAGGGGTACAGATCTCGCAGGTCAGAACCAGCGCTCCCAACGGCGCCAAGGAGCGACAGATCGTCACGCTGCACCGCCTTGGCAAGCGTAATCTGTGGGATGGCAAGAACATCGTGGGCAGCCAGCTGGTCCTTGGCTTCATGGTGCCCGAGTCGGAAATGTACGCGCCGGTCGAAGCCGCGCAGTCCTCGATCAAACAGTCGCTGCGTCGGATTCTAGAGAGCGCCGCTCTTGCCACTGCGTTGTCCCTGCTGACATTGCTGGGCGTGATCGTCGCGATTTCCAAGCCGATCTCGGCGGGCCTGAGCGAATTGGCGGCAGCCGCACGCCGGCTCAAAGACAAGGATTACACGGTACGCATCAGGAAGCCGTCAGATGACGAGGTCGGCGAGGTCGGCGTCGCGTTCAACAGCATGGCGGCCGACATCAGCTATCACACCGAAAACCTCGAACAGCTCGTCAAGGATCGGACCAGCGAACTGGCAGCGGCAAGCCAGGAGATCGTGCTGCTGAACCAGCGGCTCGAAATCGAGAACAAGCGCCTCGGTTCGGAAGTTGATGTTGCTCGCCAGATGCAGATGATGGTGCTGCCGAAGCGTGCGGAGCTCGAATCCGTTCATGGACTCGATATCGCAACCTACATGGAGCCGGCTGAAGAAGTCGGCGGCGATTACTACGACGTCCTGCAGTTCGGCGACAACGTCAAGATCGGCGTCGGCGACGTCACCGGCCACGGCCTCGAGAGCGGCGTACTCATGCTCATGGTGCAGTCCGTGGCACGTGCACTCGCCGAGCAGGGCGACGACGACCCGGTCAACTTCCTGGCAACGCTGAACAGTGCGATCTACAAGAACATCGTCCGTACTCGCACCGACAAATACCTCACACTTGCCTTTGTCGATTTCCGGGACGACGGCACCGTGATCCTCTCCGGTCAGCACGAGGAAGTGCTGATCGTCAGACAGGGCGGCATCATCGAGCGGATCGACACAAACGATCTCGGCTTCCCGATCGGTCTGGAATCCGACATCCGCAGCTTCGTCGCTACCATGCAACTGCAACTCGGTCCCGGCGATGTCCTGCTGCTGCATACCGACGGCGTGACTGAAGCGGAAAACCCCATGGGCGAGCTCTACGGCATGGACAGGCTGTGCAACAGCGCGACCAGACACAGCCAAGGATCCGCGGATTCGATCGTATCTGGCATCATCGGCGATCTGATGGTGCACATTGCGAACCAGAAGGTGCATGACGACATCACCTTGGTGGCGGTCAAACGGAGGTCAATGACATGAACGCGAGCTATGGCACGCCGCCTCCATCCTCGGCCAATGAGGAGCGCTGGAGCACACGTGTGCGACTGGACGGCGCGCTGCCCCCAGTCTGGGCCCATTGCGGCGCTACCGCCGACATGCTCGGCGAGCTGTACGCAAGGCAGGCTGCTCGCCAGGGCGGCAACGCCAACGAGGCCCGTCACGGCATCAACTACCTCGTGAATGAGTTGATGGAAAACGCCATCAAGTTCCGCGATGCGCAGTTCGATGCGGTGGAAGTGATGGCGCTCTTGGAGGATGGCGTTTTTGAGATCCGTGTGGTCAATCACGCGGCGCCGGAGGTTGCGGAGCGCTTTCAGGGTATCCTCGCTGAACTGACGGGTCGCGATCCGGGAGAGCTGCTGCTCGAGCGCATCGAGGCCAACGCCATGGGCGATGACGCGGGAGCCTCAGGTCTCGGCATTCTCACCTTGATGAATGACTACGGAGCCCAGTTCGGGTGGCATCTGGTGCGCGAAGATGCGGCGCGGCCAGTATTGGTCTCGACCCATGCCAGCCTTCGGCTCTGAAACGAACAAATCAATGCAAGACGTACGTCTGGAGTGAAGCAGAGTGGAAATCAAGACCAATGACTACCGTGTCTGGGATGAAGGCAGCACCATCCACTACGAGGGAACCATGCGCCTGTCGAGCGCGGAGGAGTACGCGCCGATCCAGGCACTGATGGCACAGGTATTGGAGGGCAAACCGGCGCGAGTCGATCTGGACCTGACCGGGCTCGAGTTCCTCAACAGCTCCGGCATCAACCTGTTCGCCAAATTCACCATCGAGATCCGCAATCGCGGCGATGTCGGCCTCGGCGTGAAGGGTTCTACGCGCGTACCTTGGCAGGCCAAGTCGCTGCCGAACCTGAAGAAGCTGTTCCCGGCCCTCGACCTGCAGATCGTCTGAACGGTTGCGCGCTGCAGGTCGCGCACTGCAGCTTGGGCGACAGGCATGCGGACCCTTTCAGAGCGGCTGCGCATTGACAAGGCCTGCACGGGGGCCTCTTCAGCGGCGCAAGCGCTGATCCAGTTCGTGCAGTCGCTCAGGGGTGCCTACGTCGAGCCACTGCCCTGCGTAGGATTCAGCGCTGACCCGTCCCGCCCGAGCCGCGGTGCGCAGCAGGGGCGCCAGTTTGAACGCGCCGTCGACGCAGCCATCGAACAGTTCCTTGCGATAGATCCCGATGCCTGAAAAGGTTTGGCGCTCACCGGTCCCGTCGTCGAGCATGCGCCCGTCACGAAGTACGAAGTCTCCGTTGCAGTTGTGCGCCGGGTTGGGCACCAGCACCAGATGCGCGAGGTCCCCGGCGGCCAGCCGATGGCGTAGTTGCTCATAGGGGTAGTCGGTCCAAACATCGCCATTGAGCACCAGAAACGAATCGCTGCCCAATAGCGGCAGAGCGCGAAAGATCCCGCCACCGGTTTCCAGAGGTTCAGGCCCCTCCTCGCTGTAAGCGATTCGAACGCCGTAAGCCGCTCCGTCGCCGAGCGCAGCTGCGATCTGGCTGCCGAGCCACGACAGGTTGATGACGACCTCAGTGTAGCCATTGCGCTGCAACGCGCGCAGGTGATGGACGATCAGCGCCTCGCCCCCCACTTCCAGCAGCGGCTTCGGTCGACTGAGGGTCAACGGCCGCATGCGCTCGCCCTTGCCCGCTGCGAGAATCATCGCGTGCATGGAGGTCATCTAGGCGGGTTCGCGTCGAGATCTGCGATCACGGCGGGCAACACCCGCGCGCGAATCAACTCCCCGAGCGCTGCGAATTCCGGGTGACGGGCACAGGCGCTGGCCGCATACCCCAGCGTGCGCGGAATATCGGCGAGATACCCCTGTTTGCCATCGCGGTGCCAGAGACGGGCGAAAATCCCGGCGACCTTGAGTTGCCGCTGCAGGCCCATCAGATCGAACCAACGCAGGAAGTCCGCCTCCGTGCCAGCAGCGTATAACCCGTTCGCAATGGCTTGGTTGCGATACGAGAGTGCCCAGCGTTCGACCTGCGACTGCGGCCATTCGATGTAGGCGTCGCGCAGCAGCGAGACGAGGTCATAAGTGAGCGGGCCATGCACGGCGTCCTGGAAATCCAGAATGCCGGGGTTGTCACCCGGGCAGATCATCAGGTTGCGGGAATGATAGTCACGGTGCACGAAGACCTGTGGTTGGGACACGGCATTACGAACCAGGGCATCCATGGCGCGCGCCAGATCAGTGACTTCCGTGCCGCTCAATTGGAGTTGCAGGTGGCGCGCCAGCAGCCAGTCCGGAAACAAGCTCATCTCGAAACGCAGCAACGTCTCGTCATAGGCCGGTAGCTGCTGGGTATGCTGCGCTCCGCCCGCCTGGATACGGATCAGGGCTGCAATTGCATCCTGATACAGGGCATCAGCCTGCCCGGGCAGGGGCAGTTCCGGAAGGTACATGCGGCTGCCCAGGTCGGTCAGTAGCAAGAACCCCTGCGCCTCATCGCGCGCAAGCACTCGCGGCGCATGCACCCCGATATCCGCCAGCATCGCCGCAACCCGCAGGAAAGGCGTGACGTCCTCCTTGTCGGGCGGGGCATCCATGACGATGCGGGTCGCTCCGTCGGCGAGAGTAACGCGGAAATACCGGCGGAAACTGGCATCGGCCGAGGCCGGCTCGATGGCGGCCGCCTCCAGCAGCAGGCCGGCAGTCAGCCAGTGGCGCAGGCGCTCGAGTCGCAGGTCGGTCGTCGGGTTTGAGCCGTTCAACGCGTTGGATCCCGGAAATTCGCATGGGTCATGCAACGGCTAATTATAATGCTGCGGATGATCGCAAAGCGGCGTGTCCTGACCCCACCTGCCCGGCAGAAACTGCTGCCAGCCCTCATTGCAGGCGCATTGGGTTGCTACCTACCGCTCACGGCAAGCGCGTCAGAGGCGGACGCGACGCCGCCGCAAGGCAACCGGCAATGTCGCGCGGCAACGGCGGAGGACCCGCGACTGGCCGCCCTGCGGGCGGCTGATCCGGACGACCCGAAAATCGACGTGAGCAGCGACACCGGTGACCTCGGCCGCGACGGCGCAGCCTCTCTGTCAGGCAACGTCACGATCCGCACCGGGCAGCGACTGCTGAAGGCGGACGCTGCCGAGATCGACGCCGAACAGCGCGGCGTCAAATTGCAGGGGAACGTCGAATACCTGGACCCACTGCTGCACGTGCGCGGCAGCGGCGGCTCGTTCCAAAGCGGCGGCACAGGCGAATTCCAAGGGGCGGAATTCGAACTCACCGACCGTGCGGTACGCGGTGCAGCCAAGAACGCGGAGGTCCGCGAGGACGGCACGATAGATCTTGCTGGCGTGCGTTACACGGCCTGTCCGCCCGGTGAGGCCGACTGGCAGTTGGAGGCCGGCGAGATCTCCATCAACCAGAAGCAGCAGATCGGTACGGGGCGGGACGTCCGACTGCGCTTCAAGGGCATCCCGCTGCTCTACACACCATGGATTTCGTTCCCGGTGGGCGACCAGCGCAAGTCGGGCCTGCTTTTCCCGACCATCGGCAACAGCGGCAAGACCGGCTTCGAGGTCGCGGTGCCGTGGTACTGGAACATTGCCCCGAACATGGACGCCACGATCACTGGACGGATTATGACGGCACGGGGTATTCGGGTCGATCCCGAGTTCCGCTACCTGACCGAGCGCAGTCGCGGCATCCTGGATGTCGAGTTCATGCCGTACGACAACGATACCGGCGACTCGCGCAGCCTCATCGAATATGCACACATCACCCGCTTCGCCCCCCGCACCCAGCTGCTGATCGATGCGAGCCATGCCAGCGATTCTCGCTATTTCGAGGATTTCGGCGTCGGCTTCGAAGGCACCAGCGTCACATTTCTTGATCGGCTGGCCGAATTCCGCCACGAGACGGACCATTGGCAGCTGCGTGCCCGCGCGCGGGACTATCAGGTCATCGACCGCGCGTTGGACGATACCGACCAGCCGTATTCCATCCTGCCGCAACTCAGCGCTTTGGGAAGCTGGCGGGACCTGCCCGGTGGTTTGTCAGCAGCGCTGCTGGCTGAGGTCACCAACTTCCAGCGCGAGAAGGGCACGGAGGGCCTGCGCATGGAAGCCGAACCCACGCTCGACTGGCGCGTGGATTATGGCGGCGCCTTCCTGCAGGCAGGCGCGGGCTGGAACCTGACGCAGTACGCCTTGCAGAACACCGCGGGTGCACCGCAATCACCCAGCCGCTCCCTGCCATTCGCCAGCCTTGACGGTGGCTTCACCCTGGAGCGCGCCATCGGCTCGCGTGGCCGCCGCATGCAGACGCTGGAGCCGCGCATCCGGTATCTCTACGTGCCCTACCGCGATCAGGACGACCTGCCCGTATTCGACACCGGCTTACCCGACCTGAACCTGGTGCAACTGTTCCGCACCAATCGCTATGTCGGACCCGACCGTATCGGTGACGCCAACCAACTTAGTCTGGGCCTGACCACACGGTTCTTTGATCTTGGACGCGGTCGGCAGTACCTGAGCGCCACGGTCGGCCAGGCCATCTACTTCGAGGACCCGAAGGTCCGCCTGCCGAATGAACCCGAGCGTCGTCGCTCCACCTCGGATCTGATTGCCGAAGTGGAGGTTGCAGCGTTCAAAGACTGGAATGCCCGCGTCGGCTACCAGTGGAATCCGGACCAGACGCGTACGGAGCGCAGCGAAGTGTTCCTGCAATACCGACCGCGCTCGGACAAGGTGGTGAACTTCGGCTACCGCTTCCGCCGCGATCTGCTCGACCAGTTCGACGTCTCGGCGGCGTGGCCGATCAATGAGCAGTGGCGTGGCTTTGCGCGGTGGGTCTATTCCACGCGCGAAAACAAGACTCTGGACCAGTTTGTGGGCCTCGAGTACAACGCGTGCTGCTGGGCAGTGCGGGTGATCACACGCCGCTTCGTGAGCAGCCGCACGGGCGCCTCCGACACTTCGATCGGTCTGCAACTGGAACTCAAAGGCCTGTCCAGTGTCGGATCGGATGGCGAAGCTTTCCTGCGCGACTCGATTCGTGGATACTCCGCCCTCCAGCCGGATGAAAAACCCTGACATGCCATTGATTCGAAAGACTTTTGCGGCAATCCTGGCGTTCACCGCCGTAATCTCGGCTGCGTATGCCGAAGCGCCGGCGGCCACCAGCGCACCACTCAGTTCCACCGGCCGTCTGCTCGACGGCGTGGCGGCGGTGGTCAACGATGGCATCGTCCTCAAGAGCCAGGTCGAGCGCCAGACCGCGAGCATTGCGCAGCGTATCCAGCAGCAGGGACAGCAATTGCCGCCACGCGACGTCCTGCGCCAGCAAGTGCTCGAGCGCCTGATCAGTCAGGAAGTGCAGTTGCAGCGGGCCGAGCGCCTCGGCATCAAGGTACCGGATGAGATGCTCAATCAGGCACTCACCGACGTGGCGCAGCGCAATGGTCTCAAGTTCAGCGACCTGCCGGCCGCCCTAGAGCAGCAGGGAATCGATTACCGCGCCTACCGCGAGGACGTGCGTCGCGAACTCACGCTGACGTCACTGCGCCAGCGCGACGTGCTGAGCCGCGTCTATGTTTCTCCGCATGAGATCGACCAGTGCGTAGCCAAGCGTGGCGCGCAGGTAGGCGCGGACCAGGAATACAACATCGCGCATATTCTGGTTGCCGTGCCCGCAACGGCCACTGACAAGCAGATCGCAGAGAAGACCGCAAAGGCGCAGGGCGTATACGAGCGAGCGCGCAAGGGCGAGGATTTCGGTCAGCTGGCAATCTCTTACTCGGAGTCGGGTACCGCGCTGGAGGGGGGTGCGCTCGGCTGGCGCAAGCAGGACCAACTGCCCTCCTTCGTTGCCGACGTCATCCCCAAACTCAAACCCGGCCAGGTCACCGAGCCGATCCGCATGCCGAGCGGCCTGCACATCTTCAAGCTCATCGATGTACGCGGTGCCCAGCAGTCGGCACTGGTATCGCAAGTGCATGCGCGGCACATCCTGATGAAGACCAACGAGATACAGGACGATCAGACCGTCCGGCAGAAACTGCTGGCCATTCGCGCTCGCATCCTGAAGGGAGAGAGCTTCGAAGCCATCGCCTCGGTGACCTCCGAGGACACGGGCTCAGCCGCCAACGGCGGAGACCTTGGGTGGGTGGGACCGGGCAATTTCGTACCCGAGTTCGATGAGCAACTCGAAAAGTTGCCCGAAAAGCAGCTCAGTGAACCATTCAAGTCACGCTACGGCTGGCATCTGGTCGAAGTGCTCGGACGACGTACCTACGATGCCTCGGGCGACATGACTCGCAACCGCTGCGTGGGTCAGTTGCGGGAGGCGCGGGCCGACGAAGAAACCGACCTGTGGCTGCGTCGTTTGCGCGACGAGGCTTACGTCGAAATCAAGATGTGAGCAGGACGGTCGGCAAGGCACGCACGGACGTGCCGCCAACCATTGCCGTGACCACCGGTGAGCCTGCCGGTATCGGCCCGGACATCTGTGCGGCCTTGCTCGGCAAAGCTCGGCGCGACTGTCGCATCGTGCTGATCGGCGACGGGACCTTGCTGCTGCGCGCCCACGGCACGGCCCGAACATTGGTCGAGTTCGACCCTAACTCCAGTATCGTCAAGCGTCGCGTAGAGGTGTTGCACCTGCCGCTCCACGCGCCCTGCGTGCCCGGACGGCTGGATACGGCGAACGCATCGTATGTGCTCGAATTGCTCAACATGGCCATCGGTGGCTGTGCCGCGGGCGCCTTCGATGCCATCGTCACCGCACCCGTCCACAAGGGCATCATCAACGATGCCGGGGTTCCTTTCAGTGGCCACACCGAGTATTTCGCGGCGGCTACCGGCACGGCGCTGCCCGTGATGTTGCTGGTGGGCGCAGGACTGCGGGTGGCGTTGGCGACCACGCATCTGCCATTGAATCAAGTGAGTGCGGCAATCACGCGTCCGCACCTGGAAACCGTACTGCGTGTCCTTGAAAGCGACCTGCGCCTCAAGTTCGGACTGCGCCAGCCACGCATCATGGTGCTCGGTCTCAACCCGCATGCCGGCGAATCCGGTCACCTCGGCCGAGAGGAGATCGATGTCATCGGGCCGACGCTGGAGAAACTGCGACGCAAGGGCATGCGCATCGAGGGCCCCGTCCCGGCCGACACAGCGTTCCTGCCGACACGCCTCGCGCAAATCGATGCTGTACTCGCGATGTATCACGACCAGGGCTTGCCAGTATTGAAAGCGGCAAGTTTCGGGCATGCCGTCAATCTCACTCTGGGTCTGCCAATCGTCAGAACCTCGGTGGACCACGGCACGGCGCTCGATCTGGCGGGGACCACGCGGGCCGATCCTGGCAGCCTGTTGGCGGCCGTCGATCTGGCCGTACAACTCAGTCGACGGACGGATCGTTGAAGCCCCACGCCAAGAAGCGCTTCGGTCAGCATTTTCTGCACGACCCGGGAACGATCGACCGTATCGTGCGTGCCATTGCGCCCGTGCCCGGGCAACGCCTCGTGGAGATCGGGCCGGGCCGCGGAGCCATCACGCTGCCGCTGCTGCAGGCCGCCGGTCATCTCGAGGTGGTCGAAATCGACCGTGACGTACTGCCGCTGCTGCAGGAGCGCTGCCGGGATGCTGGCGAACTGAAAATCCACGTGGCGGATGCTCTGGAATTCGACTTCAGCGCACTGCGTGGTGATGGTCCGAGACTCCGCCTCGTCGGCAACCTGCCCTATAACGTGTCGACCCCGCTGCTGTTCCACTTCATACGCCATCTGGATGCGATCGAGGACATGCATTTCATGCTGCAGCGTGAAGTCGTCACCCGTATGGCGGCGGCACCTGGCAGCGGTGACTACGGGCGCCTCACGGTGATGCTGGCACCGGCCGTGCGCGTCGAGCGGCTGTTCGATATCGGCACCGGCGCCTTTTCTCCGCCACCCAAGGTGGTCTCGACGTTCTTTACCCTGCGGCCGCACCGGACCGCGCCCTTTGTGCTCGATAACCATGCGGCCTATGCACGGATCGTCGCAGCCGCCTTCTCGCAGCGTCGCAAGACGCTGCGCAATTCATTGTCAGGGCTGCTCAGTGCCGAGGAGATTGCAGCTGCCGGGATCGACCCGGGGGCAAGAGCGGAGACCGTGTCGCCGGAGGGATTTGCGGCGTTGGCGACGCACTGCCACTGAGTAATCCACGATTGGTCGCCACGCCGGAGGGGCCTATAATCATCCCGTAGTGCCCTCTGCGCCCGCGGGAGACTCCGATGAGCGAATATAAGCGCATCCTGCTGTGCCTGGACCTTACCGAGGACAGCGGACGGATCGCCGACCGTGCGATGGACATTGCCCATCGCAATAGTGCCTCCGTCACCCTGCTCCACGTCGTGGAATATGTGCCGGTCGAACCCATGGGCGAGGCATTGCTGCCGTCGGTACAGATCGAACGGGAACTGCTGGAGCGCGCCCGCCTTCGTATGGATCAGATTGCTGAGCGGCTCGGGCTTGGGCAATCGGAGCGATTGGTGCTGGCAGGCAACATCAAAACCGAAGTCGTGCGTATCGCTCGCGAGCGCAGCATCGACTTGATCGTGCTCGGAAGTCGGGAGCGCCACGGGATGTCGATCCTGTTCAATTTCACTGAGGACTCTGTGATGCACGCCGCGCCCTGCGACGTCCTTGCAGTGCGCCTTGCCCGCGCTTCCTGACGATACGACCCGACCGTGTCCAGCGATCCGATCTATCAAATCCGTGTGGACGTCGTAACGCGGTACCTGGCGGACCAGTCCAGTCCGCCGGAGAGCCGCTACGTGTTCGGCTACACCATCACGATCCGTAACGAGGGCTCGGTACCGGCCCGATTGCTGAGCCGGCATTGGTTCATCACCGACTCCAACGGCAAGGTGCAGGAGGTGGTGGGTGAAGGCGTCGTCGGCGAACAACCCCATCTGCAACCCGGCCAGGGATTCCGCTACTCGAGCGGGACAGTCCTCGAAACACCGGTCGGTGCGATGGAGGGCAAGTACTCAATGGTTGCAGACGACGGCGCGCAGTTCGAGGCCCCCATCGCGCCCTTCACATTGGCCATGCCCGGCCTGCTCAACTGACGGCCGCATCATGGCCATTCACGCGATCGGTGACGTGCAGGGTTGTGCTGCCGAACTCGACGCTCTGCTCGAACTCATCGACTTCGATCCGCGTCGTGACCGCCTGTGGTTTGTCGGCGATCTGGTCAACCGTGGACCGCAATCACTGGAAGTATTGCGTCGGGTGATGGCTCTGGGTGATGCGGCCGTCACCGTACTCGGCAATCACGACCTCCACCTGCTGGCGCTGGCACGTACCGGTGCAAAGCTGCGCGGCACGGACGCGGGACTGCAGCCGATCATGGCTGCCCGCGACCGCGAGCAGTTGCTTGATTGGCTGCAATCGCGCCCGATGCTGCATCACGACGCGACCCTGGGTCGCACCATGGTGCATGCGGGTCTGCCGCCCCAATGGGATCTCGCTCTCGCACGCAGTTGTGCCCGTGAACTCGAGGCAGCACTGCGCAGTGAACGCAGCGGGGCATTGCTCGAGCAGATGTACGGCAACCAACCGGACTTATGGCATGACGATCTCGATGGCCTCGATCGTCTGCGATTCATTACCAATGCACTGACTCGCCTGCGAGCCTGCGATGAAACGGGTCGCATGCTGCTCAAGGTGAAAGGCCGCCTCGACCAGTTACCGCAGGGTGCGGTCCCCTGGTTCCGGGTCCCGGGCCGCCGCAGCGCGGGCGAGCGCATCATCTGCGGGCACTGGTCAGCGATCGGTTACAGCAACGAACAGGACGTATTGTCACTCGACACCGGTTGCGTCTGGGGCGGCACGCTGACCGCTCAACGCCTCGACGTTCCCGCCCAACCCGTCGCCGTGACCAATATCAGCGGCGGACTGCCGATCGACTCAGACTGACCGCTGTCGGATTCGGGCCTATTTTTTCTTCTTCTTGTCGGACGGCGCGGGATCAGGCTGCGGTGCCTGCAGGATCTCGACACTGATATCGACCGAATCGCTCGACACCTGCCGTGGACTGCAGCTGAGGCGGTTACCCGGCAGTTCGCGGGCACCGAGCGGGATCAACACCTGCCGCAGGATCTGCGACATCAACTCGCAATCGCCATCTTCGATGCGACTGTTGCGGCTGCCCCGAAAGCGTACGACGCGCGGGGTTGCAGGAAACTGGGCGGTAGCTTCCTCGATGGGAGTGTCGTTGTTGCCGCGCACCCGCGCAGCGAGTTCCCGCGTGGAGCGCGTCTTCTCCAGCTCTGCCAACCGTTCCGGGGTTGCAGCACGGGGCACGGCTGCTTTGATCCGGGCGCCCGTGATCATTTCCGGTCCTGAATTGCTGGTACAACCACTGTTGCGCACGGTGAACCCCGGCCGCGCACCAATCTGTCTGAGTACGTAGACCAGTTTGTCGCGTACGCTGTCACAGCTGTAATAGGTGGTGTAGCCGATATAGTTGAAGCGGATTTCCTGCTCCACCCACACGGCATTGACCGTCGCAGCGTCCGCAGGTGATGCTGCCTTCGGGGGAATCGATTCGGCGGCGCAAGCCAAATAATACGGCGAGCTGCTGGCCAGCAGCGCGATCAGGCAAGTCACTTTGAATCGTCGCATGGCTGTCTCCTTTGAGTACTTTATACTCGCCTCCATGCAACCTCTCAAAGCCTTCAATTTCCACAGCTGGATCGAGGCCCACCGGCACCTGCTGAAGCCACCGGTCTGCAACAAGCTGGTGTTCGAGGACTCCGATTTCGTCGTCATGGTCGTGGGTGGGCCGAACGCCCGCAAGGACTACCACGACGATCCCGGCGAGGAGCTGTTCCATCAGATCGAGGGGGAGATGTTGCTGCGGACCATCCAGGACGGTCGTCGCGTCGATATCCCGATTCGCGCCGGGGAGATGCTCCTGTTGCCGCCCCACGTACCCCATTCACCGCAGCGTTTTGCCAACGGCGTGGGGCTGGTGATCGAGCGCAAGCGGCAACATACCGAACCCGATGGATTCCTGTGGTACTGCGAGCGCTGCGATGCTCAGCTCTACAGTGAGTACCTGCGGGTCACCGATCTGGAAACCCAACTGCCGCCGGTCTTCGACCGCTTCTGGTCACAGCCCAACCACCACACCTGCCGCAGCTGCGGCACCGTGATGGTGCGCTGAGTCACCGGCAGCGAACGGATCGCAGGCACATGCGTCAGCTCGAGTTCATGGAAGGAGGACGCCGCTGGCGTGCTGACCTCGGGCACGGCCATGATCTCGCCATCACGCTGGGTGGCGATGGACCGCAGCCGCGCTTCTTCGTGGACGACGCTGTTCGTACAGCAGCGCTGCGTATCGCAGGATTTACCGGCTCAGTCGCGGACGGCGGCAGTTGCAATTGCGCAGTGCATGAATTCGCCCCGCATTGCCATGGAACCCATACGGAGTGCGTGGGACATGTAACCCGTCAGTCGAACCTGCTGCCGACCCTGACGCCAGCGCCGCTGGCACTGGCATTGGTCGTGACGATCGATCCCGAGCAACTGCGGTCGGTACCGGATACGCGCGGCCGGGTTAGCGCAGACGATGATCAGGTCATCTCGCGGGCTGGGCTGGCATCGGCTGCCGAGCCCATGGCTCACATCCCGTGGACGGCGCTGGTGATCCGCACCCTGCCGAATGACGAACACAAGCAGGGCAAACATTACACCGGGCCCTGTCCTGCGCCTTATTTCACCGTGGATGCCATGCAGTGGCTGGTTGCACGCGGCGTGGTATCGCTGGTGGTCGATCTGCCGAGCCTCGATCGCGGGGATGACGGGGGCGAACTCGCTGCGCACCGCTGCTACTGGGGGTTGGCACCGGGCAGTACCGATGCGGCGACTGCCGGACGCGGCACGGCACTCGTCACTGAACTGGCCTATGTGCCGGATGAGGTGCGTGACGGGCTGTACCTGCTCGACCTGCAGGTGGCGGCTTTTGCCGCCGACGCAGCACCCTCGCGCCCTGTGCTGTACCCCGTGACCGAGGCGAGGCCATGACCGACCTGGAGCGTAACGCAGCGAGGACTTTGGATGCCGCTGATCCGATCGCGCTCTGGCGCGGTCGATTCCACCTGCCGCGGACGGCCAACGCCGAACCCTTGGTCTATCTCTGCGGCCACTCTCTCGGGGCGCAGCCGGTGCAGGCCGCACGATACGTCGAAGAGGTGATGCGTGACTGGCGCGAGCTCGGCGTCGAGGGGCATTTCGCCGCACAGCGACCCTGGCTCAGCTATCACGCGGCGTTGGCTGCGCCGCTAGGCCGGCTGGTGGGTGCATTGCCGCATGAAGTGGTGGCGATGAACACGCTCACCGTCAATCTGCATCTCATGCTGGTCAGCTTCTATCGCCCAGCCGGTGCACGTACGGCACTGCTGATCGAGAAGCACGCGTTCCCTTCGGATCGGTATGCCGCTGAATCGCAAGTGCGCTGGCATGGTTTGGATCCCGTACACGATCTGATCGAAATCGAATCCCGGCCCGGCGAGGATTGCCTGCGTACCGAAGACATCATCGACCGGATCCAACGCGAGGGTCAGCGCATTGCAACGGTGATGTTGCCAGGCGTTCAGTACCTCACCGGACAAGCGCTCGATATTCCCGCCATTACTGCCGCGGCGCAGAGTCAAGGCTGCAAGGTTGGCTGGGACCTCGCGCATGCGATCGGCAACGTGCCCGTTTCGCTGCACGAATCGGGTGCGGACTTCGCTGTGTGGTGCCACTACAAATACGTGAACGGTGGTCCTGGCGCGGTCGGTGGCGCCTTTGTGCACGAGCGTCATGCTCGCAGCCCGGATCTGCCGCGGCTCAGCGGATGGTGGGGCAACGATCCGGCAGAACGCTTCCGCATGGCTGCGCAATTTACAGCGACCGCCGGTGCAGACGGGTGGCAACTGAGCAATCCGCCAATCCTCGCCATGGCCCCTCTCCTGACGTCGCTGGAATACTTCGACGCAGTTGGTCTGACACAGTTGCGGGACAAGTCGGTCCAGCTGACCGGATTTCTCGAGGCGCTGTTGCGTCGGCACCTGAATGATCGCGTGCAGGTCGTGACACCGGCCGACCCAGCTCAGCGCGGTGCGGCATTGTCACTGCGGCTGCGGCTGTCGCGCGATCAGGCCCGGACGGTATTCGTCGGCCTGCAGCGTCGGGGAGTCCTGACCGACTGGCGTGAACCGGATGTGATTCGGGTTGCGCCCGTTCCCTTCTACAACTCGTTCGAGGATGTCTGGCAGTTCGTCGCCGCTCTCGATGCAGAGTTGGCAGGGACCGGCGCATGAATAAGCGCGTGACGGTGATCGGCGCGGGTATCTCCGGCGCCTTGATGGCAATCCTGCTCGCGCGTCGCGGTCACGAGGTCATGGTCTATGAGCGCCGACCCGACCTGCGCAAGGTCGATATGGATGCCGGACGTTCGATCAATCTGGCCCTCGCCCGTCGCGGCATCAATGCGCTGGAACAAGCGGGCGTGTTTGCCGATGTGGAACCGCTGTTGATCCCCCTGCGCGGACGCATGCTGCATGACATCGGGGGCGAATTGTCTTTCGCCGTGTACGGTCAGCGCCCGGATGAGGTGATCCACTCGGTATCGCGCCCGGGACTCACCCGCGCACTGCTCGACCACGCACAGCGGGTGTACGGCGTCCAACCGCGATTCCTTCAGGCGGCCCGCCGGCTCGATTTTGCCGCAGACCGACTGGTGATGCTCGATGAGGTCTCGGGCGACGAATACACGGTCCCGATGACGCCGTTGATCGCCTGCGATGGCGCAGGGTCAGTGGTCCGTCGCGCGATGACTGGGCAACTTGGCAATCGCGTGGTGGAGGACATGCTTGACTACGGCTACAAGGAACTGACTCTGCCGGCGGGTCCCGCCAGCAGCCATCTGATCGAAAAAAATGCGCTGCACATCTGGCCGCGTGGCGGCTTCATGCTCATCGCATTGCCGAACGTGGACGGCAGCTTCACTGTGACGTTGTTTCTACCGCTCAAGGGTGAACGTGACAGCTTTGCGGCGATCGACAGTCGCGACGAAGCGGACGCTTTCTTTGCTCGCCAGTTCCCCGATGTCGTGCCGTTGATGCCGGACCTGGCCCGCGAGTTCCTCGAGCATCCGGTCGGACGCATGGGCACCGTCTACGCGCATCAATGGCATGCCGGCGCTGGTCGTGCCGTACTGCTCGGTGATGCCGCACATGCCATCGTGCCATTCCACGGCCAGGGCATGAATGCCTGCTTCGAGGACTGTCATGAACTGGACCGCCTGCTTGCGACCCATGGTACCGACTGGTCAGCGGCATTCACGGAGTTCGAGCGCATACGACGACCCAACACGAACGCCATCGCAGCGATGGCGCTCGAGAATTTCACTGAAATGCGCGACACGGTGCGGGATCCCAAGTTCATGCTGCGCAAGGAATTGTCGTTCGAACTCGAGCGCCGATTTCCGGAGCGCTTTATTCCCCGCTATTCGATGGTGACGTTCCACCACGAAATTCCTTATGCGGTCGCGTTTGAGCGAGGCCGGATCCAGGCCGGGATCATCGAGGACCTGATCCGCGATGCCGGCAGCGTCGGACAGGTGGACTTCGAACGGGCCGCACACTTGATCGACGCCGGTCTACGACCCCTCTGAGCCTGCAGCCGCTCCTGCTTTGCAACGTGGCCCCGCATTGGCCGGGTCAGGGCACGCGCACCAGCTCCAGAAAGGTGAACGACCAGGCATGCCGTTCGTCGACGGGATGGGGCTCGCGGCGCACTTCACGCCATTGCGCAGGCTCGAGCGCCGGGAACCAGGTGTCGGCGGGCACGCGCGCATGGACCTGGGTGAGGTGGATGACCGTGGTCATCGGCAGGGCGAGCCGGTAGATCTCGGCGCCGCCGATTACGCAGACTTCAGGAACCTCACCGGCCTGATCGAGCGCTGCGGGCAGCGATGTCACCACGCTGCAGCCGACGGCCGAATAATCGGGTTGTCGCGTCACCACGATGTTGTGGCGACCCGGCAGCGGGCGCCCGATCGATTCCCAGGTCTTGCGCCCCATGATGATGGGCTTGCCAAGGGTCAGGGCCTTGAAACGCTTCAAGTCGTCCGGCAGGTGCCAAGGCAACTGGCCGTCGCGACCGATGGCACCAGCCTCGTCGGTCGCAACGATGATCGACACCCGCGGCGCGGCGGCACTCACTTCCTGCCGCGCGCCTTACCGCCGGATTTGGCGTCCTTTTTCGCCTTCTTGCGCTTTTTCTTCAGATCCGTCGGCGAGATGTCCAGCATCGTGCCACGGCAATTGGGCGAGCCACAGCGGCAATCATATAAAGCCAACTCCTCCGGGTCGTCTGTGCTGACCCAGGTGAGCTGATAATCGTAACCGAGCTCTTCACCCGGCCGGATGGTGCGAATCGCCTCGATATAGACGCGATCATCGATGATGCTGGTTTCGCAATTCGCATCGCATTTATGGTTGATGTAGCGGGCGGCATTGCCACCGACGCCTGCGTCGATGCAGATGTCGTCATTGACGATGAACAAAAACGTGTGGCCATCATCGTCCGCCTTCAGCTCGTAACGGGCATCGGCGACCTCATGGGAGATTCGCTCGCCGATGTACTCAACGATACGGCTGCCCTTGCGGATCGTTCGGGTCGCATAGACCCCCCGACCATGGATCTTCGAGCGACGCACTTTGATCATGGGCTCAGCCTTGGCGACGGCAGCCGCCTTGCGCACCGGTGCCTTGGCGGTTTTGGCGCCTGCGGACTTGCGGGAGACTGATGTTTTGCTGCTCGAAGTTTTCATACGGCGATGGGTGCCTTGATGGGAGGATGGGATTGATAGTCGAGGAACTCAAAGTCCTCGTAACGGTAATCGAAGATGGTATCGGGCCTGCGCAGGATCTTGAGCGACGGCAGCGGCAACGGTGCGCGCGACAACTGCAGGCGGGCCTGCTCGAAGTGGTTGAGGTAGAGGTGACAGTCTCCGCCGGTCCAGACAAAGTCACCGACCTCCAGATCGCATTGCTGGGCGAACATATGTGTCAGCAGTGCGTAGCTTGCAATGTTGAATGGCACGCCGAGAAAGATATCGGCACTGCGCTGGTACAATTGGCAGGACAGCCGTCCACCCGCAACGAAGAACTGAAACATGGCATGGCAGGGGGTGAGCGCCATCTGGTCGAGTTCCCCGACATTCCATGCATTGACAATGATGCGTCGCGACGCAGGATCACGGCGCAGGAGTTCGACGGCGCGGGCGATCTGGTCGATCCGCTCGCCGCCCGCGGTACGCCAGCCGCGCCACTGCACGCCGTACACCGGCCCGAGTTCACCGTCCGCATTGGCCCACTCGTCCCAAATGGTGACCCCGTGTTCGCGCAAGTAACGGACGTTCGTTTCGCCTCTCAGGAACCACAGCAATTCATGCACGATCGACTTGAGGTGCAGCTTTTTGGTGGTCACGAGCGGGAATCCGGCCTGCAGGTCGAACCGCATCTGCCACCCGAATATGGCATGGGTGCCGGTCCCGGTGCGGTCGTCCTTGCGTGCGCCGCGCTCGAGCACCGTCTGCAAGAGTTCCAGATACTGACGCATCCTCAGCCCACGTAATTGCCAGAAGGCTCATTGCGGCGATACGCCCTGATCAGCAGTGCAAGTCCCCCCAGGATCATGGGCAGACAGAGGATCTGTCCCATGGTCACCCAGTCAAACAGCAGGTAACCGCGGTTCTCATCGGGGACACGCACAAACTCGATTGCAAAGCGGAATAGTCCATAGCAGAGGAGGAACAGGCCTGATGGCGCCCAACGCGGGCGCGGTCTGGATGTGAACCACCACAGAATCAGGAACAGCAGCAGCCCTTCGAGCGTCGCCTCGTACAGCTGCGACGGGTGCAGCACCTGACCATCGACCAGCATCCCCCACGGCACGTCGGTCGGTTTGCCCCACAACTCGCCGTTGATGAAGTTGCCGATACGGCCCGCACCGATACCGATGGCCGGCAGTGGCGCCAGGAAATCGAAGACGTCGGCGATCCGCTTGCGACGACTGATGGCGAACAGGGCGGCGGCCACCATCACACCGAGCAGACCGCCGTGGAAGGACATGCCGCCTTCCCAGATACGCAACATACTGAGCGGCTCGGCAATGACGCGCTCGGTGCCGTAGAACAGGATCCAGCCAATCCGGCCGCCCAGGATGACGCCCAACGAGGCATGGAAGATGAGGTCGTCGACCTGAGTCGGCGTCCAGGTCGAACCGGGCTGCGCCGCCCGACGGCGGGCCAGCCACCAGCCAGCAATGAACCCGATCAGGTACATCACGCCGTACCAATGGACCTTCAACGGACCCAGCGACAGCGCGATCGGATCAGGATTCGGATAAACGAGCATGGCGCGACGATATTACCTGCCGCTCGGCTCAGCCGCCGACCTGAATCGGAATCACCTCGGCTCCGAGCGGGAACAGTTCCTGACGAATCTCACTGATCAGCCCCCATTGCAGCGCCTCTTCGGGGTCCAGGGTTTTGCGACCCAGAATGGCACGGAACACCTGTCGCTTGGTCTTGCGGGTATTGGCGGCAATCACGCTGGCGCAATTCTCCATGTCGACTCGCAGGCTGTTGACCAGCTCGAGCAGTTTCGGCTCTTCGTAGCTGGCGCCCTCGCGGAAATTCATGCTCACAGGATGCAGCAGAAACCGCGCCTGTGGGACTGAAAGGCGCGTTTTTCCGGCACAGAACAATGCGACTCCGATGGAATCGACACTGCCGATATTGTGCGTAATCACTTCGGCGGGAATGCCTTTGAGGTAGTTGTAGGCAGTCAACCCGTGGAACACGGAACCGCCGGTAGTGGAGATGAGCAGAGTGAAGTGGGTGGTGCCGAGCGCGAGTCGTTGATCAACCAGCTTCATGAGCTGACCGATACTCGATTCATTGACGGGGGTGTAGAACTTGATCACCACAGATTCAGCCATGCTCATCCTCCAGCAGCGAGCGTTGTCCGCGAGGCGACCACCGCTCAGTCAAACTCAGTCGCGCACCACTCGGCAGAACAGCGACTTCAGATAGCGTGTCTCGACGATGGCCGGGTGGATCGGGTGATCCGGCGACTGGCCGCCCACTTCGAGCACCTGCACGAACCGACCCAGATGACGCCCGGCCTGCTGGATCGCCGCCAGCAGGTCGTCCTGCTGCAGATGGTGCGAGCAGGAACAGGACACGAGAATGCCATCCTGCGGCAAGAGTTGCATCGCGAGCTGGTTCAGCTTGCGATAGGCCGCCTGGCCTTTGGGCAGATCCTTGCGGCGTTTGACGAATGCCGGTGGATCCACCACCACCACATCGAACTGCTCGCCCGCCTCGCGCAGGGCGGCCAAGGCGTCAAAGGCATCACTGCGCAACGTCCGCACGGCAAGGCCATTGATCGACGCCGCAGCCTCGAGGAGCCCCAGAGCATCGGCGGACGAATCAACGCAAACGACCTCGCTGGCCCCGGCCCTAGCCGCCGCCAGACCCCATGCGCCCAGGTAGCTGAAAACATCCAGAACCCGCCGGCCGTTGACGTATTTGAGCAGCGAACGCCGGTTGGCAGCTTGATCATAGAACCAGCCGGTCTTCTGCCCCGCGCCGATCGGGATCCCGAAACGTACGCCGTTTTCCTCGATCTCGGCCCGGTGCACAGACGGGCCGTAGGCGGTTTCGACGTAGCTCGGCAAACCCTCCAATTCGCGCGCCCCGGAGTCGTTTTTCCATACCAGTGTCTTCGCGCCAGTGACCTCGATCACGGCGGTGCCGATCTGATCCTTCATGGCTTCCATGCCGACGGTGCCGATTTGACCGACGACGGTTTCGCCGAAACGGTCCAGCACCAGACCCGGCAAGCCGTCCGACTCGCCATGGACCAGGCGGTAAAAAGGCTGCGCGTAGAGTCGCGTACGCAAGGCCAGCGCCACTTGGAGGCGCCGCACCAGCAGCGCCGCGCCGGGCGGGCACAGCGGGTCACGACCGAGGATACGCGCGCAGATCAGCGCATGCGGATTGACGTAGGCATAGCCCAGAAAGCGATCGCGCGCGTCGACGACGCGGGCCACTGCGCCAGGGGCAAACGCGACGAGCGGCGTGCGTTGCGTGTCGACCTCATTGCTGAAAATCCAGAGATGCCCCGCGCTGATGCGGCGATCCTCGCGATGCTTGAGACGTAGCTCGGGCAACGCACTCGCCGCGTCGGGCATGACGGTATCGGTGGACATGGAGGGTCCCGTCGGCCGAGGGCGGCCTTCCGTTATAGTGGTCACATTGTAACCGACCCGGGTGGTCCATCATGTCCCAACCGACGCCCCGCGCAGCACGTAACCGGCTCGCGGCGCAGACCAGCCCGTATCTCCTGCAGCACGCGGACAATCCGGTCGACTGGTATCCGTGGGGCGCCGAGGCTCTGAGCCGCGCCCGCGCCGAAAACAAACCCATTTTGCTGTCGATCGGCTATTCGGCCTGTCACTGGTGTCATGTCATGGCACACGAATCGTTTGACGATCCGGCCACGGCCGAGGTGATGAACCGGTTGTTCATCAACATAAAGGTCGATCGTGAAGAACGTCCTGACCTCGACCGAATCTATCAGACGGCACATCAGTTGCTGACCCAGTCGGCCGGCGGCTGGCCGCTGACAGTATTTCTGTCGCCCAAGACGCAGAGCCCGTTCTTCACCGGAACCTACTTCCCCCCCGAAGCGCGCCATGGCATGCCCGCCTTTCGTACCGTCCTGCAACGGGTTGCGGAGTTTCACGCCTTGCGGGGCGGTGAGCTGGCCGGACATGGCACCGAGCTGGTAGCAGCCATGAACAGCCTGCTGCCGGCCCCCGCGCCGGGGCCCGAGCCGCTCTCTCTGAATGTGCTGGAGACGGCGCGGAACCGACTGCAACAGGATTTCGATAGCGAATTCGGCGGCAGCCGCGGTGCACCCAAGTTTCCGCAGCCGATGCACATCGAGCTGCTGCTGCGCATCTGGCGCGGCACGGCAGCCAACGAACACCCGGACCTTCAGGCTCTGTACATGGCCACCCTGACGGCTACTCGCATGGCCGAGGGCGGTATCTACGACCAAGTGGGGGGCGGCTTCTGTCGTTACTCCGTCGATGAGTACTGGATGATTCCTCATTTCGAGAAAATGCTGTACGACAATGCTCAACTGCTCGCCACCTACGCCCAACTGGCGGTAGCAACCGGCGATCCCCTGTTTCGGCGCGTGACCGCCGAGACCGGTGACTGGCTGCTACGTGAGATGTCCGATCGTGCCGGCGGTCTTCATGCCGCGCTTGATGCGGACTCGGAAGGCCACGAAGGACGTTTCTACACATGGCACCGCGAGCAGGTGCAGGGAGTGCTGGACCCTCGGCATTACACGGTCTTTGAACGTCGTTATGGTCTCGACCGAGAGGCCAACTTCGACGGACAGTGGCATCTGCACTGTTTCCGCCCGGTGGGTCCGCTCGCTGCCGAACTGCAGTTGAGCGATGCCGCGGCCGAGGCATTGCTGGATGAGGCGCGATTGAAGTTGCTCGCAGTGCGTGACAGCCGCGTTCGCCCATCACGGGACGAAAAAATCATCACGAGCTGGAACGGACTCGCCATCGCTGGGCTCGCAACTGCATCGAGAACGCTGGCTGATATCCGTTACGCTGACGCAGCATCGGCGGCAGCCCGCTTCCTGCGCACGTACTGCTGGCATGAGGGCCGGCTGCTGGCGGTCTGCACGGATAATACTGGTCGTCTGCCGGCTTACCTCGATGATCACGCATTTCTCGCCTGGGGCCTGCTCGAGCTACTACAGGCCCGCTGGGATGGTGACACGCTCGCCTGGTGCACCGAGCTGACCGAGCTGCTGCTGAGCCGCTTCGAGGATCGTGCAGTCGGCGGCTTTTTTTTCACGGCAGACGATCACGAAACGTTGCTGCTACGCCCGAAAAGCTTCGCTGACGAGGCAACGCCCTCTGGCAACGGCATAGCCGCGAGACTTTTGATCCGACTCGGATATCTCCTTGGCGAGAGCAGATACCTTCAAGCTGCTGAACGCACACTGCGTGCCGCGTGGGCAGACATCGAACGCTATCCGCAGGGACACGCCAGTCTGTTGATGGCTTTGGATGAACTCAACAACCCACCGACGGTGGTCGTGATCCGGGGCGCGGCTGACGCCGCTGATCAATGGCGCAGCGAACTCGACAAGTCATTCGATCCGCGCCGCATCATTCTCGCGATAGACGAGCGTGCTCGATCGCTACCGGAGGCACTGCTGCAAAAACCCGCGCTGGATAAGACGACGGCATATCTCTGTCACGGCACGAGCTGTTCCTCACCATTGCAGACCCTGAGCGATCTGGTGCGCAGCCTGCGCGGCTAGCTCCATCCGGATCGCGACGGGCAGCGAATCAATCGAGGCCGCGGTATCCGTCCTGTCGCAGCAACTCGAGCACACGACGGCGAATATCGACCAACAGTCCGTCATCGCGACGCTGATCGAAGGCAGGCGCCTGCGACCAGTCATAGGCCCATGGATTGTCTTTTTGCATGGCGGGTGGCTCATCCGGATAGCGAGGAATCACATGCGCATGCAGTGCAGGCTCGACATTACCGAAGATGGCATGGTTGATTCGCTGCGCACCGGTGACCTCAAACACCGCCTGTCCCAGCAGTCCTACGTCTTGCAGGAAGCGGCGCTGGTCCGCAGCGGGCAGCACATGGAGATGGTCCACCACTGGGTCTGACAGCAGCAGGCAGTGACCGGGCAGTACTTGCGGGTCTCCCATCACGGCCCAGCCGCTCGACATGCGGCAAATCAGCGTGGGGTCACGCCCTGCCTTGCAGGCGTCGACACGGCGGTGAATGGCAGTCAGGCTCATTTGCGCAAGATGAAGCAGACGGCGCCGACCAGCCACAGCCCAGCCCAGAGGTAGTCGAGCTCGAGAGACTGGTGCATATGAAACGTGAGGAAAGACATGACGACCACCAGCGAAACGAGCGCCTTGCAGTTCTCGGGCTGCTGCAGCGCTCGCATGCGGTCACACCTCGTGCGCGAATCGAGCCGGCAGTCGCACCCCAAGAGCACGCAATGCGTCGCGGGTACTGCGCGGATCGATGTGGTGAATCGCGTGCCAGCCGTGCTCACGCGCCGCAGCGATGTTGGGTGACAAGTCATCGACAAACACCGTGGCAGCGGGCTCGAGCCCGAACATTTCCTCTGTCTTTCGATAAATGGCTGGTTCCGGCTTGACGGCACCCACACGAAATGATGCAACCGCACCGTGCACCAGATTGTCGAGCCCATAACGGCCATCGAGATGCGCCCAGTGCCGCTCGCCGACATTGGACAACAAGTACACGCGGTAATCGCGCATCAGGCCGGTGGCCAGCTCAATCATTTCGTCGGAACGCTCGAACATGTCGACCCAGCGCTCCTCGAGCTCATCGCGATCGAGCGGCACCTTGGCCAGCGATGCGATGCGATCCATCAGCACGTCCGTGGGCACTTCACCTCGCTCATGAGCCGCGAGATCGACATGGGTCAACCACGCCGGCAGATTGGTCATGTCCACCCCAGCCATGCCGAGGTACTTGATGAAGCCCTGATAGCGCAGGTCTACCAGCACTCCGCCAACGTCGAATACCACATACTTGATCACTGGTGCGCCCATGTCTTTGCTGTGTTGGCAACATTCAAATCAGCAGACCCCGCGACGAGACTCGCAGGATCGGCCACGGACTGCTGACTGACTTTATGTGGCGCATGCGGCTGCCAACCCAGCACCAGCATCAACACCGTGAAGCCGGCGATATAGCCCAGCACGACATGCCAGCCGCCCCGCAGCCATCCGCCGACGGTACGTGCCTGCGGGAAAAGGTTGGTGATGGCGACACCGGCAGAGGAGCCAAACCAGAGCATGGAACCGCCAAAGCCGACCGCATAGGCCAGCACGCCCCAGTCATATCCACCCTGCTCCAGGGCGAGTTTCGTGAGCGGAATGTTGTCGAATACCGCCGACACAAAGCCGAGACCAAACGCCGTGTGCCAGGAGGCGGCCGGCAGCCGCTCCACCGGCATCATCGATGCAGCCAGTACCAGACACAGCAGGAACAGGCTGCCGCGAAAGGTGGCAGGCAACACTGACCAGTCGGGTCGCCGCCACAGTGCGGCTATCAACAAGGCAGCCCACACGGCGGCGCCGAGCAGCGGCAATCGCGCGGCCTGAGCCGGAAAGGCCAGATTGCTCGCGACGTTCACTGCAATCGCAGCCAGCAGCATGAACAGCACCGTGACGACACGCATCCAGTCGATGGGCTCATGCCGGCGGTCGCGGCGCTGAATCGGTGAATGGCGCTGCTGCTGCAAGGCGGCCGGAATTCCACAGACCAGCAAGGCCACAATGGCTGCGACATAGGCGTGCAGGACATCGGCCGGACTCACGCCATCGATCCACATCATGGTAGTCGTGGTGTCGCCAACGACGGAACCCGAGCCGCCGGCGTTGGAGGCGGCCACCAGCGCAGCAACGTAGCCCACGTGCAGGCGGTGGTGGAATACCGAAGCCGCGACCGTGCCGCCGATCATGGCCGCTGCGATGTTATCGAGAAATGCCGACAGCACGAATACCATGACCAGCAGGACGAACCCGCCGCGCCAATCGTCCGGAAGAAAATCCGGCAGACGAGCTGGCAGATGGCTTTGCTCGAAGTGCCGCGACAAAATTGCAAAGCCCATCAGCAAGCCGAAGAGGTTGGCCAGCACCACCCACTCATCCTGCAGATGGTGGAGCAGACCGGCCACACCCGCAATACCATGAAAACCTGTAGCGGCCAGCTTGTAAGCAGTGATTGCCAGCACACCTGTGATTGCCACCTCCAAGGTACGGTTGTGGAGCAGCGCCACGCCGAGCAGCGTTGCGCCAAACAAGACGAATTCGAAAGGCACGCCGAAAACGTTCACACCTGAGGCAGGCTGAATCACCGGCTCACCGTCCAACCGCCATGCGCTTGGTAGCCCGGGCCCGTTTCTTGCGCACGTTGATAGGGACGATCTTGGCGCGCGGAATGAAATTGAAGTCTGTGGCGCTCGCCACCGTATAGGCGCCCATCATGCGACCGACCAGCAAGTCACCAAGTTCGAGGCGCGGCAACGATATCCCGTCACGGACCACATCGATGCTGTCGCAGGTCGGACCGGCCAGCACACAGGGTTGTCGCGGACCCTGCCGATCCGGCGATTCCAACGGGAAGACGGCGTGGTCATAGAGTTGCCCGCTGTAACTGCCATAGACCCCGTCGTCGAGGTAGTACCACCACCGCCCCTCACGTTCGGCCCGTCCCACCACCGAGGTCACATTGATGCCGGCGGGACCCGCTATGAACCGGCCGGGTTCGGCGATGATCTGTACCCCGCTCGGCAAACCCGCCAACGCCTTGCGCAACGGCGCACAGAAACGGTTGATGGACATGCGCTCGCCCCGATAGGCGATCGGGAACCCGCCGCCGATATCCAGCACTTCGAGGTTAGCGATCCTCGCGCGCGCGAGTTCCTCGATCAGATTACGACAGGCGTCGATGGCCTCAACGTACCTGACCGGGTTGCCGACTTGCGATCCGACGTGGAACGACAGCCCGCAGACGTTGATACCGAGACTGCAGGCCAGTTCGACCAGCGGGCGCACCGCGCCCGGCTCGCAGCCGAACTTGCGCGATAAATCGACCACCGCCGCCGGATTGCGAAAGGAGACGCGTATCAGGAGCCGTACGCGACGCCGATGTGGAATGAATTTTCGCAATTCGTCCGGGTTGTCGACCACGAAGGTTCGGATGCCAAAGCGCAGGGCGCTGCGGATCTCGCTGTCCGTCTTGATCGGATGGGTATGAATGCAGGTCTTCGGATCCACGCCCGCCGCACGCAACAAGTCCACTTCGCCGCTGGTCGCCACGTCGAAATGCGCGCCGAGGTGGCGCAACTCGGCCACGACTGCAGGGTGCGGCAGAGGCTTGAGGGCGTAATGGAGAACAACCCCCGGCAAAGCGCGCTGCAACTCGGCGTATTGCCGGCGTACGGTCTCACAGTCGATCAGCAGCAGCGGCGAACCATGTTGCGCCACTAACGCGCGAAAATCAGGCGAGGAACCACGCTTGCGCCGCGGGTTCCCGCGGACAGGATGACCACCGGTCACGGTCCGGCATCCTCGCCGAGATCGGCTCGCAGGGCAGCGATATCAGGGTCTCCCGCCACCACGTTGTCTGCGGTGGCGGCGCGACGCAGACGATCACGAACGGCATCCCATTGCTCGCCGTCAGGCACCTCTTCCACGAGAATCTCGCGTGCACCGACCTTGTCGAGCGTACGCAGATTCAAATACAAATCCTGGGCGTAGGCTTCGGCACGTCGACCGCCATTGATCCAGGTCATATAGCGGTTCGCGATACGTGGCGGACGACAGGCCAGCACGGCCACCTTGTCGTGCTCGTCGGTCAATTGGTCGACCACTTCCTCCAGACGCTCGCTGGTAACGATGCTGAGGGGCGTACCCGGTGCATAGTGCCGCGCGTCACTGCCCGGTACCCGCAGGTTGCTGATCGCAGCCGGCCCTTCGACCTCGGGAACCACCGTCCGTAACTGCGTGAGCGTGATGGACCCGGGCCGTAACACGCGGGGGATCTCGTCGATGCAGGCCACGATCGTGGACTCAAGGCCAATTTTGCAGTCGCCGCCATCCAGCACGACAGGAACCTGATCGCCGAATTCCTCGCGGACATGCTCCGCTCGAGTGGGACTGATGTGCCCATACCGATTCGCAGAGGGAGCGACAATGCCGCCGCCGAAGGCACGCAGCAGTTGCTGAGCGACCGGATGACCCGGCACGCGGATCGCCACCGTGTCCTGACCTCCCGTCACGGCCAGGTCCACGGCAGGCGCCCGTTTCAGCACCAGCGTGAGCGGACCCGGCCAAAAACGCTCTGCCAGCGCCACCGCTGAGTCGGGCACGGTCAGTGCCCAACGTTCGAGCGCACGGCCGTGTTCGAGGTGGACGATCAGAGGATGCGTGGCCGGTCGACCTTTGCAGGCAAACACTTTGCGGATCGCATCAGGATTCTGCGCATCGGCACCGAGGCCGTAGACGGTCTCGGTGGGAAATGCCACCAGATCACCTGCCCGCAGCGCAGCAACGGCACGATCGATTTCTTCCTGCGGCAGACGTACGGTAACCATGCACAGATTCTAGCCGTAAACAGACAGGGCCGCTCGCGCGGCCCCGTCTGAGCCAGACCAGTGGACGGATTCAGAGCTTGAAGTCGTAGCGGAACTCGATTCCGAAACTACGGCCGCGCCGCAATGAGCCGAAGAATGCGCGGGGGGAGCCGCCATCGGCCTTACCCTTGGTTGTTACCGGTGCGAGGTTGGCGGGAATACAGGAGGTCGTGATGGTCGCGCCGTTGCAGACCCGCGCCGAACCCGTGCGCAGGTCAAACCAGCGCGTGGCCAGTGGAATGGTGTCCTCGTCCGTGAGATTACGACCGAAGGCGATCAACGACCAGCCGTTGTCGCTGCGGACGCCCAGACGCAGATCGACCAGCGTGCTCTCGCCCGTGGACGCCAGCTCGTGCACCTGTACGTACTTGCTACCCTCGTAGGCAATACCAAGGTTACTGACCAGCGAGAGCCCGTGACCCCACTTGAGCGGCGCATCGTAATTGAACGCCAGATTGGCAGTCTGCTCGGGCCCGAGCGGGTAGCGGTGGCCGGAGATATCGCATGCCTTCACACTGCCCAGAGCGGGATCATAGACAATGCCGCCTGTGTTCAGGACGTACTCGAAATCGTCACAACCCTTGGTGATCTCGGATCTGGTGTAGGCATAACCGGCCCTGATGCTGAGCGCATCGGTGACTGCAGCCTCGGTTTCGAGTTCCAGGCCGTAGATACGACCCTTGCCCTGGTTGGTGGCGATGGAATTGACCGCACTGCCGGTCAGGTTGGGCAGGGCCTGGGTGAACTGGACGTTGGTGGCATCGAGGACGAACGCAGCGGCATTGAACCGCAGGCGTCGATCCATCAGCCAGAGCTTGGTACCGAGTTCGAAGTTATCCGACTTCTCCTGATCATATTCCTCCTTGCCCACAGAGATGCCGGAGCTGCCGTTCAAGCCGCCGGGCTTGGCGCCCTTGGAATAGGTACCGTAGATCATGGCGTCAGGATTGATGCGCCAGTCGAGCGTGATACGCGGCGTGGTCGACTTGAACTTGGCCTCGTTCTGATAGACCCGCAGCCCCTTGGGGCGGTTGTAATAGCCGGCGGCGCCGGTGCCCCCCGGCCCGAGATTCGTGCAGGTGCCCGTGAAATAATTGAAATCGACGCTGTCCGAGGAACAGAACTCCTGACGCGTTTTCGTTTCCTCCATTTTCCGCACTTCGGCGGTCAGGGTCAGGACTGGAGTAATGTCATAGGCCAGCAAACCGAAGACAGCCGTGTCCCTCACGGTCTCCGTGTAGCTGTGATTACCCACTTTCGGATCTGCAAACGTCAGATCGTTGCCGTCATCCTTGTAGTCGTAATAGTAGTAGCCGAGCATGCCGCGCAGACGGCGGTTCGTCGGGCTCGCGATGCGCAGTTCGGTGGATTTGCTGATGACGTCGTCCCGGTTCGTGTTGCCGAACAGCGGCTCTTTTTCCTGCGGCGTGCCGGCTGCCGGGTAAGCGAACGCGCCGCCGGTCAGCGTCGCAGTGTTGCCAGGCCGATAATTGGGCAGCAGCGTGAAGGCATTGGAATGATCGCTGTCCGTACCAAAGCGGTTGGTGTAATCGCGATACCCGGACAGCGACGTCACGGTCCATCCCGAACCCATCACATCCCAGTTCAGATTCAGCCAGCTGAACCATTCCTGCGTATCGACGCCATCGAAGGCCGTGCCGTCGCGCAGTGTGGTGGCTCCACCGACGGTGACCGGCAACGGATCGGTGTTGAGGGCGATCGTCCCCGGTTGGATCACGCCACAGTAATACTGGTTGGGATTCGAGCCGGGCGCGATCGACCTGTAGGCCGCAGAGCGATAACCGGGCTTGCAGTTGTTCATGCGGGCCCCCTGCAGAAACAGGGGCGGCGAACCGTCGCGATCGTCGCGGAATATGACATTGGCGGCGGCCGTGAAGTCTTCGGTGGGCCGCCAGTGCAGCGCAAGACCGACCGACCGCGTGCTCTCGTCACCGACCGTGGCTCCGGTCAGCGTATTCTTGTATTCACCGCCATAGCTGTAGTCACGCGCGTAGAGGCGCAAGCCCAACGTATCACCCAACATACTGCCGGCGACTGAAAACGCATAGTCATGCTCATGGTGCTGGGCAAAGCTGGCCTTGACGGTGGCCTCGAGTTTCTCACTCGGCGGACGAGTGACGTAGTTGATGGCACCGGCGTAGGTATTACGGCCATACAACGCACTCTGTGGACCCTTGATCACCTCGATACGCTCGATCGCATTGAGGTCGATACCTTGGATATCGCCGGGGAAATAGACACCGTCGATGAAATAAGCTGTCCCGGACTCGACTCCGAACTGCACGCCGGCGAGCACGTTCGACTGACCCCGGATCACCGGTCGGTCGGTGGTGCGTCCAAACGCCTGCGAGAATGACAGGCCCGGCGTATAGCGCGCGAAGTCATTGATGCTTACCAGACCCTGCTGCGCGATCGTCTTGCCGGTGAATGCGGTGACTGCAACGGGTGCGCTCTGCAGAGACTCAGCGGTCTTGCGGGCGGTGACTACGACTTCCTCGAGTGGCTCGGCCGCCGCGCCAGTGCCCACGGCTGCCATGACGGCGGCACACATGCTGCCAATGACCATGCTGCGTTGCGAACGAGACATACGGCCCACCTCCCTGATACCGCCGCTCAACACCGGACGTCGGTGTGAACGCAACTTGGATATGGGCGCCGCGCCGATCTCTACGCGAGGGCAGCATCAGCAAGTCCATTTCCCCCGGGAGGGGATGCTAGCGACCGCCGGACGCCGCCCGCAAAAAATGCGCAACCGAATTGCGGGGTAATCGCTGACACGGGCGAGCCAGTTGCGAATGCTTCGCGATTTGATCAGTACAGAACCGCCGCAAGATCCTGAATTCGCCCGGCGCTCTCGGCAAACCACTATTGATCAATCGAGTGATGTGCGCTTCCAGACGCCTGCCTCGCGTCGCAGTTCATAGGTGGGCCAGTACTGCTTATCCAATTTGAGTGTCGACACGCTGGTCACACCATTCCATGCCACCGACTTCAGGCGCAGCGAAGTACGGTCGGGTCGACCCCGCACCGCGGCGATGAAGGCATCCAGATCGGGCGTAGGGCGACCATCGACCTCGACGATGCGGCGGCCGGCGAACAACTGGTAGCGTGTTGCCGGGGAACCGTAGGCGAAGTACGCCACGAAAACGCCCACCTCCGGAATGCCGCGCTGGATCGACATGGCGCGATGTGGCGTGTGAAGCACGGCGCCGGCCCACAGCAGCAACCTGTCGATGTCATCGCCATCGAGTGCAGCGGGCTCCACGTCAAGCTGTAATTCCTTGCCGTCGCGCAAAATCGTGAGGCTGACTTTGGTTGACTGCGTCGCCATCTCTACTTCGCGGAAGCGATTGACCGGTTGACCATTCACGGCCAACAGTAAATCGCCGGTGCGCAACTGTCGCGCCGCACTCGACCCGGCAGCGACCCGTGCCACGGACAACACCTGACGGTGGGTCGGATTGCGTTGTTCGAGACGGGACACCCAGACGTCAGGCAAACCCAGTTTGCGGGCCGCCGCCACCGACATCGCATCGAATTCGGCTTGCAATGAGTACAGGGGCTTGCCACTGCGCGCGGCATCGGCAGCCTCACGCGCGAATTCCACGGGGATCCCTCGATTGATCTGGCCTGCCTCACGGCCATTTTCGGTCGCAAAACTCGACCACAGACCGCGGACACGACCATCCTTGCCGACGATCACGCCATCGAAATCCGTGGGCGGATTGACCAGCGTGGCAACCTCCAGATTGGCCTCTCGAAACTGCAGCGTGTGCGACAACGGGAAATCAGCGTCGTCGATCGAGGCAATCGTCGTGGCAATTGACCGCACGCGTGCATCGCCCGTCAGTCCGATGACACTGACCGCCTCGCCCGCCTGCAATTCGCGCTCGTCAAAACGGGCGGCGCGCAGCGGGGTGCTGCCAAGCAGGCGTGGGTCGAAGCCGACCACGGCGATGTTGTGCAAGGGGTGGATGTAGACGACCCGCCCCGGTACCTCGACCGACGCGCCGAAAGTGAGCCGGACATCACCGACAGCAACCGGAACCGTGTTGCGATCGACGACTACCAGACCTCGTTCGGCATCGACCAGCAGACCCGTGCCGTGGTAGTTACGCTCGGTGATGCCGGCCACGGAAAACGGCATGTCGAAATGCACCATCACCAGCGAGGGCGCGAGCGCATCAAGCAGCGGATCACCGGTGCGAGCGAAGGTCGTCGCAGCTGGCTGGGCGGCGACCGCAGCGGGCGGCGGCGGCAGGTCAGCGCAGGGCCAGATACCCGAGGCATCGTCGCGATGGCAGTGACGGGCGGGAAACCACGCGCGGTCCATGCGCATCACTTTGGTCTGCGGACTGCTCGGATCCTGCAGTGTCACGTAGCGGATCGTTGCGCGACCACCCGCTGGAACAGCGGCGACGATCCGCTCGAAGGCGGCCAGATCGTTGACGGGCGTATTGTCGACCGCAACGATCAACGCACCGCGCGGCACACCCGCGGCCGTCAGCACGTGACCCGGATTGGCGACGAAAACACCGCTCACCGGTGCGTTGAAATGGCGGGCCATCTGGTACGAGACCGTGTGCACGACCGCATCACCGAACTCCAGATACTCTGCTGGCGTGATGGCATGCAGGTCCTGCACGTTCAACTGCTGCTCCAGACGCTGACCGCCGCGCTCCACTTCAAGACGCACGGCGCGACCCACGGCATCGTCCAGAATTGCTTCGAGCGGCAGGAAGGTGGTCACCAGACGGCCATCGATGCGGGTCAGGATGTCACCCGGCTGCAGTTTGTCCTCGGCCGGCGAACCGGGCTGCACATCCCTGACCACCAGCATGCCGGTCTGGCCCGGCGCAGTCCGGCGCGCCTCGGCCTCGACTGCCGCGCTGAGTCCCAACCGGTTCAGCTCATCGAATGGTGTGTAGGCAAACGTAGTTTGCAAGGTACCGCGACTGATCGGCTTGCCAGCCTGCACGAGTTGCAGCGCACGCTGCACACGGTCGAGCGGCAGATAGAAACTCGAGGCCGCACCCGTGCTGCCGCCCGCGTTCAGGGCGACCACGCGACCGCGGATGTCGAGAACGGGGGAACCGGAGGAACCGCCGGAGGTGCCCGAGGCGGCCTGGATATAGAACGTGTTGAAGTCGTTGTATTTGCCGACGCCATAATCCGGCGCCTCTCGATCTAGGCGAGCGAGCGTGCCCGCCAGAATCGACAGTTGCTCACCGGCATCATTGCCAACCACGCGTATCTCGGTTCCGACCTGGGCACCTGCCGGATACAGGGGCAGCGAGGCGGGCTTCGTGAAGCGCAGCTTGGCCGGATCGTAACGGTATAGCCCAAAGTCATGCACCGGATCGCGGTAGACGGCGCGTAACTCAACTTCCTCGCGCGTCTGAAAGACCGCGGTGGCCACTACGGGCCCCGGCGTGACGACGTGCCTGTTGGTCAGGATCAGACCCCGCTCGGCGTCGACCACGAAACCGGTGGCCTGACTGGACTCGTTCCATTCGGTATCGAAGGCACGTACCTGATCGACCTCGATCGTGACGACCGAGTTTGTGATGCGTGCGAGCGTCTGGTCCCACTGCGGATTGCCGGCGGCCCATACGGGTGCCGACCCTGCCCCGACCAGACTGGCAATGAAGGCCAGACCGAGGCCGCGCAGCAACCGCATCACAGGGAGTAACCGAAGGCAGTCCGAAACCGATCGGCGAACTCCTCGGAACTGAAACTGTGATTTTGCGTGCCCGCATGCGCGATCTTGATGGAACCCATCAAGGAAGCCGCCCGACCCGTCGTCTCCCAGTCCCAGTCGCAGCTCAAGCCGTGGATCAGACCCGCACGGTAGGCATCACCACACCCGGTGGGGTCGATCAAAGCAGTCGGGCTCACCACAGGTATGGTGAGTTCGCGACCGCCGTGGTAGATCACACTGCCTTGCCCGCCCCGCGTCACGATCAGGGCCTTGACGCGAGTGGCAATCTCAGCGTGGCTCAGACCCGTACGCTCCGACAGCAGCTGGCCTTCATAATCGTTGACCGCAATCCAATCAGCCAGCCCGATGAAATCCAGCAGTTCGCTGCCATTGAACATCGGCAGGCCCTGACCCGGATCGAACAGGAACGGGATGCCGGCATCCGCAAACTGGCGCGCATGCTGCACCATGCCATCGCGACCATCCGGAGCGATCACCCCGAGTTTCACCCGCCCATCCGCGGGAACGCGGTTCAGATGGGAGTGGCTCATCGCACCCGGATGGAATGCAGTGATCTGGTTATCATCGAGATCGGTGGTGATGAAGGCCTGCGCCGTGAATTCATCGTCGAGCACGCGCACGTGCTCGAGGCTCACGCCGGCGTTCGACAACCAGTCGCGATAGGGAGCGAAGTCGTGGCCGACCGTCGCCATGGGTGCACCTGCCGAACCCAGCAGCCTGAGGTTGTAGGCGATGTTGCCCGCGCAGCCGCCGAAGTTGCGCTTCAGCGTCGGGACCAGAAAAGCGACGTTGAGCATGTGGATGCGGTCGGGCAGGATCTGTTCGCGGAAACGGCCCTGAAAAACCATGACCGTATCGAAGGCGACCGAGCCGCAAATGAGTGCTGACATGTTGGGTGATTTCCGCTGTTAACTAGCCGTGAGCACGAATCAACTGGAGAGCCGCTCCCAGAGCAGCATCGACCAGATGAGAAACGCCAGAACCAAAGCCAATAGAACGGCTGCCGAACCCAGGTCCTTGGCGAACCCTGACAGGGGATGCCGCTCGACGCTGATACGGTCGACGACCACCTCGATGCCGGTATTCAACAACTCGACGATCATCACGAACAACACGCTGCCAATGAGCAATATCCGCTCGACCGCAGTCGCGCCGAGCCAGAAACCGAGCGGGACCAGCAGCACCGACGCCCACAGTTCCTGACGCAGGGCCGCCTCGCTGCGGTAACCGTTGCTGATGCCGCGCAGGGAGTTGGCGAGCGCAAGCCCAAGTCGTCGCAATCCTGTCGGTCGCTCACCTTGTCGCATCGATTGGATCCCACGCCGGATTGAACATGCAGATCGACAGCCACGGTTGGCCGCTGGTCTTTCGTTAACGGCACATTATGAAGGTTCACGCGCGCAACTGCGACGGCGACCTCTCTAATGCGAGCCCGCGGCGAGCGCCGCCGCATAGGCGCGGGCGTCGAGCATGGCCGCGAACTGCGCTCTGTCGTCAAGACGGATACGCATGATCCATCCGGCGCCATAAGGATCGGTATTGACGAGTTCCGGCCGGCCACCGAGCGCAGCATTACCCTCGATCACCGAACCGCCCACCGGGCTGCAGACCTCGCTGCGCGACCGCAGTGACTCGAGGACTGCACCGACCTCGCCTGCGACGATATGGCGCCCCGCATCAGGCACCTCGACGAACACCAGCGGGCCGAGCACCTGCTGCCCGAAATCCGAAATACCGATGGTCAACGTGCCATCCCGCTCGAGGCGCGCCCACTCGTGCGATTTGAGGAAATGGAGATCGGAAGGAATCCGGCTCATGCAATGGCGTCCGTGATGCCCAGTCGGCTGCAGCGGCGGAAGTACCGGAACTGCCGACCGATCTTAGCGCAGCAACACCGATGCAACCAGCCACGGCCCTGGGTTCCGGCCCCAGGGTTCAAGCCTGGATGCGCGGTCTCTTGTCATTTTCGCCACCACCACTGAACATGGTCCGCAGGATCATCTGCCGAGGAGCACGCCGTGAGAATCATCGCACCTGCCATCGTCGGCCTCGGCGCCTTGCTCGGACACTGCCTGCTGCCGCTCGCGTCGAGCGAGGTGCAGGCGGCTGAGGACGCCACGGCCCAATTGCACACCCTGTTCGATACGGAGTGGGAACGTGGCCTGCGCGAGAACCCGACGAGTGCAACCTATCTCGGCGACCACCGTTTCGATGACCGCTGGAGCGACCGCTCTGGACCGGCAATCGAGCGCAGTCATCGGCAGGATCAAGCCGTGCTCGAGCAGTTGGAACGGATACCGCCCGGCTCACTCTCGGCGGCCGATCAACTCAATCGCGATCTATTCCGCCGGTTGTATCAGGGCAGCGTCGATGCCTACCGTTACGGCGCGCAATACCTGCCGATGTCCCACAAGGACAGCATTGCCTCTGCCCATGAACGCGCCGAGTTGATCGATTTCCGTACGGTCCGTGACTACGAGCAATGGATTGCAGGCATGGACGGTCTGGGCACGCTCACCGACCAGACCATCGCGCTGATGCGCGAGGGGGTACGGCGGCGACAGGTGCAGCCCCGGGCCATCATGCAACGGGTGCCTAACCAACTATCGCAACAGATCGTGACGGATCCGACGCGCAGTCCGTTTTACGGCCCATTCCTGCAGATGCCAAACACCATCCCGAAGGCAGAGCAGGAGCGGCTGCGGGCGGCGGCTCGCAACTCGATTCAGCGCACCGTCGTGCCGGCCTACGAGCGTCTGAACGACTACGTCGTGCGGGACTACCTGCCGCATTGCCGGGAGACCGTCGGCATCTGGGACACGCCCGGCGGGGACGACTGGTACCAGAAGCGCATCGAGTGGTACACCACGACCAAGCTGACCGCCGACGAAATTCATGAAATCGGGCTCAGGGAAGTCGCCCGTATCCGTGCCGAGATGGACAAAGTCATCGCACAGACTGGCTTCAAGGGCAGCTTCGCCGAGTTTCTGCAGTTCCTGCGCACTGAGCCGCGCTTCCGCCACACCGATCCACAGCAGTTGTTGCGCGCCTATATGGCCATGGCCAAACGCATCGATCCCCTGCTGCCACAGTATTTCGGCAAGCTGCCACGGATGCCCTATGGCGTGCGACCGATTCCAGAGCAAACTGCCCCGGATACGACCACGGCCTATTACCAGGGTCCCGGTATGGACGGGCTGCGGGCCGGCTACTACTACGTGAATCTCTACAAGCCGGAGGAACGCCCGACCTACGAGATCCCGGTACTCACGATCCACGAAGCCGTGCCGGGGCACCACCTGCAGATCGCTCTGGCTCAGGAACTGGGTGAGTTGCCGAAGTTCCGCCGCGATTTCGAGGCCACGGCCTTCGTCGAAGGATGGGCGCTGTACAGCGAGAGCCTCGGCGAAGAGATGGGTCTGTACACCGACCCCTACGACAAGTTTGGACAGCTCACTTACGAGATGTGGCGCGCGGTCCGTCTGGTGGTTGACACCGGGATGCATCACAAGCGCTGGACGCGCCAGCAAGCCATAGATTTTTTCAAGGCCAACGCCGCCAAGACCGAGCTGGACATCGTCAATGAAGTCGACCGCTATATCGCCTGGCCCGGACAGGCGCTTGCCTACAAGATCGGAGAACTCAAGATCAAGCAACTGCGGCAGGAGGCAACCTCGACCTTGGGAACCCGGTTCGATCTGCGCGCCTTCCACGATGCAGTGCTGGCCAACGGCGCCATACCTCTCGACGTGCTCGAGGCCAACGTGCGGCGCTGGATGGCATCACGCGGTACAATGAAGTCGCCTTGATCGCGTAGCGAGACACCCACCACCTAAGGCACGGACACAGCACATGAATCTGCCGTTACGCCGACAGTCAGTCCCGGTCCGGATCGGTCGCGTCACCGTGGGTGGCGAGCATCCGATCGTCGTGCAGTCCATGACCAACACCGACACCGCCGATGTCGAGGGTACGGCGCTGCAGGTGCGGTCGCTGGCGCTGGCAGGATCGGAGTTGGTACGGGTGACGGTGAACACCGACGAGGCCGCAGCGGCCGTCCCGCGGATCGTCGAGCGGCTTGCCCAACTCGGCATCCAAGTGCCTCTCGTCGGCGATTTCCATTTCAATGGGCACAAGCTGCTGCGTGACCACCCGGGCTGTGCCGAGGCGCTGGCCAAGTACCGCATCAATCCCGGCAACGTCGGTCGCGGCAGCAAACGCGACCCGCAATTCACCGAGATGGTCGAAATCGCGTGTCGCTACGACAAACCCGTGCGCATCGGCGTCAACTGGGGCAGCCTCGATCAGGACCTGCTCACCCGCATGATGGATGAAAACTCGCAGCGGCCGGAACCGGTAGAGGCCAATGATGTGGTGCGGGAGGCGCTGGTGGTCTCGGCGCTGGACAGTGCGCGGCGAGCCGAGGAGATCGGGCTGCCGCACGATCGCATTCTCATTTCCTGCAAGGTCAGCGGCGTGCAGGACCTCATCGCCGTCTACCGCAACATCGCGCGGCGCTGCGACTACGCATTGCATCTCGGCCTCACGGAAGCCGGGATGGGATCCAAGGGCATCGTCGCCTCCACCGCGGGCATCGCCGTGCTGCTGCAGGAGGGCATCGGCGACACGATACGTGTGTCGCTGACGCCTGACCCGGGCGGCGATCGGGCGCAAGAGGTCATCGTCGCGCAGGAGATTCTGCAGACCATGGGACTGCGCTCGTTCACGCCCATGGTCATCGCCTGCCCGGGCTGCGGCCGCACGACTTCCACCTACTTTCAGGAACTGGCGCAGAAGATCCAGTCGCACCTGCGCCACCGCATGCCCGAGTGGCGCAAGCGTCACCCCGGCGTCGAGGAGATGACCGTGGCGGTGATGGGCTGCGTGGTCAACGGGCCGGGCGAGAGCAAGCACGCCAACATCGGCATCAGTCTGCCAGGTACCGGGGAGCGTCCCGTGGCACCCGTCTATATCGACGGTGAAAAGGGACCCACGCTCAAAGGCGAGCGAATCGCCGAGGAATTTCAGCAACTGGTGGAGGACTACGTGGCCCGTACATTCTCGAAGCAGGTCGGCCCGTGAACGCACTGCGTGATCGCAGCTGCCAGCCGCTCACCGGCGCGCCGATGGATCCGACCGATGCACGCGCCCTGCTGTCCCAGCTGCAGCAGGGTTGGCGCATTGCCGACGATGGTAAGTCACTGCACCGTGCCTTTGCCTTTGCGGACTTCGCCGACGCGCTCAGTCTTGCCAATGCGGTTGGCTGGATTGCCAACAGCGAGGACCACCACCCGGAGATCGAACTCGGCTGGGGTTACTGTCGGGTCGCATATTCGACCCATTCCGTTGGCGGACTTACCGTCAACGATTTCATCTGCGCCGCAAAGATAGACGCCCTGTTCTGACATCCGCCGAGGCAGCAAGCCACGGCAATTGCAGCGCGGCGATTCAGGCGCTGTGGCGCACCAACTGCGGAACGTCGCCGGTGACACCGAGCGCGCGCTGCACCAGAGCACGGCGCAGCAACGGCTGCTGCGCCACGGCAGCCATGCCGGTCCGCCGCAAAGCTGCAGCGGCCATGCCGGTTTGAGTAAATACTCGGTTGATACCGTCACACAGGCCCATGACGAGCGCATTCTCGCTGCGCCGCCAGCGTTCATAGCGACGCAAGGTCCGCAGAGCGGCGAACTCGCCGTCGCGCCCCATCCCCTCGGCCAGCACCTGCACCAGCGCAGCGCAGTCCAGATAACCAAGATTGACGCCCTGGCCCGCGAGCGGGTGGAGGGTGTGCGCGGCATCACCGACCAGCACCAGCGAGGGGCGTACATACTCACGCGCATGCCAGAATCCGAGCTCAAATCCTGCTCGGCCACTGTCCAGACTGAGATCGCCGAGCGCGCGATCACTGGCGACGGTCACTTCGCCCGCGAAATCGCTCGGATCGCAATCCTGCAGGTGCTGTGCATGCTCGGGCGTCGTGGTCCACACCAGCGACACACGACCATCACGCAATGGCAGCAAGGCGAGCGGCCCGCTCGGCAGAAATCTTTGCCACGCCGTGTCCCGATGTGGAAGTTCGCTGCGCAAATGTGCGACGACCGCAGTCTGACCATAGGACCAGCCGGCGCGACCGATGCCGGCCCGCTCACGCGTTGGCGACCGCGGTCCGTCGGCCCCGACAAGCAACCGGCAGGTGATGCTGCGACCATCGTCCAGCGTAACCTCGCTCCCCTCCTCGTCCGCGCTGACCTCCGCAAGACCATTGCGGATATGGGTTACCTCGCGCAGCAGGGGTGAGTCATGCAGGGCCCACTGCACCCGCAGGTTCTCGACGATGTGGCCGAGGTTCGGTTCACCGAGTTCGGCGGCCGTGAAGTACAGACAGTCACGGTCGTTGACGCTGCCGGCTGCATCCCACACACGCATCTGATCGTACGCCGCAGCATGAGGCTCCACCGCAGACCATACTGCCGCGGCCCCGAGTACACGTTGCGACGCCCGCGACAGGGCCGATACCCGCAGATCGATGCTGCCATCCACCGGTCGACGCAGTGGCGCGGGGTCGAGCATGGCGATACGCAATCCAGCCAACCGTGGTTCGCCCGCCAGCAGCGCCGCGAGACACGGGCCCACCATCCCGCCACCGGCAATCACCACGTCGAAATCAGTGCGACTGCGAGTCGGGATCATGGCGTGCTCCCGCGCAGACGGACACCGCGCGCCAGCCGCGGCACGCGACCGGCCGCACCGACACTCAGACGTGCCATTGCGGCCTTGGCAGGCGGAAATGCATCGAAAGCCAGCAGCGCAGCGCTGCGCAAACCGCGCACGGTAGCCAGAGGCATGGAGTAGAGACGGACCAGCCCATCGGTGAAAGCGACGATCCGTCCGCTGTCCTGCTGACGCCAGCGCGCGTAGTCATCGAGCAGAACGGCCTGACCGACATCCGTGCGACCTTCCGCGATCGCGTCGGAAATCACTTCCGCGAGCGCCGCCGCATCGCGCAGACCGAGATTGAATCCCTGCCCGGCTATCGGGTGCAACCCCTGCGCAGCATTGCCCACGACCACCATGCGATCGGTGACGTGACTCTCCGCGCGCGACAGAGACAATGGATAGGCTTGGCGCGGACTGACGCGCAGGAAACGCCCAAGGCGAAAGCCGAAGGCGGCCTGAAATTCGGCGATGAACTCCCCGTCGGTCAGTGCCATCAGCCGCTCGGCGGCCTGCGGTTCGCGTGTCCACACGATTCCGCAGCGGGCCTGCGAGAGTGGCAACACCGCTATCGGGCCCTCCGTAGTGAAGCGCTCGTATGCAACATGTTCGTGGAAGCGCTGCGAGGTGGCGGTCGCGATCATGGCCGTCTGCCCATATTGGATGTGCTCAGCGCCAATCCCCGCCTGCTCTCGGAGCAGCGAACGCGCCCCATCGGCCGCGACCACCAGACGCGCGCGCAACTGAAGCGTACCGGCGTCATTGCCCAGTCTGACCGTGACGGTGCGACGGTCGCCATCGACCGCGGACCCCTCGGCCACGGCCGGTGCAAATACACGGACTTGCGGCTGCTGGGCCAGGCGGGCCCACAATGCCTCGCCCATGACTCGGTTGGGAACCACTGAGCCGAGCGACTCGAGCCCCTGCTCGCTGGCATCGATCGTCGCAGTTCCGAAGCGACCCTGCTCCGAAACATGGATACGGCGGATGGGCGTCGCTTCTCGCTGAATGTCGGGCCACACCCCCAGCATCTGGAAGACGCGCACCGAACCATTGGCGAGCGCCGTGGTGCGTTCATCGAAACTGGGATGCTGTCCTGCTGCCGCGGGTTCGACCGCCTCGACCACAGCGATGCGGAGCTGCAGCGGCGCCAGCGCCAACGCCAGTGAGGCACCCACCAGGCCGCCCCCGACGATGACGAGGTCGACTTCTACACTGGCGGGATCTGCGGCCATCGGTGCGATGCCAGCTCAGTTGCTCATCACGCGTTCGATCTCAGCCGTGGTGCGCGGCAGACCGGCCGTGAGGATCTCGCAACCCTCAGGCGTAACCAGTACGTCGTCTTCGATGCGCACACCGATATTCCACCAGCGCTTGGCAACACCCTTGCTGCCCGCCGGAATGTAGATGCCCGGCTCGACGGTCAGGACCATACCGGGCTCGAGCACCCGCCATTCGTCGCCAACCTTGTAGTCACCGACGTCGTGCACATCGAGGCCCAACCAGTGACCCGTGCGATGCATGAAGAAGCGACGATACGCCCCCTCTTTGATCAGCGCCGGTACTCGACCCTTGAGCAGACCGATCCTGACCAAGCCCTGCGTGATGGCTCGAACCGCGGCATCGTGGGGCTCATCCCAGTGGTTGCCGGGCCTGACGGCGGCGAAGGCCGCCTCCTGCGCTTCGAGCACCACGTCGTAAACGGCCTTCTGTTCCGCCGAGAACCGGCCGTTCACAGGAAAGGTACGAGTGATGTCCGAGGCGTACATGCCGTATTCGCAACCGGCGTCGATCAGCAGCAGGTCGCCGTCGTTCAGCTGTGCTGAATTCTCGTGGTAGTGCAGAGTGCAGGCGTTGGCTCCGCCGCCGACGATCGGGTGGTAGGAAATGTCAGCCCGGTGCCGATGGAATTCGTGCAGCAACTCGGCCATGACTTCGTATTCGTGGACGCCGGGCTTGGTGGCGTGCATGGCGCGCACGTGTGCGCCGACGGCTATCTGGGCCGAACGTCGCATGACCGCTACCTCGGCCTTGCTCTTGAAGAGGCGCATATCATGCAGGTGGTGGTCGAGCGCCACGAACTCCTGAGGCGTGTGCAGGCCATGCTTGGCCTGTCCACGCAAGGAATTGACCCAGCCGATGATGCGCTGGTCAAAGTCGGGATGGACACCCATGGTGTAGTAGACGCGACTGCACTGCTCCATGAGCCCGGGCAGGATCTCGTCGATGTCGCCAATCGGAAAGGCATCGTCTGCACCGTAGTCGCGCACAGCGCCGTCAGGACCGGCGCGCTTGCCATCCCAGGTCTCACGGGTCGGATCACGGTCGCGAACGAACAGGATGTACTCCGCCTGAGGTCGGCCGGGCACCAGAACTGCGACCGCTTCCGGTTCGGGAAAGCCGGTGACGTAGTGGAAATCGCTGTCAGGACGGTAGTGATAATGAACGTCGCTGTTGCGCTGCTTCTCCAACGCAGCCGGCAGGATGGCAATGCCCCCCTTGCCCATCACTTTCATCAATTGGCGCCGCCGCCGGGCGAACTCATCTTTGCGCAGGATCATGTCGTTTGGTTCTGCTCAGTGGGTGGATCCGTCAGATGGCTGGCGCGCTCGTGCACCAGCCAACTGGTCGTGAACGATCTGTACGCCGACCCGTACATACTCGACAAGCTCGGCGTAAGAGACCTCCTCTGCCTCAAGGTCCGCTGCACCGACCTGACCGGCTCGCGAGAGCTCAGCCAAATCGCCGAGAATTTCCTTCAATTCGTCGTCGAGGTCCGCTTCGCTGATGGTCCCCGCAGAGCCGAACCCGTACAGGAACCCGTGGCACCACGCCGCCAGCGCCTCGACACGCAAGCCGATGTCGGCCTCGTCATCCGGCAGCAAGGGCATGAATTCCATGGCATCAGAGGCCAATGACAGACGGCTGCTGGCATACAGCGCCCCCAGTGCGCCGCCGAGTATGGACTTCATGTCCGGCGGCGACCGGACGCCAGACGGATCCTCCTCATCGGGGATGTCGATCACTTCCTCCATCCACTCGGCGGGCAGATAGCTGCGACGGGCACACAGGGCACCGCAGAGGCAACCGTGGGCCTCGGCCGCAGTGACCGTCGAGCCGACTGCGCTCAGGGCCTGCATGACCTCATCGAATACCACCGGCAGATTCATTACCAATATCGTACCACTTGCGCTGCGTTGAATTGATTCCCCGAATGGTCGGATCTATAGTGCCGACAAATGAGCGAATCCACTTCAAGAACCGCCGTTGACGCCGAGTTGCGCCGCATCGAGCGCCGCATCGACGAGCTCGTCAGCACGGCCGCGCAGTTGAAGGAAGAGAACAGGGCACTGCGCCAAAGGCAGGACGCCCTGACCTCCGAGCGTGCCAACCTGCTGCAGAAGAACGAGCAGGTGCGGGCCCGCGTCGAGGCAATGATCGGTCGGCTGAAGTCCATGGAGCAGGGCTGATGAGCGAAGAGCGCATTTCCAGAGTCAGCGTCCGGTTGCTTGACCGGGAGTATCAGGTGGCCTGCCCCGCGGATCAGCGATCCGACCTGCTGGATTCAGCAGAGTACCTCGATGCCAAGATGCGGGAGGTGCGTGATACCGGCAAGATCGTCGGACTGGACCGCATCGCCGTTATCTCGGCACTCAACATCACCAACGAACTGATCAGCCTGCGTCGCAATGGCAGTACGCTCGAGAGCGACGTGAGCGCGAAACTGAAGACCCTGCGCGAACGGGTGGAATCTGCCCTCGAGCGGGGACAGCAAATGGAACTGTGAGGAATCGCTGGGCGGTTCCTTGACGATTTGGCGCCGCCTGCGGTGTTCGACACGGGCCGGGTTACCTCTCGACCGTAAGTCAAATACCCTGGGGAGTACAGGTATGCCGGCAGCATTGTGCATGTCCGCCTCGAGCGGGAAGCCTTAAGTGCCGCGACCTTCCCCAAATATTGCTCCATGTCGAGAGCAATGGACGTGACGGCACAGGTGGGTGGCGCCTCTACTTCTGGCAATGACATCGTGCGGGCGCGGTTGCGGGCTGCCCGGCGGGCGATCCCACCCGCGCAGCGCGCTCAGGCTGAGCGGGCGATCGCCGCGCGGTTGCGCGCGCTGCGATTCATCCGCGCCGGCCGCAAGGTCGCTGTCTATCTCGCCATGCGGGGCGAGGCCAACCTCGGCCCAATCCTCCCGCACGCACGGCGGATCGGCTGCCGCCTGTTCGTGCCGCGCATCCAGAGTATCCGCAGACGAACCATGGCATTCGTCCCCCTCGACGGCGGTCGCCTGCGTCGCAACAGATACGGCATCGCCGAACCCTCTGCCAGCAACGGCCAGGCCATCCCACTGCGCAACCTCGATCTGATTCTGTTGCCCCTGGTGGGGTTTGATCGTGCAGGACACCGCATCGGCATGGGCGCGGGCTATTACGACCGCGTTCTGCAACGACGGCGGGCGCGCGAGCGGGCATGGCGCCGACCGTTGCTGATCGGCGTGGCCTACGCCTGTCAGGAGTCACCGCTGATCAAACCGGCGCCCTGGGACGTGGCAGTGGACCTGATCGTGACGGAGCGCGAGGTCATCCAGCCCCACCGTCCGGCATCTGGTGACCCGTCACAGACGAAGTAGTTCGCAGGAAGCAGACCCCATCACCGACCGTCACGAGGGCGCAGATCGCCATGAATCATTGGTTGCTCAAGTCGGAACCCGATGTTTTCGGCGTGGATGATCTGGCCGCATCACCGCAGCGAACCACTGCCTGGGAAGGCGTACGGAACTATCAGGCTCGGAACATGCTGCGCGACAGCATCAAGAAAGGCGACCGCGCGTTCTTCTACCACTCCAGTTGCGCCGTGCCGGGCATCGCCGCAGTGGTGCGCGTCGTGCGCGCGGGCTACCCCGATCCCACCGCATCAGACCGCAAGAGCCCGTACTTCGACGCCGACTCGAAGTCAGCCGAACCGCGTTGGTATTGCGTGGATGTCCAGCTCGAGCGACGCATCGAACCACTGATCACGCTGGACGAGCTGCGCGCGCATGCGACGCGCGAATTGCGAAACATGCTTGTTTTAAGGCGCGGGAACCGTCTCTCTGTGACTCCGGTGAGTGATGATGAGTGGCAATTCATCCTCGGCTTGCGCGCCTGAATGGTCACTCCGCTGCACACCCGAGGTGTTGCGCGCATCACACGTTCTGAAAAAAATCATTACAAAACTCTTGCAAATGCGTTTTGAGTTCTGTAAATACTGCGCCGGGACTAACCCGATATGGAGTATTGATCATGGCAGCTAAAGCAAAGAAGGCGACCAAGAAGAAAGCAGCGACCAAGAAGAAGGCCGCAGCAAAGAAGAAGTAAGTCGCTTGGAAGACCGGCGGCGACTCGACCTGAAAAGATCGACCGCCGCCACTTCTGAAACGACGATTGTGCCCGCGCAAGCGGGCACAATTGTTTCTGGAACCGGGAAAAGGCCATGAATCAGGATCTTCTCAAGGCGCAGGTTGCCGAGGCAGCGCTTGCCTACGTCGCCGAGGGTTCAGTGATCGGCATCGGCACCGGCTCGACGGTAAATCACTTCATTGCCGCGCTGGCCGCGGTGCGCGGACGCGTCAAGGGGGCCGTTTCAAGTTCCGCAGCGAGCACGGCACGGCTGACGGCACTGTCGATCCCCGTGCTGGACCTCAACGACACCGGCGATCTGGAGCTCTATGTCGACGGTGCCGACGAAGCGACCCGCGCTCTGCACCTGATCAAGGGCGGTGGCGCGGCGCTGACCCGGGAGAAAATCGTCGCCGCGGCGTCTCGCCGTTTTGTCTGCATCGTCGACGAGCAGAAACTGGTCGAGCGGCTCGGCCGGTTCCCGTTGCCGGTGGAAGTCATACCGATGGCGCGCGAGTACGTCATCCGGGAACTGCTGCGGCTGGGTGGTCGACCCGTCTGGCGCCCGCAGGTAGTGACCGACAACGGCAACCATATCCTCGACGTCCATGACCTCTCGATCGTCGATCCGGTCGGACTGGAGCGGGAGATCAACCAGATCGCGGGGGTCGTGACGGTCGGGCTGTTTGCGCGACGGCCGGCTGACATTCTGCTGGTCGGCACACCATCAGGTGTAATAACGTTGGCGCGTGACGATCCACACCCAACTGATCCGTGAACTGCATGCCCTGCTCGGCGAGGGTCTGCTGACCCGACATGAGGCCCGCGTCGCCTTCGAGTGCGATGCTCTCACCGCTCATCGGCAGGTGCCGGACCTCGTAGCTTTGCCCACCGACGTCGAGCAGGTGCGCGCCATACTCGCCATCTGTCGCCGCCATGGCACGGCAGTCGTGACCCGCGGCGCAGGCACGGGACTCTCCGGAGGCGCATTGCCCGTGGCCGGGAGCGTGCTCTTGGTGCTGTCGCGCCTGAATCAAATTCTGGAGATCGACCCGGTCCGCCGACTCGCCCGCGTTCAACCGGGTGTTACGAACCTCTCGATTTCCGAGGCGGTGGCAAGCCATCGGCTGTATTACGCGCCGGACCCCTCCTCACAGGTGGCCTGCAGCATTGGCGGCAACGTCGCCGAAAATTCCGGCGGGGTGCACTGCCTGAAGTACGGGCTTACCGTCCACAACCTGCTCGAGATCAAGGTTGCCACGATCGAGGGCGAGTTGCTGACCCTTGGCTCCGAGATGGGCGAAGCTCCGGGCCTGTCACTCCTGCCGTTGCTTACCGGCTCCGAGGGAATGCTCGGCGTGGTGGTGGAGGCGACGGTTCGGCTCTTGCCACTCCCGGAGCGGGTCGAGTTGCTGCTCGCCGCCTTCAACAGCGTCGGTGCCTGCGCATCGGCGGTCAGCCGCATCATTGCCGGCGGCATCGTGCCAGCCGGACTCGAAATGATGGATGCACCGGCCATTCGGGCCGCCGAGGCGTTTGCCCGCTGCGGTTATCCGCTCGATGCCCAAGCCTTGCTGCTGTGCGAGGTCGATGGATTGCCAACCGACGTCGAGCAGCAACTCGAGCAGGTCACCGCGACACTGCGCGACTGCGGCGCCACCCTGGTGCGACGCGCAGCGGATGCCGACGAACGGCGACGCATGTGGTCGGGACGAAAATCCGCGTTTCCCGCCGTTGGCCGTCTCGCTCCTGACTACTACTGCATGGATGGCACGATCCCACGCCGCCATCTGGAGAGCGCCCTGCAGCGGATTGGCGAACTGTCGCAAAGCTACGACCTGCCCGTCGCCAATGTGTTTCATGCCGGGGACGGCAACCTGCACCCACTCATCATGTTCGATGCCGGGCAGCCCGATCAGCTGCACCGTGCCGAGGAGTTCGGTGCGCAGATCCTCGAGCTGTGCGTCAGTCTCGGCGGCACGGTCACGGGCGAGCACGGCGTCGGCGTGGAAAAACTGGGACCGATGTGCAGTCAGTTCGGTAACCCCGAGTTGCAGGCCTTCATCGCGGTGAAGCAGGCATTCGATCCGCAGGGGCTGCTCAATCCGGGCAAGGCGGTTCCCAGTCTCGCGCGCTGCGCCGAGTATGGGGCGATGCGGGTCCATGCAGGCCAGCTGCCATTCCCTGAACTGCCGCGCTTCTGAGCACCATGTCATCGGACCAAGACCTCAGCAGTTCTCTCGTTCAACAGGTGCAAGAGGCCTGCATCGCCGGCCTGCCGTTGCGAGTCGTGGGCGGTGACTCCAAGCGTTTCCATGGGCGTCAGGTAGAGGGACGCGCGCTCAGCATGGCGGGGCACAGCGGCATCATCATCTACGACCCAGCCGAGTTGGTGATCACCGTGCGCGCAGGCACGCCGTTACAGGAGGTGCAGGCGCGGCTCGCAGCTCACGGTCAACACCTGCCTTTCGAGCCACCCGCGTTCGGCGCGACCGCCACCATCGGCGGCACCATTGCCGCTGGCATTGCCGGACCCGCCCGCATGCTGGCCGGCCCGGTACGGGACTACGTGCTCGGCGCAAGACTGCTGACCGGCGACGGCAGAGTGCTGCGCTTTGGCGGTGAAGTCATGAAGAACGTCGCGGGTTACGACGTTGCACGTACCTTGGCCGGCTCGTTAGGCGTATTGGGGGTACTGCTCGACGTCTCGTTGAAGGTCCTCCCACAACCGACCGCACAAACCACCCGGGTGTTCGCGGTCAGTGAGTCGCAGGCCTTGCAACGCATGACGGAATTGAATGCCAATGCATTGCCCGTTTCCGCCAGTGCCTGGGTCGATGGCCATTGGTATCTGAGACTGGACGGCGCAGCAGGCACGATAGAGCAGGCTTGCGCGCGGCTGGGTGGCGAGCAACTTCCGGACGCGCACGCCTTCTGGACCGACCTGCGCGAGCAGCGGCAGGCCGCGCTCGCGCTGCCGCAGCGCCTGTGGCGCCTGACGCTACCCGCCACGGCAGGAGCACTGTCAGTTCCCGCAGCTGCCATTGAATGGAATGGAGTACAGCGCTGGTACCACGATCTGGAACGGGAGCAGGCGCTGTCGCTCGCCGCAGCGGCAGGCGGCTTTGCCACGCTGTTCCGCGGTGCGAGGGCGGATGAAGACGTATTCGCGCCGCTTTCGCAGCCCTTGCTGCAACTGCATCGTAATCTCAAGCGAATATTCGATCCAGCGGGCATCCTGAACCCCGGTCGGATGTATCGCGACCTCTGACGCCGCATCACGGATCGCAGCATGCACACCCAACCCGCAGCCGAGCTTGCCGATACAGCGCTGGGACACGATGCGAAGCAACTCCTGCGCAGCTGCGTGCATTGCGGCTTTTGTCTGCCCGCCTGCCCCACCTATCGGGTGGCGGGCAACGAGTTGGACAGCCCGCGGGGACGGATCTATCTGATCAAGCAACTGGTGGAGGGCGGCCCGGCAAGCGAGCTGACCCGCAACCATCTGGATCGGTGCCTCACGTGCCGCTCCTGCGAGTCGGCATGTCCGTCGGGAGTCGAGTACGGCAGGATCGTCGATCTCGGACGCGAACTCATCGATCGACGCGTGCCGCGCCCGGCGGGCTCGCGCCTGATTCGCGGTACCTTGGCAGCCGTGCTGTCGCGGCGCAGCGTGTTCACACCCCTGTTGCGTCTCGGACAGCTGTCACGACCGCTGCTGCCGCAGCGGTTGCGGGCCATGATTCCGGAACGACTCCCCGTGCGCGCCCCCGTCGTGCGACACCACAGCCGGCGCGTGGTGATGCTGGAAGGTTGCGTGCAGCCCGGACTCGCACCTCAGATCAATGCTGCCGCGACGCGTCTGCTCGATCGTCTGGGCATCGAGGTACAGACCGCACGTAATGAGACCTGCTGCGGGGCACTGCCTCACCATCTCGGTTACGCGCAGCGCGCACACGCGCTCGCCCGTCGTAACGTCGATGCCTGCCTGTCTCTGCTGGAGGCCGGGGCCGAGGCGGTGGTCAGTACCGCGAGCGGCTGCGGGGTGCAGGTCAAGGACTACGGCCACCTGCTGCGCGATGACCCAGCCTATGCCGACAAAGCTCGCCGCGTGGCCGCTGCAACCCGCGATCTGAGTGAGCTGATAGACCCCGCGGCTTTGCGGTCGATCATGCCAGCGACGGCCACGACGGCTGACGCCGCGATCCTGATCGCCTGGCAGGCGCCCTGCTCTCTGCAGCACGGTCAGCGCAACGCTACCGCAGGCCGCGTCGAATCGCTGCTGCGTGCAGCCGGCTTCAGACTGGCGCACGTCAGCGACCCACATCTTTGCTGCGGATCAGCCGGCACTTATTCTTTGTTGCAGCCGGCGATGTCGCACACCTTGCGCGAACGCAAGCTTGGCACCCTGCAACGGGATCGACCAACCGCCATTGCCACCGCGAACATTGGCTGCCTCGAGCACCTGCGGGCAGCGAGCGAGGTGCCGGTGCGGCACTGGGTGGAATTGGTGATGGAGGCGCTGGGCAGGACCGACGCGACGCATCAACTCGGTTCCCAAGGACCCTCGACGCAGACAGCCTCATCCTGACCCGGCCACGGGGGCAGCGTGACTGCGACCACACACACTTCCTGACTGGGGTCGGCCCGGAACTGGAAGTGCGTACCCAGCGGCACGGTCAGACAAACGCCTGATTCAAGGATAGAGATCTCTTCTCGCTGACCCTGCCGGCGCCAGATCTCGCCACGGCCGCAGATCACATACCAGATTTCTTGCACGGTCCGGTGGGTGACTGCCTGCGTTACCTGACCCGGCGCCAGACGGAAATGGGCCATGCTGCAGGTGTCGAGTCCCGGCAGGATGCGCACTTGCGCTCCATCCGGCGCCGTCACCAAGGGTGCGGTGGAGAGGTGCCCGGTACTGAAGTCACCCATGGCTGACGTTGGTCGTTTCAACGCCCAAACGGCGCAACTGACGATCATGCAGACCAGAACACAGCAACAACGCCGTCATCGCACCGATCAGCGCAAAGAACATGTCAGATTGCGTGTCCCATGGATCACCCTGCGTGCCGAGAAACTCATCGGCTCCCTGACCGAGCGCCAGCGCGGCTCCCCATTCGATGAATTCATAGCAGGCACTGATCGCGAGGACGACGCAGACCACGAGAAACGCGAGCATCCCCCGACCGCGCACGTACCCACCCCGCAGCAGAATCTCGCGCGCCGCCAGCGCCGGCACGAATCCTTGGAAAAAATGCCCGATCTTGTCGTAGGGATTGCGATCCAGGCCCAGCACGTCAGCCATCCAGAATCCAAGCGGTACGCGTGCGTAGGTATAGGCGCCCCCGAGCATCAACACCAGACAGTGCAGGAAGATGCCGGCATACAGCAGCGTCGTCAGCGGAAAGCGGCGACGGGTCATCACGAGCACCGGCAGCACCAACATGACTGGCAGGACCTCCATCCACCAGGTGGCGCGATCATAGGGGTTCCAGCCGGACAACAGCAGCATCGCCAGCAAGACGAGCAGCGCGATGGCAAGCGGCAGATCACGGCGATCTTGCATGGCCCGACAGTCCTCTCGCGTAGTGATCGATTACTTGATCACGCCGCACACGACGCGCGCACCGCCACCACCCAACGCCACCGGATGGTCGGAATGGTTGTCCCCTCCGGCGTGCACCATCAACGCATGTCCGGCGAGATCACCGAGCTTGAGCCGCGGCGCAAGCACCGGCTGCCGAGCCGTGCCGTCGGCCTCGACATACAACGGCGGCAAATCCCCGAGGTGCCCGTCGCCCCAAGGCGTGCCATGCACTGCGGTTCCCGTCGGATCCAGATGTCCGCCGGCCGCCAGAGCGCCCACCGGCTTGCCGTCCTTATCCTTGGGCCCGCAACTGGGATTCTGATGCAGATGAAAACCGTGCACGCCTGGCGTCAAGCCTTGCAGTGAGGGCGTAAACACCAAGCCGTACTTCGACTCGCTGATGGTGACGAAACCCGCGCTGATACCGATTCCTTTCTCGCCCACCTGCTGCATCTGCACGACGACATCATCAGCCATCGCCGCGGTTGAAATCACGACCAGCAAAACAGCAGTCAACTTGCGCATGGAACTCCTCCGAAACATGACTCCAACCGGACGGATCAGATATCGTCGAACTCTACACCGATCTCAACCAGCAGATACGAAGCGGGCCCGCATTTGCGGGCCCGTTCGGTGTTGGCTGGGGGACTAGGATTCGAACCTAGGTTGACGGAGTCAGAGTCCGTAGTCCTACCGCTAGACGATCCCCCAAAGAGGGTCAGCGCTTCGAGAACTGCGTGCCGCGACGCGCCTTGCGGAAACCGACTTTCTTACGCTCGACTTCGCGTGCGTCGCGCGTGACGAAGCCCGCCGAACGCAGCGTCTTGCGCAGCGATTCGTCGTACTCCATGAGGGCACGCGTGATGCCGTGGCGGATCGCGCCGGCCTGACCCGTGATACCACCGCCGTCGACGTTGACGTCGATATCGAAGCGGTCTTCCATCTGCACGCTCTGCAGCGGCTGACGCACGATCATACGGGACGTCTGACGACCAAAGAATTCATCGATGGTGCGACCATTGATGTTGATGCGACCCGTGCCCGGACGCAGATGCACGCGGGCTGTGGAAGTCTTGCGGCGGCCGGTGCCGTAGTTGGTGTTGACTGGCATTGAATCTCGTCTCGCTGCTAATTCGTCAGATTTCGAGCGGCTTCGGCTGCTGGGCGGCATGCGGATGCTTTTCGCCCGGGAACACGTGCAGTTTCTTGAACATGCGACGGCCAAGAGCGTTCTTCGGCAGCATGCCCTTGACCGCCATCTCGATGACGCGTTCCGGGTGGCTGGCCAGCATCTTGTCGAGCGTACGGCTCTTGATGCCGCCGATCGCCCCCGTGTGCCAGTAGTACACCTTGTCGGTGAGCTTGGCGCCGGTCACGTGGATCTTGTCCGCGTTGACGACGACGATGTGATCGCCGGTATCGACGTGCGGGGTGTACTGCGGCTTGTGCTTGCCGCGCAGACGGAACGCGAGCTCGGTGGCAAGGCGGCCGAGCGTCTTGCCGCTCGCATCCACCACGTACCAATCGCGCCGCACCGTCTCAGGGTGTGCGAATACAGTCGTCATCGGGAGGCTCCAGAGCCTGTAAGTCGTGCAGAGAGCCGCGAAGGATACTGCATGGCTCCCCAACGGAGCAAGCCCGTCGAGACCCTCCGCCGGGACCCCCCCATGGGCCGGGGCAGCAGCCGGGCCAGGGGCGACGCCAATTGCGTGGGCCATTCCAGCCACGGAATCGTCCTCCAGCCCCGGCCAGCCGCGCCAAAAGCCCCCGCCTCAACTGCCCCCACGAACCCTCTATATAATGTGTCCATGGCCAGTGCCCCCCGTGTTTTTACCCCCTTGGATCGGCTCATCCGTGAGTTCGACCGGGCCCTGCGTACCGTGGCTGGGGCGAATGTCGCGGGGCGACCTTATCCGGCGGAAGGTATCCCGGAATCCCTGACCGAATCGGAGTCCCGGCGCCGGGCCGCGGCCCTGATGCGGGTTAACCATGCGGGCGAAATCGCCGCTCAGGCGCTCTACCACGGGCAGGCATTGACCGCCCGCACGCCCGCGGTGCGCGAGTCGCTGGTGGAAGCCGCCCGCGAGGAGACGGATCACCTGGCTTGGTGTGAGCAACGCATCGGTGAGTTGGGCGGGCGCACCAGTCTGCTGGCGCCGGTCTGGTATGCGGGATCCTTCGCCATCGGCGTGGCCGCCGGCCTCGCAGGTGACCGCAACAGTCTGGGTTTTGTAGTCGAGACTGAGAAGCAGGTCGCCGAGCACCTCGATTCCCATCTGTCGGAGTTGCCTGCGGGCGATGACCGCTCGCGCCAGATCGTCACACAGATGCAGCACGATGAGCAGGTGCATGGCGCGAACGCAAGGGATTCGGGCGGCATCGACCTGCCGGGTCCGGTGCAACGCCTGATGCGCGCCACGGCCAGAGTCATGACCCGCACGGCCTATCGCATTTGAGAACTTGCGGCGCCGTGGCGCATGCGCTAAAAAGACGAATCCGGTTTACATAATCGTTTATTTACGGGAATCAAGCATGGAGACCAGCGGACGAGCACTGAGCGAGATTCCGGCCATCAACCGTTTTCTCGGCTATTGCCGCATCCGGACAGTACCCTCCAAGACGGTGCTGATCCATGCGGGGGACGTCCCGGACATCCTCTACTACGTGGTCAAGGGCTCAGTCGAGGTCCTGATCGAGGACGAGGAAGGCAACGAGATGGTGCTCGCCTACCTCAACAAAGGTCAGTTCTTTGGCGAGATGGGTCTGTTCAATGATCAGCCGCAGCGCAGCGCGTGGGTGCGCACTCGCAGCCAATGCGAGCTCGCTGAAATGACCTACCCGCGCTTTCGCCAGATTGCAGCGGAGAGTCCGACGCTGTTGTTCGAACTGGCAACACAGTTGGCGAGCCGTCTCGACCGCACCAATCGCAAATTGGGCGACCTCGCGTTCGTTGACGTCACGGGCCGCGTCGCGCACGCGATCATGGATCTGTGCAATGAGCCGGATGCAATGACTCACCCGGAAGGCACGCAGATCAAGGTCAGTCGTCAGGAACTGTCGCGGCTGGTGGGCTGCTCGCGCGAGATGGCTGGACGCGTGCTCAAGGTCCTCGAGGAGCAGGGCCTGCTCACGGCGCGCGGCAAGACCATGGTGGTGTTTGGCGTGCGGCCGCGCCTCAAGGGCAAGGCAGGCGCCATGGCCGCGCCGTCGGCACCCTCGCCCCTCGCCCTGCGCTCTCGCAAGGCGGCCGCTGTCGTCGATGACGACGACGAGGATGACGAGGACGACGACGAATAAGCACTTTGCGCCGGCCTCGAGCCGGCGCAATTGCGTCAGGGGCGGGTCAACGGTGCGTGGAAGCGCTGCCAGGCGCCTCTGCCACCTCAGTCCTGCTTTGCAGTTCCCCGTCCGGCTTCAGCGATGCGACTGCGCATTGCGCTGATCACGCCCGGGTAATCACTGGCACCAAAGATCGCCGAACCGGCAACGAAGGTGTCTGCACCGGCAGCCGCAACGGCACCGATGTTGTCCACTTTCACTCCACCATCGACCTCGAGACGGATCTCGCGACCACTGCGATCGATCATTTCGCGCACGCGGCTGATCTTGGGCAGCGCGGTTGGAATGAACGATTGACCCCCGAAGCCCGGATTGACGGACATCAGCAACACCATGTCGATCTTGTCCAGCACGTGATCGAGCCAATTGATCGGCGTGGCCGGGTTGAACACCAGTCCGGGTTTGCAACCATGCTCGCGGATCAGGCCGATGGTCCGGTCGACATGGTCGCTGGCCTCAGGATGGAAGGTGATCCAGGTCGCACCCGCTTTGGCGAAGTCGGGGACAATGCGATCGACTGGCTTGACCATCAAGTGCACGTCGATCGGCGCCGTGATGCCCGCCTTGCGCAACGCTTCGCACACCAAGGGCCCGATGGTGAGGTTGGGTACGTAGTGGTTGTCCATCACATCGAAGTGGACGATATCTGCACCGGCCGCCAGCACGGCACGCACCTCCTCGCCAAGACGCGCGAAATCGGCGGAGAGTATCGAGGGTGCGATCCAGGGGGACTGCTTCATCTACGGCTCCTCGGGTCGGCGGCTCACTTGATGCCGCGCTGCTGTTTCACTGTGTCGTAAGCTTCGTTGATGCGTTGCGTGCGCTCATGTGCCGCAGCCACCATCGACTCGGGCAGGCCCTGCGCCACGAGTTTGTCCGGATGATTCTGACTCATCAGACGACGATAGGCACGCGTGACCTCGGCGTCGCTGGCTTGTGGCCCCACGCCCAGGACCTCGTAAGCATCGTTGACCTGGGCAGCGGTACCGCGCCCCGCGCTGCCGGTTGCTTCCGACTGCGCGCCGTTACCGCGCATACGCAGCATCGCCTCGAGCGAGGCGAATTCCAGCTGAGAGACGCCGAGCGCCGTGCACATGCGCGCGAAAATCGAGCGCGAGACCGGGTTCAGACCGTCGGCCCGTAACGCGGCCTCCAGTTGGATCTGCACGAACAGGCGACACAGGTCGGGATGACTGCCCAAAGCGCCGCGCAGCCGGTCGAGCGTGCCGTTCAACGGGTAGTTGGGTTGCTTGCCGCTGGTAAACAGATCGATGGCACGCATGCGATCGGTCTCGCTGAGCGAAAAGCGGCGCATTGCATCGCGTGCGGCCTCGATCTCAGCCTGACTGACCCGGCCATCCGACTTGGCGATATGCCCCATGATCTGGAACGTGGACTCGAAGAAAGCCAGTCGGACGTCGTCGCTCGGCGGGGCCGCGGTGCCGCTGCGACCACTGGGGCGTTGCCCCTGTCGGGTGTTCTGATCGTAGAGATGGCCCAGCACCAGGCCCACGATGGCGCCGGGAAGGCGCCCGATGATCGCCCCCAAGATCGCACCCACGAGTTTGCCGATTCCGCCCATGTAATCCCTGAGTTGACCGCAGGGGACTGCCCCTGCAACATTCCCGACTCGCTCCGCCGCCGGCGGTGGCAGCGCATTCTAGCAGTCCTCCCCCCACCCACTGCCTCATCAGGTCACATGTCCAGCACCCCACCCTCACCGCCCATGCACGAGTCCCATCTGCGCGGCCTCGAGCGCATCCATCAGGGCAAGGTGCGCGACATCTACGCGCTCGACGAGCAGCACATGCTGATCGTGACCACGGATCGCCTGAGCGCCTTTGACGTCGTGTTGCCGGATCCGATTCCTAGCAAGGGGCGCGTGCTCACGAGCATCTCGAATTACTGGTTCGCGCGCACCGGCCATATCGTGCCTAACCATCTCGCCGGGGCTGCTTATCCCCTCGAGCGCGCAGTTGCGGACCCGGCTGAACGCATCTTGATCGCCGATCGCAGCATAGTCGTGAAGCGACTGCGCGCGCTGCCCGTGGAGGCGGTGGTGCGGGGCTATCTGATCGGCTCTGGCTGGAAAGACTATCAACGCAGCGGCGAGGTCTGCGGCATCCGCCTGCCGCCGGGTCTGCGCATGGCGGACCGACTGCCTGAGCCGATTTTCACCCCGGCAACCAAGGCCGCGCGAGGTGAACACGATGAAAACGTCGGCTTCGCGCAGATCGCCGCTACCATCGGTGAGCCGCTGGCCCGCCGCGTGCGTGAGGCCTCACTCGCTCTGTACGAGTACGCCGCCGCGCACGCTTTGGCACGCGGCATCATCATCGCCGATACCAAATTCGAATTCGGTATAGATGCGCAGGGCACGCTGACATTGATCGACGAGGCTCTGACGCCGGACTCGTCGCGCTTCTGGCCGGTCGATACCTATGCCCCGGGCTCCAGCCCACCTTCTTTCGACAAGCAGTACGTGCGCGACTATCTGGAGACGCTGGACTGGAACAAGGCGCCACCGGCTCCGCACCTGCCCGCAGAGGTCATCGAGCGCACCAGCGAGAAGTACAGGGAGGCGCTGCGTCGCCTGACCGCCTGATCGCGCCGCCGGCTTCAGCAGCGCACAGGCCGCCAATCGCCGATCACGCGGCGCAACTCACGCACCCCGTCGGTGAGCGCTGCGGGACCCGGCTGCAGAATGATCGACGACTTGACCTCGTGCAGTTGCCCGTCGCGCACGGCGGGTACATCCCGCCAACCGCTGCGCGCAGCGACCGCACGCGGGTTGAATTTCTTTCCGCACCAGGAGCCGAAGATGATATCGGGCGAGCGCCGTACGACCTCGAGCGGATCGGCAATGATGCGATGCTTGCCAAGCCCCTGTTGCGCCAGCTCGGGGAAGATATCGTCGCCCCCGGCAATACCCACGAGTTCCGAGACCCAGCGAATCGCCGAGATCTGCGGCTCGTCCCATTCCTCGAAATAGACGCGCGGCCGACGCGACATGCCATCCGCAGCGCGGCGGATGGCCTCGAGTCCGGTCTGAAGTTCGTCGACCAATGTCTGACCCTTACGCTCGCAGCCGATCATACCGGCCAGCACAGTGATCACGCGCAGGATCTCAGTCACGCTGCGCTGGTTGAAAACGTGAACCTCGATACCCCGCCGCACCAATTCAGCGGCAATATCCGCCTGCAGGTCGGAGAATCCGAGCACCAGATCCGGCTGCAACTCGACGATGCGATCGAGTTTTGCGCTGGTGAATGCCGAGACTTTCGGTTTCTCCTTGCGCGCGCGCGGCGGTCGCACCGTGAACCCGGAAATACCCACGATGCGCTGCTCCTCGCCGAGCAGGTACAGGGTTTCAGTGGTTTCCTCAGTGAGGCAGACGATACGGGCGGGGTAGCTGTCGTTGTTCACGGCACGATGTTAACAGGGGGCGATCCGGCCGGTGTCGGCGAGGCAGCGATCGAGCCCCGTCTTGGCCGACGCTTGCCCGCGTGCCTCCGCCATGCAAGGCTTGCGGGGTCATGAATCCAAGTCCAACTGTGCTGCACGACCTGCAGCGTCGGATCGAGCGGGTGTTGTTCGATCTGCCCGACGCCAGCGGCAATGCGCTCGTGCAGGCCGTCGCCGCGCCGCTGCGGTACCTCTATGCCTTGCTGCGCGATCTCGGCCGGGGTGATCTGGGCCTGCGCGCCATGAGCCTGGTCTATTCCACGCTGTTCGCCATCGTGCCGGTATTTGCGGTCTCGTTCGCCGTGCTCAAGGCGTTTGGGATGCACCGGCAACTCGAACCGGTCCTGCTGGAGTTCCTGCGACCCATGGGCGAACAGGGGCAACACCTGGCGGCGCGGATCATGGAGTTCGTCGAGAACGTGCAAGGGACCCTGCTCGGTACGATCGGCTTCCTGTTTTTGCTGTATACCGTCATCTCCATGATCCAGAAAGTCGAGGAGTCGCTCAATTTCACATGGCATGTGGAGCGACCACGCAGTCTCAGCCGGCGTATCAGCGAATATCTGGTCGTGATGCTGGTGGGACCCGCGCTCGCGGTACTCGCCATGGTGATGCTCGCCAAGGTCGAGACCAGCGAGATCTTCGCGCACATGGCAGGCGTTGCAGGTGTCCGTCCATCGGGGCGGGCGCATCTGGCGCCGTACGGCCTCGTGGTCATGCTGTTCTGGTTTCTCTATGTCTACATGCCGAACACGCGCGTCCGGCTCGGGCCTGCATTTGTCGGCGCGCTGGTGGGTGGCGTGTTATGGGCTGCGGTTGGTGCGTTGTTTGCCCGCTTCGTCGTCTACTCCACGCAGACCTCGGCGATCTACGCCGGCTTTGCAGTCGTGCTGACGTTCCTGATCTGGCTCTACATCAGCTGGCTGATCATGCTGATCGGCGCCCAGCTGTCCTTCTACGTGCAGCATCCAGAGCATCTGCGCACCGGACATGGCGAGATCCCGATGACCGGAGCACTGCGCGAGCGTATCGCCATGTCAGCGATGTATCTGATTGGCGAGCGATTCATCGACGGCGGCGTTCGCTGGAAAATGAATGATCTCGCCGAACGTCTCGGCGTGCCCGCTGCGGTACTCGATGAGGTGATCACTGCACTGGAGGGTCACGGACTGGTGCTGACAGCCGAGGATGACACCATCGTGCCGGCTCGCGACATTGCCGAGATCCGATTGGCCGACGTGTTCTCGGCCATCCGTCATGAGGTGGCCGATCCGCGTCGTCCGCAACCCAATGCCGTACCCGGAGCGGATGCGGCGTCCATGCAGGCGGAGCAGGCGCTGCAGGCATCCTTCAACGGCCGCACGCTGCGCGATCTGCTGCGACAAGCCACCTGACGCGGCACGGCCGGTCGTCATTCGCCGGCGACTGTCATCTCTTCGAGCAGAATCGAGCCCGTGCGAACGCCGCCTCGCACGTCGATGTCGGTACCAACGTCGACGATGTGACGGTACATATCCTTGAGGTTGCCGGCGACGGTGATTTCGTGAACCGGATAGAGCGGCCGGCCATTCTCCACCCAGAACCCGGATGCGCCCCGCGAGTAGTCTCCGGTCACGCCATTGACGCCCTGTCCCATCAGGTCAGTGACCAGAAGACCACGATCGAGTTGCTTGAGCATGGCGTCGTAGTCACGGTCGCGTGCGTGCACGATCAGGTTGTGATTGCCCCCCGCATGTCCGGTGGTACGCAAGCCGAGCTTGCGCGCCGAATAGGTGCTCAGGGTGTAACCGAGCAGGCGGCCACCCTCGATGAGTTCGCGGTCACGGGTGGCTACGCCTTCATGGTCGAACGGCACGCTCGCCAGCGCCTTGGGCAGATGAGGCCGCTCTGAGATCGCGAACCACTCAGGGAACACCTGCGTCCCGGCGGCATCCAGCAGAAAGGACGAGCGACGATACTGGCTACCGCCGCGTATGGCACCGAGAAAATGGCCGATCAGTCCGCGTGCGACATCGGGGCTGTAGAGCACCGGCACCCTCATCGTCGACAGCTTGCGCGCGCCGAGACGCCGCACCGCGCGCTCCCCACTGCGACGGCCGACGCTCTCTGCAGCCTCGAGCTCGCGCCAGTCGCGCGACGTGCTGTACCAGTAGTCGCGCTCCATCTCCTCGCCCTCGGCGCCGAGCACGGAACAGCTGATGCTGTGGACCGTGCCTGGGTATGCAGCCAGGAAGCCGAGCGAATTGCCGTAAGCGCGCACGCCGCGGTGAGTGCTGACACCGGCACCCTCGGAATTGGTGATGCGCTTGTCGACCGACATCGCTGCCGCCTCGCAGGCGATGGCCATGGCACAGGCTTGCTCGGGTGAGAGATCCCACGGGTGGGAGAGGTCGAGGTCCGGAATATCGCGGGCCAAAGTCTCCGGATCTGCCAGCCCGGCACAGGGATCCTCGGCCGTAAAGCGCGCAATGGTGCATGCCTTGGCCACGGTCTCACGCAACCCGGCCGCACTGAGATCCGCGGTACTCGCAGACCCCTTGCGCGTCCCAAAGTAGACAGTGACGCCCATGCCACGGTCACGCTGGTATTCAACGGTTTCCACCTCACCAAGGCGAGCTGAAACACCGAGACCGACATCCATGCTGATGGCCGCTTCAGCCTGACTGGCCCCGCGGACGCGTGCTTCGGCCAGCGCGAGCTCGACCAGAGCCAACAGGTCGGCACCGTTGGCGGTCAGGGCGGGCGAATGGTCCTGCAGGGTGGTCATGGTGCGATCCCGTGTCACTGGAAGCCTGATTCTAGCAGCGACCGCGGCCTCTCCCGCGCCCGTGCTAGCATGAATCAGGGAGGCCCCATGGCGCGCTGGCAGGAGCAAGACGAGGACGGACCCGAGGGTCCCAGCAAGAGTGAGCTCAAGCGGCAGGATCTGGACCTGCGTTCGCTGGGGGTGGAACTCGTCCAATTGCCGACGGCAGAACTCGAAGCGCTCGGTCTGCCGGAGAACGTGCGCGATGCAGTCGATTCCTGCCGCCGCATCACCAGTCATGGCGCCCGGCTGCGGCAGGAGATGTATATCGCCAAGCTGCTGCGCAAGGTGGATACGGACGGGATCCGGCAGGCCGTCGAGCATCGCAACGAGCGTGACCGGCAACGGATCCGCAACGAGCACGCGCTCGAGGTTTGGCGGGAGCGTCTGCTCGCCGATGAACCGACGGCCTGGACGGAGATCGGCGCACGCATATCGGGTCAGGAGCTGCAGCAACTACGCGCGCTGGTGAGGCAAGCACGGGCTGAGGCTGCCGCGGCCCGGCCGCCGGCAGCTGCCCGTCAGCTCTTTCGCCGCCTGCGCGAGGCGCTGGAAGCCGGCGAAAACTAGTCTTTCCCGTGTCCAGTTGTACGTCTTTCCCGTGTCCAGTTGTACAATGCGCGGGTGAAACCACTCGTCGGCATCATCATGGGGTCTACTTCCGACTGGGAGACCCTCAAGCCCGCAGCCGAGATGCTCGAGCGCCTCGGCATCGCGCATGAGGTGCGCGTCGTATCCGCACATCGCACGCCGGACCTGCTGTTCGAATACGCATCGGGCGCGCGCGAGCGCGGCCTGCAGGTACTGATTGCAGGCGCGGGCGGTGCAGCCCATCTGCCGGGCATGACCGCGGCAAAGACCTCACTCCCAGTACTCGGCGTCCCCGTGCAGTCGCGGACTCTGAACGGCATCGACTCACTGCTCTCGATCGCTCAGATGCCAGCAGGCATACCCGTTGGGACCTTGGCCATAGGCGCGGCTGGCGCGACCAATGCGGCATTGCTGGCAGCTTCGATCCTCAGCCTGCATGACGAGCGGATCCGCAACGCGCTCGACGTTTTCCGTCAGACGCAGACTGACAAGGTACTCGCCCACCCCGATCCGCGGATACCGCCGACGTCCCCATGAAGGTCGGCATCATTGGGGCAGGCCAGCTCGGTCGTATGCTGGCGTTGGCGGGCTATCCGCTGGCGCTGCAGTTCAGGTTTCTCGACACGGCGGCGGATTCGCCCGGCGGGCAGGTCGCGCCGCTGATCGAAGGTGGGTTTGCTGATGCGGCGAGCCTGTCCCGGCTGGCCCGCGAGGTCGATCTCGTCACCTACGAATTCGAGAACGTTCCCGTCGCAGCGCTGGAGCGCGTGGCGGCGACGCGCGTCTGTCTACCGCCCATTGAAGCCCTGCGAGTCTCACAGGATCGACTGTTCGAGAAGGATCTGTTCGTCGAACTCGGCATCCCCACGCCACCCTATCGGGCAGTGGACAGCCTCGATCAACTGACGCACGCAGTAGCCGACATCGGGATGCCGTGTGTGCTCAAGACGCGTCGACTGGGCTATGACGGCAAGGGCCAGCGCTACATACGCAAGCGCAGCGACATTGCGGCAGCCTGGGATGACATCGGCGGCGTACCGCTGATTCTGGAGGGCTTCGTACGCTATGAGCGCGAGGTTTCCATCGTTGGTGCGCGCAGCACGCGGGGCGAGGTGAAGGCCTATCCGATCGTCGCAAATGTGCATCGCGATGGCATCCTGCGGGTGACCCGCGCACCCCACCGCGGCGTCGCGCTGCAGAAATCCGCTGAACGACACCTGCGCCGTCTGCTGTCGCACTTCAACTATGCCGGGATACTGACCATCGAGTTCTTTGTGCAGGACGGCCGCCTCGTTGCCAACGAGATGGCACCGCGGGTGCACAATTCGGGGCATTGGACCATCGAGGGCGCGGCCACCTCGCAGTTCGAGAATCATCTGCGCGGCATATTGGGGCTGCCACTTGGTGATACGCGGGCCATCGGTCACTGCGCGATGGTCAATTTCATCGGCAGCATGCCGCCACGCGAGAAGATCCTGTCTTTGCCGGGTGTCCACTACCACGACTATGGCAAGGCGCCACGGGCAGGGCGCAAGGTGGGTCACTGCACCATCGTGGCGGCCACCGCTGCCGAGCGCGACCGCCTGATCAGGCGCGTGCAGCGGTTGATGGACCGCTGAGTTGGCTCGTCAATCCGTGGTTTTTGCGATCCAGATACGGTGGCCGGGCCGAATCTGTGACGGATCCCGGCTTTCCTGAACGGGCCTGCCGTATAGTACGGCCCGGAGCAATCTATGTACCTCGAACATTTTCAGCTCAAGGAATTGCCTTTCCGGCTGAGTCCGGACCCGTCTTTCCTGTACCTGAGCCCGATCCATGCGCGCGCCAAGGCCTACATGGAATCGACGATCTGGTTCACGGACGGTTTCGTCGTCATTACCGGCGAGATCGGTGCGGGCAAGACCACCCTGATCGAGACCTTCCTCAAGGAACTCGAGGGCGACGTGGTGGTTGCGCAGATCAACCAGACCCAGCTGTCACCGATCGAGTTCATGCAGACGCTGCTGGCACAGTTCGGCTTCAACCCGTTCCGGATGAAGAAGGCCGAGATTCTGGTCACGCTCAACAACTTCCTGATCGAACAGTACGCCAGCGGCCGCAAGGTATTGCTGATCATCGACGAGGCGCAGAATCTCAGCAACCGCGTGCTCGAAGAAGTCCGGTTGCTGTCCGGGATCGAAACAACCAAGGAAAAAGTTCTGCGGATCGTTCTGGCCGGACAGCCCGAACTCAACGACAAGCTCGATTCACCGGATCTCATCCAGCTGCGACAGCGGGTACGGCTGCGCTTCCATCTGAATGCCCTTGGCGAGGCTGATCTCGGCCAGTACATACAGCACCGTCTCGATGTGGCCGGCGCCAACGGTCGCCGGTTGTTTGCGCCCGAGACGTTGCCAACGATTTTCAAATATACGGGCGGGGTTCCGCGCCTGATCAACACGCTGTGTGACACGGCCCTGCTTGCCGCGTTCGCACAGGACGAAACGACCGTGACGTCCGCAGTGATGCGAGACGCGCTCGATGAGTTGCGCTGGGAGGAATACGCCGCGCGCACACAGTCGAATCGGGCCTTCACCCCTGACTCGACCGCCCCGCAGCTGGTGCTCGCGAGTGCGAAACTGGTCGTGTCGCGCAATGGCGAGACGCTGAGCGAGTACACCCTGTCACCGGGCCGACTTGTCATCGGCCGCACCAGCGACAACGACATCCGGATCGAGAGCCGGGTAGTCAGCCGCCACCATGCGCAAGTGAGCACGCACGCAGGCGAGACAGTCATCGAGGATCTCAACAGTACGAATGGCATGTTCGTGCGCGGGCGCCGGGTGCGGCGTCACAAGTTCGCCATGGGCGACTCCGTGCAGATCGCCGGGCATAACTTCACGCTGCAGCCGTTGGATGGACCGACCCCTGCCCCCTACCGCTCGACGGTCAATCCGCCGGTGCTCAATGAGGCGGTCGACGACGATGAGTCCGAGGACGAGGACGACACCTGAGGCACGAGCCGCAGGCAGGCGACGTCAGTCGTCGAGCGCGGTACGGTCGTAGCTCGCGAGGTTGCGACGATAATCGCGGCGGCGCATCCACAAGATCAGACCCAGCGTGATGAGCACGCCACCGCCCGCCAGCAGCAGACCGTGAGGCAGACTGCGGCGCAGAAAAGCTGCGACCACCATGCCGAACCCCGTCAGCACGCTGGCGTAGGGAATCCCCTCGTAGACCGGCCGCGGAATCCACATTGCTGGGCGCCCTCTCGCGCGACCCGTCACGCGGTGCCGCCAACCGTCAAGCCATCGATGCGCAGCGTCGGCTGCCCGACACCGACCGGGACGTCTTGACCTTCCTTACCGCACGTACCCACCCCATCATCGAGGCGCAGGTCGTTGCCGAGCATGCTGATGCGCGTCATGACTTCCGGCCCATTACCGATCAGCGTGGCACCCTTGACCGGTGCCCCGAGCCGTCCATTCTCGATGAGGTAGGCTTCGCTGGCCGAAAACACGAATTTGCCGGAAGTGATATCGACCTGACCACCGCCGAAATTGCGGCAATAGAGCCCTTTGGCGACGGAGGCAATGATTTCCTCGGGCGCGTGCGCGCCAGGCAGCATGTACGTGTTGGTCATCCGCGGCATGGTCAGGTGTGCAAACGACTCACGGCGCCCGTTGCCTGTGGGAGCCACACCCATCAACCGCGCGTTGAGCTTGTCCTGCAGATAACCGCGCAGGACGCCATCCTCGATGAGGGTGGTGCATTGCGTGACCGTGCCCTCGTCATCGACGTTAAGAGAACCACGACGCGTCATCAGTGTGCCGTCGTCGACCACAGTAACGCCCCTGGCAGCCACCTGCTGCCCGATACGGCCGCTGAAAGCCGAGGTTCCCTTGCGATTGAAGTCGCCCTCCAGACCGTGCCCCACGGCCTCGTGCAGCAACACACCCGGCCAGCCGGACCCCAGCACGACTGTCAACGTGCCCGCCGGCGCGGGCACCGCTTCAAGGTTGACCTGCGCAGTGCGCACCGCTTCCTGCACGAGATGCCGCCAGCGCTCCGACTGGAGGAACTCGGTATAGGCGAAGCGTCCGCCCCCGCCGGCGTAACCCTGCTCGCGACGACCCTGATGCTCGATGATGACGCTGACATTGAGCCGAACCAGCGGGCGGACATCAGCCGCCAAGGTGCCGTCACTGGCCAGCACGAGCATGGTGTCGTGCGACGCCGAGAGACTCGCCATTACTTGCGTGATGCGTGAATCGAGCGCACGCGCCGCGCGGTCGATCTCCTCCAGCAGGCGTACTTTGGACGGATCATCCAGGGTCTCGACCGGATCGACGGGCAGATACAACCGGCGAGGCGTGGTCGCATGCCAAGCCTGCATGGCACCATCAGAGCCGCTGCGAGAGATGGCACGCGCAGCATGTGCAGCCTCCAGCAACGCCGGGAGCATGATCTCGTCGGAATAGGCAAAGCCCGTCTTTTCGCCAGCGAGCGCGCGCACGCCCACGCCCTGATCGATGCTGTGGGCGCCATCCTTGACGATGCCATCCTCCAGCGACCAGGACTCCTCGCGCGTCGCCTGAAAGTAGACATCGGCATAGTCGACCGCGTGGCCCATCACATCACCCAGCACGTCGGCGATCCGCCCCTCGTCCAGCCCGGTGGGGGCCAGCAGTGCGGCACGCGCAAGATCGAGCGGATCAGCACCCGGCGCAGGGAGCGTTGCGATGGACGTCTGCGGCGTAAAGAGCGCGGGTGGAATCTGAATGGTCATACGCGGCTTCCGGTGAGGCGGCGATGGTGAACCGCGGGGAAATTCTGCCTGACCTCCGCTTGGCGTACGAGGTCGATATCCGCACAGACGACGCCGCTGCCGCGTGGTAGTCGGTCCAGCACTTTTCCCCAGCAATCGATGATCAAGGAATCACCATAGGTTTCGCGATCGTTGTCATGGAACCCGGTTTGGGCAGGTGCCACCACATGACACTGATTCTCGATGGCCCGTGCGCGAAGCAACACTTCCCAGTGCGCCCGACCGGTCGGTGCGGTAAACGCTGCAGGCACGCAGAGCCACTCGGCACCCAGCGACAGCAACTCACGGAACAACTCCGGAAAACGCATGTCGTAGCAGACGGCGAGGCCGAGTCTCCCGGCGGGCGTATCGAGGCACACGGGAGTGGTCCCCGGGCGTACCGAGGCAGATTCGCAGTACTTCTCGGCCTTGCCGGGAATCGCCACGTCGAACAGATGAATCTTGTCGTAGCGTCCGACGCAGTGGCCGGCGGCATCAAAGACCAGACAGGCAGCCGCCACCCTGGACTCGTTCGCAACGCGCAACGGCAATGTGCCTGCGACGATCCACAAGCCGAGTTCAGCTGCCATCCGCCCCATGAAGTTTTGTATCGGCCCTTGGCCATGATCCTCGGCGATGGCCAACTTGTCCGCTTCGCTCAGGCCCATGAACGCGAAATTTTCGGGCAGTGCAGCGACGGTTGCGCCACGCTCCCGGGCCACGCGCAACAAGCGTCCGGCCTCGGCGAGGTTACGCGTCAGGTCGGCGCTCGTCGTCATCTGTATCGCCGCGACTTTGGTCAATGAACTTCTCCAGACTGGGACTGCAAACCCTGAGCAGCCTGTGGCACGGGTTCGGCGCCATTCGACTCGGGCGGCGGCGCTGAGACGCGCTCAACGACGGGAGCCGACCACGGCCCGCCGATATGATAATAGGCGCGCATCAAACCCTGCAGCTGACCTTTGAATACCTGCGTCAGGAGCAGCACGCCCGCACCGATCACGGGGCCGGCCGCCAGCGCTCCCGCCACCGACAAGGGTCCGCTCGGATTACCACTGACCACCACCGTCTGGTCGTAGTCCTCTGCCGCCAGTCCCGTGCGTCCCACCACACCGACGTCGACAGCCGCACCCTTCAACAGCAGGTTGCGGGTGTATGCGTTGCCGCTGCGTACTTCGAAGTCTCCGCTTACGGTATCGAAGGCGAGGCCCTCATCGGTGACGTCACGGAAGTCCATCGCCAGGCGACGTGGCAGCTGGGTGATGCTGATCAGACCCAGCATGCGACCCGCGCCGGGCTTGACGTTGCGCAGCTGGCCCGTCTTGAGATCGAGCCGGATATTGCCGTCCATGCGACCCAGCGCGTCGCCCGCAGGACCGCCGTTCCAGTGCAGTTGCGCGCTGACTTGCGCATCCTTGGACTCGACGATCGGCCGATAGCCGAGCGCCCGCGACGCGGCGGCCAGATCGCTACTGGCGAATTTGAGGTCGATCCGGGTGCGCGACCCGTTGCCGGTGCGCAGCCAATCACCGCTGCCGCGCACCGTGAAGTCCGGGGCGGTCGTGGCCAGCGACTCAAAACGCAGGCCTTGGGGATCGCGGTTGATGACCGCTTGCGCGCGGCCGAAGTGGCGGGACTGCCAGACGAAATCATCAACCGCAACGCTGAAGGCCGGGACGTTGCGCGGATCCTGCTCGGAAGACCCATGCTGGCCCGCCGCAGTCGACGGACTCTGCAGATACAGACGCTTCATCGTCAGAACGATGGGATGCCCGGGCGAGAGATCCTCTGGAATGACCACATCGCCTTCGATGGCAGGCCCGTTCAGCGCGACCCGCCAATGATTTCCCTCGCTGCGAATGCTGGCCGCCGTGTCGCGAAACTCGAAGCCGGCGAGGATCACGCGGTCAAGTCGCACGTCGACGGGGCCCAGCCAGTCCATGAGTCGTGGCCCATCCGCTGCACGTCCGCCCAATGCGAGCCACTCGCTCAGGTCGAAATGCGGCCACGGCCCCTCGACGACCAGCCCCGGTCTGACGGGCGCGGTGACGGGCTGCCCATCGAACCGTGCGACTCCACGTTCCAACTGCCACTTGCCGCTTTTTCCCTGCGCGAAACGCAAACGTGCGCGCGCCGAAGCCGACTCGATGGTCACGTCATTGGGCTTGGCATCGCTACCCGGCAATTCCAGGCGCACCCGTGTCCGTCGGGGCTCCGCAGCGGGCTTGGCGAACGGCTGCGGTGCGTTGATGCTCAGACCAGCGAGATCACTGCTGACGTCGAAACGCATCGGCCAGGGCTCGCGTTCACCGCCATGCCGTTCGAGTCGGCCCTCCAGCGCCCAGTCGGCGGTCCCGGCGAACCGGATGCCATCCGGCAGACCAATGAATGCCGGCAACTCCGGCCCGGCGGCGCGGCCCTTACCGCGCAACTCCACTGCCATGGTGGCGCCGTTGCCCGACGCGCCAGGAGCCACGCTCACCTCGAATGGCCCACCTAGAACGGTACCGCGCAGGGACTTGGCGCGGATCTCCGTATTACGGATCTCCAGATCACCCTGCAGTTGACGGATCGGCGCACGCAGCGCTGGCAGTTGTACGTCCACCGAGCCGAGTCGGGTGCGCACCAGATAATCCTGACGCTTGCCGGCGAGGCTGCCGTACGACATGTCGAGTTGCAGTTCGTAGGTTGCCGGACCTGAACCCTGCAGCGCCATGAATTGCCGTCCGAGGCGTGCACCGAGCGGACTGCTCTTGACGGTCGCCAGGGCTTTGGCGAGGTCGCCGCTGCCGGTGGCAACCACCTTCATTTCGGGCTGTGCGTAATCCTCGACGGTGTAGCTGCCACCGGTCACACGCAGTCCATCCACTTCGCCACGCGACAACGTGGCGCGCGTGGCGGCGTTATGAAAATCGATGACGCCCTCGGCATGCTGCAGGGGTGCAAAGCCGGCGAAGTAGTTGAGCGTGACGTCACTGACAGGTGCGCGAGCAACAAAGTCGCCCTCGCCCTCGCGGAATGGGAACTTGCGTACGGGGCCGTGATACCGGACCGTACCGCCCTTGAGTCGGCCACGCTGCAGGGCCGTATCAAACCAGGCGATGACGTTGGGCTTCATGCGGCCGATGGGCAGCACGCTTCTTACCATCGACAGATCATCGATATCCGCAGTGGCATCGAGGGTAAGCAGGGGCGACACCTCCCTCCCCTCGAACGCCAGCGTAAATGCCCCGTGAGCACGACCGTGTGCATGTTCGACCGCCGCGGCCGGGGATGCAAAGGTCCAAACACGGCCCTCGCGCTGCCAGTCGATATCAGCAGTGAGGTCCTTCGCCACGATCGGCTGGATGAAAAATCGCGGCCAGGTAAAGCCCGGGTTGACCGCACGCAGCGCGATGCGGCCGCGCTGATCCGTACCGGACAAGGTCGCCGTGAGCCCACTGAAGCCGGGACTGGAACCGACGGGTGTCACGCCCAGATCGACGACGTCGGCACTGATCAGAAAAGTGGGGATCGCGTCTGCAGCTGAGCGCGAAGCCTCGATATTCATCGAGCGCAACTCACCGGTGGGGGCAAGACCGGCCCACTGATCGAGGCGCGTAGGTCCAAAAGCCAGCAACAGCGGCCACCACTGGTCGGCGCGCACGTTCTGCGCATCGGCCTTCACGCTGAAAGCTCCCGCCGGGTCACCCTGCAACGTGGCTGTCAACCAGGCGACGGGCAGAGCTCGGCCAGCCGGTGCGTTGTCGGCGCGCACGTCGGCAGCGCGAAAACGCCATTCATTACCTTGGTGCCGCAGGCGGAAATCGCCTGCGAGCCGACCATAGGTGACCGTCTCCGGCAACCCGACCGGCGGCTCATCGACGAAGGACTTGTCGACCACGAGCATGCTGAGCGGTGAGCCTCCCGCTTCGCGGTGCGGCTTGGAGATCTGCACGGTAACGGTCGGGGGTAACTGACGCGCCGGGAGATGTATCGCAACGTCCTTGAAATCGACGTCAAGGCGAGCCTGCTGCAGCGTACCGGCCGCCACTGTGGCGACCGCAGTCAACGATCCCTCACCACCCAAGGGCCGGCCGACAGAGGGCGGAAGAAACTCGGCAAGGCCGGCGACACGGATGCGCGGCGCCCGAATCTCGGTGCGGGCGCTGAGTTTGGCAAATTCATCCAGGGAGCCACGCAGGCGTGCGTTGAAGCGCGCATCACCTCCCAGCGAGGCTGGCAGGCTGGCGGTACCCTCGACCGTGACGTAGTCATGGTCGCGTTGCAGGTCGAGCGATAGATTGCTGAGCAGCCACGGGCCGCGACCCGTTTTCAGATCACGGTAGGTGACCGTGGCATTACGGATCATCACGTGGCCGGCCGGCAGACGGTCGAGATCAAAGGTGGGCCGATCGGCGGGCCGCTCACTCTGACCGAGAATGCGGATACGTCCGTCGACAAGGCGCACCAGCGTGATGCCGGGCTCATCGAAACGCACTCGACCAGCCACGAGTTGACCGGTGCGCAGAAAATTCCACAGGTCGAGTCCGACGGCCCCCTCACGCGTGGCGAACAGCGCCTGCTTACCGTCTCGATCCAGAATGCGCAGATCCTGCAGGACGACTTCCGGGCCATACCAGCGCATGCGCGCATCGAGGCGCCCATACTCGAACTTGAGACGCGTCTGGCCCTCGATCCAGTGCACGATCCGGTCCGCATGGTCGGGCAGATAGGCAACCAGCAACCGAAGAGCACCAAGAAAAATCGCAGCAAGAATGAGCAGTGAAGCCACTGATCCGGCCAACCAGCGCCATGCACGGGCATAGCCGGAACGGCCCAACGCGGCGTTCACATGAGCACCACGTCGAATTGATCCTGCAGATAAAGCGACTCGGTCTGCAGACGAATGGGCTTGCCGACCAGCACCTCGAGCTCGCCGAGCGCCGCCGATTCCTCATCGAGCAGACGTTCAATCACGTTCGGATGGGCGAGGACCAGTAACTGCTGCAGATCGAATTGTCCGGCATGACGCAGGATCTCGCGAAAGATCTCGTAGCTGACGGTCTCCGGCGTCTTGACGAACCCACGCCCCTCGCAGGCAGCGCACGGCGCGCACAACTGGTGCGCGAGACTCTCGCGCGTGCGTTTGCGGGTCATCTCCACGAGGCCGAGTTGCGAGACGGTGGAGACGTGGGTTTTGGCGTAATCCTTGGCCAGCGCCTTCTCGAGCGACTGCAGCACCTGCCGGCGGTGCTCCTCTTCCACCATGTCGATGAAGTCTATGATGATGATGCCGCCGAGGTTGCGCAGTCGCAGCTGCCGCGCGATCGCCACCGCCGCCTCGAGGTTGGTCCGGTAGATGGTCTCCTCGAGATTGCGGTACCCGACATAGGCGCCCGTATTGACGTCGACCGTAGTCAGCGCCTCGGTCTGGTCGATGATCAGGTAACCGCCCGACTTGAGCGGCACCTTTCGCTCAAGCGACTTTTGGATCTCCTCGTCGATGCCATGCAAGTCGAAGATCGGTCGGCTGCCCGAATAGCGCTCGACGCGCGTGCCGAGGGCGGGCATGAAGGTGCCGGCAAATTCGCGCATGCGCTCGCAGACGCGTTCGTTGTCGACCAGAACGCGATCGACACCCTCACCGACGAGGTCCCGCATCAGACGCAGTGGCAGCGGCAGATCCTCGTGGACCAGCGCGCCGGTGCGTGCAGAAAACGCAGAGCGCGACAACACTTCCCAGAGCCGCTGCAGGAACAAACGGTCGGCACGCAGGGCTTCGGGAGTTGCCCCTTCGGCAGCGGTCCGCACGATATAGCCGCCGCTCTCGCCCTCAGCAATGCAGGACTGCATGATCTCACGCAGACGCAGGCGCTCCGCCTCCGCCTCGATGCGCGCCGACACGCCGATGCCATGTCCGAACGGCATATAGACCAGATACCGCGAGGGAATGGTGATGAAGGTGGTCAGCCGCGCACCCTTGGTCCCCAGCGGGTCCTTGAGCACCTGCACTAGGATGTCACCACCCTCATTGACCAGGCTGCGGATATTATCGGTACGCGGGACCTGATCGGATCCCTCTGCGTCGGCAGGCTGCACGATGTCGGAGACGTGCAGAAACGCGGTCCGCTCGAGCCCGATATCGATGAATGCCGCCTGCATACCGGGCAGGACGCGCGAGACGCGCCCTTTGTACAGATTGCCGGTGAGTCCCATGCGACTCACCCGCTCGATAAAAATCTCCTGGAGTACGCCGTTCTCCAGCAGCGCAGCGCGCGTTTCGCGCGGACTGACGTTGATCAGCAACTCGGTGCTCATGACGTGCTCCCGCGATTGAGACCCAGCACCGGTACCAGCAGTTCCCAGGTTTCGAACAAAGGCAACCCCATGATGCCCGAGTAGCTGCCCGCGATGTGGCGGATGAAGACCGCACCGAGACCCTGTACCGCGTAGCCACCCGCCTTGTCGGCGGGCTCACCAGTTTGCCAATACCAGTCGATCTGGGCCGGGGTCAGAGTGCGAAAGCTCACCTCGCTGGTGCTCACACGAGCATCGGCACCACCGGCATGCAGGAGCGCCACGGCGGTGTGCACCTCGTGGGTGTTACCCGAGAGGCGCTGCAGCATGCTGCGTGCCTGCTCTGGTCCCGACGGCTTACCCATGATGATCCCGTCGAACGCGACGGTGGTGTCAGCAGACAGCACGGGACGCCGCTCAGAGGGCGCGAGGCCATTCCATAGGGTCTGGCCTTTCTCCCGTGCCAGGCGCAACACGTACTCGGCCGGCGCCTCCCCGGCGCGAGGCGTCTCGTCGATATCGACGGGCCGGATCGCGTGGGCAACGCCGATCTGACGCAGCAACTCGCTGCGCCGCGGCGATGCCGATGCCAGAATGATTTCAGTGCGCGACATCAACGGCGATGATGGTGGTTTCGAGGTGCCGTTGGGCAAGCAGCGAATTGCTCACCAGACAGACCTGTTCGGCTTTCTCCAGCAACTTGACGGCCCGGTCATGCGGTGTCCCTTGCGGAACGCTCAAGGTCGCCTGCACACGCATCTGCGTGAAGCAGTTACGGCCCTCGACGCGGTCCAGCGTCCCTTCGACAGTGCACTGCAATGACTGCCAGTTTAGCCCGGAGGCACGGGCGACCGCCCTGAAACTGAGGACGAAGCAGTCGGCCACCGCGGCACATAACAACGTTTCAGGGGACCAGCGACCACCCGGCCCGTCAAATTCAGGGGGTGCGGCGGTCTGCAGCGCGGGGAGATCTGCCGAGTTGACAGCCACGTCGCCGTCGCAGGCAGCGGCGGCGTGTACGGTGTAAAGATGAGGTAGTGGATGCATGGCTATGTTCTCTCCAGATGGATGCGCGTGATTGAAGCCTGACCCCGCCGTCGTGTCCATTGCGGACTGCCGATCGTGGGCACGGTCGCACACAACGGCCTGCCCGTGTCCGGGCGTCCTCAGGACACGCTGCTACCGCGGTGGTAAGGCAGCCCCTTGATGACGCTTACCGCGCGGTACAAAGCCTCAGCCACCACCACTCGGGCGAGGCCATGAGGCAGCGTCAGCGGCGACAGGGACCAGCGCAGCCGGGCCTTGGCATCGACCGGCGCTGCCAGACCGTCCGGTCCGCCTATGCAGAACACCGGCTGGTCACCATCGCGGGCACGCTCCTCCAGCCAGCGCGCCAGCCGTTCGGTGCTGAGCGGCTGACCGTCGACCTGCAGGGCAACCACATAACTGCGCTCGCCGATCGCCGTCAGCATGCGGCGCCCCTCGGTCTCGATGGCACGTCGCGGGTCGGCACCGGAGCGGTCGCCGAGCGCAATCTCCGTGAGTTCAAGGCGATAGTCGGATTTGAGCCGATCTGCATATTCGGCATAGCCGGCATTGACCCAAGCAGGCAAACGGGTACCCACAGCGATGACGCGCAACTGCACGGGAGCGACGACCGGCGCCGAGCTGGATCAGGCCACGCGGGGCGCGGCTTCCCAGAGCTTCTCGAGCGCATAGAACTCCCGCACGCGTGGCAGCATCACGTGCAGGACGACGTCGTGCAGATCGACCAAGACCCATTCGCCGTCCCGTTCACCCTCCATTCCGTAAGGGCGGTAGCCGGCTTCCTTGCAACGCTGCACGACACGATCCGCAATCGACTTGACGTGCCGATCCGAGGTGCCACTCGCCACCACCATCGTATCGGTGATATCGGTGAGTTTGCGTACGTCCATGGCCCGCACGTCGACCGCCTTCATGTCTTCCAGCGCGGCCAGCACCACCTGCTGCACCGTGGGCCGCACGGGCACTCGCGGCGCAGTCTTTGCCGGTGTCTTGCGCGGCGCGGCGGACTTGGAGGCCACGCTTTTCTTCTTCGTAGCCGGCTTTGCGGACTTGCCGGCGACGGCAGCGGACTTGGCGACTCGTGGTCCGGCTGTGCGCTTGCGGTTCGCAACTCCGGTGCTGGCGCGCTTTTCGGTCATGCTCACCTCGTGGGTTTCTGGGTCGTATCGGGAATCGATTGGGGAACGATAGGCTTCAGGTAGCAGCCGCTGTCACGGATCAGGCGACACACGGCATCGGGAATCAGATAGCGTGGATCGCGGCCGTCGGCCAGAATTGCACGCAGTTCGGTGGATGAAATCTCGAGCTGAGTCACCGGCAGGATCAGGATACGTCCGGCAGGCTCACTGTGCAGCGTTTCGACGCTGGGCGTGGCGCGCTCTGCCAACAGCTGGCCGAGTTCTCCCGCCTCTGGCGCTTGCCAGCCCGGCCGATGCGCCACGATCACGTGCGCCAGCTGAAACAGCTCCTGCCAGCGATGCCATTGCGGCAGACCGAGGAAAGCATCCATGCCCACCGTGAGGCACAACGGACGCTGCGGATGTTCAGCACGCAGCTCGGACAAGGTGAGTACCGTGTAAGAAGGTCCGCGACGACGCACCTCGCGGTCATCGAGTACGAAGCCCGGCTGATCAGCAATGGCTGCACGCACGAGTTCGAGACGCATGTCGGCTGCCACGAGCGGCGCGCTCCGATGTGGCGGATCGCCGGCGGGAATGATGCGCATTTCCGCAAGGCGCAGGCGCTGCAGCACTTCAAATGCAGTCCGCAGGTGTCCGAAATGGATCGGATCAAATGTGCCACCGAAAATGCCGATCGGTGTCATGCCGCGAGGGGTACTCCGGCCATGCGTGCCACCAATCGCTCGAGTTCCACCCAGGCATCGCCGCGCAGGCTGCCTTTGGCCATCCGATCAGCCCGGGCGGCAGCCATCAGCAGCCCATCGACCTGTGGTGGCGTCATGCGCTGAGCAGCGGCACGGACAGGCAAGCGCCGGCTGTACCAGACACCGGCGCTCTGCAATGCGTCATCGAGCGAGCGGCGCGCCGCATGTGCCTGCAGCGTGCGGGCGATGAAGCGCAGGTCATTCGCCAACGCCCACAGTACCTGAGGAGGCTCGATACCCTCGCCACGCAAACCCGACAGTATCCGCAGCGCGCGTGAGGCGTTGCCGGTGCATGCGGCGTCGGCCAGTTCGTAGGTGTCGTAACGAGCGTTGTCGGCCACCAGTTCGGCGACCGCACTGGCATCGAGCCGGGTCGCGGGGCTGAGCAAACCAATGCGCTCGATCTCCTGCTGTGCCGCAAGCAGATTACCTTCCACCCGGTCAACCAAAAGCTGCAGCGCGTCATCGGTCAGGGTGACGCCGTGGCTGCGCAGCCGGCCGACGACCCACTCCGGCAACTGCCCGCGCGACACCGGCTCGGCAGCGACGATGACACCGTGTTTATCAAAGGTATTGGCCCATGCGGTGGTGAGCGACTTGCGTTCCATCTCGCCGGAAATGAGCAGCAGGGTGTCTTCCGGTGGTGTCGTCGCCAGCGAGGTCAACGCACGGGCAGCGGCGGCGTCCGGCGCACTGCGCAGACGCAGCTCGATGATGCGCCGGACCGCAAACAGCGAAAGATTGGCCGCCCCCGCGGTGAGCGTATCCCAATCGAAGCCGCGCTCGACGAAGTGGACCTCGCGATCCTCGAACCCCGTGGCCCGGGCCCGAGCGCGGATCTGGTCGCAGGCTTCGATGATCAGCAGCGGCTCGGTACCGGCGACGAGGTACATGGGCGCCAGCCCCTTCGCGAGAGCCGCCGGCAATTGCGGGACTGGAATCCTCACCGGCGCGGAATCGGACGTCTTGCGCTGTGCATGCGGGGGTGATTATGACCCTGGACCGCCACTCATGCCACTGCCAAACCCACGTCTGACCCTGCCCATCTCTGTCACGCGGCCCGCGGCGGACGGTTCAGCCTGAGGCACAGCACCCGCGGCTGCGGCGCACCGACTCCGGGACTCCCGCTGCAGTGGGTATCCTTTCGGGCCGGCTTGCTAGAATCAGGCCATGAACCAGCCAAAAACCACCAGATCCAGTGCGCGCAGCACACTGCGTACCCTCTATCCAGAGATCGAGCCGCATCAGAGCGGGTGGCTGCGGGTTTCCCCCCGCCATGAAATCTACTGGGAGGTCTGCGGTAACCCGCGCGGCAAACCAGCCGTGTTCGTCCACGGCGGACCTGGAGCGGGTGCCGACGGTCGCTCGCGCCGTTTTTTCAACCCGCGCAAGTACCGGATCGTGGTGTTCGATCAACGCGGCTGCGGCCGCAGCAAGCCTTACGCCAGCCTGGAGGAGAACACGACCTGGCATCTGGTGGCAGACATGGAGGCACTGCGCCGCCACCTGGGGATCGAGCAATGGTTGGTGTTCGGAGGCTCGTGGGGCTCGACGCTTTCACTGGCCTATGCGCAATCACACCCTCAGCGAGTCAGCGAACTCGTCCTGCGTGGCATCTTCCTGCTGCGTGAGTGGGAGATTCATTGGTTCTACCAGCATGGTACCAGCGCGCTCTTCCCGGACCGGTACGAGCAGTACGTCGCCGGGATCCCCAAGACCGAACGCGATGACCTGTTACGCGCATTCTACAAGCGACTGACCAGCCGTAATCGCGCGACGCGACTCAAGGCCGCCAAGGCCTGGGCTGTCTGGGAGGGTGCCACGAGCTACCTGCACGTGAACGAGTCGAACATTCGGAACTGGAACGCGGACGACTTTGCGATTGCCGTGGCGCGGATCGAATGCCACTACTTCATCAATAAAGGATTCTTCAAGCGTGAAGACCAATTACTGCGCGGCGTACGCAAGATTCGGCACATTCCCGCAGTGATCGTGCAGGGCCGCTACGACGTCGTTTGCCCGATGCAAACCGCCTGGGATCTGCACCGCGCGTGGCCGGAAGCCGAGTTCCACGTCACGCCCGATGCAGGACATTCGGCGCTCGAGGCGGGCAACACGCACGCGTTGGTGAGTGCAACCGATCGTTTTGCCGGTCGATGACACCCCGCGCTCAGGGCGACAGCGACGCTTTACTCTTTGCGCGCGGAGTTGACTCGAGCCGGCGCAAGACCAGATCAGCAAGATCACGCGCCATGGCCTGCCGCAGGATTTCTTCCTCGCGATCCTTGGCCAGCAACTGCGATTCCTCGAAGCTGAAATTGCGCCGCAATTCGAGTTGCTGGGCGGGCCAAAGCTCCTTTCCCGCCTGATCGATCGCGTACTCCAGGACGTAGACGATTTCGAATTCGCGCGGTGTGTTGCGTGCCGAGACGGAGAGCACGCGGCGGTCCACACGGTCGCGCAGCACGCGGATCACCGTATCGGCGCCCGCCGCCGAGGGAGTGAGCTGCGCGCCCGATGCGACGAGCGCGCGACGCAATTCGACCGCGAACGGGGAAAGCTCATCTGATGTCACCATGCAGACCTTGCGGGACCCCTCCGGCAGCCGCATCGCTCCCTGCATGTGAAAGCCGCAGCCGCCGATGATCGCGGCGCCCATCAGCAACGCAACGGCAGTCAGCCAACGCAGGAGCACCGGGCGATGACGGCCTCCGGCATGCGGCTCAGACGACGACATTGGCGAGCTTGCCTGGCACGTAGATGAATTTGCGCACGGGTTTGCCCTCCAAAAATTTCTGCACGTTGGGCTCTGCAAGCGCGGCCCCGCGCACCTGGTCCTCAGTGGCGTCGGCGGACACGGTCACCCTGCCGCGCAACTTGCCGTTGACCTGCACCACAATCTCGAGCTCAGCACGAACCAGCGCAGCCGCGTCGACGGCAGGCCAGGGCTGGTCCACCAGCGCCCCATCGTGGCCGAGTTCTCCCCAAAGCACGTGGCAGGCGTGTGGCACCACCGGCGAGAGCATCTGGACGATGATCTCGAGGGCCTCTTGCTGTACTGCCCAACCCTGCGGCGTACGGTCGTCGAATTTACTCAACGCATTCATCAGTTCCATCACGGCAGCGATCGCCGTGTTGAATGTGCGTCGCTTGCCGAGATCGATGGTGACTTTCGCCAGAGTTTCATGCACCAGCCGTCGCAGTGTCCGCTGTGCGTCGTCGAGTTGGCCGACGTCGAGCGCAGCAGCCCCGCCGCTGGCAACGTGCTGGTGAACGGCCTTCCACAGGCGTTTCATGAAGCGGAATGCACCTTCCACACCCTCGTCCGACCACTCCAGCGTCTGTTCGGGCGGCGCGGCGAACATCATGAACAAACGCGCGGTATCCGCACCATAGCGCTCGACCAGGGCCTGCGGATCGACACCATTATTCTTGGACTTCGACATCGTTCCGATGCCGCCACTCTCGACCGGTTGCCCATCCTCGCGCAAGGTCGCACCGACACGGCTACCCTTGTCGTCGAACTGCAGATCGACGTCGGTCGGGTTGAAATAGACTATGCGGCCTGAGGCGGGTTTACGGAAAAAGATCTCGTTGAGCACCATGCCCTGTGTCAGCAGGTTGGTGAATGGCTCTTCAACATCCGTGAGCTTCAGATCACGCATGACGCGTGTCCAGAATCGTGAATACAAGAGATGCAGGATGGCATGCTCGATGCCGCCGATGTACTGGTCGACCGGAAGCCAATAGCGGGCGCGCGAATCGATCATCGCCGCGTCGTTGCCAGGACTTGCATAACGGAAGTAGTACCAGGACGAATCGACGAACGTGTCCATGGTGTCAGTCTCGCGCCGAGCATCGGCGCCACACTTGGGACACTTACAGCGCAGGAACTCCTCGCTGCGACCGAGCGGGTTGCCGCTGCCGTCCGGCACCAGGTGATCCGGCAACACGACAGGCAGTTGGTCATCCGGCACGGGCTGCACGCCACAGGCAGCGCAATGGATCAAGGGAATCGGGCAGCCCCAGTAACGCTGCCGCGAGATGCCCCAGTCGCGCAGGCGGTAATTGACGCGCCGCTTGCCGCGGCCCTGAGCCTCGAAGAGTTTGGCGAAGGCATCGAAGGCCTCGTCAAAATCGAGTCCGTCGAACTGGCCAGAGTTGATCAGTCGACCGTGTTCGACGCTGGCGCCTTCATCCAGCCGCGGCAGGCTGCCATCTGCGGGTTGGATCACCGGATGGATGCGCAGCCCGTAGCGGCGGGCAAATTCCCAGTCCCGCTGATCGTGCGCGGGCACGGCCATGACGGCTCCGGTGCCGTAACCCATCAGCACGAAATTGGCGACCCAGACCGGAACAGGTTCTCCGGTGAGCGGATGGATTGCGTTGATACCGAGGGGCATGCCGCGCTTTTCCATCGTCTCGAGGGCGGCTTCAGTGACTCCGGAACGGGCACATTCAGCCAGAAATGCCTGCAACTCGGGGTTGCTCTGCGCCGCCCGCTGCGCCAGTGGATGCTCGGCGGCGACGGCCATGTAGGTCACGCCGTACAGCGTGTCGGGACGCGTGGTGTAAATCCCGAGCGTACCGCCGCCCTCGATGTCGAATTCGAGTTCCAGACCCTCGGAGCGGCCGATCCAGTTGGCCTGCATCAGACGCACGCGATCCGGCCACCCCGGCAGAGCGTCGAGCGCCCGCAGCAGATCCTCTGCGTACTGCGTGATACGCAGGTAGTACATGGGGATCTCGCGTTTCTCGACCAGCGCACCCGTGCGCCAGCCGCGCCCGTCGATCACCTGTTCGTTGGCCAGTACGGTCTGATCGACTGGATCCCAGTTCACGGTGCCGGTGGTGCGGTAGGCAATACCCTGCTCGAGCATGCGCAGAAACAGCCACTGATTCCATTTGTAGTAGTCGGGCCGACAGGTAGCGACCTCGCGCGACCAGTCGATGCCAAAACCAAGCGACTTGAGTTGTCGCTTCATGTAGGCGATGTTGTCGTCGGTCCACTTCGCCGGCGGAACCCCATTGGCCATGGCGGCGTTTTCCGCCGGCAAACCAAACGCGTCCCATCCCATGGGCTGCAGCACGTTGCGCCCTTGCATGCGCATGAAACGCGTCAGCACGTCACCGATGGTGTAATTGCGCACGTGCCCCATGTGCAGGCGCCCACTGGGATAGGGAAACATGCACAGGCAGTAATACTTTTCGCGCGACGGATCCTCCGTCACCGCGAAGCTGCCGTGCTGCTCCCACCAGGCCTGGACTTGCGGCTCAATCGCCGCGGGATCGTAACGTTCCTGCATGACGCCCTGTACTGCGGTTCGGTGACCCCACAGGATACTGGACTGCAGCCCCGCCGACGATCCCAGCACGAGTTTGGACGCCCCTTCGGCCCGCGGCCAGCCGTCCCGGCAGTGAAGGCCGGCGTGCACCGCGTCGGGTTGGGCGGGTCTAAACTAGAGGACGAAACGCCGCTATTCGCCATGGAACCAAAGCCTGAGGATGTGTCATGTACTCACAAATCGCTGACCAACTCGCCACCGGCAAAGTGATCATCCTAGATGGCGGCACGGGCACGGACATCCAGCGCCGCGGCGTCCCGATGAGCGGTGAAACCTGGTGTGCAGAGGCGAACCTGAGTCACCCGCAGGTGGTGCAGGCCGTGCACGAGGGCTACATCGCGGCTGGGGCGCGGATCATCACGGCCAATACCTTCGCCAGCAGCGCCCTGTTGTTCAATGCGCTCGGGCGAGACGCGGATCTGCTCGCCATCGACCGCGCCGCCGTGGCAATTGCTCAGCGCGCAGCACGGGACCGAACGGACGTAGCGATCGCCGGTTCCATCTCGACCATGCGACCCGTCGTCGCCGGATCAGATCGCACCGACCTGAGCCGGCAATGGACCGAGCATCAGGCGCGCGACCTGTTTCGGCGCAAGGCGGACGGCCTCGCCGCGACGGGCGTGGACCTGATCATGATGGAGATGGTACGCGATGGTGACTACGGCATCTGGGCGACGGACGCGGCGCTGGCAACGGGCCTGCCGGTCTGGGTGGGTATCTCTGCCGAACGCCGGGTGGATGGTGAACTGGTCGGCTTCGGGCGCCATGACTGGCCGTTGGAAGACATCGTGCGGCGGGCAGTAGCTCTGCAGCCCGCCGTGCTCTGCATCATGCACACATCGGCCAATATCACGGGCGAAGCGTTGCAGATCGTGCGACGGCACTGGCAGGGGCCCCTCGGAGCCTACCCCGACAGCGGCTTTTTCAAAATGCCCGACTGGCAGTTCGTCGACATCATCCCGCCCGAGGATCTCAGCGCCAAGTGCCGCGAATGGCAACAGCACGGCGCGACGATTTTTGGCGGCTGCTGCGGTATCGGGGCCGCGCACATCAGCCACCTGTACTCCGCCCTGCTGGGCTGAACGAGTTACTTCGGCGTCTGCCCCTTGATCAAGGTCATGGCGGTACCAATCAAGGTCGAGACCTCGGTCATGTTGCCGGGCACGATCATGGTGTTGTTGGTGCGCGCCAGATTGCCGTAGGCGTCGACGGCCTTCTCGGCAACCTTCAACTGGACGGCCTGCTCGCCGCCCGGCTCACGGATCGCAGCAGCCACTTTCCGGATCGCCTCGGAAGTCGCCTCAGCCACCGCAACGATGGCCGCCGCCTCACCCTCGGCCTGATTGATTTCAGCCTGACGCTGGCCCTCGCTGCGTGCAATGAACGAGGCGCGCTCACCCTCGGCGATGTTGATCTGCTCCTGGCGACGACCTTCGGAGGCGGCAATCAGCGCACGCTTCTCACGCTCCGCGGTGATCTGCGCCTGCATGGCACGCAGGATCTCACCGGGCGGCGTCAGATCCTTGATTTCATAGCGGAGCACTTTCACGCCCCAATTCGCAGCCGCCTCATCCAGCGCGCTGACGACCGAGGCATTGATCGCATCGCGCTCCTCAAAGGTTTTGTCGAGCTCCATCTTGCCGATCACCGAACGCAGCAGCGTCTGGGCGAGTTGGGTGATGGCGACGACGTAGTTGCTCGAGCCGTAGCTGGCGCGCATCGGATCGGTAACCTGAAAATAGATGATCCCGTCCACTTGCAACTGGGTGTTGTCCTTGGTGATGCAGACCTGACTTGGCACGTCGAGCGGCACTTCCTTGAGGGAATGCTTGTAGGCCACGCGCTCGACGAACGGCACCACGAAGGCCAAGCCCGGCGCCAGCGTGCGGTCGTACTTGCCGAGACGCTCGACCACCCACGCGTGCTGCTGCGGCACGATTTTGATCGACTGGGTGACGAAGATGACCGCGATGACCGCGAGTATCACTGCGATTTCCATGATGGATTCCTTGGTCTGACGACAGTCGGTAAAACGGAAAATCAGTCGCGCTGCAGGGGCGTCAGCACCAGCCAGTTGCCTTCCACTGCGCTGATGACATGCTGACCGACGGCGGGCATCGCATCGGGAGCGAGACGGGCAGACCACTGCGTGCCGCGGTGCTGTACCCGCGCCGTTCGATCCACAGACCATGCCTCGACGTGCACCCGGTCACCCACGTCAAGATTGATCGCGGGATTCTGCGCATTCGCAAGCCCGGGACCGCCCCGATCACGCCGCCAATGCCACAGCACCGTGGCCCCACCGCCCACCAGCGCAGCAGCGACGATCTGCAGCGGCACCGCGAGGCCGAGGTGACCGGCGATTGCTCCCGCCGCCAGTCCGAGCGCGATCATCAGCAGGTAAAAGGTCCCGGAGGCCAGTTCGACCGCGATGGCCAACCCCGCCAAGACCCACCAAACGGTTGCAGGCGTTATATCCATATCCACCCTTAAGACCGGCTGAAACTGATCGATCCGTCCGCAGCCACCTGACGCTCCAATTCTCGCCGATGCCACAACCAATGCAAGTGGGCCACTGTCTCGCCCATGGCCAGGAAACGGTGAAAGCCCCGCAAGGTACGACCGTACATGACTGGCAAGAGTTCAAATGCGCTCTTGGGTTCGCTGCAGGCTGCACGCAAAGCGTCCAGTTGCTGCAGGTGATGTCCACGGATGACACCGATCCGCTGGCGTAGACCGCGGTACGGTCGGCCATGCGAGGGCAATACGAGGGTCTGCTCGGGCAGCTGCTCGAGCCGGTCGAGCGACTCGAGGTAGGCGCCGAGCGGATCCTCATCGGGACGCGAGGCGATCACACTGACATTGGGCGAGATGGTCGGCAGCACCTGATCGCCGCACACGAGGTGACCGCCTTGCTCATCGTAGGCACACAGGTGACCCCGACAATGACCATTGGTCTCGATTAGCCGCCAAACACGTCCGCCGGCACTCAGTTCGTCGCCGTCGGCGCACCCCCGCTCAAGCGCGGGAACACCCGCAAGCCAGCGATGCTCGTCTTGTCCATCGCCCGGTCGCATGGCCCGCTCTGGCATGGCCATGCCATGCAGGCGCACGAATTCCATCATGCGGCGGCGAATCTCCAGGCCCGGTGTCGCGAGGTACTGGGTGGCGGCCGCGTGCGCGAAGGCAGACATGGACAATCGTGCGCCATGCCGCTCACAAAGCCATTGCGCCAACCCCATGTGGTCCGGGTGATCGTGAGTGATGAACACTCGCCGCAGGGGCCGGCCACCAAGCCAGGCGGCTTCAAGCGACCCCCAAGCCTCGCGACAGACGTCTTCGGCCATGCCGGTGTCGATCAGCGTCCAGCCGTCCCCGTCATCGAGTAACCAGACATTGATGTGATTGAGCTCGATGGGCAGCGGTATCCGCGCCCACCACAACCGCTCGTCCAATTGGCGTGCCTGGCCGGGTTCCGGCGGCTGCCCGTCCAGATACTCGAGGGCGCTGCGCGGCGAGGGAAACCGCTCACCCTCCGGAGTGATCGCACGGTGATGCCCGCTCACCGTGCGTTCCGACGCTGGACCAACAGCGGCACCAGCAAACCCAGCATGAGCAGGGCCAGCAGCGGCAGATTGCCCGCGCGCAGGTAGGGAGTCATACCCGTACGCGGCTGGACACTTCCCGAGAGCACGCCCGGCCTGAATTGCGGCAGGAACGCCAGCACCGTGCCATCGTATCCGATCAATGCCGTCACACCGTCGTTGGTCGCGCGCAGCATCGGGCGCCCCGCCTCGATGGCTCGCATGCGGCTGATGTCGAGATGCTGATGCGGTGCAGTCGAGTCGCCAAACCACGCGTCGTTACTGACGTTGACCAGCAGCGTCGACTGACGCGCCAGTGCAATCTGCTCGGCACCATAGGCATCCTCATAGCAAATGGTAGGTGCCAGACGCTGACCTGCAGCCGCGAGTGGCGACTGCTCACTCGAGCCGTTGCGGAAATCGGAATAGGGCAGATTCATCAACCGCAACCAGCGTCGCACCCGCGCCGGCACGGGGAAATACTCGCCGAAGGGCACCAGACGGCGTTTGTGGTACCACTGTTCGTCAGGCGAGAACGCGACGATGCCGTTGTAAAAATCCTCGGGCAACCGCGGGTCGCGCCGGACGAGCCCAAGCACCAGCGAGGAACCGTGAGATGCGGCCTCGCTACGTACGCTGTCGAGGTACTCTCTGATGTCGCTCTCGAGAGCGGGAATGGCGGCTTCAGGCCACAGGATGATCCCTGCACCCAGGTACGGAGCGGACAAATCGCGGTAAAGCTTCATCGTGCGCTCGAGTTGCCCGGGTTGCCACTTCATGGACTGCGGCACGGCACCCTGCACGAGCGCCACCGATATCTCCCCACCCACCGGTTGCGTCCAGCGGATATGATCGAGCGCAGTGCCCGTCAGCCAGATCGCAACCGTGACCACGACTGCTGCCCAGCGCTCGAGTGCACTGCCGCGCCACAGCATGACGAGTCCGCCTGCCGTCATTGCCACCGCAAGACTCACGCCATAGACACCGAGCACGGGCGCGAATCCCCGCAGCGGCGTACCAAACTGACTGTACCCGAGCGCCAGCCACGGAAACCCGCTCAACATCCAACCGCGCAGCCATTCCGCCAATACCCAGCCAGCCGGCAGCGCGAGCAACCAACGCAGGGGACCCTCGGCGGGCAGCCAACGTTGCAGCGCGTATCCCAGCGCCGCCGAATAGCTACCCATGATGCAAACCAGGCCAGCCATGAGGAACAAGGCTACCCAGGTGGGCGCGCCGCCGACCAGGTGCACGCTGTGATAGATCCAATACGTCCCGGCGAAAAACGTGCCAGCGGTAAAGAGAAAGCCGCGCCACGCCGCCTCACGCGGACTCACACCGTCCCACAGCAGGAACAATGCCGCGGGACACAGGAATGCGAGGTTGCTGATATTGGCAGGCGCGAACGCCGCAGCGAGCGCAAGCCCGATGGGCAGCGCCAGACGCCGCCCGTGACGCGCGGCGAAGGCCGCATAACCATTCATGCTCAGTTGCCGCCGGTGCGCAGGTCGAAATCGCGGGGCGTGGTCACACGCAGCGTCTCGATACGGCGCCGGTCGGCACGCACGACGGCAAGTTCTAGTCCGCCAATCGAGACGGTCTCGCCACGCCGCGGCATGCGCCCGAGTTCATGCAGGACGAGCCCGCCTATGGTGTCGAATTCTTCGTCGGAGAATCGCGTACTGAAGGCCGTGTTGAAATCCTCGATGCGTGTGAGGGCCGGTACGATGAACGTACGTTCGGCTTCCTTGCGGATGACCTCTGCCTCATCGACGTCATACTCGTCGTCGATCTCACCAACGATCTGTTCAAGCAGGTCCTCGATCGTGAGCAGCCCGGCGACACCGCCGTATTCGTCGACCACAATCGCCATGTGGTTGTGCGTGACGCGGAATTCCTTCAACAGCACGTTGAGCCGCTTGCTCTCGGGTATGAAGACCGCGGGTCGGAGACATTCGCGGATATCAAACTCCGTATCGTCACCCTGCGCATAAAAGCGCAACAGGTCCTTGGCCAGGAGGACCCCGACTACCTCATCGCGATCCTCCCCGACTACCGGAAAACGCGAGTGTCCCGACTCGATGACGACCGGCAGGATTTTTTCCTGTGGGTCGTCACGCTGAATCACCACCATTTGCGAGCGCGGCACCATGATGTCGCGGACCTGGGTCTCGGAGACCTGCAGCACACCCTCGAGCATGCTGAGCACGTCCGCATCGATCAGCCCGCGGTCACGGGCATCCGTCAGGACTGCGCTGAGCTGCTCAAGGTCTTGAGGTTCGCCGGCCAGCGACTCGACGATGCGGCGCAGCCAGCTGGCGGGTCGAGCGTGACGGTCAGTACTCATGCGGCGCGGTGTGGCTGCGGCTGATATGGATCCTGATACCCGATTCCGCCGAGGATTGCCACCTCAAGCCGTTCCATACGGGCTGCCTGCCGCGGCAGGACATGATCGAAACCGAGCAGATGCAAGGTGCCGTGCACCACCATGTGCGCCCAGTGTGCTTGCGGCACCTTGTACTGCGCCCGTGCTTCGGCCGCGACGATGGCAGCGCAGATGGCGATATCGCCCACTGCGCCGTCCTGCAACTCGAGCGTCGAGGCGGGGAAAGACAACACGTTGGTGGGCTTGTCCTGACCGCGGAACTGCTCGTTCAGACATCGGCTCTCGTGCCGACCGATCAAGCGGATGCACAGCACGGGACGTTGCGTCAGCCATGGACGGCGGGCAGAGACTGACAGAGCAGCCAAACCCTCCCGATACGCAGCACGCGACCAACCACGTAGTGCCTGAGCTGAGGGTGTCCAGGCCTGGCGCGTTGCAATCTGTACAGATACGCGCAGCGGCGCGGGATCGTGAGTCGGCGGATTACTCACTCGGGCTGATCCGATTCCGCCGCGGTATTGCGTTCGTAGGCCTGGACGATGCGCTGTACCAGCGGATGGCGCACGACGTCCTGTGCACTGAAGAACGTGAATGAGACGCCTTGCACGCCGCGCAGCACCTCGATCGCGTGGCGCAATCCTGAGCGTTGCTGGCGCGGCAGATCGATCTGCGTGATGTCACCCGTGACGACCGCACGCGAACCGAAACCGAGCCGAGTCAGGAACATTTTCATCTGTTCGGTGGTCGTGTTCTGCGCCTCATCCAGAATGATGAAGGAGTCATTCAGCGAGCGGCCGCGCATGAAGGCGAGCGGCGCGACTTCGATGATCTGCCGCTCGATATTGCGGGCGACACGGTCGAAACCCATCATCTCGTAGAGCGCGTCATACATCGGACGCAGATAGGGGTCGACCTTCTGAGCCAGATCGCCCGGCAGGAAACCCAGCCGCTCACCGGCCTCGACGGCCGGTCGCACCAGTACGATGCGGCGCACGCGACCCGCGTGCAGCGCCTCGACCGCGCTCGCAACCGCTAGATAAGTCTTACCGGTACCGGCTGGACCGATACCAAACGTGAGGTCGTGCGTGCGAATGTGGTCCAGATACTGGCGCTGGTTATCGCCGCGGCCTCGGATACCACCCCGCTGCGTGTGAACCACGACATCAGGACCGCCGGCATCGGCGACCGGACGCGGAAAACCGTATTCCTGCACGCACAGGTGAACTCGGTCAGGGGACATGGCCTCGTGGGCTGAGAGTTCGAACATGCGCCGCAGCACCGCCTCGGCATTGGTCACGTTGTCGGCCGCGCCGAGCACCTGGAGGTTGTGACCACGACGGCGCACCTCGACACCGAGCCGCTCCTCGACATGCCGCAGATTCTGCTCCATGGGACCGGCAAAATTGGCCAGACGCGCATTGTCCGCCTCGGCCACTGAGAGCTCACGTACCGCTGGGGGAGTACTCAAGCGATGCTCCGCGCGGGTTCGAGGAGCCGACCGCGCAGCGAATTGGGCATGGCCTCGGTGATGACCACGTCCGTGAAACGGTTGATCAGCGACGGCGGCCCATCGAAATTCACCCAGCGATTGTTCTCGGTACGACCGGCAAGCTGACGAGCATCCCTGCGGGCGTTGCGTTCGACGAGCACGCGTTGCACGCTGCCTACCATCGAACGGCTGATCGCGCGCGATTGCTCGTTGAGCAGCGCTTGCAGCCGCTCGAGCCGCTGCTGCTTCTCTTCAGGCGTGACATCGTCGGGCAATGCAGCCGCGGGCGTACCCGGGCGACGGCTATAGATGAAACTGAAGCTCTGGTCGTAGCCCATGTCCGCCACCAGTTGCAGCGTCGCCTCGAAGTCGCGCTCCGTCTCACCGGGAAAACCGACGATGATGTCCGTGGTCAGGCTGATGTCCGGGCGGACTTCACGCAGCCGCCGCAACTTTTGCTTGTACTCGAGCACCGTATGCCCACGTTTCATCAACGCCAGAATACGATCCGAGCCGCTCTGCACGGGCAAATGCAGGTGGTTGGCCAGTTGGGGCACATCGCGATAGGCCTCGATCAGACTGTCGCGGAATTCCAGTGGATGCGAGGTCGTGAAGCGGATCCGCTCGACGCCGGGCACGTCAGCGACGAAGTAGATGAGTGCTGCCAGGTCGGCATGGCCGCCGCCGGTCATGGCACCACGGTAAGCATTGACGTTTTGGCCGAGCAGCGTGAGTTCTGCCACGCCCTGCGCTGCGAGTCCGCGCACCTCCTGCATGACCTGCTCGAGCGGACGACTGACCTCTTCACCCCGCGTATAGGGGACGACGCAGAACGAGCAATATTTGCTACATCCTTCCATGACCGACACAAAGGCGGTGGCGCGGGTGGCCTGCGGCTGCGGCAGACGATCGAACTTTTCTATCTCAGGGAAGCTCACGTCGACCACCGACCGACCACTGCCGCGCAACTGCGCGATCATGTCGGGCAAGCGGTGGATGGTTTGCGGACCGAACACCAGATCGACGAACGGCGCGCGATCGGTAATGCCTTCGCCCTCCTGGCTTGCCACGCAACCACCGACGCCGATGATGACCTCGGGTCGTTGTGACTTGAGGACATGCCAACGGCCGAGCAGTGAGAAGACCTTCTCCTGAGCTTTTTCACGGACCGAGCACGTATTGAGCAGCAACAGATCGGCCTGTGCCGCATCGTCTGTCGGCTCGTAACCGCCCGTCTCGCGCAGTACGTCCAGCATGCGACTGGAGTCGTACTCGTTCATTTGACAGCCATGGGTATGCAGGTGGACGCGCGGCATGACAGCAGGCTCAGAACGGGATGTCGTCCTCGAAACTATCGTCAGCGGGCGGACGCCCGCCCTGCGCGGCTCGCTCGCCACCGCCCCCTGCCATACGTGGCTCGCTGCGCGGCTCGGCACCCATGCCGGCTCCACCACGCTCACCACGGCCGCCCAGCAACTGCATTTCGTTGCCGATGATCTCCGTGGTGTAACGGTCGCGGCCTTCCTTGTCCTGCCATTTGCGGGTGCGGATGCGCCCCTCGATGTAGACCTGCGAACCCTTGCGCAGATACTCGGCGGCAATTTCAGCAAGACGCTCGTACATGACGATGTTATGCCACTCGGTCTGTTCCTTCTGCTCGCCAGTCTGCTTGTCCTTCCAACTCTCCGAGGTGGCAATGCTGAAGTTGGTTACAGCCTTGCCGTTGGGCATGTAGCGGGTCTCGGGATCCTTACCCAGATTGCCGACGAGGATAGCTTTGTTGATGCCGCGCGCCATGGTGGTTTGCCCCTTTGGAAATGCCAAGATTTTACGCCACCCGGGGCCGTGGACGGTAACCGGTAATGTGGCGCGTTGAACCCGATTCGACCCGTGCCGGCTCCGCCGTGGTCAGACGGCCCTCGACACCGCGCGCCACGCAGCGACGGCCCAGATGAACGCAACGGCTGCAGTCCCCCAAAACACGCCACTGAGGCCGAAACGGCCGAGCAGTACCCCACCCACGGCACCGCCGCAAAAGGTTCCTATGAACTGCGCGGTGGCAAAGACACCCAGCGCAGCGCCGCGGTCGGCAGGGGGTGCAGCATGGGTCAACAGGGCGGGCAAGCGGGCCTCGAGGTAGTTGAAAACGGCAAAAAACAATGTCAGGACGCCCAATACCCACCACAGATGGGCATGCCCGAGGCCCAGCAAGAGCTGGCTACCGACCAGCAACAGAATTGCCCCGACGAACAGGCGGTCGGCACCGCGGTCACGCTCGCTCCTAAGGATCAGGGGCACGGTCCCCAGGATGGAGCAGGCAAACACACCCAAGTAGACCTTCCAATGGGCCGCTGTGGGAATCGCCAGATCCGACTTGAGCACTTGGGGCACTGCGAGAAAGGTCGAGGTGATGATGAAATGCAGGGTGAAGATGCCCAGGTAAAGGGGCCGCAACTGCCCGCGCGACAGAATCTCCACCATGCTGGCCAACGACCTGCCCTCGCCCCCGCCGCTGCGAGTCGGCTCGGCAGGCACGGCCAGATACAACAGCGCGATGCCCGCCAACCCCATGGCGCACATGACCATGAAGATACCGGGGACGCCGATCGCGGCATCGAGCACGGGGGCCACGATCAATGCCACCACGAATGAGAGGCCGATGCTGATACCGATGAACCCCATGGCCCGGGTGCGCACGTCCGGTCGGGTGAGATCAGCGACCAGCGCGGTGACGGACGCCGAGACCGCGCCCGCACCCTGCACGCAGCGTGCAGCGGCCAACATGGCGACACTGTGCGCCATCGCACCGATCACGGAGCCCAGCACGAACAGCAGCAAGCCCAATGTAATGACGGGCTTGCGGCCGAGGCGATCGGACCACCGGCCGAAGGGGATCTGCATCAAGGCCTGAGTGAGGCCATAGGCCCCCATGGCCACGCCGAGCAGCTCGGGTGAATAGTCCGGGAGCTCACGGCCATACAGAGCCAGCACCGGCAACAGCAGGAACAGCCCGAGCATGCGCGTCGCATAGATTGACGAGAGTGCGGCCACTGCGCGGCGCTCCGTCGCAGAGAGCGCCGTCTGGGGCGTCGAATTTGCGGCTCGGATGGTTTTGCCTCGGGCTCGGGAAGACGCCTATATTAGCAGGCTGTCCTCTTCTTGCCCGCACCGGGATTTTCGCTGCATGGAATTCATCCGCATCCGCGGCGCCCGCACCCACAACCTGCGCGGCATCGATCTGGATCTGCCGCGCAATCGGCTCATCGTGTTCACGGGCTTGTCCGGCTCGGGCAAATCGAGCCTCGCCTTCGACACCATCTACGCCGAGGGACAACGCCGCTACGTCGAATCACTGTCGGCCTACGCACGCCAGTTCCTGTCGGTAATGGAAAAGCCGGATGTGGATCACATTGAAGGCCTGTCGCCCGCCATAGCGATCGAACAGAAAGCGACCTCCCACAATCCACGCTCCACGGTCGGCACGGTCACCGAGATCAACGATTACCTGCGCGTGCTGTATGCGCGCGCGGGGACCCCCCGCTGCCCCGAACACGGGCAGGATCTTGCTGCGTTGTCGGTCAGCCAGATGGTGGATCAGGTGCTGGCGCTGCCCGAGGGCAGCGCGGTGCTGCTGCTCGCGCCGGTCGTGCAGGATCGCAAGGGTGAACATGGCGAGGTGCTTGACCAATTGCGCAGTCAGGGCTTCGTGCGCGCCTTGATCGATGGACGCTTGGTCGATCTGGACGAACGCCCGGCACTCAACGCACGCACACGCCATTCAATCGATGCGGTGGTAGACCGGCTGAAAGTCAGGGCCGACGCACGTCAGCGTCTCGCCGAGTCGTTCGAGACGGCACTTACTTTGGGCCAAGGACTGGCACGGCTCGCCTTCCATGATGATCTGCAGCGCGAGCCTGTGCTGTTCTCCAATCGGTACGCCTGCACGGCATGCGGTTACAGCCTCGCCGAGCTCGAACCCCGCATGTTTTCGTTCAACAACCCGCACGGTGCGTGCGGCAGTTGTGGCGGACTCGGCGTACAGCAGTTCTTCGACCCGGGCCGGGTGGTGGTCAACCCGATGCTGTCACTGGCGGGCGGTGCCATCCGCGGGTGGGATCGGCGCAACACCTATTACTTTCAGCTGATCCAGTCGCTCGCCAAGCATTACGGATTTGATATCGAGACTCCGTGGAACGAATTGCCGGAACACATACAGAGCGTGCTGATGAATGGCAGTGGCGAGCAGTCAGTGCAATTCACGTATCTGGATGCGCGCGGTCGCACCAGCCAGCGCTCACACCCATGGGAGGGCGTGCTGCCAAACCTCGAGCGTCGGCACCGCGAGACGGAGTCGGCCAAGGTGCGCGAGGAGCTGGAGAAATTCCGCGGCTCGCGCAGCTGCATCGAGTGCAGCGGCAGCCGCCTGAATGCTGCGGCCCGCAACGTGTTCGTGGCAAACCGCCGTCTCCCCGACCTCACCAGCTTGTCGATCGCCGATGCGCGGGAGTTCTTCAGCAATCTGCAACTCGACGGATGGCGCGGTGAGATCGCGAACCGTCTCGTGCGCGAGGTGGCAGACCGGCTGACGTTCCTGAGCGATGTGGGTCTCGACTATCTTTCGCTGGCACGCAGCGCCGATACGCTGTCAGGCGGGGAGGCGCAGCGTATCCGCCTTGCGAGCCAGATCGGGTCGGGTCTGGTGGGCGTGATGTACGTGCTCGATGAACCGTCGATCGGCTTGCACCAGCGTGACAATCAGCGCCTGCTCGATACGCTGTTGCGGCTGCGTGATCTCGGCAACACCGTGCTGGTGGTTGAACACGACGAGGACGCCATCATGCAGGCTGATCACGTAGTCGATCTCGGGCCAGGTGCGGGTGTCCACGGCGGGTCAGTGATCGCGCAAGGGACGCCCGCGGAAATCTGCGCTGATGAGCAGTCCCTGACCGGCCAGTTCCTCAGCGGCAGACGCAGCATCGCGGTCCCGGTCACGCGCAGCGCCGCGGACGGCCGCTGGCTGCGGATCGTCGGCGCCAAAGGCAATAACCTGCGCAACGTCGACGTCGGCATCCCCTTGGGTTTGATGACCTGCGTCACCGGCGTGTCGGGGTCGGGGAAATCGACACTCGTGATCGACACGCTTTACCGCGGAGCCGTGGCAGCGCTGCAGGAATCCGACGGCACGCCCGCCGCCTGCGATGCGATCGAGGGGTTGGAGCTGATCGACCGCGTGATCGACATCGATCAAAGTCCGATCGGCCGCACGCCGCGCTCCAACCCGGCCACTTACACCGGTTTGTTCGGGCCGATGCGCGAGTTGTTCAGCGAGGTGCCCGAGGCGCGGGCGCGCGGTTACGATCCCGGCCGCTTCAGCTTCAACGTGAAAGGCGGTCGCTGCGAAGCATGCGAGGGCGACGGAGTCATCCGTGTCGAGATGCACCTGCTACCCGACGCCTACGTCACTTGCGACGCATGCCGCGGCATGCGCTACAACCGCGAAACGCTCGAGATCCGATACAAGGGACGTACCATCCACGAAGTGCTGGAAATGACCGTAGAAGATGCTGCAGTGTTCTTCCGCAGTGTCCCGGCATTGCACGGCCGCCTGCAGACGCTCATGGATGTGGGTTTGTCCTACGTCCGTCTCGGGCAGAGTGCGACCACGCTGTCAGGCGGCGAGGCGCAGCGGGTGAAGCTGGCACGTGAACTGGCCAAGCGGGCGACGGGACGAACGCTCTACGTGCTGGATGAGCCGACTACCGGCCTGCACTTCCATGACATCGAACAGTTGCTCGGTGTCCTCCACCGTCTGCGCAATGAGGGCAACACGATCGTGGTGATCGAACACAACCTCGAGGTGATCAAGACGGCCGACTGGGTGATCGACCTGGGACCCGAAGGCGGCTCAGGCGGGGGGAGTATCGTTGCGACGGGCACGCCTGAACAAGTCGCCGCCGCAGGTTCGCATACCGGAAGGTATCTGGCCCGAGCCCTTCAGGGGCTGGGCGTTGGCGCGCGGCCGACCACGCGAAACCGGTGACGAACCTCGCCCGCAAAGGAAGACTCGCGATACTGGTTGTTGGTGAGCCGACCGATGACGCGGCGCCAGAATGCCAATGCCGCCCGATTGTGCTCGTCCTCGACCACTTCCCATTCACCGCCAAAACGCTGAAACAACAGCCATGCCGCACTGGCCCCGACACCGCGTCGACGTGATGGCAGTTGCACAAAAAATTCGGACATGCGGAAGTCGGCAGGTTGACGTTGCAGGCGGCCTGGCCTCGACACCAGCGCAAAGCCGGTGCGTTCCCCGGACGTTAGAATCACGAACGGATAGGTCGTGTTGTCGTTGAACCAGGACGCGAGGAACTCGTCCTGTCGGTCATCCCATTCGCCGAGCGCTGGGAAGCGACCAGAGCCGCCATTCGACAATTCAGAGATGTACTGGGGATAGACCGCCCTGATCCATTGGCAGTCTGCTGCAGAGTTGCGTGCTTCGCGCACGGTGACCGTCATGGCGCGGTCATGCTCCCCTGATGGATATGGACGCGGTCGTCCTAAGTCCAGTTAGGAAAGGGGGCGAACCCCGTGAGGGATCCGCCCCTTTCTATCAGCTCAGACCAGAAGCAGATTACTTCTTGGCGGCTTCCTGGATGGCCTCACCAGCCTTCTCGACGGCGGCGCCGGTGGCGGCGGCGGCATCGGTGGCAGCCGTTGCGGCGGCGTCAGTCGCAGCAGCAGCAGCGCCGGTGGCAGCAGCAGCAGCGGCATCACCCGCAGCAGCAGCGGCCTCACCGGTCGCGGAAGCAGCGGCAGCGGCGGCGTCGCCCGTGGCGGCAGCGGCATCGGTCGCAGCAGCAGCAGCGGCGTCGGTGGCGGCAGCAGCGGCGTCGGTGGCAGCCTGGTCAGCGGCAGCGGCCGCTTCCTGGGTGGCTTCCGTCGCTTCCTTCTTCGCGCAGCCGACGAGGGCCAGGGCGGCAAGCAGGGCGGCAATCGTGATCTTCGTGTTCATGTGTGTACCCCTAAAACCAGCAGTTGAGTGAACGGTCCTTCAGCTCCGGCAGCGGGGGGCATGGTGGCCAACCACTGCAAGTGCGTGAGCAGCATTCTATGGACGGTGTCCACTGTTGGAACGGGGCAAAGCGTCTGTAATTGGCGACAGCCCTGAACTCAGCCGTCGTGATCCTTGGGCGATCGCGGGTGGCGGCCACCGCGGATGCACCGCGGGCCTCACTGGGGCAAGATGGATGCCCCATCACCTCTACCGAGCGCCTCATGGCCCACGATCTCGACGCGACCTTTCCGGCTCACCTCGCTGAGGTACGCCGGCGCACGGACTTGGCCCTGGCGACCGCAGGCTACGACGGTGTGGTCATCCACGCCGGCCGCCCGGGCTATTACTTCCTCGACGATCATGCCCATGTATTCAAAGCCAATCCGCTTTTTCTGCACTGGGCGCCGGTGCTGGACGCGCCGGACTGCTTCATACGCTATGTGCCCGGTGAACGGCCGTTGCTGCTGTTTCACCAGCCGGCCGATTACTGGCACAAGCCGCCTCAGGTACCTGAGGAAGCCTGGACACGCGAGTTCGACATCCGCGTGATCCGTGAGCCCTCTGATGCGCGAGCGCTGTTACGACTGGGTGATGCCCGCCTGGCCTTGCTGGGCGAACCGCAGGCAGAGTTCGGGTCGTGGGGCTTTGCTGCGGTGAACCCCGCGGCCCTGCTCGAGTTTCTGCATTATCACCGTGCCGTGAAAACGCCCTATGAGCTGGGCTGCATGCGCGCAGCCTCGCTGCTCGGGGCCCGCGGCCATCGGGCTGCGGCGGCTGCCTACGAAAGCGGCGCATCTGAATTCGAGGTGCATCAGGCCTATTGCGCGGCCAGCGGCCTTCGGGAGCAGGAGTTGCCCTATGGCAACATCATTGCATTCGGCCGAGGGGCGGCCATCCTGCACTACCAGACGCTTGGGCGTAGTCGAGGCTCAGCCCGACCATCGTTTCTGATCGATGCCGGCGCACAGGTCCGTGGCTATGCGAGTGACATCACCCGCACCTACTCCGGCGGAGATCCCGAGTTTGCCGCTCTGGTAGCCGGCATGGACACCGTGGAGCAACAACTCTGCGCCCAGATCAGGCCGGGCACGGATTACCGGACGGTCCACCTTGCCGCCCATCAGTTGATCGGCGGGCTGCTCCAGGAAACAGGGATCATTTCCTGCGACGGCCCGACCGCAGTGGCCAGTGGGGTAACCAGCGTGTTCTTTCCCCATGGCATCGGTCACCTTCTGGGCCTGCAGGTGCACGATGTCGCCGGCCTGTCGGGCGATGTCTCCGGCACGCAGATACCGCGCCCCGAGGGACATCCCTTCCTGCGACTGACTCGCACGTTGCAGCCGGGCTTCGTGGTGACGGTGGAACCGGGCGTTTATTTCATTGATTTATTGCTAGACGCAGCGCGCGCGACGCCGGCCGGCCGGTTCATCCGCTGGGATACAGTCCAACGTCTGAAACCGTTCGGCGGCGTGCGCATCGAGGACGACGTGCTGTGCACGTCAGGTCCACCAGAGAACCTGACCCGCGATGCGTTTGCCGCACTGGCCTGATTATCCGGTCCGATTATCGGATCCGATCATCGGGCCTGATGACCCAAAGTGTCCCCCAGGCCGGATGATTGGATCTGAGACGCGCGCCCTGAGCGGGCCCTGAGTGTCAGACGGCTCAGGGCTTCTTCAGCAAATCGCGGATCTCTGTCAGCAGTCGCACGTCGGCCGGGGGAGGTGCGCCCGGGGAGGGCGTGATCAGCTTGTTGAGCACTTTGAGCGCCATGAAAATGGACGCCGCGATGAGAACGAAGTCGAACACGGATTGCAGGAACTCGCCGTATTTTACGACCAGCGGCTTGCCGCTTGGATCCGTGCCGAGACTGAGCACGAGATCCGTAAAGTTGACCCCACCAATCACCTTGCCGATGAGCGGCATGATGACGTCTTCCACGAGCGAAGAGACGATCTTGCCAAACGCAGTACCGATCACGACGCCGACCGCGAGGTCGATGACGTTGCCGCGCATCGCAAACTTTTTGAACTCTGCCAACAGGCTCATCAGTATTCTCCTTGGAATCAGTCGGTGACCACTGGGGATTAGGTTGCCATAGATGGCAGGCGGCGGAAAACAAAAGCCGGGCAGTTGCCCGGCTTGTGCTCGACCACGGTCGCGAAACCGTACTTAAGCGGCCGCTTTCTTCTTGCGCGGTGCTCGCTTCGGCTTGTCAGCGGCCGCCTCGCCGTCCGAGGCAGTGGCCTTCTTGGCGCGTGCCTTGGGCTTCTTGGCCTCCGCCGAAGCATCCGAGACTGCGGCAGCGACTGCCCGGTCCACGAGGGCCATCAGGGCCATGGGGGCCGCATCGCCCGCGCGGTTCTCCATGTGCAGGATGCGGGTATAACCACCCGGTCGCGCCTTGAAGCGCGGGCCAAGGTCGTCAAACAGCTTGGTCACCACCTCGGTATCACGCAGCTTGGCGAATGCGCGACGGCGGTTGGCTTGGCTGTCGGTCTTGCTGAGCGTGATCAGCGGCTCGACATACCGACGCAGTTCCTTCGCCTTGGGCACCGTGGTGCGGATGGTCTCGTGCCGCAGCAACGACGCCGCCATATTGCGCAGCATCGCCCAGCGATGCGGGGTGTTGCGGCTCAGTTGCCGCCCTGAAAATCCGTGTCTCATGATCTGTTAGCCCTGCTCGTCTACCGCGTACCGTGACGTCGACCGCATGACTCGTCGTCAGACGAGGTCACGCTCGTCGTCGCGCTTGAGGCCGGCCGGCGGCCAATTGTCCAGGCGCACACCCAGGTTCAGGCCGTGGCTTTCCAGCACTTCCTTGATCTCGGTGAGTGACTTCTTGCCGAGGTTCGGCGTTCGCAGCAATTCGACCTCGGTCTTCTGCACCAGATCGCCGATGTAGTGGATATTCTCTGCCTTGAGGCAGTTGGCGCTGCGCACCGTGAGCTCCAGTTCGTCCACCGGACGCAGCAGGAGCGGATCGAAGTGATGATCGACCTGACGCGGCGCGTCGACGTCCTGACCCTGCAGATCGACGAACACCGACAGCTGATCCTTGAGGATGGAGCCGGCGCGGCGGATTGCCTCTTCCGGATCGATCGTACCGTTGGTCTCGATGTCGATGACCAGTTTATCGAGGTCGGTGCGCTGTTCCACGCGAGCGGCTTCGACGCTGTAGGTCACCTTGCGGATCGGGCTGAACGATGCATCGAGCATGAGACGACCGATCGGACGGCTGGCTTCTTCGAACGCGAGACGCTGGCCCGCGGGACGATAGCCGCGACCACGCTCAACCTTCAGCGTCATGTTCAGTTCGCCGGCCTTGGTGAGGTTGGCGATGACGAGTTCCGGGTTGAGGATCTCGACGTCGTGATCACCCTGGATATCGCCCGCGCGGACCGGGCCCGGACCTTTCTTGGAAAGGCGCAGCTCAGACTCTTCGCGCGCGTTGAGACGCAGCGAGACCAGCTTGAGGTTCAACAGGATTTCGACCACGTCCTCCTGTACACCCTCGATGCTGGTGTACTCGTGGAGCACACCGTCGATCTCGGCCTCGGTGATGGCACTGCCCGGCATCGACGAGAGCAGCACGCGCCGCAGCGCATTGCCCAACGTGTGGCCAAAGCCACGCTCGAACGGTTCGATGACGACGCGCGCGTTGCGGGGTGACGTCGGGGTCACCTTGACAACACGCGGACGGAGAAATTCCGCAACGGCTGACTGCATTGAAGTCACCTTGCCTTGGTAAGGCTTGACGGGCCCGGAACGTCCGGGCCGGAACGATTACTTGGAATACAACTCGACGACCAGACTCTCGTTGATGTCCGGCAGGATGTCGCCGCGCTCCGGCAGCGACTTGAGGACACCCGAGAACTTCTTCTCGTCCACATCGACCCAGTCGGGAAAACCGACCTGACCGCGAATCTGTAGCGCCTGCTGGATACGCGCCTGCTTTTGCGCCTTCTCGCGCAACGCAATGACGTCACCGGCCTTGCAGCTGTAGGAGGGGATGTTGACCCGCTCGCCGTTGACGGTCACGGCACCGTGACTGACCAGCTGGCGTGCTTCGTTGCGCGTGACGGCAAAGCCCATGCGATAGACGACGTTGTCGAGTCGCGCCTCGAGAATCTGCAGCAGCGTCTCACCGGTCGCGCCCGGGCGACCGGCCGCCTGATGGTAATAACCACGAAACTGGCGCTCGAGCACGCCGTACATGCGACGCAGCTTCTGTTTCTCGCGTAGCTGCAGGCCGTAGCCCGAGACGCGCGCTCGGCGCTCGCCCTTGATGCCGCCCGGCGGCACTTCGAGCTTGCACTTCGACTCAAGCGACTTGACGCCGCTCTTCAGGAAAAGGTCGGTACCCTCGCGGCGCGAGAGCTTGCATTTCGGTCCAAGATACCTGGCCATTGCGATCTTCCTCGGCGCGCGGTCAGACGCGGCGCTTCTTGGGCGGACGACACCCGTTGTGCGGGATTGGCGTCACGTCCTCGATGCTGGTGACTTTGAGGCCGGCGGCGTTGAGCGCACGCACGGCGGATTCGCGACCCGGGCCGGGACCACAAACCCTGACTTCGACGGTGCGGACACCGTATTCCTGGGCGGCGACCCCCGCCTTCTCCGCAGCGACCTGCGCCGCGAAGGGTGTGCTCTTGCGCGAGCCACGAAAACCGCAACCGCCCGAGGTCGCCCACGACAACGTATTGCCCTGACGGTCGGTGATGGTCACGATCGTGTTATTGAACGACGCGTGTACGTGTGCGACCGCATCGGTCACTACGCGGCGGGCCTTCTTGCGGGTCTTACCCGCTGATCCGCCTTGTTTCTTGTCATCAGCCATGTATTTAACCTGTAGTCAGACGGCCGCGGCGATTACGCCTTGCCCGGAGGTGCGTTCAACTTGACGGCAGCCTTGCGCGGACCCTTGCGGGTGCGGGCGTTGGTGCGGGTACGCTGGCCGCGCATGGGCAGACCCTTGCGGTGGCGCAGACCACGGTATGAGCCGAGGTCCATCAGACGCTTGATGTTCATTGCCACTTCGCGGCGCAGGTCGCCCTCCACCGGCAGCTTGGCGATCTGGTTACGCAGGGCAGTCACCTCGGCCTCGGTGAGATCCTTCACCTTGGTTTCCGGTTTGACGCCAGCTGCTTCGCAGGCCTTGGCGGCTTGGGTACGACCAATGCCGTAGATCGACGTCAAGCCGATCACGACGTGCTTGTTCATCGGAATGTTTATGCCGGCAATACGGGCCATTTGACGCTCACTTCGGGCCGCGAAAAGTGCGGAACAATATCAGAAAAACGGTTGATACTCAATGCGTAAGGCAGGATCAGCCCTGCCGCTGCTTATGGCGCTTGTCACTGCAAATCACGTAGACCACGCCGCGGCGGCGGACCACCTTGCAGTTCTTGCAGATTCGCTTCACTGAGGGACGAACTTTCATGACTCTCTCTCCGTTGCGACCGGGGCGTCTCAGCGCGCCTGGTCTGGCCGGCCGTAGCCGCGCAGGTTGGCCTTCTTCATCAGCCCCTCATACTGGTGCGACATCATGTGCGCCTGCAGCTGGGCCATGAAATCCATGATGACCACGACGATGATCATCAGCGAGGTGCCGCCGAAATAGAACGGCACCTTGAACTGGGAAATCAGGATCTCGGGCAACAAACACACGAGCGTCACGTACAGGGCACCCCAAACCGTCAGCCGGGTGAGGACCTTGTCGATGTACTCCGCGGTGTGCTGCCCGGGGCGGATGCCGGGAATGAACGCGCCCGACTTCTTGAGGTTTTCAGCAGTCTCCCGCGAATTGAACACCAGTGCGGTGTAGAAGAAGCAGAAGAAAATGATCAGTGCCGAATAGAGCAGCATGTGCACGGGCTGCCCAACGCCCAGGCTCGCCGCAACGTTCTGCAGCCAGCCAAAACGCTCGGACGTACCAAACCAACTGGCGATGGTGGCCGGAAAGAGCAACAGGCTCGAGGCGAAGATCGGCGGGATGACGCCCGCCATGTTGAGCTTGAAGGGCAGGTGCGTGGAGGTTCCGGCCATCATGCGGCGGCCCTGCTGCCGCTTGGCGTAGTTGACGGGAATGCGGCGCTGGGCGCGCTCGACATAGACCACGAACGCAGTGACGGCCACCACCATCAGCACGATGATGAGCGCGAGCGCCGGATTGATTTCACCGTTGCGCACCAGTTCGAGGGTGCCACCGATGGCCGCCGGCAAGCCCGCAACGATACCGGCGAGAATGATCATCGAGATGCCATTGCCCAGGCCGCGCTCGGTGATCTGCTCACCGAGCCACATGAGAAACATCGTGCCTGCCACCAGCGTGACCGTGGCGATGAAGACGAATTGGGGGCCCGGGTTGATGACCACGCCCTGGTTCTGAAACGCGATGGCGGCGCCGGCGCCCTGAAAGGCAGCCAGAGCGACCGTACCGAGGCGCGTGTAGTGCGTGAGCTTGCGTCGACCGGCCTCGCCTTCCTTGCGCAACGCCTGCAATTGAGGCACGACCACGGCCATCATCTGCACGATGATCGACGCGGAGATGTAGGGCATGACGCCGAGGGCGAAAATCGACAGACGCTGCAACGCGCCACCCGAGAACATGTTGAACATGCTCAGGATGGTACCGGCCTGATCCTGAAAGAAACGCGACAGGGCAACCGGGTCGATCCCTGGCACCGGAATGAAGGTGCCGATCCGATAGACAACGAGCGCCCCGATCAGGAACAGAAATCTGCTCCTGAGTTCGGAGAGCTTGCTAGCGTCGCCAAAGGAGGCTAGCGAGCCCGTTGCTGGGGATTTGGCCACGTTTTGTACCTGGTTCCCGGATTGCTCAGGCCGTCTCGACCTTGCCGCCGGCCGACTCGATCGCGGCGCGCGCACCCTTGGTGATGCTGACGCCCTTGACCGTGAACGCTGACTTGACGGCGCCTGAAAGCACGATCTTCGCGCGCAGCGTGTCGATCGGTACCAGGCTGGCCTTCTTCAAGGCCGGGAGGTCGACGACGCCGTCCTTGATCTTGGCCAGATCGCTCAGGCGCACTTCGGCCACGCGCAGCGCCATCGCTGAACGGAAGCCGATCTTCGGCAGGCGACGCTGCAGCGGCATCTGGCCGCCCTCGAAGCCGACCTTGTGATAGCCGCCTTTGCGCGCGCGCTGGCCCTTTACACCGCGACCGGAGGTCTTGCCCTGCCCGGCCGAGGCACCACGCCCGACGCGCAGACGGCGCTTTTTGCTGCCCGCTGCCGGGCCAATGGTATTGAGCTTCATGGCGTCCTCACGCTTCTTCGACGCGCAGGAGGTGACGCGAGGCATTGATCATGCCGCGGATCTCCGGCGTGTCGGCCAGAACGACCGACTGGTTCATGCGACGCAGACCCAGGCCGCGCACCGTGGCGCGATGTCGCTGGATCTGTCCGAACGGGCTCTTCACCAGCGTCACCTTGACGCTGCGTGCAGTACCCGGGGCGGTGGTCTTGCTGTTCATTTGCATCAACCCGTGATTTCGCTCACCGACTTGCCGCGCTTGGCCGCAATGCGCTCCGGCGCGGGCATCCGCGTCAGGGCATCCATCGTGGCACGCACGACGTTGATCGGGTTACGCGAGCCGTAGCTCTTGGAGAGGACGTTACGCACGCCGGCGCACTCGAACACCGCGCGCATGCTGGCGCCGGCGATCACGCCCGTACCGTCCGCGGCCGGCTGCATGAAGACCTTCGACGTGCCGTGGCGACCGATGATCGCAAAGTGCAACGTGGAATTACGCAGACTGACGTTGACCAGATTCTTGCGCGCCTGCTGCATGGCTTTCTGGATCGCGACCGGCACTTCACGCGCCTTGCCGTAACCGAATCCAACACGACCATTGCCGTCACCCACGACGGTCAGCGCGGTAAACCCGAACTGCTTGCCGCCCTTGACGGTTTTCGACACGCGGTTGACAGCAACGAGCTTCTCGATGAACTCGTCTGCTGCCGCAACCTTTTCAATTCTCGCCATTGTTGCTCCTCAGGACCCGCGGCTCAGAATTCGAGGCCGGCTTCACGCGCGGCATCGGCCAGGGCCTTGATACGGCCGTGATACTTGAAACCCGAACGATCGAAGGCGACCGTGGTGACGCCTTTGGCCTTGGCGCGCTCAGCGATCGCCTTGCCCACCGCCTTCGCAGCATCGATGTTGCCGGTGGACTTGAGCCCGTCGGCCACGTCCTTCTGCAGCGTGGAGGCGACGGCAACCACGTTCGACTGCGGATCAAAGACCTGCGCGTAGATGTGCTGCGCGGTGCGATGCACCGACAGGCGCATCACCTGAAGTTCCCGGATCTTGGCGCGGCCACGTCGGGCGCGCTTCAAACGACCTGCTTTCTTGTCCATGCGGCACCCTTACTTCTTCTTCGTTTCCTTGAGCTCGATACGCTCACCGGAATAACGAACGCCTTTGCCCTTGTAGGGCTCCGGAGCACGATAGGCGCGGATTTCCGCGGCCACCTGCCCAATCTGCTGCTTGTCGGAACCCTTGATGACGATTTCCGTCTGCGACGGGGTCTCGATGGTGATCCCTTCCGGCGCGTCATACACGACCGGGTGCGAGAACCCGAGGGTCAGGTTGAGGCTCTTGCCCTGTGCTGCGGCGCGATAGCCGACGCCAACCAGCTCCAGTTTCCTCTCGTAGCCCTTGGAGACACCGATGACGACATTCGCGAGGTGCGAGCGCAGCGAGCCCGCATGCATCAGCGACTCGCGATTGGGCTCGGCGACATCGACGCGCACCGTCTGGCCTTCCTGCACCAGCGACAAACCGGCGCGCAGCGGCAGCTTCAGCGTGCCCTTGGCGCCCTTGACGGTGACGGTGTCACCACTGACTGTCGCGGTGACGCCTTGCGGCAGTACCACCGGGTTTCTTGCAACTCGTGACATTGTCTTGATCCTGCCTTCGTCAGCCTTACGACACGATGCAGAGGACTTCGCCGCCATGGCCGGCGGCGCGCGCCTCGCGATCGGTCATCACGCCCTTGGACGTGGAGATGATCGCCACACCCATGCCGCCCAGCACGCGCGGCAGTTCGTCCTTGGCCTTGTAGACGCGCAGCCCGGGCCGGCTGACGCGCTCGATGCGGTCAATGACCGGGCGTCCCTGGTAGTACTTCAGCCGCACCGCGATGGTCGGCTTGGCACCCTCAGAGGTCACCGTGTAATTGTCGATGTACCCTTCTTCCTTCAGCACCTTCGCCAGAGCGAGCTTGATGCTCGACGACGGCACGGCCACCTCGGCCTTGCCGGCGAGTTGCCCGTTGCGGATGCGGGTAAGAAAGTCCGCGATTGGATCGGTCATGCTCATGCCTGTTGCTCCAGTACGCGGCTTACCAGCTGGCCTTGCCGAGGCCGGGGATGTCGCCACGCATCGTCGCCTCGCGCAGCTTGACGCGACCGAGGCCGAACTTGCGGTACACACCGCGGGGGCGACCGGTGATGGCGCAACGCTTGCGCTTGCGGGAAGCCGAGGAATCGCGGGGCATGGTCTGCAGTTTGCGCAGCGCCTCCTCGCGTTCCGCGTCCGTCGATTTCGGACTACGGATGGTTTCCTTGATCTTCGCCCGCTTTGCAGCGTGCTTGCTTACGAGCTTTTCGCGGCGCTTCTCGCGCTCGATCATGCTGGTCTTCGCCATGTGCCGGTCCTTACTTGCGGAACGGGAAGTTGAAGGATTCGAGCAGCGCCCGCCCTTCCCGGTCGTCGCGTGCAGTGGTCGTTATCGTGATGTCCATTCCGCGGATCGCATCGACCTGGTCGTAGGCGATTTCCGGGAAAATGATCTGTTCCTTGACGCCGAAGGTGTAGTTGCCGCGTCCGTCGAACGAGCGCGACGACACGCCGCGGAAGTCACGGATACGGGGCATGGCCACGCTGATCAGGCGGTCCAGGAATTCGTACATGCGGTCGCCGCGCAGCGTGACACGGGCACCGAGCGGGATACCTGCGCGCAGCTTGAACGATGCGATCGCCTTGCGCGCGCGGGTGACCTGCGGCTTCTGGCCGGTGAGGGCGGTGAGGTCCTTGACCGCACCCTCGAGGGCCTTCTTGTCCGCCACTGCCTCGCCCACGCCCATGTTCACCGTGATCTTGGTGATCTTCGGGACCTGCATCGGGTTCGTGACACCCAGATTCTTCATGAGCTCGGGCACGATCTTGTCTCGGTAATTCTGTTGAAGCCTTGCCATCTCAGCCGACCTCGTATCTATGGGATCCGTTCATGAGATCCACTCAGGCGTCCACGACTTCGTCGTTGGACTTGAAAAGACGGACTCGCTTGCCATCGGCAAGCGTGCGGATGCCTACGCGGTCACCCTTCTTGGCAGCCGGATTCCAAAGCTGCACGTTCGAGAGGTGGATGGGCGCCTCCTTCTCGACGATGCCGCCCTGGATACCCAGTTGCGGATTCGGGCGCGTGTGGCGCTTGACCATGTTGACGTTCTCGACCAGCACCTTGTCATTGCCGACGATGCGGATGACGGTGCCGCGACGGCGCTTGTCGCGCCCGGTGATCACGACGACTTCGTCGCCTTTGCGGATTTTCTTCATGACGTGTTCCCCGATCCTGCCCGCTGCGCTCAGAGCACTTCCGGTGCCAGCGAGATGATCTTCATGAACTGCGCCGTACGCAGTTCCCTGGTGACCGGTCCGAAAATGCGGGTACCGATCGGTTCGAGCTTGCTCGACAGCAGCACAGCCGCGTTTCCATCGAAGCGGATCAGCGAGCCGTCCGGACGGCGCACGCCGAAAGCGGTGCGCACGACGACAGCGTCGTAGACCTCACCCTTCTTGACCTTGCCGCGCGGGATGGCGTCCTTGACGCTTACCTTGATGATGTCGCCCACGGTCGCGTAGCGGCGCTTCGAGCCGCCGAGCACCTTGATGCACATCAGGTTCTTTGCGCCGCTGTTGTCGGCGGCTTGCAGCATGGTTCGCATCTGGATCATGTCGCTATTCCTCTGCCTTGTACCTAGTGCCTGCCCGCGAACTCAGGGCGCGGCGCGCTTGACGACGCGCACGAGACGCCAGGACTTGCGATTCGAGAGACGGCGGCACTCGGCGATGTCGACCAGATCGCCCTCTTTGCATTCGCTGTTCTCGTCGTGGGCCAGCAGCTTGGTGGTACGGCGGATGTACTTGCCGTAGCGCTCGTGCTTGACCAGACGCTCGACGGATACCGTGATCGTCTTCTGCATCTTGTTGCTGACGACGGTCCCGGTCAGGGTGCGCTTGGCACCGACTGCCTCCGTCTGTACGGTCTGCTCGCTCATCACTTGCTACCCCCGGTCCGGGCCTGTTCAGCCTGCACCGTCTTGACGCGCGCGATATTGCGACGCACCTTGCCTACTTGGTCAGGCTTGACAGCCTGGCCCGATGCCTGCGCCATGCGCAGGTTGAACTGTTCACGCCGCAGCTTGAGGAGTTCCTCGCGCAACTCGGCAGCGCCCTTGGACCTGAGATCTTTGGCTTCCATCAGCGCACCTGCCGCTTGACGAACATCGTTGCGACCGAGAGCTTGGACGCCGCGAGACGGAACGCCTCGCGTGCGATTTCCTCGCTCACGCCTTCCATTTCGAAGAGCACCTTGCCTGGCTGAATGCGCGCGACGTAGTACTCGACGTTGCCCTTGCCGGAGCCCATGCGGACTTCCAGGGGCTTTTTGCTGATTGGCAGATCCGGAAACACGCGGATCCACACCTGACCGCCGCGCTTCACGTAACGCGTCATGGCGCGTCGCGCCGCCTCGATCTCCCGCGCGGTCATACGCGCCCGCTCGGTCGACTTGAGACCGAAATCACCGAACGCGACATGGTTGCCGCGCTGGGCCAGACCGCTGTTGCGGCCCTTGAACTGCTTGCGATACTTGGTTCGCTTGGGTTGCATCATGGTGCTATCACTCCGTCCGTCGCCTGCTCACGGCCCTCAGGCCGTCTGCTCCGCGGCTCCGGCGGCCTCAGCCTCGCCCGTCGCGCCGTCGTTGCGGTCGAACACCTCGCCCTTGAAGATCCAGACCTTCACGCCGATCACACCGTAGGTGGTCCGCGATTCAGCCGTGCCGTAATCGATGTCGGCGCGGAAGGTGTGCAACGGGATGCGTCCCTCGCGGGTCCACTCCGTGCGCGCGATTTCCGAGCCATTCAGCCGACCGGAAACGCGCACCTTGATGCCGAGCGCACCACTGCGCATGGTGTTCATGACGGCGCGCTTCATGGCCCGGCGGAACATCACGCGCCGTTCGATCTGCTGCGCGATCCCCTCGGCCACCAGCGTGGCATCGGTCTCGGGCTTGCGGATCTCGGCGATGTTGAGCCGCACGTCGTTGACCGCCATGCCCATGGTCTTGGCAACCTCAGCACGCAACCGCTCGATCTCCTCACCCTTCTTGCCGATCACGACGCCAGGCCGGGCCGTGTGGATGGTGATATTGGCCTTGCGGGCGGCGCGCTCGATGTTGATGCGGCTGACCGAAGCCTCGTGGAGCTTCTTTTTCAGGAACTCGCGCACCTGCCAGTCCTGATAGACATAGGCGGGGAAACTGCGCTTGTTCGCGTACCACTTCGACGTCCAGTCACGCGTGATGCCGAGACGGATGCCGACGGGATTGACCTTCTGACCCATGGAACCCTCTACTCCTCAGTCCTTGCGGCCGTCGCCGACAAGAATGGTGATGTGGCTGTTGCGCTTGACGATGCGGTTGCCACGACCCTTGGCTCGCGCGTGGAAGCGCTTGAAGGTCGGGGCCTCGTCGACTTCGATACGCACGATGCGCAGGGTGTCGATGTCAGCGTTGTGGTTGTTCTCGGCATTGGCGATGGCCGACTCCAGAACCTTGTGCACGATGGCTGCACCCTTCTTCGGGGTGAAGCGCAACGTCACGAGTGCGTTGCCGACCGGCTTGCCGCGCACCATGTCCGCCACAAGGCGGCACTTCTGCGGCGAAATCCGGGCGTTTCTCAGTTTGGCTGCGACCTGCATGGCTTAGTCAGACCTCTTGTCGCCCGAATGGCCCTTGAACGTGCGGGTGGGCGCGAACTCACCGAGCTTGTGGCCAACCATGTTTTCAGACACCAGCACCGGCACGTGCTGCTTGCCGTTGTGCACGGCGATCGTGAGACCGACCATGTCCGGCAGCACCATCGAGCGGCGCGACCACGTCTTGATCGGACGACGGTCATTCTTTTCGGCCGCGACCGTCACCTTCTTTTGCAGGTGATGATCGACGAACGGACCTTTCTTCACTGAACGGGGCACTGCTCGCTCCTCAATGCTCAGTCATTGGCTCAGTTGCGGCGCCGGACGATGAGGCCCGACGTGCGCTTGTTGGTACGGGTCTTCTTACCCTTGGTCTTCCAACCCCAGGGCGAGACAGGATGCGGGTTACCCTGACCGGACTTACCCTCACCACCACCGTGCGGGTGATCGACCGGGTTCATGACCACGCCACGCACCGTGGGACGGATGCCGCGCCAGCGCTTGGCCCCCGCCTTGCCGAAGGAGATGAGGTTGTTCTCCTCGTTGCCGACCTCGCCGATCGTGGCGCGGCAATCGACGTGCACCTTGCGCATCTCGGTTGAACGCAGGCGCAGCGTGGCGTAGAGGCCCTCGCGCGCCACGAGCTGCACAGAGCTGCCGGCGCTACGAGCGATTTGTCCGCCGCGACCGGGCTTCATCTCGACGTTGTGCACCAGCGAACCGATGGGGATGTTGCGCAACGGCAGCGCGTTGCCGGTTCTGATGGGCGCGTCACTGCCGGAGACGATCGCATCGCCCGCAGCAATACCTTTGGGCGCCAGGATGTAGCGACGCTCGCCGTCCGCGTACAGCACGAGCGCCAAATGGGCACTGCGGTTCGGATCGTACTCGAGCTGCTCGACCTTGCCGGGCACGCCATCTTTGCTGCGCAGGAAGTCGACGGCGCGGTAGCGCTGCTTGTGCCCGCCGCCCTTGTGCCGGGTCGTCAGACGACCCAGATTGTTGCGAGCACCCGTGCGCTTCTTCGCACCGGTCAATCCGGCTGCCGGCCCACCCTTGTGCAGGTGCGAGCGGTCCGCCTTGACGACGAAGCGGCGTCCGGGGGACGTCGGTTTGGTCTTGATCAGAGCCATGGGTTGAGCCTTTCCTCTGCTGCGCAGCCGGTTACTGACCGGCGCCGGCGAAGTCGATCGTCTGGCCTTCCGCGAGCTTCACGTAGGCCTTCTTGAAATCGGAGCGGCGACCCTTACGGCCACCGAAACGCTTTTCCTTGCCGGCGCAGTTGACGACCTGCACGGCGTCCACCTTGACCTCGAACATCAGTTCGACGGCAGCCTTGATGTCCGGCTTGGTGGCATCACGGGCGACGCGAAACACGACACGATTACCGGACTCAGCGGCACGGGCCGCCTTCTCGGAGACGTGCGGCGCGATCAGCACCTGCATCAGCTTTTCTTTGCTCATCACGACAGCTTCTCCTCGAGCAGGCGGACTGCGCCGACCGTGGCGAGAACGCGCTCGTGGCGCACCAGACTGACAGGATCGACGGCTGAGACCGGCAGCACCTCGACACCAACCAGATTGCGCGAGGCGAGCTCGAGCTTCTCGTCGTAGGCCTCGACCAGGATCAGCACGTTGGTCATGCCGAGCTCCTTGAGCCGGGCAGCGAGCAGACGGGTCTTCGGCGCCTCGAGCTGCAGCGACTCGACTACGGTCAGACGATCGAGACGGGCCAGCTCGGAGAAGAGTGAGATCATGGCACCGCGGTACATCTTGCGGTTGACCTTCTGCGAGTAGTCGCGCGGGCGTGCCGCAAACGCTCGACCGCCGCCTACCCAGATGGGGCTGCGGATGGAGCCGGCGCGGGCGCGGCCGCCGCCCTTCTGCTTCCAGGGCTTGATGCCGCCACCGCGAACTTCGGCACGGCTCTTCTGACGCTTGGTACCGGCACGGCCAGCCGCCATGTAGGCGGTGACGACCTGATGGACGAGCGATTCGTTGAACTCGCGACCGAAGGCCTTGTCGGACACTTCGATGCTGCCGGCGGTCGTACCGCCCTGCTGGATCTTGATTTGTGTGGTCATGGCAGTGCTTCCCGCGAATTACTTCTTGGTCTTCGCTGCAGGCTGCTTCGGCGCCAATTTCTTGCGCTTGGCCAGCCGCGCGGCCTTGACCGACGGACGCACGATGACTTCACCACCGGCCGCACCCGGCACGGCACCGCGGATCAGCAGCAGATTGCGCTCGGCGTCGACTTCGACCACCAGCAGTTTTTCAGTGGTGACGCGGTTGTCGCCCATATGGCCCGACATGCGCTTGCCCTGAAATACGCGTCCCGGGGTCTGGCGCTGACCAATGGAACCCGGCGCACGGTGGAACACCGAGGCACCGTGCGATGCCGGACCGCCCGCGAAATTGTGACGCTTGATCGTTCCGGCAAAGCCCTTGCCGATGGCCGTGCCAGTCACGTCGACCATTTGGCCGGCGGCAAACAGGTCGACCTTGACCTCGCCACCGACGGCGAGATCCGCGCCCTCGCCCTCGGCGAGTCGGAACTCACGCAGCGACTTGCCGGGCTCGACCTTCGCCTTCGCATAGTGCCCTGCGGCGGCGCGAGTCAGGCTCGATGCCTTGCGGCTGCCATAGGTGACCTGCACGGCACGGTAGCCGTCGGAGTCGACACCCTTGACCTGGGTGACGCGGTTCGGCAAAGCCTCGATCACCGTGACGGGGATCGACTCGCCGGCGTCCGTGAAGACGCGCGTCATGCCGGCCTTGCGGCCAATCAGACCGATCGTCATCTGTTTATCCTCATTCACCGCCCCGGCTGCGATTGGCCGAAGCTGCAGAAAAACCTTCCCGCGTGCCGAACCAGCCGACACAGGGACTCGTCAAAGAAGCTGCTGAGAGGAGCGCCCGCCCGATAGGGGGAGCGCACCGCTCGAGCGGTACCGGTTGACCCGGCCAGGCCTCGGCGACAGAGCCGAGCATTATAGCGACCCCGGCTTGCTATGCAAGCGCTATCTGAAGAACCCGGCCCGCCCGACAAGCCGGGGCGGGAACTCAGTTGAGCTTGATCTGGACGTCGACGCCAGCTGGCAACTCCAGCTTCATCAGGGCATCCACCGTCTTGTCAGTCGGGTTCAGGATGTCCATCAGGCGCTTGTGGGTACGCATTTCGTACTGGTCACGAGCGTCCTTGTCGGCGTGCGGCGAGATGAGCAGCGTGAAGCGCTCCATCTTGACCGGCAGCGGTACAGGGCCACGGACGGTGGCGCCGGTTCGCTTGGCGGTTTCAACGATCTCGCGAGCCGAGTTGTCGATCAGTCGGTGATCGAAAGCCTTCAGGCGGATGCGGATATTCTGGCGTGCCATTTTTTTGATTCCTGTTAGGTAGTGATCTTGATTACTTCAAGATCTTTGCGACGACGCCGGCACCGACGGTGCGACCGCCCTCGCGGATGGCAAAGCGCAGGCCTTCCTCCATCGCAATCGGGCTGATC